>Ga0214921_10003370_pt1 | contig 24532 bp, 33 predicted proteins | sample LL1505_MetaG_FD_177992 | JGI IMG/M metagenome (GOLD analysis project Ga0214921, IMG submission 177992) | Freshwater microbial communities from Lake Lanier, Atlanta, Georgia, United States - LL-1505 | ecosystem: Environmental > Aquatic > Freshwater > Lake | place: USA: Georgia | collected...
ACCACACCGAAGCCCACGACTACCACCACCACGCCCACGCCAACAACGACCACGACCACACCGAAGCCCACGACTACCACCACCACGCCCACGACCACACCGAAGCCCACCACCACACTACCAGCGGGCACAATGAGCCCTAGGTGCCCCGCGCAGACTTGGAATATGCCATATTGTCCTATACTTGACGGTGCAGTCATGGGTCCAGGAATTGATATGATACAGAACGGGTTGATCCAATATAATCTACAGATGCGGAACTTGGATGCAGAATATGCCAATCGTATTACTCAGAATAAATACAAGAATACGGAAATTTGCAAACAAAGTTGGTATGCATTCAATTGTGGACGTGCTGCGCTAACAGAAGGCACTCAATTTTGTGACAGCTCCTCGAACTACATGAACATTTGCGAAGCTACGGTGCGAGAGTATTGTAATTGTGCATTTTGCACTGCGATGGATCTTCAAGATAATCTTTACATATATTCGACTGTAGGCGCTACCAGTTGTTTCGGGACGTATGGCATACATGGTATGAATGCACCGTCGGGGACCGGTCCCGTACCCAAACCAACAACATCAATAGTAGCCACCGCGTGTTCGCTACAGTATCCGCTTATAGCACAATGCACAATACTGAAAGGTGCGCCAATATATGGGAATTTCGACCTTTTTCCCTCGCTTGAAGCGCAATTGCAACAGAATGAAAATACTGCATCATTGAATTCGAAAATTGCACAAGGAAAGTACGAGGACTCGATCGATTGCAGAAACAATCACGACGCGTTTGTATGTGGCTCAAATGCACGCGATTTTACAGGGATTTGCAACAATGCATCCCAACCGATGCCACTTTGTGAAGCTACAGTTAGAGAGTATGCGCGCTGCAGCAAAGCACCTGCTGCATCCCTGGCTCAATGGCTTTCCCTGCATACGATTACAGGGGCCCCTCAGTGTTTCGGGTCCGCCGGGATACTTGGCATGCTTCCTTCTCGTGGTGTGCCATGCGCAGTCGGGACGAAACAGTCCGGGTCTAACACAGGCCTCTGTATCGATTGTGATCCTGGGACGTACTCGGCAGTCCTCGATGCGACGACGTGCCTGTCATGTCCAGTCGGTAAACACCAGCCCTTGTCTCGTAATAACTCGTGCATCGATTGCGCTCCTGGAATGTACTCGACTATGCTTATGTCAACGACTTGCCTGTCATGTCCAGTCGGCAAACACCAGCCCTTGTCTGGCAATAACTCGTGCATCGATTGCGCTCCTGGAATGTACTCCACCGTCCTCAAGGCAACGACGTGCCTGTCATGTCCAGTCGGCAAACACCAGCCCTTGTCTGCCAATAACTCGTGCGTCGACTGCGCTCCAGGGATGTACTCGACCGTCCTCAACGCAAGCACCTGCCTGTCATGTCCGCTCGGGAAGTACAAGCCCGCAAGTGGCACAAGCCTCTGCATCGATTGCGCTGTGGAGATGGTCACGAAAGTTGTCGGGGCGACGGCGTGTCAACCACGCACCTGCGACAACACGTTCTCGAATTTGACAACCTGCTCCGTGCTCAATGGCTTGTCCTACGGTGTGAGCGATGGAGAGGTGGCGAGTTATATGCCTAATTTCGAAAAACAGCTGGACGACTACTACGCGACATCAGACAAGACCAGTAATTTCACGAAAAGTGACAAGTGCAAGGCGCTGATGTACGATTTTACCTGCGCGGCAGGAACTTTTTCACTCATCGTGACCAACCGCACGTGCGCGCCAATCAAGGTGTGCTTCGAGTGGTGTGAGGAGTATATGCGTACCTGTCTGCCCAGTATTTCAGACGAAGTTGTCAATTCACTGTGTCAGCCGCCGTTGACTGTGCCGAAGGGAACGCCGTGCTTTGGCAGCAATGGGATGCTTGGTATGAAGCCGCCACCGCCGCCACCGCCAACACCGCCGCCACCCGCGCCGCTGCGGAAATTCTCTAATATGCAGTTCTGCCCCTTACTGAATGGATTATCAACGAAAATCACGAACTATATGGATGTATACTATTTGGACAACGGGGCTATCAAAGCCTACAAGGACGTGCCAGGATTTGCGCAAACCGAGCAGTGTCAATTGGCATTTGCCAAAATGTACTGTGTGATATATGGTCAAGTTGTGACCGGTCAAGTTGTGACCAGCCCCGGCGAACAATTGTGGTACTGTTGGGATGTGTGTATGGATTTCCACAGTGCGTGTAAGCCAGACACTCCTTCACCAATCACCGAGTGTATAACCCGCTGGAGCGCCACAACCACGGGCCAGTGTATAGGCCTCAACGGGCTAACAATAGCGCCGCCGCCACCGACGCCACCCCCGCCACCGCCGCCAACTATCATAACAACCACGCCCGCTCCTGCCTGCAACAACAAGTTCTCGGGACTCACGACGTGTGCTGTGTTGAACGGACTGTCTTACCAGACACAAGATGCGCCCGTCACGATGCAGAACTACGAAACGTATCTGAAAACGAGTGTAACTGATACGTACTACGACGGAGCGCGAACGCCGGAGTGCGAGCGGTTGTATTTCGAGACGTCATGCCTTCAACAGGCATATTCCAAATGCTGGTTGAGCGTAGGCACCTGTGAGCCTGTCAGGATGTGCCGCGAGTACTGTGTCGAGCAAAGAAAAACGTGTTATCCTTCAAGCCCCGACGATACCAACAATTACTTGTGTTCACAATATCCACAAAAAATCGACACAACAAAGTCCTGCTTCGCCAGAGACGGATGGAAGCCTTCTCTCATCCCATGGACGCCGCCGCCAACCGCTACGCCGGCACCGCCAGCACCGCCAGCACCACCGTCCACACCGGGACCGCCACCGCCGCCTGTCTTCGGCACATACTACGGCCTCACGACGTGCGCCGCGCTGAATGGAGTATCGATCAAAGGTCGGGATCAAGACCACTTAGATCGTATCCAAGGGTATATGCGATCATCAGAAGAAATAATTTTACAGCAAACAGCAGATGCAACCAAAATCAAAAACTACACCGCCGTGTGCCTGCAGTATATCATCAATAACAACTGTCTATACTACAGTCAGGCGACCACGAGCACAGGCGAAACACTTGAAGAGTGCGATCACTTGTGTGTGCAGCGCATGCTTGCGTGTAACGAAAAAGATTTCATGTGTTACCCTTCCTCCAGCAAAGAGTGCTTCGGCGACAACGGGATGCTCGGGATGAAGACGGTGACGACAACACCGCCGCCACCGCCGCCAACGACGCCACCACCCACGACCACCCCGACCCCGCCGCTCTGTCCCAAAAAGCTGTCGAGCTTGACGACGTGTTCTAATCTCAATAATGCGTCCGTTCAGACAGATGCAAACATTGCACGCATGGCAGATCTCGAAAAGAGTCTGGTACGCGATTACTCTCCAACAATTTGCGGCTATGGCCCATTTTTGTATTACCCTTTCCAGTGTGCTGTTCAAAGCGCCCAGGTAGGGGTATGCGAGAGCTCAAACGTGACAAAGCAAATCCTGCCGTGCTATGACCTGTGCTGGGATTACCACAGCACGTGTCTACCACAAACAACATATGCCACACGGATAGAAAATTGCCGGCCATACATCAGGAAAGCAGGCCCTTGCATTGGGCGGGCAGGACTGCAATACGAGACCAAGTCGGGATATTGCAACACAACGCTCAGTGGCCTCACGACGTGCTCTATTCTCGAGGGATTGTCGGCCGACGGCAGCGATGCGGACATCGAATATTTCCGCACGATGCAGCCCTATATCGACTCTGGGTACGATGCCACGTCGCATCTTGCGAAGAGCGCCGCTTGCAAGAAACTGTATGTCGCATACGAATGTGAAAAGAGAAGCGTACAACCTCGGGTGTGTACGGGCAGGACTAATACGTACGAGCAAGTCTATCTATGCAAAGACACATGCATGGCTTACTACCAAACCTGTGAGCCCACCGTCGAAAGCTCGCTCGTTGAAGCATACTGCGCCGGCAGGAGGACAGAAGGTTGGTGCTTGGACACCAACGGGTTCATCTTCAAGACCACCACCACACCCACACCAACAACGACCACCACCACGCCCACGCCAACAACGACCACCACCACACCGCGGCTTACCACGACCACGACGCCCACGCCAACAACGACAACCACCACGCCAAGACCCACGACCACGACCACACCGATAACCACCACACCGATAACCACCACGCCTTCTCCTCAAATCTGCAACAAAACGTACACGAACCTCACCAAATGCCGCATGCTCAATGGAGCGCGGACGGCGCGTCGAGACATGCAGATGATTTTCGAGGAGGAAAATTATGTTGTACTAGGATTCGAAAGCCTGGCTGGCACATACATTGAAAAAAACGACACCTGCAAGGAATTGTGGTATACTTTCAAATGCTTGGAGTACGCCAAAGTGTGCACAAGCACCGGTTTGCCAATAGCGGCCTGCCTCGACACGTGTGTCACTACCTGGAAAACATGTAACCCAAACTGGAGCAACGAGACGATTTGGTCTTACTGCAGAAGCGTCAGTCCCCCTGAAGGTGCCGAGTGTTTTGGCTGGACACCTCTTGGCTGGAATTGTCCGCAGGGTTCCTATTCGCTGCCAGGAAGCACTTCTATTTCTCAATGCAAGTGCTACCCAGGATTTTATGGCCGGGACGGTTCTTGCTCTAAGTGTCCAGTCAATAGCAACTCGAGTAGCGGGGGCACAGAACTTGCAGATTGTCTATGCATACCAGGTTACGGGACAGCATGAGCTTTTTCTTCTCGCGCGAACTGAAATGAAAAAATCAAAAAAATTAAAAATGCGGGCAGCGGGGGTTCGCGTGTTTTTGATTTTATATTTTGGATTTATGTAGCCAGTTTTGAATTCACAGCAGCTTGATTCAGACACATGCTTCCAGAATTGCAGGAGCTCGTCTGTATGTATCTTGTCAAGGCCTGCGACTACAAACCATACGGACACAAGCTACCTTTGACAAACTTTGTCGATGCGTTGACCGGCGAAGACGCTGAGGCACCCAGCGGAGAGCTCATGGTCTTCATTACCCAGCCCAAGATAATCGGCATGCTAGCGCTCGTGTCCAAGTCCTTGCATCAAGAAATCAAGAACCAGAGGCGTTCCATGATCCAAGATGCCCTGGTCTACCTGCAGCAATGTGCAAAGATTACCTCGTTGGAGCTCACGGATATCGACCAGTACCTCAACACTGAGGCCATACCAGACGAAACATATCAGCTCTACAATATCTTCCTCGGCTCACGCTGCATCTACAGCATCGTCTTCCTGCGTTGCACCAAGCAGACGCCCAGCACACCCGACGACGACATGCCACACGAGCTCGTCGTGAAATCTTTCGTCCATACGTACGACGATACCTCCGACGCAATGCCCCAGCGGGCTTCGGTTTCCCTCAACGTTCCTCTGCATCGGCTCTGCTGGGTCCACGGATGGGACTTCCACATTGACGACCACGACCAATACAACGACTGGCAGGACGCCACAAGTGAGGCGCTTGGCGAGTGGTTCAAAAACACAACACCTAGTCTAGGGTAGGAACAATTCTGGTGTAGGATAAATCGAGTTTAGAAATTTATTCAAATAAATCACGAAGCTTACGTGGCCGAAGCAGTGCGCATCGGGTACTTCACAGACGAGCGGAAGAGCTTCGAGAAGATTCTCAACATGACCATGCAAATCTAACACCTAAGCAAATCTTTTTCGATATTGTTTAATAAAGTGGACAAAAGCACAATGCAATCACATTCACTCGCTTGCCTTGCGCTTTCCCAGCTCGGACTTCAGCGGCTCAACATCCTTCTTGGCATCAACGGACGTACAGCCGGCAGCTTTCTTCTCCTCCTCGAGGAGATGCTTCTCCTGATTGTCTTTCCAAATTTTCCAATGCCTTTCGTACTTTTCCCTCCAATCAGAAAACATTCTGCCGTCATAATCGTCCATGCTGTACCAAGAACAGGTGCACGTACCCGTTCCCATCACGAGGCAGTGGTCACAATGATGAGGTCCTCTCATACCATACGTTGGCTCTTTCTCGGCCACTGGCCACTTGTTTTGGCATATATCGTTCTCCCACGTAAAGACCGCATTGTCCCGCCAGCGCCGCCACTCCGATTCAAAACCCTGCCCAGCATAGGCATCGCAGGTGCACCCTTGCCACGGCACTAGGAAACATTTTTCCGTTCCGTGTCGTCCCTTAGCCAAATGTTTCACTTTAGCGTTATGTTCCACTGACATCTTAAACGATACACCCAGTCCCCGCATCTTATATATTAGAAAAAAAAAAACACTACAGATCAAGATTCGCTACAAACTTTCACTACAGATCAAGATTCGCTACTGTGCTCCTCAGAGCATCGAAGCGGCAGCACAACCATCGGGTAACCCTCGGGATCCTCCGAGCACTCACGCTTCTTGCGCTTCTCGCGCGCTTTCTGCTCCATGTATGTACACAGCAAGTAGCACAATCCAATCATGCCTTGCTCGTATCTTACATTTATATCGCCACTTGGTTTGTTGGTGCCACCCACCAGAACGGAACGCTGTAGAGACCAATGAACGTAAGCGGAGGCTCGAGTATGTTTGGCTCCAGCATCACAAACACGTTGTGAAGCGTAAAGCGGTACGGCGTGACGGCGACAGCCATGTTGTGCAACACACAAAATAATCTAAATTCAAAAATGCGGTCTTTTATTAAAACATCAGAAAGCAGAAACATACAAACATCAAACAACAGCCTTGCGGGGCCTGAGCGAAGCAAGACGCTCAGCACGCTCCTCTTCGGTCGGCGTGTACGCCTTGCGCTTTTGTCCCGTGATTTTGGGTATGACTGTAATAACAGCCGCCTGCACACCTTTCCACTTACACTGACGCTCGTGCAGAATTTTTGCCGTCATATCCGACACGTTCCTGTTGTCAAAAGCATCGACCCAATAATAGTCGTCCACATCCAGACCCTGCTCTGCAGCAAAAGTCGCGATGATATTTGAAAGTGGTCCAGACTCGGACCACACAGTTGACACTATGTTGTTGGACGTGTGTGGAAACACAAACTCGACCCGAGTTTGTTGGTAAGACGTTGAGAACACGCAAGTCATTTTCCAATGAAGGCTATATTTCGAGAGCTCATGTTTGTTCATCTTCGATGTACGATGACCTCGCAGAGATAGCCGTTTATATGAAACTGAGTTTACTTTGCAAAGTGTCGAATATGTCAACTTTCAAACATGCTTACGCTATGCCCCCGCCGCTGCGCTGCTGCGGGTTATCTCGCGCAGCGCTAAGTGATGCAGCAGGTCTTGCACGACTAAGCGCAACTTGTAACGCGTTACACGTGCTACTGACACCATGACAAAACATATCTGCAATGTCAGCACAATCACCATGATGCTTACAAGCACGATCAAATTAATGTGCATCATCGCTAAGACGACCATCGGAAGCGGAGGAATCGTGGCCTGTCGAAAGACGCTAAGCACGAGGATGAGGCATGCGAGCACGTACACAGTCTTCAAGAGCAACAGAATAGGCATCGTGTTCAGTGTGCTTGCGTGAGTATCTCTGCGAACTTTTCTATCGTTTCTTGCTTTAACTCGATCACAAGTTGGGCAAGCTGTGGATTATTACACTTGACCCGAATGTCATCATCAGGAACAGTGATGAGGAGGGCAATGTTTGCAATGTCCAATTTGGCACACAGTAGGGTAAAAAACTCCTCGTCGCTCTCTATCGGCATGTGCTCCAATAAACTGACTCAAATACTGAATGTTTGTGTCTTTTCGAAAGTGTCTCTTCGTTTAGTGGCTTTTGGTATCTTTATTTTTTTGGACTTTTCGAATGTGTCTCTTCGTTTAGTGACTATTTTAGATTTGGTTCGCGAGTCCCCTCCACCCGCAGCACGTGCTTCTATTTTAGATTTGCGGAGAGTGGACGCTGCGTGATTATGTTCCAGCGCATCTACGCGCATTTGGAGACGCTTGCCCAGCGTCTTCTCTGGCACAACCAAAGAGAAGAAAAGGCAAAAGCAAATGCCGAAGCAGAAGCCGAAGCCGAAGTACGAGCAGCACCTGTCAACATGACCACAAAGCGCAAGAAGGGCAAGAAGGGCAAGAAAAACGCACACGCAGTCCCATCCCAAGACAAGCCACCGACAGCCGGCCCTTCGTACCGAGCCGAGGAACTGACAGCCGAGCCACCCGTCCTCGACTCAGATGTGCCGGCCAGAGAAATGTTAATTGCCGCCTCTGCGTTCTTATCGGCAGCGCTACACAAAGAAGACGCACAGCAGCGCACGATGTCGTGGCATGAGAGTAGGCTTCTGTGTTTCAAGGTTGCGATGCACGCGATGATTTTAGAGGAGGCTGAAAAGGATGAAGACATGAGGGCGCTTGTCATCAAAAAGGGCATCAATACCGACATCAAACCGTGCAGCCTCGTCCGACGCTGGCATTTCCTGGCCCTGGCAGAATTTCTCAATAGCATCATCCGAAACTGTCACGCACCCAAACAATCACACGAGTATGAGGAGTACATGGAGCGCGCTGTAGAGTACGAGAGCTGGCTGCGCTACACAGTCGCCGAGGAAAGTCACGACGAGGCATCTCCTATCGTCAGGAAATTGATGCAGTGTATGCACATCAGGTTGGAGAAATGGATGCAAGAGGGCCAGCCTTGGCACAGTACCAAGTATCGGCCACTGCACTATTTTGTTGACAACCAACCAGACAATTACTACAACGCTTTGTGCGAGGAGCTAGTGACTTGGTGGGGGAACAAATGGTACTTGCCAGCGCCTCGGCCGAAAAAATTTGTGCCCTGGGAAGCCGATTACGCTCTGCTTGTGGACAATGTCGTGGACCTGCCCTTCCGCAACACAAAGCACGTGCACGCGCAGCAGCTCAATTACTAGGCGTGCGTCTTATGTACATGTTTATTAAAAGATCTGGACTTATTGTCATGTTTTCTTCAAATTTCCATCCTCCCTATATAGGCATCCACAACAACGTTCATGAACGTGCTGCTCTTGTGGGTGGTTCTCCCGCTATTTCTCGCCCTGCTTGTGTCTCACGCATGGCTCGCGTACCACCTGTATTACATGGCCAAGCCCGAATTCACGATCGCGTGGGGCGGCTTCCAAGGGAAACTCGTGTACCTGTTTGTCCTGACCTTCCTGCTCTCAAGCTTTGGCTGTGTGAGCACATTTGTGTTGTATGCTTCTATGGAAACGCCCGAGACCTTCTCGATCTTTCTCTTCGTGGCCACGAACGCGGCATGCATCACCTTCGATTACGCACTGCTGCACAACAAGCAGGCCTTGGTGCTCGCGTGTCTCTGGACGAACATTTTTGTATTCATCGCTCTCTTTGTGTACACTATCTTCGCCTTCGGCCCTCGTGCGGACCTCTTCACACACATCTGCAATTTTGTGTCCATCTTCCACGTCCTTGTCATGGACCTCTTCGTGTGGTACACCGGATGGATAGAGGCGCTTAATCTATAAATACTCAGAAAATCTTCTGCTCGCGGATTGCAAAGGATATTGCGGGTAAAACAGGAGCAACAATATGAACCGTTGTATTTTTTCGTGTCTCTTCGAATGCCCTGGAATTGCTCTTCACAAACACAGCTGCAAAGTGGGTCGGTGTCCTGCTTGATTCAAACGCGTTTGGTTTTGAGTAGATTTGATTTCTCGAGCTTGGTTCGGCATGTGCACGTCGGGTCAACGACTGTACGTGCTTGAGTTGGAGGACGGCAAGTATTACGTCGGCACTACCAACAACCTGCAACGGCGTTTCCAGGAACACGTTGACGGAGCAGGTTCGGTGTGGACACGTCAGCATGCCCCGCTCGCGATCGAGCGCAGCGTTGCTGTCGACGGTCCTCTACACGAGGACCGCGTAACCAAGGAACTGATGCTCAAACACGGAATCGACAACGTGCGTGGAGGGTCGTATTGCAGGATCGACCTTGATGACGACCAATACCAGTCTCTTACCATCGAGCTACGGAGTGCGACTGGAGTGTGCTTCAAATGTGGTCGGACCGGACACTTTGCGGCGCAGTGTCGTGTCAAGGGTGCGTCGAATGAGGAAAGACCACGTGGGAAGGGCGCGCCAAAAAAGGAACGTGTCAAGGCTCGATCCAAAAGGGACAAGGGATGTTTTCGCTGTGGTCGTGCTGGACATTTTGCAAACGCGTGTTATGCAAGGACTGATGTCGATGGAGACCTTCTCAGTGAGTCATCCAGTGAGTCGTCGGACGGAGATGATTCGGAGTAGGTTCTAGACTTCAAAAGATTCCCCTCCGCCCGCAAATTTGGCGTAGTTCGCGAGCTACTCTATAAAGACTTAGAAAGATTCCAAACCCAAAACAACAAAACACATGAGCCACACACACACGATCGACATGAACAAGATCCAGGCGCTTGCAGACAGGACGCGGGCATTCGACGAGGAGTACGACGCCATTATCGTGCTGCAGCATGCCACCCCCGAGGTCCGTCCCTGCGTCGTCGCCTGCATGCAGGACTACATGGCACGCTTGGCCAATTTGGAAGCCGACCTGGCATACCTCAGTCTCCCGGAGCACGCGGCGCTCAATGTGGCGCTGGGATTGAACGTGTGGCCACATGTATCATCTGACCTGCGTTCTTTCTGAGTTAGATGATCGCTGTGATGTGGGTGATATGGCTCTCGTTTTATCGATTCATAATAAACCTATGCCGAAAGTATTTCAAATTATATATAACACCATGAACGCCCATGGATCGTGTTGAGAAATGTCTGCAATTACTGAGATCTCAGAGATCCAATCCATCACTGGAAAAAGGAAAGCAGAGACCGAAGAGAGCGTGAAAATCTTCTTCGAGCACATGGAAGTCAATATTTTTTCAGCATCCCTGGTGCTTGCTGGCGATACTACGACAAATACCGCGTGTCTTAATTACGTCAAGCAGGTCGCGCTTATTGAATACCCGAAAGCTTGTCGTAAGAAGAGATATCCCTTCTACAAAGACCTGGTTACAGGCCAACCAATCGACATGAAGGCAACCATCGCCGAGCTGCTTCAGAAGCAGAGGGCGAAAAGACTTGAGGGTCCCGGTCCATTAGATTTTCGTTTCAATCGACTTGAAATATCAGTCATCGAGTCGGTTTGGGTCGATGTAACATGGGTTCGTCCGTTGTGGCAGGGACATGATAACCATGATGGGTTTTATCGTCCCGAGGCAAAATTGGATTTTGTGCTCAAAGGCATGAAATGGTTCAAACAGATCAACCCACTCGACTGCCGCATGTGGATCAACGGTAAGGCAACGCTGACCAGTGATGTGTTACGCCAAGAGGTGAAGTATTTCAGATTATGGGAAAGCTCCAGGCCAAGCAACCCTGTGTATATCAAGTTCTTGCCTAATCCTGTCCTGTTCTCGCTGGCCTTCATGATGGGCACGCACGAGAGACTCGGAAAAGACTTCTCCCTTTCTGGAATGGAAGATGCTGTTTTGAGGACAATTTGCGAAATGGCCGAGATCGACATCTCGCATACCATGGACGGAAAATTCTAGTTTTGCGTTTCGCATTTCTTTCAATAAAAATACAAATACTACACACAAGGATGCCAATAGACCATGTCTATCTTGGACTCTTGCGCCTTGCCCTGCGAATCGAACGGCGGCGACTGCGAGGGAAACCAGCCGCCGGCTGGAAGCGTCTTGGCGGGCTTGGGGGGCTCGGCGGGCTCTGCAGGCTTCATGTAGCGTGTCTGCTGAGTTTTTCTGCTGTGTTTTTCTGCTCATTTTTTTATAGTGAGTTTTTGGGTTCGCGAGTCCCCTAAGCCCGCAACGTCTGTTCAGTTTTTTATAGTGTTTTTTTTGGTTCGCGAGTCCCCTAAGCCCGCAAGGGATTTGATAAAAGAAAGAGTGCACGCCTTGGAAGCACAGTATTGAACACATCGCGTGGAGCACACAGCGGTCTCAATGTCTGTCGGAAATCGTTCTATTTCGGAGATCAAGGTTCTGCTTGAGCAGCATCGCACTACGTTGATGCAGTGCCTCGGTTTGCAAGTTCTCAAGTTCACACCTTTCAATGAACACATGCTGGCCGCTCCAATGACTGAGGAGATGCAAAATCAATGGACGCAGCTCAGCCAGAGGTGCCAGAACGTGACGAAATACCACTCGTCGCGCGTCAACACGGTTGATGTCCAACTGCGACAGAGAAGGCAGTCCATTATCGAGGCATTTGTCCTGGTGACGCATGCTCGGATTGGCCGGGACAGCGTGTTTGGCGAGTTGACGGATGAACTCGCGCGGATGGTTCTGGATTTGGTCTAAGCAGTTCGGAAACTTTTATTGAATAAAATTTCCAAGTGCGTTTATTCGCTGTCTGTACTAATTTGGTTGTCTGCACTAAAGCGTATTATTGAATATCACGCGCGTGCATTCAGCATCGACTGCTGCAGCTCGTTCGCGCTGGCGCAGCTCGCGACAAGAGCAAGCGTCTCGGGCCTGAGTTCCTCGGTGACGGCCTGCAGCTCGATCAGGTTGTCGATGAGCGTGGCGTAGTGTTTCTCAGCGCGTGTGACACCTGCATCCGAATAATTGATGCCCGGACGGGCAAGCACGTCCCGCTTCCAGTTGAAGTTGTGGTACTTGCGCACACGGTCTATGAGTGTGATGCGCTCAGTGTCGTTGCGCACAAAGCCCTCGTGGAAGGTCAGCGGAACCTTGAAGACCGGCTCCTGGTTGCCGCCATCTCTCCATCCATAATTGATCAACATGCTCAACTGCAGCACCTTCTGCACCTTCGCACGCTCCGCCTGCAGCGCCCGTGCCCCGTACGGAAACACATACACCAGATAGTCGCAGGACGTGGGCTTCACAGGCCAGCCTTCCGAGTCCATGCTCTCAAAACCAAACGCGTTTGAATCGCCTGAGTTTTTTAGTGATTTTTTTGGGTTCGCGAGTCCCCTACGCCCGCAACGTATTTGATAAAGTTCGCGTAGGACGTAAAGTTCGCGTCTCTGCACCTACAAATACTTTCCAATTTGTCCAATTTGTCCAACCACAAAACACACAACTCAGACCACATGCCACGCGAGCCCACGCCAGAGCCCAAGCAGCCAAACGATAGAGCATCCACTCCGCCACTGCCTGACCATCTCCGTCCCAAGGCCTGGCAGAACGAGCAAAACATCATCGACATCGCCCATGTCTACGATCTAGACGAGCAAGAATACGTGCTCGTCCTCGCCCTCGCCAACGCCCTCGACCTCGACCTAGACTACGTCGCCGTCTGCGCCACGCACTGCCGAGTCGCTCAGTTCCAGGTCATAGACCACGCTACAGAGATCGGTATCCCCATCATGGTCACCCGCGAAATCACCGACGCCATCATCCGCTTCGTCCGCTTCGTCCTCCTCCTCGAATGCCTCGACGTCGTATCTTTGCAGGGCACACTGGCCAACCGTTCGCTCCTCCCCTACGAGACGCTGAAATTGCGCGACGCAGCGTCCTGGCACGCTGTGCTCAGAGAGACCGTGTACTACGCTTACTTCGGGTCCGTCGGGTCCATCTACGATGTCGCCTTGTGCTTTGGGCTGTCCTGTCGCGGCTCTAACAAGTTTCCACGTCCTAAGCATCTCGGTTACTTGCGTGGGCAATCATTGTCTGGAACACACAAGAAGGCCGCTGCCATCATGTATAACTCTGAGCTCCGCTTCAACCCAAAAGTGCTACAGGCCAACCTGAAGCGCTATACCAATTCGAGACAGGGCAGGCAACCCAACGCTCTTCATCACTTGCTCAAGATCGCTGTTAAGCTTGAGAGCGTCTGATATCTGACTCAAGATGCTCGCAGCCGCTCGAGCAACTCGAGCATTGCGGTGAGACGCCTTTTCTTCGCTGCCGGTTTAGGGTTTAGGGTCTCTAGAATCATCTCGAAATTTTCCCGTAGATGATGCACGTACTCTTGCACATCTTCAGGATCACGAGCGCGAGCTACCTCCTTCAGCAACATGTCTTCCAGCTGCTGAAACAGGGCTCGCTCAGACGCGTACGGATCAGCATTCGGCATCCATTCTTTCCCATGAAAATTCATACGTAAAATATCGTGCCCTTTTTCACATTTTAAGATAAACAAGTCGTTGCTAGCATTGGACGCTATGCTGAATTCTGGTGTCAACATAACTGGCTTGTCGAAGATCAAAATGACTTCGTTCGACCGTGTCCGCGGTAGATTAGCTTTTTCTTCACTGTTCCCCCTTACCTGGGCAAAAAGATAAAGCGGTTGCGTTGCGCCTCTGAATAGTGTCTTTATACTAATTTCCAATTTGTCGAAGCAAGACACTTCATAATTGAAACAATGACTATCATTCTCCGCCCGCGTTGGAATCAAGCTCGTTCCATTACATGTTACGGTCACACAGAATAAGTTTGATGGGTCAAAGTACATCGTGTCTCTCACCGTTCTTGCTCTCTTTTGTAGAGATTGTAAGTTCTCTTTAGATATTGGTTTTGATTTCCACGCATTTCCGAAAATTGCATACTGAACATCTTCAGTGAGGCATTTCAATGCAGGGTAGTACTCATGACTATTAAGAAAATCGTCAATTTCGTTCAAGAGCTTGCCCCAGAATTCCATGACTTCCCATGACATACAACGTCGCGAACGAAGTCTTATATAAAGAAACGGTAATAAAATTTACTACCGTTTTTTTTAAAATCGTCTATTTTTTTGTCTGGCGCTTATAATCAACGCGGCTCTTCGTTTCACGAAACATCGAGCGCAGGACATGCACGCCACGAAAGAGGTGCGCGTGCGCGCGCGGCACAAGCCGTGCGTGCGTCCGCCGCGCGCTGAGGCCTACATCACACGCGCGAGGCTCACCAAGCTCTTCGGGCTGTCGTGCGTCGACGCGGCCGCCGCCCTCGGCGTCGGGCGCACCTGCTTCAAGCGCGTCTGTCGGCTCCTCGGCATCAAGCGCTGGCCAGACCCGCGCTCGACGGAGCGCGCGGCCCGCAAAGACGTCGCCGTCGGCTTCCTTGCGTGAGCGACGTTTCGCGTTCCTGTGCGTTCTAGACTATACTCGCGCACGTTACTTTTGATTAGATTTGTTCTATTAAATGAAACGATAAAAGTATCGACATATTATATAAATGCCTAGGATTCTTGCTGGTATGACAGATAGACACGAGCTTAGGAGCCTCCTGGCACAGCTGCAGGCAAAGCTGCCTGGTACTAAGACTGGTCAAGGAAAGGTAAGAGAGTTTCAAGATGTCGTAACAATTCGGCTAGTTATGATTGAACTTGACCGGGGTGCGAATTATCAACGTGGTGGAACATATGAAAACCAGAAAAAAAATCAACGGCAAATAAGAGTACAGAGAGGTTTAACATCAATTGTTGATGGTATCAAAGAACTTTTGCCAAAAATGGACGAGCCTGTTGTTGAAATTGTACTCATAAAACATGCACTGCCAGATAGGACATTTCATGTCTGGAGTCGTGATGAGAAGCTAGACGACGTCTACAAAAATAAGTCATGGACTAATGCATACGGTGAACAAAAACTACACAACTGGGACGTCATTGAGATTAGAACTTGCGGAGCCTATGCATAAAATATGCAACAAATGATATATAACGCCGTCAATGTGACCGTATGTCGCAGGTCATGCACCACGACAAACACCACGCAGATTCAGACTCACCAGCTTCACCGGATTTACACAGGCACGAGCTTCGAAGTCTACTGGCACAGCTGCATGCGCTCGGCGCGCATGGTACGAGAGTGCCTCCACCGGAAAGAGGGACAACATGGAAGGAATGGTTCCGCGGCATGGACAATGACTGGTACACGAGGCTCGCACACAACTGCCAAGTGTTCAATCATTCATGTGACACTATAAATTTCAGTGATAAAGATGCCCGTTTTCTTAAAATAAAAGACGACTTTCGGGACTCGCTGGAGAAGCTGGTAAAGGTCTTGAAACATGGTGTACCAAGTCAGCAGCACCAGTCAGATATGAACTACATGTGGGATGTAATCAAACCCAAGCTCAACAAGTTTCATATGAAATACCCAGATCATGAAAAAGAACTCCTCGCCCAAATAATGAAAGATATGACGAAGGCAACCACCTGCTAGGCACGCCGCGACACTTGTAAGAACGTTTATTTAATACAAAGACAATCGGTAGTCTACTTATCCCTTTTACGGTGTAGGAGCTGCAGCGATCTGAGCCTTAACGGACCTCCAGTACTTTTTCCTTTGCTCCTCACAATACTTGTTCCACTGTCGCCACTTGGTCTCATGCAAGTCCGACCAATTCTTGAATGGCTCGTCTGCAAAGATAGCACACGTACACTCACCCCACGGTAACTTGTAACAGTTGACTTCTGCATGTGGTCCAAATTCAGCGTATCCATTAAGGAAGGCATGATACCCATTGGGCACAAATTTATGACACTCGGACATCTCAACAAAGATTCACTCACGTGTCTAGTCTTATATAATAAATACTAAAGATCCGGGGCTTGCCGCGACACTTTTAAGAACACGAATCACACACTGCATATATAACACCAGTGAACCCGAGTCATGCCACACGGACGCCGACACAGACGTACTTGGTACATTTGGCATCTCAAGCGTATAGATCCTGAGAAAAACCATAAGTTCGACGAGGTCAGCGGATTTGTCGTTATTGCAGAAACAGAGGACAGGGCCCGCGAGATTTGCATGGAAGAAGGAGCAGACGAGGTGGAAAAGGTCACGGACTTCTGGCATAACCGACAATGCTCTGAATGTCAAAAGATTGGTATTTCGTGGAAGAAAGTAGAGCGCATGGTCCTGAGAGATACTAATAACAGCTAGAACTATTTTATTCAATAAAGGCTCTAAAACAGCCGCAAGCGCTTTGCATGTGCCGCCTCGGCCTCATCGAGGTCCTTGAGTTGGTCCGAGATCACCGACAACCTAGCAGCCCCTTCCTTAAGATGTGCACCGAGTTTGCACACGGCGCGATCAAGCTCCCTTATTCTGTCGCCGACGTCGTCTTTCAGGTCTGTTACCGTCTTCTTCAAGACTTTCACTTCGCCGTCGGCCTCCACCAAATCTTGCTTGGCCTTTGACAACGCCTGCTCGCGCCACTGCACGTCGAGTCCCTTGGCCTCGGCGCGAAGAAGCTCGCCTCTTCTGTCGTGGACGTCGCCTTGCAGGACTTCCACCGTCTTCTGCAAGTCTCTGAGTTCACGCTCGGCATCGACAAACTCCTGCGTGGCCTCGCTAAGCGCCTGTCTGCAACACTCGACGTCCACTTCATGTACCTTGCGCTGCGCGTCAAACAAGGCTTGCTCCGCCTCTTGGAGCCTCGTGAGTTTGTCGTGCTTGCGCTTGAGTTTTTCATCAAATACGGTATTTACAGACATGATACCTACTGATGTCTCCGCGCGCATGTGCTTAAATACTCAGCGTCACTCGAAAAGACACACGTTTTTTTGTTTACTAGCATTTTATTAAATAAAGAATCCAACAACATTGACATATTGAATGAATTCTCAAAAATCCTTGGGCAATCCAAGCTCAAGCCTAACTAGTCCGATTGCATGTATCTGCGTCCCGGGGTCCCCGATGCACACAATGCTACCATCCTCGCTCATTGTTGAGTGGTATCCTAGCGCAGCAGGCGGCACATCTTCTTGGCCACTACCCATCTTGCCGAAGAACGCCTCGCACACTATCACACAAGAACCATAGTCCGCACACTTCCGAAGCAAAGGCGAGAAGTACACGCCTTTTCCAATCAATGCCTTCTCTGAGAAGCTCGTGTTGAATCCGAAATCGAAGATCGTTCCTAGCGCTTCAACCTTCGTCCCGTGTAGCAGTACGTGCTTCTGGTATCCCAGTGCTGTCCAGCGTTCCTCCGACACAGCCCACATTTTTGTTCGGTACGTGTTTACCACTTCATGCACCGAACGTATCTGAAGCATGTGACGTTTGCGCAGATCTTCATTCGACATGCAGTTTTCTGGTAGCACCTTCTGCAGCATTGCCGCGACCTCCGCCGAGACACACTTCTCGTTGTATTTGAGATTGCGCAGTGTCGTCTCACCGATTTGAATCTCATTCGCTTTGAAGTTGTAATAATCCACCATTGCAATCTACAGATAGTGTTAAAACAAAAATCATTTATACGAATTTCCTAACATTTACACAGCAGCCTCCTTCACCTGCGCTCGCACAAATCACAGATATCTATTTTTTTCCCTTTCTTTAAAAAATTGTCGCGAACAAATAAAGACTCCACTATCTATATATAAGATATATGTCTGCACAGCATGGTCAGAACAGTTGATAAGACAATTATAAACCTGTACCACCACAAGGACGGTGGGATGACTCAATATGTTAAACGGTTAAATCTTTGGCATAACACCCTCGAAGATTTGTGGGATTTTCTGAATGACGTGGGGTCCACACCGTCACACTGGCAGAAAATGCAGTGGACCATAGACGACGAGCCCTCCGAAGAACAGCCTAAACCGTGCGGATTTAGTAAATGGAAAAAGATTGTAACGTCCATTCATACAACAGCACTTAGGCATCAAAATGAAAAAGATGAATGCGATATCGTCATCCACTTGTACTCGAAGCCGCAGAAGGCCCCGGAGCCCCCGGAGCCCCCGAAGCCCGAGAGGACGCGCAGGAGCAGGTATATGTCCCAGACAGACGCTCTGGATGCTATATATTCTCTTTTTAAGTTTTCTCCAGACTTTTCTAAACAGCACAACAGTGATTTTATCTATATTCATGATGCCTTAGACGAGAACTTCAAAGACAAAACAGCACGCCACAAAGCCGTCGAATTATTCCAGAGAATGCTGACCCATTTGCAAACCCACGCCCCACAAGCCGGTGACCAGCAGGAACTGCAGGCACACGTAACTCTTCTGCATAAACTTATAAAGACTCTGCAAAGGCGCAGGCGCAGGCGCAGATATATGTCCAAGACAAAGGCACTAAAAGCTATCGACCGCCTAATTGAGTTGTTTCCAGACGACCGTGATCGGAGAGCAGAGTTAATTTCGTTTCAACATACTTTAGCTATGGGCTTCAGTAACCAAAATGCACGCCGCAATACCGTCCCATTCTTCCAAGAAATACTGCATGAGTTGGAAACCACCACCCCACACGCCAATGAGCCGCACAAACTGCAGGCACATTTAAGTCTTCTGCATAAACTTATACACACGCTGCAAAGGACCAGGCGCAGGCGCAGGCGCAAGCCCACGGGAGAATGGGTGTGAAATGAAGGATGTATTGCTTTATTAAACCCCGAAGTTCACAAAATAAAGAACGCGCTACTATAAAGAACGCGCTACTCCATGTCCTCGAACATGCGCATCGACCTGGCACACATCTCCTCGTGCAGGTTGACGAAGATCGAGCCGAACGTCTTGAGCATATCCATCTTGTTCTCCTCACACCACTTGACAACCTCCTCCTGCTGCTGCGGCGTGCGCTTGCGGCGGTCGACCATGCACGCCTGCGGCAGCTCCATTGTCGTCATCATCCCGTTCCTTTTCGTGCTGCCATTGTGCTGGGCTATGATTTCGTGGGCTTGGAAGAGCATCCCCACCTCGGAGTGCATCTGCACGTGGAAGAAGATCCCGTCCTTCTCGAGCGTGTGCATCTGCAAAAAACCCTGAGCCATGTCATCCGCGATGGCGTCGAGCAGAGACATGACGGTGTTGTTGATGTACAGAGTGCGGAGCCACGCGACTTGTTCGAACACCCTAACACGCACTTCCTTCATGGGCGTGAGCCAGCGAAAGGTACGGTTCGTCTCGCGAAGGCACAGACTCGGCATCTTCACACGTATGGCCCAGTGATTCGTATTCTGGGCCTTTGTGTGATCGGCAGACAAAGCCTTGGTTGCAATGAGCCTCAGCGTGTCCTCGTCGAGAGCGGATAGCGACATGCAGCGGTGGGTGTGCTGTGTTTGTTCTGTTCTTTGTGATTATATAGACACATAAGTTCGCGAACTTTTTTTTTCGTTTTTTGACTGTTCGTATATGACGTTTCGTGTTTCAAAAATGTTTTTTCTATACCGTATCTTCTATCGAGGCTTGGTGTATGGTCAACATGGCTAGTGGGAAAGACAGTATCCAGTTGCAAACAGGATAGTATTTATGTCATCATATTTCCTGTCAATGTCTAGAATAAGGTTCCCCGAACCACTTAGAAAGAACGGTGTAATCCTTGATTTAAAGGATGATATCTGCGATTTCTTTCGATTATTATTCCCCGATGACTTCATAAGTTGTTGTCCTGACTTCCTTAAGCCAATCAAGAACTTGTCATTGAACATAGAGGAAAATAGTAGAAACAGTCCAGATATATGGAAAAATATGAAGACAGTGGCCTTGTTGCAAAAATTGCAGAAAGACATGTATGAATATTTTGAGAAATATCTTGGTGATGATTATATACAGGACGTAAAGTGTCAGAAACAATTAGACGTTCTTAGCGCACGATTGACAGTAGTATACACGGACATGATGAATGATCTCAATCATAAAGCACATTCACGGCTCTCCAATTTGCTCTTTCAACTAATTTCTTTCTCTTCAAGTGTTGACGATAAAATGTTATTTCCGCGACTTAAATCGAGCGGACAAGTCGACAGGGACCTCCACGCACTCTTGTTGCAGTTGCAAACCGGATATATGTAGGGGAATGCACACACACACCTTTTAATAAAGGTCTGGTATATAAGACAGCCATGTTTGTGTCATCCTAGATCAACATGTCTGTAGATGGACTGGCCAACTTGATTGCAGTAGGTGTCAAACGCAAATCTCCATCTCCATCTCCGATATCTCCATCTGGCTCGCCCCGCCAAGGCGCTAGAAACGAGAAACGCTGGAAAGGAGCACATTTGATCGCCCTTTGCGTTACTTACACAACAGAGAAGGGCAAGAAGATCAAACTGCAAATCACACGCGACATCTTCAGCGATTTGGACTCGGCCGTGCGTCGCATGTTCAGGGACACCGGCATCAACGTCGACGACTATCAATTCTTCAACAGTTTTGACGAAGAAGAAACTTTGACTATGGCCGATGGATCTCGGGTGCTACTCGACTATATCCCCTGTGAAGAAGACGACAACCTAATTTCGCTTAGCATGATTCGTAAGTCTTCAGCCGTGCTGACGACCGAAGAGTGCGACAACCTCATGAACAGGTTCAAGGAAGCCCATCATTCGTAAGTCTTCAGTCTTAGGTTAGCGGTGTGATTATATAAAAAGCTAAGTTCGTGAACTTTTTTTTTTGTGTTTTGACTGTTCGCATTACGTTGCCTCTTCGCACGTTTGCCTCTTCGCATTGACGGTTCGCGTCCCGTATTTTTTATTTACAACATCGCACAAAGAACAACACACAGCAATGTCCGGCAGCAAGCGCACGCTCGAGCCCGCCAGCAAGCGCGCCGAGCAGCCCGTCAAGCGCGCCAAGTGCGACCCGATGACCGATCTGCACGCCGCGGTGCGCGACGCCGAGCGTGCGGAGTGGATCGGAGGACCGGCTGTGCCGATTGCCTGAGTCTGAGAGAGCACGAGCTCGGCGTGAAGGAGGACGCAGGCCGCGACAGCAGCGCGCAACGACATGTGGTTTTCCGATTTGTCTTTTATATCCAACAAATTAAAAGAATGCTGCATTTCTAACATGGTTCATTGCACCGCGTTGCTCGTATTTAAGACGTCTAGGGTTATGACATGCTACGCAGTCAATATGAAATGTGGATGCATGTGTTTCAGGAATACATTGTTTTCATGGAGGAAGAAGGCAGGGACATGTCAAGTGAATTTCGACATGGTACCCTTCTTCTGAAGGGTACATTTGCGAATTGTACAGACGTTAAAACCTTCGAATTGCGTTGCACTGCAGCCAACCTGAAGTACTTGTGTGATTTAACCGAGATAGTTGTTGGCAATGGATCGGCTAATGCGCACTTTCCACAGTGGACTTATCTGGTCACGCAGTTCCAGCTATTCGTACTGGAAGTCCAACGCAAGGCGCAAAGCAAGTCGGAGATGGCCGAAGAAGACTTACATACACGTGGCTCGTCGAAGAGAACAAGGTTGGCTCCAGGCGGGCTACGATGCCTACTTACACAACTCAAAGCGCTTTGACGGGACCTCCCCCGCCACCGATACCGGCGATACCGGTTCTAACACGTTTTTTGTTATGTATGATGTATGGCAATAGTATATAAAGGACTCTGTCGGGTCAGATATCTTTGCGAAGAGATGGCGAGAACCAAGCAGACGGCACGCTTAACAACATTTCCTCGGACAGGACTTCCAACCTACCAGGTTCCGCACAATGATCTGGTTTCCGCGTCAAATGAAAGTGAGACTCTCCAGAAAAAACTGGATGTCGTGAACGCAGAAAATGTGACTCTCAAGGAAAAACTGGATACCGCTCATGAGCAATATGATGCAGTCATGAAAGAGCTGGAGAAACTCAAGAGCGATAACACAGTCCTCAAAAGGAAGAACAAACGCAAGCGTGCACGCGTGAAAAACACCGAAAAGGAACTGGTTATGATGACCAATAGGAACAAACTCTTGGTCAGTCTCCTGCATGCCCGGAATAAGGACATCAAAGACTTGGGCAAGAAAATTGACCGTCTTACAAGAAAGGTTTTGCATAAGCGTGCACAGGTAGAAGTCCTTAGGGAGACTCTTGTAGAAACTTGGTGGCCTTTGAAAGACATGCCATCCGAGCACAAAATGTAGTTTTTTGTTTAATAAACAAACGCTCACGTGATGTAGTCGATGAATATGTTCTAATACTATTGTCATCTGTGTTCTCATAGGTCTGTTCAATTGAGCATCTGGCTGATCTCACCGTACTGAAAACAATACATAAGAAACGAGATGAAGGAATGTCCAACGAGCACAACATGTCTCAGGCCGACATGGACTGGAGGATTATGGTATCGGTCACCGCCGTATTAAAGAGGAAGCACTTGTGCGCATGGCGAAGAAAAAGAAGAGCAGTGCGTGGACGCTAAAGCCTGGAGTGTCCGTGGAGGACTGGCTGGAGGACAGGCGCGCGCGCGACAGGGCGAAGCTGCCTGCGGAGGAGCAGGTGCGTCTGTTGAAAAAGAACTGTGGGTACGACGACGACAACTAACGCACGCTCTATTAAAGACGAGGCGCGCACCGTCATGGCGGTCTCTGGTACATTCGCATTCTCAATTGAGCATCTGGCTGATCTCTTTGCACGTGAGTTGTCCGCTGAGCCAGCCAAAAAGGCAGAGTAGCACTACAAAGCCGAACACGCCTGCGATGATCCATGCGGTCAAGTCGTCCGCGTTCCTCGCGGCTGTGCCGAGTGCCTGAGTCTGAGAGAGCACGAGCTCGGCGTGAAGGAGGACGCAGGCCGCGACAGCAGCGCGCAACGACATGTGGTTTTCGGATTTGTCTTTTATATGCGACAAATTCAAAGAATGAGTAGCATCATAAGACCGCGTTGCAATTCGTTGATGTTTTTTTACGATGATGAGATGTAGTATATATACTATGATTCTGCACGAGCAGCCTTGCGGCCACGGCTTTTGTGCGAGTTGCACGGCCAACATCAAAGCAAACATCTGTCCCAACTGCCGTGGTCCCAAGACCTCGGTGTTGGCAACGTTTCTTTAGGCGAAGGTATGGCGACCCTCAGCTGTTGCAGCAGTGCGTGCAGCTCGGTTGGATGATTTTTTTTTCGATATACATCACGCACACGATAAGCCATGTGTGTGTGTTTTTGGTCTTTTATATATCACGCAACAAATTGCCATCAGTCTTTAATACAATTCCAAAAGCTCCACGCACGTCTTCGGCAGTTCGCATTACGCTGCCTCTTCGCACGTTTGACTCTTCGCATTTGACGTTTCAAGAAAATGAGTCCACACTCTATATAAGCACACACACGGGACAGCATCAGTAGCTATGTCTGGTGGAGTCGCAAGCAACAACACGTCATCTGGCGACAATCAAGTCGCGCGCCTGACAAGCAAGCGCGACCGCGTCAAGCGGGAGCACGAGGCTCTTGAAGCGGAGCTTGCGGGCAAGCGAACCCAGCGCGACGACGACATGCGTCAGCGCCAGCAGGCCTTCGACGACGCCGTGCGCGCGCTACACAACGCCCAGGTCAACCATGACGCCGCGCAAAACAGGTTCATCCAAGGCAGACGCACGCAGGAGGGAGAAGAGAGGCTAGCGCGTACGCTCGTGGCCGGGAGCCGCATCGACCTGAGAAAGGCGGAGGACGAGCTTCGCGATGCCTTGGATGCCTTGGAGCCCGAGCCAGAGTCACAAGAATGCAGTGTGTGTCTCGAGACCATCCCAGGGCGTGAACTCAAACAGATCTACGGATGCGAGCACTGCTTTGATGAGGCATGCCTCTTTAGTCTGAAGCGACCTATCTGC
>Ga0214921_10003371_pt1 | contig 24530 bp, 23 predicted proteins | sample LL1505_MetaG_FD_177992 | JGI IMG/M metagenome (GOLD analysis project Ga0214921, IMG submission 177992) | Freshwater microbial communities from Lake Lanier, Atlanta, Georgia, United States - LL-1505 | ecosystem: Environmental > Aquatic > Freshwater > Lake | place: USA: Georgia | collected...
TGACCTGAACGAAGTTGCTCCAAGGCTAACTTCTGCATCTTTTTGAACTCTTCTGATTCCATTTCTCTTTTGTCTAGTTAAAATTAATAATTTTTTGCTAGACAGAGTTTATTTTACAGTCTCAATCCATATACTAAATTCTTGTATTATTAGAGATGGTTATACTGCTAGTTCTTTTATAATTATAAATAATTCAAATGTTTTAGTTAAAATTCTACCCTCAAAAACTATGTCTGATACTTTAAAATTGAAAAATAATGAATTATTAAAATTTGAACAAGGTAGTACAATGGGAAAAGGGAATGGAATAAATCTTGCATTTTTTGCAGATGGAAATCCAGTAACTGTAGTTTTCAACTCTGAAGATACCATAAAGCATTATAATGATACTTTAAATCATGTTGGTAACTATTATAACATAAAATCTGAAAGGTGTTTTTATAATCCTAAAAGTTACACTAAACAGATAGAACCAATTGGAAAACATTCCAATGATGTAAAGCTTTATTACACCTTCACCCAACAAGATTATTTAGATGCTCAAAAAGGAAAATAATAAATATTGAATTAAAATTAGAATCAATAAAAAAAAGGGAATCACTTCCTTTTTTTTATTCTGTACTATTTTCTTTTTGCAATCTTTTATATTTTTTAATAACATCTTTTATGGAGGCATAAGTGTCTTTTATGGCAAGCTTCAACTCATCTTCGGTCATCCATTTTACTTCAGAAATATCTTCTTCTTCTTGAGGTGCCATATTGGCATCGTCAATACAATGCATTAAATACCAGTCAGTTTTCTTTAAAATCCTCTTACCTCTTTGTAAATAAGTATGCCAAGTAGCGCATATTTTAGTATCCATCCCTACTTTTATACCACATTCTTCTTCTACTTCTCGCAATGCTCCAATTTCAGATGTCTCTCCTTTTTCAAGTTTGCCTTTTGGCAAATCCCAAACCCCTAACCTATTGATCATTAAAAACAAATCGCCTTTTTTGACCAAACCACCAGCGGCTTTTATTATTTTAAAATGATCTTTGATGTAGTTTTCAGTTGCTAGTTTATCATCCACAACCAAAGTGATGGAATTTAATTTCTTCAACTTTTTCACTTCCATAATTCTAATAACTGCATCAATTTGCGAAAAAGTAGCATTGTTAATCAAAAGTAGTCCTTCAAACATACTAGAATCAACCACATCGCTTGATGAAATTATCAAATCAAACTTCTTTTTATCAACAGGTTGTGTGATAGTTTTTACCTTCAGAGGTCTATCATTAATAAAAATTTTCATTCTTCTAAAAGCTTATTTTTGAGCCTTACAAAGCTAAATATTTTTATTTGTATTTTAAGTTAAAAACTAAATTACCTATTTAAACCTTTTGCTTTTCAATTGTTCAAACAAATTAAATAGTAAGTAAATGGTTACAATTCATTCAAATTTTACATTTACTAATAACAACAACTAAAAAATATAATTGAATCTTGGAAAAGTAATATTAGTTAAAATATTAGAAAAATAGAATTGTACTATTCCAATTTTAATTATAAAATTTCTCATAAAACATTAATTTTCAACACATTAACTTGTATTATGTAAAACCTTTCTTTATATTTGCATCAACAAAATACACAAAAATGAAAAAGCAACTATTTTTAATCTTATTGTTCTTATCTACAAAGCTCTTTGCGGCTGATGTAGAGTATATTGTAGATAAAATATACTTTAGAGAAACATTCAACGGCAAATCGGTATCTTACATTCCTTTTGTAAAAAATGCAAAAGGCGAACAAGATAAAGTTACTACTAGAGTAAACGCTTACATCAAAGATCGTTTCATGATTAGAAGTTTTAATCCTGAATACACAGATTTCAGATGGCACGATGTAAGATTTGTGTACACCATTATCAAATCGCATTTACATATTGAATTTACAGGTGAATATCAAGGTGAAGAGAAACACAAAGTAGCTGATAACATGTTCTTTAGCCTTACTTCTGGGGAATCAATTGACAACAAAACTTTGCCTTTAAATTCTTTATTTACACTTGAAGGTTATTTTGAATTTTTGCACAACAATTGGGTAGAAACTTGCAAAAAAGCAATTGATGAATCAGATTGCAAATTCAAACCAACTCCTTATGATTTTGATTTTGAAGTATTAGACAAAGAAATTAGCATTTCACTAAAAACAACTAGCGAAAACAATAGCTGCGGATTAAGCCACACAAGAACTTATTCTCTTGAAGATTTAGCTCCTTATTTAAGCGCTTTTGGTAAAAAAATAGTAGCAGGTAACAAATATTACAAACTTTCTAGAATGGAAAAAATTCTATTTTACAAAGAAAACAAAAGTGCTTTACCTGAATATTATTTTGTAACTGGCAGAGTAAATGATGCTTATAATGTGAATTTAGCATTAGAACTTAATAAAAAAGATTTATCATCAGTTAAGGGATATTACTTTTACGAAGATAAATTTGCTCCAATAGAACTAGTAGGTGAATTAAATGAAAACATTATTTATTTAAGAGAAAAAGACGATTTAGAAGGTGCTGGTTTTAAATTCATGATGCATTATACCTTCAAAAAAACAGGATTACAATTTGGTGATAAATATTTAACAGCGAAATGGTTTAATTCAGCTGCCGAAAATGGAAATTATTTAACTTTTGTAAGTTTTAAAATGAACAAATAGGCCTGAATTTGGAATTGAAAATGGAAATCCATTTTAAAAGACTCACTCAAAAAAGTGGGTCTTTTTTTTGCCCTGAATTTTAAGTTGCTTTAGCTTTTTAGTTCACATCAAAATTTGCTATTTTTGAATCTTAATTATTTTAATATGTCTGCAAATAATATTCAATACAAACTATCATTTCCTAGCCAAGCAATAAATTCTTCAATCAAATTGGTTTCTTCTAAAAGTGAAAGCAATAGAGCATTAATAATCAATGCTGTATCTGGAGGAAAATGTGAATTGAGTAATGTATCGGAAGCAAGAGATACCCAGACAATGTTGAGATTATTGGCCGACGAAACAGTGCCAGTTTGGGATGTATTGGATGCTGGTACCACCATGAGATTTTTATCGGCGTATGCAGCTATAAAAGGAATAAACAAAACCATGACGGGCACCGAAAGAATGCAAGAAAGACCCATTGGTATTTTGGTAGATGCATTAAGACAATTAGGTGCAAAAATAGAATATTTGAAAAATGAAGGCTTCCCACCGCATAAAATTGAAGCGCATAATGGATTAAATACCAATAAAATAAGCATGAAAGGCGATGTAAGTAGTCAATTTATTTCTGCTATTTTAATGAATGCTCCTTTGTTTGAAAACGGTTTGATAATTGCTTTAGAAGGCAAAATTGCTTCAAGACCCTATTTAGAAATGACATTGCAGTTAATGAGTCATTTTGGACTTTCTTCGCATTGGGAAGGCAATGAAATTCATGTAGAAAAAGGGCAATACAAAACTCAAAAATATCAAATTGAATCTGATTGGTCAGGAGCTAGCTACTGGTACAGTGTGGTAGCTTTGGCCGAAAATGCTGAAATAGAACTAATTGGACTGAAAGAAAATTCTCTACAGGGTGATTCTGTTTTGGTGCAAATAATGGAACCACTTGGTGTGAAATCAACATTTAATGAAAATGGAGTTGTTTTAAGTAAAATACCTCATCAACAAGAAGTTAAAATAGATTTTTCAGATTGCCCAGATATTGCACAAACCCTTTCAGTAATTGCTGCAGCTAAAGGAATTAAACTTCAACTAACAGGTTTAGAAAGTCTTAGAATAAAAGAAACAGACAGAATTGCTGCTATACAAAATGAACTTCAAAAATTGGGTGCCGATATGCCAGAAATAGAAACCGATTTATTTGAAGTAGTTTCAAGTAATTTTTCGGTAAATGGCCAATTAATTGACACTTATGATGACCACAGAATGGCGATGGCTTTTGCACCATTAGCATTAATTGGAAATATCTCAATTGACAATCCATCTGTTGTAAATAAATCATATCCAAGCTATTGGGAACATTTAAAACAAATTGGAATTCAAATAAAAGAATAAAAAGAGGGATTAAAAACCCCACTTTTTATTCCTCTTCTTGAATTATTTCAAGAAAAGCTGCAATATCATCAAAATCTTTAGAACCAGGTTTTTCCTCTAATCCACCTTTTAGTTCTATACCAGTTACTTCACATTCAGTAACAATTCTGTTTACATTTGCAAGTGTAAGACCACTACTTACAATAATTGGATACACTGTACCGAACACCTTAAGTTGCTCTTTTATAGATAATAAATCAAAATCTTCTTCTCCATTATCAAACAACAAATAAGCTACTTTTCCTGCATAAAGGTGAAGTACATTGGTATCAATACATAAAATTTTCTGAATAATGGGTCTATTTATTTTAGGATATTTATCAAAATTAAACGAACCATTCAATTGCACATAATCAAGACCCAAGGTTTCGATTGCTAAATTAATTTTATCAATATCAAATTTTTTGGTTTCACCTACTATTTTTACCCCTGATAACCAAGAAGTAATGGCAATAATTGAATCAAATCCAATAAAATGAGGGTCGTCTTCATCTATACTAAAACCTATCAAATCTACTCCCATACCTGCTGCATATCGAGCATCACTTAGGTTGCTAACTGCACCTAATTTTACTAAAGTTTTTAATGGCATTGTTTTTCTTGATTTATCCTAGGCAAAATAACTTATTAATCGCGAATAATGCTTAATTTTGTTCTAAAATATTACAAAATATTTAAAAAATGAGTAAAAACGGACGTGTATTGGTAGCAATGAGCGGCGGAATTGATAGTTCGGTAGCCGCCGTAATGCTACATGAGCAAGGATATGAAGTAATTGGTATGACCATGAAAACCTGGGACTATGCCAGTGCTGGGGGTAGTAAAAAAGAAACCGGATGCTGTAGCCTTGACTCAATCAATGATGCTCGTAATATAGCTGTTGGCTTGGGTTTTCCACATTATATTTTAGATATAAGAGAAGAATTTGGCGATAGTGTGATAGACCATTTTACCAATGAATATTTAGATGGCAGAACCCCCAACCCTTGCGTGTTGTGTAATACGCACATAAAATGGGATGCATTGCTAAGAAGGGCCGATAAGCTTGGTTGTGAATGGATTGCGACTGGACATTATGCCAATATAAGAAAAGAAAATGAAAGATTTGTGCTAAGCAAAGGCCTTGACGAAAACAAAGACCAATCGTATGCACTGTGGGGCGTTTCGCAAGAGAGTTTTAGCCGCACTATTCTACCTCTTGGAAATTTAAGAAAAACACAGATTTATGAAATGGCAACAGAGAGAGGTTTTGTAGATTTGGTAAACAAGCCAGAAAGCTATGAAATTTGCTTTGTGCCAGATAATGATTATAGAGGATTTTTGAAACGCAGAGTGCCGGGCTTATCAGAACAAGTGGCTGGTGGTGAGTATGTTTTAACAGATGGCACAGTGGTGGGCAAGCATGAAGGATATCCTTTTTATACCATTGGTCAAAGAAAAGGATTAGGAATTACCCTTGGTTACCCTGCATTTGTGGTTGAAATTCATAAAGATACAAACCGCGTGGTGCTAGGTAATTTAGAAGATTTGCAAAGAAATGGCATGTGGGTGGACAAACTAAACATGGTAAAATACGCTAATTTACAAGGAATAGAAAAAATATCTACCACCAAAATTCGTTATAATGACGATGGTGCACCAGCAACCATCACTCAAATTGAAGATAGAATGAAGGTTGAATTTCATCACAATGTGAGTGCAATTACTCCAGGGCAAGCTGCTGTATTTTACGAAGGTAATGATGTAATTGGTGGAGGTTGGATTGTAAACAGTTTCAATATTTAATTCTGATGATAAATAAGGCTTTAAATCTCAATTTTTATTTTTCTGCACTAATTGTCTTCATTTTTTTTGGTTGTAAAGATTCTAATGATGCGGTACAGCCAAAAAATGTGGGAGAAAATATTGTTTCATTTGAAAAAGGAAAATACATTGTTTATGATATTACCAAGATTAACTTTTTGGTATCTGGCAAAATAGACACTACTAAATATTACATTAAAGAACAAGTTAGTGACACCTTACAGTTAGGAAATGAAACAGTTACAAAACTTTTAAGATACAAAAAAGAAAAATTAGCTGATAAAGAATGGGCCATGGATAGTGTGTGGTATATGTACAAAACCAATAACCAATTGGTGAAAATGGAAAACAATACCAAATTTGTAAAACTAATTTACCCTGTTCAAAATAATCAAAAATGGAATGGGAATGTGTATAATAATTTAGAAGCTCAAAATTATCAAACTCGTAATTGGGGTAGCAAATTTCTGATTTCAAACCAAGTAAAAGATACCGTTTTCACTCAATCTGTGGCAGTTGTGCAAAGTGATTCTGTGCCGGTGAATTTGTTGAACAGAAACTTTTCAGTAGAGGTATTTGCAGATAAAATAGGCCTAATTTATAAAGAATACCAAATTTATACGTATGACCAAGGCTCAATAGGTTCTTTTAAAATATCAACAGGTACTAGATACATCCAAAAATATTTAAGTTATGGCAAAGAGTAAATTCACTTTCATATTATTTATATTACTCTTTATTAACACTTTTTTACAAGCACAAAAAAAACATTATTTTGTATTTTATTTAACTGACAAAGCAAATAACACATTCACAATCAGCGACTCTAGTACTTTACTCACTCCCGCATCGTTTGAAAGAAGAAAAAGAGAAAACATAAAATTTACTGCTGAAGATTTACCTGTTTCTAAGTTTTATACAGATTCACTCACAAAACTTGGTTATAGCATTTGGTTAAAATCTAAATGGTTGAATGCAATTGTAATACAAACAGACTCAAGCAATGCTTTAAAAATCAACAAATTAATCTTTGTTAGAAACTACTTTCCATTAGGAAAAAATAGCACTTTTAATAATCTTACTTATTGTGAAGAAAAGATGAGTACACCTAATTATGGAAGCTCACAAGGTCAGAACAATATGCTCGGAATCAATAACATGCATGCAAAAGGCTATGTTGGTCAAGGAAAAAAAATAGCTGTTTTTGATGGTGGATTTCAAAATGCAAACAACTTAAATGTTTTTGATTCTCTGTTTAAAAACAACCAAATAAAATTTACTTATAATGTAACAGATAATAACAAAACATCTGTGTATAATGGTCATTATCATGGCACTAATGTATTATCATTGATGGGAGGCTACACCAATGGAAGCTTAATTGGAGGTGCCTACAAAGCAGATTATTTTTTATTTGAAACTGAAATCACTGAATCGGAGAGCAAATTAGAAGAGTTTAATTGGTTGGTGGCGGCAGAAATGGCAGATAGCCTTGGAGCAGACTTAATCAACTCATCACTAGGCTATTTTGATTTTGACAACGCTGCACTCAACTATACATTTAGTGATTTTGATGGCAAAACATCCCTTATTGCGCAAGCAGCCAATTTGGCTACTGCAAAAGGAATTTTAGTGGTAAGTTCTGCCGGAAATGAAAGAGCAAGTTATTGGAAGAAAATTTCTACCCCTGCAGATTCACCGAATGTAATTGCAGTGGGTGCAGTGGATATTAGCAATGTAATTGGTAGTTTTAGTTCTCCTGGCCCAAGTGCTGACGGACGAATAAAACCAGATATTTCAGCTCCGGGCGTGAATGTAACAATTGCTGATGCAGCCAATAATTTCATTTCGGGGAGTGGTACTTCTTTTGCTGCGCCTATGCTAACGGGCTTATTAGCAGGATTTTGGTCGGGAAATCCTCAGTTAAAAATGAGTGAAATAAAAGCCATTCTCATTGAAAGTGGTGATAAATACAATAATCCCAACAATGATTTTGGACATGGAGTACCTAGTTTTGTAAGAATGCAAAATTTTGTTTTAGGTTTAAATCAATACAACCAAGACACCATTTTTGCCTATTTTTTGCCTGCTTCAGATAAAATCACCATTAAATCAACAGAAAACAATTTAAAAGAAGCGTTACTTGTTGGCATTGATGGTAAAATTTGGATACAAAAAAACTTACAAGGTATTGAAGATGAAATAAATACAACGCAATTACCCAATGGAATTTACATTATTAAAATAGTAGATTTGTCAAACAAATCATTGATTGCCAAAATTGTAGTGAATCGTTAAATTCTTCTTGCTTTGTAGCCTTCTTTCAAAAGAATTTCTACTATTTTATCTCTAAAATCTCCCTGAATAAGTATTTCTCCGTCTTTGGCTGAACCACCTACGCCGCATTTATTTTTAAGTAATTTGGCTAATTTTTCTAAATCATCGTTGGTACCAATAAAACCTGTAATTAATGAAACTTGTTTGCCAGCCCTTGCTTTTTTATCCAATAACACTCTCAATTGTTGCTTGTTAGGCTCTAAAGTTTCTGCTTCTTCGCCACCTTCATACGTATATTCAAAATTAGTGTCTGTTGAATACACCACTCCTACTTTTTCTTTTTTAATTTTTGACATATTTAAAGATAATCTTTTAAAATCTAAATTATCACATTAAACAAACTGTAATGGCTCATTAAAATCATCAGGCAATTTGTATCCCAAATGAGCATATCTACCTATTCTCACGCCTACTTTTTTCTTTGGCTCATTTTCATTTTCTTCCATAAACATTACCACCACTTTGGTTTTACCTTTTATAGGTGCTTTCTCAGTAAGGGTAATTTTACCGTTGTCGTATATTCCATTTACAGCTTGGTACATAATAAATCAGTTTTACAATGCAATTTACTATTTTTTTATTTTATATTTCAATTTCTTAAAAAAGTAAAAAAGAGCTATTTATTTACAAGCAAAAAGTGAATAAATAGCTCTCAATTAATGAAATACATTTTAAATACTTATAAAATCAGTGGATTTAAACTTACTTTCATTTGAATAGAGTTTGAAATTAAGCAAGCTTTTTCAGTTTTTAACATTATTCTCATTGCTTTTTTATTATCTGATTCATTTTTAAGTTTACCTCGCAAGGTCTTACTCTCTACTACAGTTCAACCTGCTATGCAAAGGTGTTATTCACCTAATAATCTATCATATACAAAAATGTAATAATCTTTTTTATGCTTGCTGAGCCTTTGGGTTAAAAATACTATCGCAGGGCAGACTGATTGTTAGTTTGTTATTAACCTCTCGAAAGCAGAAAACTAATAATATATAAAAATAAATCTAGAAATGGATATTTATTTGAATATAAGCTTTTTGGGTGTGTCTATGTTTGAAACCCACCTCTGTAAAAATCTTCACAAAACCAAAAAAGGTCGTTAAGTTTTACCTCAACGACCTTTTTTACTTAATACTTAATACTTAGTACCAAATACTATTTCACTTCTTCATATTCAACATCAGATACATCTGATCCTGAAGCAGTGCTTTCAGCTTTGCCTTGGTTTGCACCAGCTTGATTTGCATCAGCACCTGGTTGACCACCTTGAGATGCAGCATACATTTCTTGCGACGCAGCAGCCCAAGCTTGGTTCAATGCTTCTAGAGCAGAATCAATAGTTTCTAAATCTTGATTTGAATGAGCAGTTTTTAGGTTGGCTAATGCACTTTCAATGTTCGATTTATTGCCTGCAGAGATTTTATCTCCGTATTCGCTTAATTGTTTTTCAGTAGAGAAAATCAATGAATCTGCTTGATTCAATTTTTCTACTCTTTCTTTTTCTGCTTTATCAGAAGCTTCATTTGCTTTTGCTTCTTGACGCATTCTTTCAATTTCAGCATCTGATAAACCTGAAGATGCTTCAATTCTGATTTTTTGCTCTTTGTTAGTGCCTTTATCTTTGGCAGTTACATTCAAAATACCGTTGGCATCAATATCAAAAATTACTTCAATTTGAGGCACACCTCTTGGAGCTGGAGGAATATCACTTAAGTGAAAACGACCGATTGTTCTGTTGTCTTTTGCCATTGGTCTTTCACCTTGCAATACATGAATCTCAACAGATGGTTGATTATCAGATGCAGTAGAGAAAGTTTCAGATTTACGAGTAGGAATTGTGGTGTTAGACTCAATTAATTTAGTAAACACGCCACCCATAGTTTCAATACCTAAAGATAGAGGAGTTACGTCTAATAATAATACGTCTTTTACTTCACCAGTCAATACACCACCTTGAATAGCAGCACCAATTGCCACCACTTCATCAGGATTTACACCTTTTGAAGGTTTTTTGCCAAAGAATTTCTCAACTTCATCTTGAATTCTAGGGATACGAGTAGATCCACCCACTAAAATTACTTCATCAATTTCGCTTAGTGATAAACCAGAGTTTTTCAAAGCTCTTTTGCAAGGCTCTAATGTTCTTTGGATCAAAGAATCAGCTAATTGTTCAAATTTAGCTCTTGTAAGTGTACGAACTAAGTGTTTTGGAATACCATTTACTGGCATAATGTATGGCAAGTTGATTTCAGTGCTTGCAGAACTAGAAAGTTCAATTTTAGCTTTTTCAGCAGCTTCTTTCAAACGTTGTAAAGCCATTGGATCTTGACGTAAATCAATTGCTTCGTCAGATTTGAATTCTGCAGCCAACCAGTCAATAATTACTTGGTCAAAATCGTCACCACCTAAGTGAGTATCACCATCAGTTGATTTTACTTCAAATACGCCATCACCTAATTCAAGGATAGAAACGTCGAAAGTACCACCACCTAAGTCAAATACCGCAATTTTTTGGTCTTGACCTTTTTTATCTAAACCATAAGCCAATGCAGCAGCAGTAGGTTCGTTGATAATACGTTTTACATCTAAACCAGCAATTTGACCAGCTTCTTTAGTTGCTTGTCTTTCAGCATCGTTGAAATAAGCAGGAACTGTAATTACAGCTTCAGTCACAGTTTGACCTAAATATTCTTCAGCAGTAGCCTTCATTTTTTGAAGAATCATTGCTGAAATTTCTTGAGGAGAATATAAACGATCACCAATTCTTACTCTTGGAGTATTGTTGGCACCATTTTCAATTTTATATGGCACAGCTGCCGCTTCTTTTGAAGTTTCATTGAAATTTCTACCCATGAATCTTTTGATAGATGCAACAGTGTTGGTAGGGTTGGTAATAGCTTGTCTTTTAGCAGGATCACCTACTTTGCGTTCGCCATTTCCATTGTCTAAGAATGCAACTATAGAAGGAGTAGTTCTTTTTCCTTCACTGTTTGGAATTACAACTGGCTCATTTCCTTCCATTACAGAAACGCATGAGTTGGTAGTTCCTAAATCGATACCGATAATTTTTCCCATTGTATTAATAATTGAATTTTAATTCTTTTTTTTATTGATGTTTGTGCAATTAACAAGGCTTGTGCCACTCGATTAAAATATTTTTAATTCTGTCAGATTGTCACTATTCTATTGATGTAAATAAAAAATATAAGAATGATGTCAGATTATAAATTGAATTAGTGACATTTTTATTATTTTTACTACAATATTAATAGTCTTGCAATAAATAAAGAAATATTTCGATATAAAATAAAGTAAAATTAATGTTTAAGAATAATATAAGTTTGAAAAAAATCCTTTTTGTGCTATGTTTTTTACTAACAACTTTTGTTACGAAGGCTACTCACATATTGGCAGGGGATATTTTGGTGTCTAAAGTAACTACCAACGACCCCAAAGCTATGGTGTATGATGTGAAAATGAACATCTATTATGATTTAACTAGGGTAAATGACCTTGGAGGAGTAAGTGCTGTTACTCAGGATGTTGCCATTTCTTTTGGAGATGGCTCTGGGTTTATAGCTGCCACAAATTATACAACAACTAGTTTACCCAATAATGTGTTGTTGATTTCTTATAATTATAAAAATCACCCCTTTCCTTCTTTTGGCAAATATAAAATTTCATATACAGAATATAATAGAATTGATGGCATTATAAATATGTCAAATTCTGTAAATACGCCTTTGTATTTAGAATCTTATGTGGTAATTGACCCTTTTTTACTTTCAGATGAATTGCCAAAGTTATTAAATCCGCCAATTGATATGGCATATACAGGTCAGGTTTATAAAACTACTCCTGGTGCTTTTGATTTAGATGGAGATAGTGTCACTTTTGAGCTGGTGCCTCCCAAAAAAGGGGTTGATACTGATGTAGATGGATATATGAGCCCTGCCGACCCAAGTTTTGGTGGTAAAGCAACCAATGGTGGTAGTCCTACCATAAAAATAGACCCAGAAACTGGCATTGTAACTTGGGACACTCCAGCCAAAGTGGGAGTTTATAATATTGCCATTTTAATTAAAGAATACAGAAACGGAACTTTGATAGGCTATGTAATTAGAGATATGCAAATTACGGTGAAACCTGGGAATAATAAACCACCTATTTTAACTATCCCTCCAGATGCTTGTATTACTGCTGGTTTTACTTATCAAGGAAATGTTTCGGCCATAGATCCTGATAATCATCAGATTAGTTTGTCGCTGGTTGGATATGATTTTTTAACAGATGCTACCTTAAGTCCCACAAATAGGCAAAATAGTCCTGCAACTGCCATATTTACTTATAAATCAGTATGTGACGACATTCAAAATAGGGCCCATTATTTTACATTCAAAGCCCAAGATTATCCACCACTCAATGTTTCAACTTCTGATTATAAGGCTTTAAGGATTTATGTGTATGGGCCTGCACCAGAAAATTTTGAGGTAAAATATGAAAATAAAGCTGCAAAATTGAAATGGAAAAGGTATAACTTAACCTGTGGGTTTAAAAAACAAAGTGAGTTCAATGCTAGGATTTCAATTTATAGAACTGTATGTGATTCAATGATTTTGAAAAAGGATTGTCCGTTAGTAGCCAAAGTGGGAGAGTTGATAGCAGAAGTAGAAGCCAGCGATACCACTTTTATTGATAACAACATACTCGCTTTTCAAAAATATTATTACACTATTCAGTACAATACAGGTTTTTCGCAGTATGGAAAAAGTTATTATGCACCTGTAAAAAGTATTGTAAGTGATTTAGAAGTAGCCACTTTAGCAGGGTTAGAATCAAAAGGAAACGCAGAAATTATTAAGTTTTCTAAACCTAAAACGCCCATTTTAGGCATTGTAAAAACCTATTTGTATGTAGCTAGTAATGAAAAAAATGCTTCTTTTATCAAAACAGATTCTATTATTACCAATGGCTCTGTTGATTCTAGTTTTACAGTTAAGAACAGAGATTTTAGAAAATCATATTTGTTTAAGTTTGTGATGGTGAATGACAAAAACGAAAAATTTGAATCCAATATTTTTTCTACATTAGGTTTATCTGCCAAAGCAAGTAACAACACCGTGCACCTAAGTTGGTCAAAACCTTTAAATGTGTCAATTAGTGGTTATACTATTTATAATGCTAAAACTAATGCAGAAGTTGCCAAAATTGTTAACAATGATTCAATTGTTAAATACGATATTACGAATTTAAAAAACTGTGATACACTTTGTTATTATGTAAAAGCGAATGTAAATGTTTGTTCTGTGCTTGGCTTAAATCCATTTTTGATGACTTCAAATATCATCTGTGAAACACCAAGAGAAGGAAGTTCGCCAGCCGTGAAACTAAGTATTTTGCCATCAATTTGTGATAATTATTCATGTTCAAGTCCTTTTCCATCAGCTCCTTATACAAATAATATTCATTGGAAAGTGCCACCAGTAAATGGGTGTGATGTGCCTACGGGTTACAATGTTTATTACCAAGAAAGTGATATTGATTCACTTACCTTGCTTGGTTTTACTACCGATACTTTCTGGATTCATACTAATATGCCAAGCTTTGCAGGTTGTTATTTAGTTAAAACTTTGAGTTCATTAGGTGTAGAAGGCAATGTAAGTAACACTGTTTGTCAGGATTTATGTCCATGTTTTGAATTGCCCAATATTATCACACCAAATGGAGATTCGTTGAATGAAATGTTGATACCCTTGCCAATACCTAGGTTTGTGGAAAGTGTTCATTTTAAGGTGTATAACCGCTGGGGAGGCAAGGTTTATGACGGAGGTATAAGTAAAGATATTTATATCCGTTGGAATCCGGGGAATTTGTCGGATGGTGTATATTTTTATGAAGCCGATGTTGTATATGCAAAAAGAGCAAAAGCTGCTGATAGACAAAGAACTATCAAAGGCTGGGTGCAAATTGCACGCTAGTTTTTTGTTAAACTTTAAAAGTTGAAAGTTGAAAGTTGAAAGTTAAACGTTATAAGTTTAATGTTAAAGGTTTAATGTTTCAACTATCAACTATCAATTTTCAATTTTACCTAACCTTAAACTTTGAACCTTAAACCTTAAACTTTTTAAAGTCTAACATCTAACATCTAAAATAAATTGGAAAATAATCAACCTTTAGCAGAGCGAATGAGACCCAAAGACTTAAATGAATATTTGGGTCAAAAACATTTGGTAGGAGACAAGGGAGTAATTCGTTTGATGCTCAATAAAGGCATTTTGCCAAGTATGATTTTTTGGGGTCCTCCAGGTGTAGGTAAAACTACACTGGCTCAACTAATTGCTTCAAAAGTGAATTATAAATTTCATACCTTAAGTGCCATCAATGCAGGTGTGAAAGACGTAAGAGAGGTGATAGATCAAGCAAAGTTCAATGCCAAAACATTACTTTTTATAGATGAAATTCATAGATTTAATAAATCTCAACAAGATGCATTGTTAGGTGCAGTTGAAAAAGGAATAATTACTTTAATTGGTGCCACCACCGAAAATCCTAGTTTTGAGGTAATTTCTGCCTTGCTTAGTAGATGTCAGGTATATACATTGGTGCATCATACCGAAGAAGAACTTGTGCAATTAATCCAAAATGCATTAGCAAATGATGAATTGTTAAATTCTCATTCTGTGCAATTTGTATCCTATTCTGCACTTTTGAGTTTAGCTGGGGGAGATGCAAGAAAGCTGCTCAATTTATTAGAATTGGTGGTGTCGAATGCTACTTCAAATCTTGTAACAGACGAAGAAGTGATGCAAATTGCCCAACAAAAAGTGGCAATGTATGACAAAAATGGCGAACAACACTATGACATAATCTCTGCCTTTATAAAATCCATCCGTGGTTCTGACCCAAATGCTGCCATTTATTGGCTAGCCAGAATGATAGAAGGAGGGGAGGACGTGAAATTTATAGCCCGTAGGTTATTGATTTTAGCATCGGAAGATATAGGCAATGCCAACCCAAATGCTTTGCTAATGGCAAATAATTGTTTTCAAGCAGTGAATGTAATTGGTTTTCCTGAAGCAGAAATTATTCTTTCTCAGTGTGTTTGCTTTTTAGCCACTTCACCCAAAAGTAATTCTAGTTATGTGGCTATAAAAAAAGCAAGGCAATTGGTAAAAGAAACAGGTGATTTGCCTGTGCCTCTGCATTTAAGAAATGCACCTACTGCATTAATGAAAAAACAAGGCTATGGAAAGGGTTATTTGTATGCCCACGACTATGATGGTAATTTCGTAGAGCAAGAATTTATGCCCGATAAGCTGAAAAATTATAAACTGCTAGACTTTGCCAACAACCCAAGAGAGTTAGAAATAAAGCAGAGAATGAGTCTTTTATGGAAAAATAAGTATTAAAAAAAGCTCCCTTTTGAGGAGCTTTTTTAATTTAAGTTGTAGTTTATTTATTTTTCTAATTTTATATCAAACTTTATACTTCCTGATATTACATTTTTATTATTATCTACTGAACCCGAAGGTGTTGTAATTACTTTAATTAATCCTCTTTTCCCATTGGAGAGTTTAAATCCAATTAATTGATTGATGTCCCATCCAAAACCGTCAGATTGTAGGGCATCACTTTCACCATCTACATTTGATAGTACAAAATAAGTTTTGAATAAATTGTCAAAGCTATTTGAAAAAGTAATTGTATCATAGATTAATGTACTGCCATCGTTATTAATGCTATAAAAATCTACTTTTGTATTGTTTGTATTTGGAATTCCGTGTAAACTTCTAAGATAAACATTTTTAGCACATCCTAAAACATGTTTGGCTGTTTTTTCTTTAGCAACATTATACCCAAAAGCCAATTCAATGGGACCATTTAAGCTATTGAAATATTTTTTTTGAGTAATACTATAAAATTTATAACCAGTAAATTTGGTACTATCAAAAAGACCTTGGTTGTATAGCTGAATGTTTTTAATTACTACCGCAGAATCTCTTTTTATCACTTTTGTATTATCAATTGGGGCGGCTGGCTTTGGTGTTTCTTTTGGTTTGCAATAAAACAAACCAATCAACAATACTAGGGCTATAAAGAAATTATTTTTCATATTTAATTAATTATCAAGGTTTAAACTAAAATTGAAATAGATGGTTGAGGCTTCTTTTGATACATCAACATTACCATAAGTACAGCTTCCCAAAAAGTTTTTTGATAAACAAATACCATTTACTGATTTTGCCTCCCCGTCCATCTTCACAATTAAATCCCATGTTTTGCTACTTTGGGAATTATTCACAGCCCAATCTGAACCTAATTTTTGAGCTTTTATATCTTTTAGATATAATTTTATTTTTTTATTATTTAAAACGTCAACAGCAGATCCAGAATGATTTTCGACCCCAACCGTATAATCACGTTTATTATTCAAATTTAAAGTAATTTCTAAAAATGCTTCATTAAACTTTGTGGGATCGTAGCTTAAATTGTAAGGTGATGTAGCTAATGAAGTAATATTTCCATTAGAGGGAAATGTAACACTATTCCCTGCATTTGGTACACTCCATAAATTAGATGCACTATTGCTAAATCTAGCGTCTGAGTCGTAACCTAAATTGACACTAATATTTCCCCAAATATTGTCATCCTGAGAACCAGAAATGTGTTTTGCAGCATTTAAAGTAACCTTGCCTGTAGTATTATAACAATTATTAATTTGATAATCAGAGTAGTTGACTACTGAATATACATTGTTATCGCTTACATTTCTTAATGTATATGCAATTGGTAAGCCAGGAGATGAAGCAGAATAGTTTCCGCCATTGAGAATATATTGATAAAAACCATCAATTCCAGTTACAGCTTGCACTGCATCTGCCCCTGAACCACCAATAATTACACCTGTAATTTTGGTGTTTTTGCTGTTTAAACTGTCTTTATAAGTAGCTTTTACTGTAGCTTCATTTTTAAATAATGTAAATTGAGCATCAATTGTGGCTTTTAATTTCTCTTGCGTCATGTCACTTTCAAAAGTATAATAGGCTAATCTTCCATATTTTACATTAGCTACATAAACTGGAGTAGTTGAAGAATTTCCAATAGCTTTCTTCAAATCATCCAACGTTACAGATGATTGAAAATAATCTGCTGGCTTGGTTTTAGGATCAAAACTTACTGTGTAATAAATTTGTTGAAACTTTACCATCACCCTTGATTTCTTTGTTTTTTGACTAAAATCAAAGCCTCCCTTAATTTTTGTTTTATTTGCAGCTCCATAGGTGAAGCCCAAGTTCATATCTACTTGTTTGTCAGAATAAATATCCTGCACTTCAAAATTGATTTGTGCACCTGCTGAGCTTCCGCTTAGTTGTTTTGAGAGCAAATCTATCAAACCTTGTTGTACTTTTGATTTCACCACTTCATCAACGGATGTGCTTGCGGTAGAAGTATTCATTAAGTCTGTTGAAATAGTGCCATTTGTTCTTGGTAAGGTAATTAATTTATAACTTTCATCTCCTATAGAGTTACCGTCTAATATTGCACCTGGGAAAATAACATCTGCCTGTGGATTTAATAAAAATCCTTCCGAAAATTGTGGGCCAACTCTATATTTAGTAGTAGTGCAATATGTAGTTCCATTCCATTCTACTATAGGGCTTCCCACTGGTTGAGGTGCAGGAATTGCTGCAGAAGTTTGGGTAGTTTTTAGTGTTTTTAAAAAGTCATTCGTGTTATTGGTAACAGGTGGTGTTGGGTCACTTGTTTGAGGTTTTTTACAAGAATTGAATGTAAACAAACCAATCAAAGAAGCACATGCAATTCTTTTTACTTGTTTATTCATATTGATTTTATTTTTTGGAGTGCAAAAATAAAATAAAATAAAATAAAATAAAATAATTCTAATTTAAAATACTTTTTATTTTATGTAAAATATTGATTCTCATTTATTTAAAATTGTAATAGTTTTACTTTAAATATGATTACTTCAAGTTTTGATAAAACTCCACTATGGTTTCAATGCCTTTATAGTAATTTTCTAAGGCAAAGTGTTCATTGGGTGAGTGTATGGCATCGGAATGAAGGCCAAAACCCATTAAAATTGTATCTAGACCTAAAACAGACTTAAACAAAGCAACTATAGGAATACTTCCGCCTTCACGGGTAAGGATAGGTTTTTTGCCCCAAACTTTTTCAAATGCTTTGTTGGTGGCTTCAAAACCAAAAACCTCAGTAGAAGTTAAAACTGGCTCGCCACCATGATGAGGGCTTACTTTCACTTTTACTCCTGCAGGAGCAATAGAAAGAAAATGGTTTGTGAACAAGGTAATAATCTCATACGAAACTTGGTTGGGAACTAGTCGCATTGAGATTTTAGCAAATGCTTTTGAAGGTAATACCGTTTTTGCACCTTCTCCTGTGTAACCTCCCCAAACTCCGTTTACATCCAATGTTGGTCTTGCACCCACACGTTCATAAGTGCTAAATCCATTTTCACCATACACAGCTTCTATGTTTAAAGCATTTTTGTATTCGTCTTCATTGTAAGGGATTTTCGCAAAATCTTCTCTTTCTTTTTCATTCAATTCCAGTACTTTATCATAAAAGCCAGGAATAGCGATGTGGTTGTTTTCATCATGCAAACTTGCAATCATTTTTGCCAAAATGTTGATAGGATTTGCCACCGCACCTCCATACATGCCTGAGTGTAAATCTCTATTTGGTCCAGTTACTTCTACTTCAAGATAACTTAAACCTCTTAATCCCACCGTAATAGAAGGAATGTCATTACTCAAAATACAAGTATCAGAAATAATGATTACATCAGCTTTTAGCTTTTCTTTATTGTTTTCAATGAAAATTCCCAAGTTATCTGAACCTACTTCTTCTTCTCCTTCAATCATCAATTTGATATTGCAAGTCAATGAATTAGTATTGTTTAAAATTTCTAAAGCCTTGATATGCATATACATTTGCCCTTTGTCGTCTGATGCACCACGGGCATAAATTTTACCATCAATTATAGTTGGCTCAAAAGGCGGGTTGGTCCAAAGATTCAGAGGGTCAACTGGTTGCACATCGTAGTGACCATAAACCAACACTGTAGGTAGAGAAGGGTCAATTATTTTTTCTGCATATACAATGGGGTGACCTTCGGTTTCGCAAAGTTCTGCAAAATCTGCACCGGTTTCTTCTAATTTTGATTTTACAAACTCAGCAGTACCTCTTACTTCTGATTTGTATTCACTTTTAGCACTTATTGAAGGAATTTTAAGTAAATCAATGAGTTCTGAAAGGAATTTTTCTTTATGGGTTTGGAGATAAGTCATGTAGGTTTAGAGTTTAGGGTTTTGTTTTGAGTGTTGAATTTTGAATGAAAAACAATTAGTAATTATTCAAAATGCTAAGTCAAAATTAGTTTCTTTTTTTTTATTAAAATGAATATCAGGTGTTTATACTGAATTTTAAATATAGATATTTGATAATTTAAAATTTAAATAAGCGCTACATTTAATTCAAAATTCAGCATTTAAAATTCAAAATTCTATTAGTGGTTGATTTTTTTATTAAATATAAACGGTCCAAATGGAATAAGGGCAGCTACGCCCACCAGAAGCAACCATGTAAATGGTTTTTTGTCTTTGAAAAATAAATAAATAGCCATGATACCGAAAATGACAAAGAAAATGCCGTGTGCCCAACCCGGATATTTTACAGCTTCAGGAATATGGAAAATGTATTTGATAGGCATTGCTACGCACATCAATAAAACATTAGAAATGCCTTCAATATAGGCAATTAGCTTGAAAAATGTATTTGATTGAACTTGATTTGAATTCATAATTGTTATTTTGAATTCAATAATACAAAAATGAAGGCGATTTTGGTAATGAAAATTGAAAAATTAGATGAGCGAATTTACAATTCTTAGCAATGCCTTGTTCATTCCTTTTTCAAAAGTTTTGTAATTGTGAATTTCTTTGCCAATGTACACAAATGCTAAAGATATTTTTTGATCAGAAAGTTGAGAATAAAAAGTGGGTTTTTGAAGTCTGTAAGCTTCTTTCATTCTGCGTTTTATGGTATTTCTATCCACTGCTTTTTTAAATGCTCTTTTAGGAGCTACAAACAGGGCTTGCACGGGCGAAATTTGAGCAGTTTCTTGCTTGATGTATAAAACTTTGAATGGGTACAAAGCAAAAGAGGAGCTGTTGGCAAACAGCTCCTTTATTATTTTTTCAGATACAAGTCTTTCCGCTTTCTTGAAAGTAAATTTCAAGGGTAAGGTTGTATTATCTTCTGAATTATGCTTTATGTCTTTTTTCGTCAGAAACTGTTAATCTTTTTCTGCCTTTTGCTCTACGTGCAGCCAATACTCTACGTCCGTTAGCTGTAGAATTTCTTTCTCTGAAACCGTGTTTGTTTCTTCTTTTTCTTACCGAAGGTTGAAATGTTCTTTTCATTACTTTATTATTTACTCGCCAAAGCGAGGAGTTAGATTTCTTCTGTTATTTTGAGCCTGCAAAGTTAAGGTACTATTTTTAATTTGCAAAACTTTTATTGATTTTTTATGATAAAAAATACCCATCACAATACAAATTATGATGGGTATTTTAAAATTAATTATTTTACAACTTTAATTACTTCATTACCAAGTTTTACAAAGTAAATCCCTGATGGAAGTTGTGCTGTATTTATTTTAATTTCTGATTCAGTTTTTACAGTTTCTACTACAATTTTACCTGTAATATCAGCTATGGTAACTTTGCCATAAGCTTTTTCACTGTTTAAAATTAAATCATTTTCAAATGGATTTGGAGCAATGCTGAAGCTGGTTTTTAATGTATTTTCTTCAATTCCAACTGGAGTTGATGTAATACCAAGTGTATATAAACGAGCTACATCACAAGCATCATAAGCAACGCCATGAACTGAAATATCATCTAATTGACCTACAAAAGCAGAACCATTATTTAAGTATGTATATGATGCCGTTCCTGTTGCTGCTGTTGCTCCAAATTGTGCTACCGTTAATAAGTAAGTTTTGGTTGAAATAGTTGCACTTGTAGCAATTGCTGCACTTACTGTGTATTGTAAAATACCATCAATGAAAATAGATTGAGTATTAGTATTATATGTAATAACAACATTGTGCCATTTATTATCATTCACAACAGTTTTTGATGAATAGTTTTTCAATGCTGTATTGTTGAAATTAGCAGTGTAAAGTGCCCCTCTAAAAAATCCAGAATAGTCAATATAAGCATTAACAATTGCTGCACTTGGTGTAGCATTTAAGGCTTTATCTTGCATACCAAATAATACTTGATTGAATGCTGAAGTTTTAAACCAGAATGATAAAGTTCCTATTGTTGATTTAGAAAATAAACTATCTTTTACTCTAATTTGATTGGTATTATTTGCAGTTGTAAAGTTGATAGCAGAATTTGCAACTGCATTTCTATCAGCAATAAATGGAGTTGTTGAAGAAGTAACAAAGTTAGTTACTCCACTTTCATCAGCAAAAGTACCATTAAATGGCATAAAGAATTTTAAGTTTGATGCTGAATTATAAGGATTGTTCACTGTATTTACATTTAAACTAAATGCTGCTGAAACTGATTTGTTTTTACAACCTCTAGTGGTAACTTCTACTACATAATTTCCTATATCAGAAGAACTTGCATTTGATTTTACAAATGGATTTACATTAGAGTTAGGAATTGTAACATTGTCTTTTTTCCAATTGTAAATGTATTTCGGCGTATAAGTTCTATTGGTATTGCCACTTTCGTAATTCCCAGTTGAAGTGGGTGCAGTTGATAAAGTAAAAACACCTTGTTCGCATGTAGTAGCACTTGCTGTAATGGTATTGTTTGTAATTGGAGTTTCAAGAACAATTGTTGCATTATTGGATGTTTTTGTTCTTGAGCAAACATCTGTAATTACAACATTGTATGAATTGGCTTGGTTTACATTGGTAGTTTTAATTTTATAATAATCTAATGTGCTGTAATTACAACCGTTGCAATTATAAGGTGTCCAAACATATTTTAATCCATAACCTGTAGCTTTTACTTTTAAATTGATAGAATCTCCAAAGCAAAGTGTATCACCTATTGGTTGCTGAAGTATTTGAATATCAGCTTTTACTCCTAGTTTTACTATGTTTGAAGTAGCATAAGTGGTATCTTTAAAACATACAGAACGAACATCTACTTTATATGAACCACTATCTGCAAAGGCAGCTGATGCTTTTGAATATATTGCAGCATTGGTACCAATGATGGTATTGTTTTTCTTCCACGTATAAGTAAGATTTGAACCCAAAGCCTCAACTTTTGCATAAATTGTACCACTTGGGCAAGCTAAACTATCTTTTGGTTGGGTAAAGAACCCTGCGTTTACGCATCCATATTTTAATAAAAATGCATCATGTTTGCCTTGAGCTAAAGGCGCTTTTGGATTTAAACTTAAATTTGCTGCTGTAAAGTTTAAATAAGCCAAGTTTACGCCCGCTCTTATTTCTTTAGTAGTAGTGTCTATTCCTAAACCACCATTATTTACAATTCCGTCAATTGTCAAATTAGCACCATTAGTACCAGAATTTGGATTTGCTAACCATTGGCCTTTACTATTAATTCTAGCTAAATGGAAGTTTGCTCCTGCTGGTAAATTAATAGTGCTTGCTCCAGAACTTGTATTATCCAAAGTTCCTCCTGTTGAGCCAAATAATACACTTGTAGTTGTATCTTTATCTACAACAACTCCACCAGGATTAAAATAAGTTCCCCCTACATTTCTTGCCCAAATAGCATTATTGGTTGTTAAATCATTTGATAATTTTCTTACCTGATACGATGCTTGTTGATTTACACCTTTATAGTTAAAAATAAATACAGGGTTGTTATCTTTACCAACAGCAACGCAATTATTATATGCAACAGTTTGATAGGTTTGGTAAACCCATTTTGAAGAAGTTGAATAGTCAGAAGAGATTCTTGCAATATAGATTAATCCACCAGTTGCGGAAGTAATATTTAAACCTGTTATAAAATTTGAAGAAACAGTAGTTCCATCAGCTTTATAGGCATTGATTGGGGTTGAGTTTTGTATATAAGTGCTAAAACTAACAAACATATTATCGTTAGCATCAATAGCTAAACCTCCAAATGCAAGTGTCGCTGCCGTTGTGATTTTTGTAGCTGATATCCAAGTACCCAATGTATCAATTTTACCTACAAAAATATTGTCAGTACCATTTGAACTTGTTAATGAAATACCCCCATCAAAACCCATTGATCCACCCATTTTACCTGCAACTACTAAAAGACCTGTTTTTTTACTGAATTCAATACCATTACCTGAGTTATTGCGAGTAGAAACAACTTTTGATGCCCAAACGGCATTTCCAGCAGTATCTAGTTTGGTAACAAAAACTTGGTTCATTGTATTTACAGAATCAAGAGAGACTGCATCAAACTGAATTTTTCCTGAATAATACCCTGTTAAATAGGCATTTCCTTTATTATCTAAAGTAACGCTATTTGCTTTGTCATCACCTTTAGATCCGAATGATTTTACCCAAACAAGATCACCATTTTTTTTGTTTTTGTTACCAAAATGTCATTTGATCCTTTGGTTGTAATAGTTGTTCCTTTGAACAAAATTGAACCATCAAAATAACCTGCGGAATATGTGTTACCAAATCCGTCAACAGCAACATCATTGTAATTTTCAATAGATGAAGAGGCACTTGTTTCTAATTGGTTTTTCCAAGCCCATGTTTGTGCTTTCACACTTATTAAAGTGCTTAAAAGCAATCCAATAAATAGTAATTGTTTTTTCATTTTTTTTGAGTTTTGAATTTAGTTTAATGCAAATAAAGGAATAATTTTTATATTGGCAACTACCCAAAAAGGATAGGTTGTTTATTAACTATTTAATTATTATGTATTTTGAGAAGAAGAATCGGGATGAAATTTTAAATTATTTGGATGAAATTGCAAATTGGAGAATTCAATATTTTAAAGTATTTCCTTATTTGTATCAAGGAAATTTAGAGTATGAAAAAAAATATTTGGAAAGTTTTGCCAAAACAACATTTGCTACTGTGGCTTTGGCTTTTGATAATGACAAGTTGGTGGGATTTGCCACCAATGCTATTAAAATAAGAAATAATGCTTTGATATTCAATTATTTATACGTAAATTAGTATCATTAAACATATAATAAAATGAGACATAAATCTACAAGCGTCCTCCCTTGC
>Ga0214921_10003372_pt1 | contig 24526 bp, 18 predicted proteins | sample LL1505_MetaG_FD_177992 | JGI IMG/M metagenome (GOLD analysis project Ga0214921, IMG submission 177992) | Freshwater microbial communities from Lake Lanier, Atlanta, Georgia, United States - LL-1505 | ecosystem: Environmental > Aquatic > Freshwater > Lake | place: USA: Georgia | collected...
GGAAGACCCGAATGGCGAAGGTATTTTTTATATTATTAAAATATAATCTATCTAGTAGAAAATGTCCTATCCCAACTATGGCGGTTATGGTTGTTATCCACCTCCATGTCCACCTCCATGTCCACCTCCACCTTGCCCACCACCTTGCCCACCAGCACCCGCACCACCAGGTCCACCAGGTCCGCCAGGCCCACCAGGCCCATACGGCCCACAGGGTGCTCAGGGTGCTCAGGGTGCTCAAGGTTCACAGGGTACGCAGGGTGTACAGGGAACAATGGGTGCTCAGGGATCACAAGGCGCGGCAGGTTCACAGGGTGCTGCTGGTAATCAAGGTTCGCAGGGACTTCAAGGATCCGTTGGTTCGCAAGGTGCTGCGGGTCAGCAAGGTGCACAAGGTGATGCGGGTGTACAGGGATCGGCTGGAGTCCAGGGTACACAAGGTGCTGCAGGAGTCCAGGGTGCACAAGGTGCGGCAGGAGTCCAAGGTAATGCGGGAGTCCAAGGCTCTCAAGGCTCTCAGGGACTTCAGGGCTCTCAGGGTGTAGCAGGTGCCCAGGGTGAAGAGGGTGCTCAGGGATGTGATGGAGCTCAAGGAGCTCAAGGAGATCAAGGTTCGCAGGGATCAGTTGGTTCACAAGGATTGGTGGGAGCACAGGGTGTAGATGGCGCTCAGGGCTCTCAGGGTGCAGCAGGTTCACAGGGTTCACAGGGATCCATCGGATCGCAAGGTGAGCAGGGTGAACAAGGAGATCAAGGTGCGCAGGGTGCGCAGGGTTCATCCGGCGCAAAGGGTCAACAAGGAGATCAAGGTGCAGTAGGTTCACAGGGTGCGGAAGGTATCCAAGGAGATGCAGGGCAGCAGGGAGCACAAGGATCGACAGGATCACAGGGATCACTAGGATCACAGGGTCTCCAGGGTTCACAAGGTGATCAGGGATCACAGGGATCCCAAGGAGCAGTAGGATCAGAGGGCATTCAGGGCTCTCAGGGACTTCAGGGCTCTCAGGGTCTTCAGGGCTCTCAGGGACTTCAGGGCTCTCAGGGACTTCAGGGCTCTCAGGGTGCTGCAGGATCGCAAGGTGCGGCTGGAGTCCAAGGTGCAGAGGGATCAGCAGGATCACAAGGATCAGTTGGTGCTCAAGGCTCACAGGGTAATGCTGGATCACAGGGCAATGTAGGATCGCAAGGTCTACAAGGTTCAGTTGGTTCACAAGGCTCGTCAGGAGCACAAGGATTTGTAGGATCACAGGGATCAGTTGGATCACAGGGTCTACAGGGTGCAGATGGTGCTCAAGGATCTCAGGGTGATGCAGGATCACAGGGAAATGTTGGATCGCAGGGTCTACAGGGTGCAGTTGGCTCTCAGGGTTCTGTCGGTTCACAAGGTCTTCAAGGCTCTCAGGGTCTTCAGGGCTCTCAGGGTTCGGTAGGTGAGCAGGGAGTCCAAGGCTCTCAAGGCTCTCAGGGCTCTGTAGGTTCGCAAGGACTACAGGGCTCCCAGGGTTCGGTAGGTGAGCAAGGAGCACAGGGTTCTCAGGGATCTCAAGGACTTCAGGGTTCACAGGGTGATCAGGGATCGCAAGGACTCCAAGGATCACAAGGTGCCCAAGGCTCTCAGGGTAATGATGGATCACAGGGCAATGTAGGATCGCAAGGTTCACAGGGAGCTCAGGGTGATGTCGGAAATGTTGGTGCTCAGGGTGCCCAGGGATTCAAGGGTGATACAGGAGATCAGGGTGCAGAGGGTGCTCAAGGTGCTCAAGGATTTAAGGGCGACACAGGTGATCAGGGTGACCAAGGTGCAACAGGCGCAAAAGGTGAACAAGGTGACACGGGAGATCAGGGTGCCCAAGGAGATACAGGTTTTGATGGTGCCCAAGGTTTTGATGGTAGACAGGGTCCAGCTGGTGCAACAGGAGGTACTGGCGAAGATGGAGCACAAGGTGACACGGGTGATCAGGGTGATCAAGGTGATACTGGATCAACTGGTGCAGATGGTAATGCAGGAGCACAAGGTGCACAGGGATTCCAGGGTGATACAGGTGCCACAGGAGATCAGGGCGACAAAGGAGACACAGGAGATCAGGGTGCTCAAGGTGCAATTGGTCCAACGGGTGTCGGTGTTACTGGTGACAAAGGAGACACGGGAGATCAGGGTGCTCAGGGTGCACAAGGTTTAGATGGTGGTGCAACAGGAGCGCAGGGTGACACAGGAGACACCGGTGATAAGGGTGAAACAGGTGATCAGGGTGCTCAGGGTGCAGTTGGCGCAACTGGACCGGATGGTAATCCAGGATCGCCTCCTGGTGATACTGGTGCAACAGGAGAGCAGGGAGCTCAGGGTGATACTGGTGCAACAGGAGAGCAGGGAGCCCAGGGTGATACAGGTGCAGATGGAGACATCGGTGACACAGGTGCTCAGGGTGATACTGGCATTGTTGGAGCCCAAGGTGAGACAGGTGCAGATGGAGACATCGGTGACACAGGTGCCCAGGGTGATACGGGTCTTCAAGGATTTGTAGGTAGCCGCGGAGCTCAGGGTTCACAGGGTGATACAGGTGCAACAGGTACACAGGGATTTCAAGGAGGTGTAGGAGAGCGCGGAGATGTTGGAGCAACGGGTGAAAAGGGTGACACAGGTGCTGATGGAGCGATGGGAGAGACAGGTGCCCAGGGTGACACGGGTGAACAAGGACTTCAGGGAGATCAGGGTGACACGGGTGCTACAGGAGAACAAGGAGCTCAAGGTGATACCGGTATCAAGGGTGACACGGGCGCTGTTGGTGACCAAGGTGCAACAGGCGCAACAGGAGCTCGTGGTGATCAGGGTGATACAGGTGCCACAGGAGACACAGGTGATGTGGGAGAACTAGGTGACACAGGTGATACAGGTGCCCAAGGTGACACGGGAGCAACGGGTGCAGCAGGAGAAACAGGAGATACGGGAGAAGCAGGAGCTCAGGGTGATACTGGTTATGAAGGCCCACAGGGTGCTCAGGGTGACACAGGAGACACTGGAGAAACTGGAGCGCAGGGTGACACAGGTGATCAGGGTGCGGAGGGTCCACAGGGAGCCCAAGGCGCAACAGGTGCTCAGGGTGACACAGGAGACACAGGAGAACAGGGTGTAACAGGTCCAACTGGACCAACTGGTATGGCAGGTGAGCTCTTCCAAACACCACTAGTTGGCGGTGCATCACCACCCTCACCACCTGGAGTCTTTGCTCCAGGACAATACATTACGGTTACAACCCAGTTGAAGAATTTATCATACATTGCCGATATGTCCGTTATGGTAACAGATGATTTATCCTTTCCTCAAGAGCATAACTTTAAAGGTATTGTAACAAGTTACAACAATAATCCACTTAATAACTTGACAATTTTGATTCGCGAGGTATCTGCAGTTGGATTAACAGCATTTCCTCGTGCATGGGCAACCTTGAATCTTGGAATTACCTACACAGGTCCTACAGGAACTACAGGTCCTACAGGTGCCATTGGAACAGGTGCAACAGGTTTGACTGGTCCATCAGGTGTAACGGGTCCCACAGGTCCAATTGGAACGGGCTCAACAGGTTCAACTGGTGTGACTGGTGTGACAGGTCCAACTGGTCTAACGGGTTACACAGGACCAATGGCCACTGGTCCAACGGGTCTAACTGGTCCAACAGGTATGCCAGGTGAACTATACCAATCGGGTGTAACAGGACCAACAGGTACATTTTATAACATTCAATCAGGCAGTCAGTATCAATTTACCACATTAGTACCAAATCTAGCCTACATTCCAAATCAAACCGTTATGATAACAGACAACCTATCAGAGCCATATGATCCACTAACAGATCGATACTTTTACGGACAAGTCGTTCAGTATGCAGGAAATTCGCTAACTGTCTACGTTACACAAACCGTAAATATGCCATTAGAAGATCCATTAGCTACCGTATTTTATGTTACTCTGAATAATGGCGCTGTTAATACTGGTCCAACAGGTGTAACTGGTCCAACCGGTCCAACTGGATACACGGGTATTACTGGTCCAACAGGTCAGACTGGTGCAACAGGTCCAACCGGTTACACAGGAGACACTGGTCCAACAGGACCCACGGGTCTAACCGGTCCAACAGGCCCGACAGGTTACACGGGAACCACTGGTCCAACGGGCCCAACAGGACTCACGGGTCAAACTGGTCCAACAGGTTACACGGGAACCACTGGTCCAACCGGTCCATCAGGAAGCACAGGAGCAACAGGTCCAACTGGTCAGACTGGTCCAACAGGTGTGACAGGTTACACAGGAACAATAGGTCCAACTGGATACACAGGTATTACTGGTTACACGGGTCTAACTGGTCCAACCGGTTTGGCAGGTGAACTATACCAATCAGGTGTAACAGGACCAACGGGTACATTCTATAACATTCAATCGGGCTATCAGGTTCAAGTTACCACATTAGTACCAAACCTAGGATATATTCCGAACCAAACGGTTATGATAACTGATAACATATCTGATCCATATGATCCAATTACAGATCGATACTTTTATGGACAAGTCGTTCAATATGTAGGAAATTCGCTAATTGTCTACGTTACACAAACCGTAAATATGCCATTAGATGATCCATTAGCTACCATATTTTATGTTACGTTGAACAATGGTGCAGTCAATACGGGTCCAACAGGTATGACAGGATATACAGGTCCAATGGCAACGGGTCCAACTGGTGAAATGGGAGCATCGGGTGTAACAGGTCAGACTGGTCCAACAGGTTACACAGGTATCATGGCAACGGGTCCAACAGGTAGAACAGGAACCACGGGTCCAACGGGTCCACTTGGCTACACGGGTCCAACTGGTATTACAGGTGTATCAGGTCCAACAGGCCCAACAGGATACACAGGAGATGCAGGTCCAACGGGTGTAACAGGAACCACTGGTCCAACAGGTATACCAGGTGAGCTCTTCCAAACACCACTGGTTGGCGGTGCATCACCACTCACTCCACCTGGTGTCTTTGCACCAGGACAATACATTACGGTTACAACACAGGTGAAGAATTTGGGATACATTGCGGATATGTCCATTATGGTAACAGATGATTTGAGCTTTCCTCAAGAGAACAACTTTAAAGGTATTGTATCGAGTTACAATAACAATCCAATTAATAACTTGACGATTTTGATTCGTGAGGTATCTAAGGTTGGCTTAACAGGATTTCCTCAAGCATGGGCAACCTTGAATCTCGGCATTACTTACACGGGTCCAACTGGCTACACAGGAACTACAGGAACCACAGGTCCAACAGGAGCCATTGGTATTCAGGGATCTCAAGGAGAGACGGGTCCAACGGGTGTTACAGGTGTAACTGGCTACACAGGTCCAACAGGTCCAACAGGACCACAGGGTGAACAAGGACCACAAGGCCCTGCTACTGTGGTTTCGGGCACCAATAACATTAAGACCACAGTTGTTAGCGCCAATAATACTCAAATCGACTTTAACACCAGTCCACAATATGGCACAAGCGGTCAGTACCTTGTTACTCTAGGAAATCCAAATGGATTGACATGGGGACCTGCGGTATCATACAATGTGCAGACGAGCGCAGCAGGAGGTGCTGTAGCGGCAGGTGGACTTATGTTTGCACCTTACAATCTTACCATACCCAGTTATTTGAATCTTACCACTGGAATATGTGTATCCGTTACCTTCCAGTTTACTATGCAGAACGATGATCCTAATACACCCACTGATCCACGTTTCTATGTAACATTGGATTCACAATCGACTGAAGTATTTGACAATATTACACCATTTGTTGCAACATCATATTATGTCGATAATGACTCATACTTCGTATCAGGATCATACATTGATCTTCTTACATCAAATAGCGCTACTTCTCCTTTGACCGTTGCATTGTATTATGGAGGATCTAGTAACAATCAGGCTATTGCATATAGCAATCTAAGCCTTCTTGTATCATTGACTGCTCCAGCTAGAGCATTGTAATTGAATTATAATGTAGTTTGTACTAGAATATTATGTATATAAATAAAAATTACCTATTTATAAAAAGCGCACACTCTTTTTATAAATATGTACATTCCCCGACACACAAATTACGACAGAGAATGATAAAAATACATCCAACTGTCGTGTATTCATATAGAAAATATCATATAGATAAATAAGAGAGATTAATAGAATTGGTAGAGTATAAAATTATGTTATGTATATTTTATTATTAAAATATAATCTCTATAGTAGAAAATGTCTCATCCCAACTATGGCGGTTATGGTTGTTATCCACCTCCATGTCCACACCCAGGCCCACCAGGCCCACCAGGTCCACCAGGCCCACCAGGCCCATACGGTCCTCACGGACAGCTCGGCGCACAAGGCGCACAAGGCATACAGGGTGCTGCAGGAGTACAAGGTTATGCTGGTTCACAAGGCGTAGCAGGTAATCAAGGCGTACAGGGATCTCAGGGTCTTGTTGGTTCTCAAGGATCACAGGGATTCAGCGGTGTACAGGGCGGCGTCGGTGTACAAGGACCCGATGGTGCTCAAGGTTCCGCAGGTGCAGCTGGTTTTCAAGGTGTACAAGGAGTTCTAGGAGATCAAGGAGTGGTAGGTGCACAAGGTGCAGTAGGAGCGCAAGGTTCAGCAGGTGCAGCTGGTATTGTCGGTCTAGAAGGATCGGTTGGCGCAAAGGGATCACAGGGTGCCCAGGGCACGGAAGGTGATGCTGGAAATAAGGGAGTACAAGGCCTATCAGGCTCTCAAGGTAGCGTAGGTGGTCAGGGATCACAAGGTGACGTAGGAGCACAGGGTGTACAAGGTCAAGTTGGTCTGCAAGGTTCACAGGGTGAACAGGGCCTTCAGGGTTCGCAAGGATCTCGAGGAACGGAAGGATTAGATGGTGCACAGGGTGCACAAGGTTCCCGAGGCGATCAGGGTGCACAGGGTGATCAGGGTGCACAGGGTGTACAGGGTGATAAGGGAGTTCAAGGATCAGTTGGCTACGTAGGTTCAGTTGGCGCACAGGGTGCACAAGGTGACCAAGGTGTACAAGGTGCGCATGGAAGCCTTGGTGCTGTTGGATCAGTAGGCGCACAAGGTTCACAGGGCGCTCAAGGTTCATCGGGTGTTCAAGGTCTTTCAGGTAATCAGGGACTTGTAGGTTCACAAGGTGTTGCAGGAGTTCAAGGTGATGCTGGATCTCAGGGTGCACAGGGTGCACAAGGTTCTCTTGCAGGAGCTCAAGGCTCTCAGGGTGCACAGGGATCAGCCGGAGCAAATGGCAATGTAGGAGCACAGGGTGCAGTAGGTTCTCAGGGTCTTCAAGGATCGCAGGGTTCTGCTGGTGCACAAGGCTCCGATGGCGCACAAGGATCACAAGGTGCTCAGGGTGCTCATGGTGCACAGGGTAATGTAGGTGTACAGGGATCTGCAGGATCCGCAGGATCACAGGGCTCTCAAGGTGCACAGGGCAATGTAGGTGAACAGGGTGTACAAGGTTCAGCGGGTGTACAAGGAGAGGATGGATCGCAAGGTCTAGATGGCTCTCAAGGTGCACAAGGTGTACAGGGCATTGCTGGTCAATCCGGTTCACAAGGATATCAAGGATCACAAGGTCTGCAAGGCTCTCAGGGCGCACAAGGTGTACAGGGTATTGCTGGTCAATCCGGCGCAGAAGGAAATCAGGGATCACAAGGTCTGCAGGGCCCTCAAGGTCAACAGGGTTCACAAGGAGCAGATGGCATTGTAGGATCAGTTGGTGTACAGGGTGCACAAGGATCTCAAGGAGCACAAGGCCTAGTCGGTGATAAGGGTGCACAGGGAGCAGATGGTGCAGAAGGAAATCGGGGTCCAGTTGGTGATCGTGGTGTAAAGGGAATAACTGGGCCAACTGGAGAGACAGGTGCTCAAGGTGATGATGGTGCCCAAGGTGCTACAGGAGAAACTGGACAACGAGGTGATAAAGGTCCAAAAGGAATCAGTGGTGTACAAGGATATACGGGTGCAACCGGTGCACAAGGAGCAACAGGACCGGATGGAGGTGTAGGTGCTCAAGGTAGCAATGGCGCAACAGGTGACACAGGAGATCAAGGTGAACAAGGTGCTCAAGGCGCTCAAGGTGCAAAAGGAGCACAAGGCGCAGATGGCGCAACAGGTGATACAGGAGATCAGGGAGATCAGGGAGATCAGGGTGCAAAAGGTGCCCAAGGTGATAAAGGTGCAACGGGTGACATCGGTGATACAGGTGCAATGGGTCAAGGTGATCAGGGAGCGCAAGGAGACAAAGGTGAAACAGGTCTTCGAGGTAATACAGGTATATCCTATGAGGGTACGGATGGAGAAACAGGTGCTCAAGGTGATGATGGAGCCCAAGGTCTAACGGGTGATAAGGGAGAAACAGGTGACACTGGTGATACAGGAGAACAAGGAGCTCAAGGTCCGGATCAGGGCCCAACGGGTGCAACGGGTGTAACAGGTGAAGCAGGTAATACGGGTGATACAGGTGCAACTGGTGCTCAAGGTGCCCAAGGTTTTGATGGATTAAAGGGTGTAACTGGTGAGAAAGGTGCTACTGGATTCCAAGGAGCTCAGGGTGATGATGGATTCCAGGGTGCTCAGGGTATTACAGGAGTTCAAGGTGCTCAAGGATATCAAGGTATCACAGGAGAAACAGGAGAAACAGGAGCCCAAGGATTCCTTGGAGCCCAAGGAGTTCAGGGTCCAACAGGTGATACAGGTGAAAAGGGAGCCCAAGGATTTGATGGACCAACAGGTGAAACAGGTGATCAGGGAGCCCAAGGCATTACAGGTGATCAAGGAGCCCAAGGATTTGATGGACCAGCTGGTGAAACAGGTGATACAGGAGATATGGGTGACACGGGAGCAACTGGTTCTGCTGGATTTCAGGGAGCAATCGGCGATCAGGGTCAGACTGGCATTGATGGACCAGCGGGTGATAAGGGTCCTCAAGGATTAGAAGGGGATCAGGGTGACCAAGGTGCAACGGGAGAGAAAGGACCTCAAGGTGAGGATGGTCCTCAAGGTGATACAGGAGACACAGGTCCAACAGGAGAATATCCTCAGGGTCCACGTGGAGCCCAAGGCCCCCAAGGTGATACAGGAATCACAGGTACCACTGGACATACTGGATTTATTGGATCAGCTGGATGGAAGGGACTTCTAGGTTACACAGGTGTAACGGGTGTAACTGGTGTAACAGGCTATACTGGATTTAAGGGACCATTAGGATTTCTTGGCCCAACTGGTCAAACAGGAATTACAGGTGCAACAGGAATGGTTGGCGCCAATCGATATACAACCAGTCTCGAGGAAACCACCATTACAGGCATTGAGATCGGCAGCACACTTGATATCACTGCTACCATTCAAGCGGTGGCATATACCTCATACAATACCATTATGGTAACCAAGAACATTAGTGCATATCGTGTAGGATATTTTACTGGTTTGGTGAACAGCAATGTAAATGGACAAATTAACTTGACTGTACTTAGTCTTTCAAATATTAACGATGGCACCATGTCAGGATCAACTCTATGGGCAACATTAGCCAATGCTTTATCCTACACGGGTCCAACAGGTACAGCAGGAACCCTAGGTCCAATTGGAACAGGTACAACCGGCTATATTGGTCCTCAGGGTCCAACTGGATTGCAAGGTATTATTGCAGTAACTGGGCCAACAGGTTACACAGGATATACTGGCCCAACTGGACCAACAGGTATTATCGGAAAAACCGGTCCAACAGGTCCATCTGTATTGGGATACATGGGTCCAACAGGTGCACCTGGTCGTAATCGCTTTATATCTCCATTGGAAGAAACTGAACTTTCCAATGTGGTAATTGGACAAACGGTATCGATTACACCTGTCATATCCACGGTAGCATATGTACCATTTAACACCGTGATTGTAACGAAGAACATCAATGCCTATCAGGTTGGTTACTTCACAGGTATGGTTCAATCCTTTGTGGGGGGTGTACTAGATATCATTGTAACCAGCCTCTCAAACATCAATGATGGTGTTCTAACAGGCGATACACTTTGGGTTAACTTAGCCAATGCCTTAACCTACACAGGTCCAACTGGTATGGTGGGTACAGCGGGTCTTCTTGGTCGCACAGGATGGGCCGGTTGGACAGGTCCAACCGGTTGGGTGGGCATGATTGGACGTGGAGGTCCAACAGGAACAGTAGGAACAGCCGGTCCAACGGGTTACACAGGAATCAAGGGATGGACTGGTTCTACAGGAACAGTTGGTGTTGCTGGTCCAACAGGTACTGCTGGATACAAGGGATGGACGGGTCTAACAGGAACTCTTGGTCGGTCGGGTCCAACGGGTCCACAAGGTTACAATGGATGGGCAGGTGCTACAGGTATCATTGGAAGAACCGGTCCAACAGGTACAACTGGATACACAGGTCCACGCGCAGTTGGTTACACGGGTCCAACAGGTCAAGCCGGTCGTAACCGCTTCCAATCAACATTGGTAGAAACTACACTTTCCAATGTGTTGATTGGAGAAACAATCTCAATCACACCAGTTGTAACGAATGTTGCCTATGAAACCTACAATACGGTGATGGTAACGAAGAACATCAATGCCTACCAGGTAGGTTACTTCACAGGTAAGGTTCAATCCTTTGTGGATGGTGTACTAGAGGTTATTATTACCAGCCTCTCGAACATTAACGGTGGCATTCTGTCAGGTGATTCACTATGGGTTACCCTTGCGAATGCCTTAACCTACACGGGCCCAACGGGTGCAATTGGATTAACGGGTCCATTGGGAATCATAAATACAACTGGTAATACAGGTACAACGGGTGCCACAGGTCCGGATGGTCCCATTGGAAGAACCGGTCCACGTGCCTTTGCTCAGGCAACAGGATGGACAGGTTACACAGGTCCAGCCGGTCCTATGTCAGAAGCTACGGGACCAACCGGTTATGTAGGTTATACAGGACCAACCGGTCCAATGGGTCCAACGGGTGTGACAGGTCCAACTGGATCAGCCGTCTACACGGGTCCAACAGGTACAGCAGGTGGCAATCTATTCACCAGTCCACTCGTGGAGACAACACTGACTGGTATTCAGATTGGCAGCATCATCTCCGTTACAGCAGCCATCGATAACGTAGTCTACGCGTCATACAATACTATCATGGTAACCAAGAACATCAATGCCTACCGTGTAGGATACTTTACAGGTCTTGTTCAATCGAATGTAGGAGGTTACATTACATTGAGAGTGCTCAGCCTCTCGAACATTAACGGCGGAACAATGTCGGGATCACCTCTATGGGCAACAATGGCAAACGCCTTATCTTACACCGGTCCAACAGGTACTCTTGGTTTCTTAGGTCCAGCAGGTAATACTGGATTCAGAGGACAAACCAATGTAGTGACTGGACCCACTGGATACACAGGTCCAGTTGGATGGATGGGACGAACTGGATTTATGGGGCGCTCAGGTCCAACAGGTATCACTGGTTTGACAGGTACTGTCAACACGGTTGCCACTGGATTTACAGGAACCATGAACATTGGTGTGACCGGCACGACCAATCGCACAGTTGACTTTAACACAGAATCATCGAATGGAGCAACGGGTGGTTCGTACCTTGTTAGTGGAGGCCCAACAGGCCCTGTTCGCTGGGCACCTGCCATTTCATACGGTACACATACAGTAACATCAGTATCAACCGTAACCGCGCCAGGTGAATCACTCTTCAATAACTACTATGTCACCATTCCATTTGGTTCACCAATCGTTGTAAAGGTATCATTCACAATTACTCTACCTGGTGCACCACCCGTTAATCCATCCTTTATCTTATACGGTGATATCACACCACGCATCTTCACGGGTTCGAACTCATACCAAGCACGTACCTTTAATAATGGATCCACCTTCATGATTTCGGGTTCATACACGGATGTTCTTACTGCAGTAAACAATGTTCCGACAAACATTCAATTGCAGTACACAGGACCAGCTCCATCACTCACATGGAACAATGTGTACTTCTCCATTACGTTTAGTTCGGCGGCTTCACTTTCATAATACAATGCATCTGATCTGATTATATTTATCATCATATTGTATATCATGATAAATCATTCTATCTAAAGAAAATCAACGTACCAGTAAGCAATGGACGAAGAAATTCAACAAGAAATCACCTCGCGACGTGGATACATCTTGAAAGACTTGGCTCGTGCCTTTGTTCAAAATTTAGGGGATACGGGTCCAATTGCTTCAGGTAAATTATTACATTTTACAGCGGATATGATTGCATCAGGTGGACTGCTGTTATGGCAAAAATTATGTTGGGAATATGCGTATGATCACATTGGTGTAGCCTCTCCTCGCATTTTTCACTATCTTCTGAAAAAATGTAAGGAATTACATGATAAATCAAGTAAACATACACAGGAAGCATTTTGTAAACTGCCTGAGATTCAACAACAGGTAGCAGAGATTGCCCTTATTTTGCAGAGTTGTCCAAAAAAATCCAAACCCAAATGGCCATCCGTTCCAGCAGAAACACATGAAAATGAAAATTGGTTACGATCTGCATTACGGACAACCGATAAGGCTGCCGTGAAAAAAGTATGGCAACGGAATACCGATTTGGAGCCAATGCTTCATGCAGGAAATGAAATGGTCTATGCAATTACAGAAGGTGCTACTGAACGGGCCCTTTTTTGGATTAAATGGCTTCTAGAAGAGGATGCCATTGCCAAAAAGAAACATGGATCAGGGTTAACCACTTCGGAACGTGGTCCCTCCCATTTGAAATCGCCGCAGCGTGTTTCAGTGGGATACTATATCATTGCGATTCTAGCAGAAGTCTATAAGGAATTTGCAGAAAAGGGAATGGTACGAATGCATGAGGAATTCCAGGCGCTATTGGATTTGTATCGTGCGGCGGATTCAAGAAATACACAAAAGAGAAAATTGGATACCATCTGTATTATGATTCAAATCTTAACAGATGTTCCTAAATGGAAAGTTCCTGCAGCACCCTCCTTAGTACCGGATCCAAAGAGTTTAGAACGAGTGGTTAGTCAATCCCAAGAATTCTTTCGAGAAGTATTGGCATTGCCTCCGCCATCAAAATTGCTTCCTGCAACAGTGACAGGTCTGAAACAGAAGAAGAGCAAGGAACCCTCGAAGGAGGATAAATTGCAGCAACAATTAGAATTAATTGATCGGGCAGCGATGAGTTTTTATAAGATGTAACACATTTTTAATAGTATACAAGAATATTACATAGGTAGTACTCTTCGAGGTTCTAATTGTGAATGAACCGATAAAATATGATAAATGGTATATGCACTTAGGCAGAAAAGAAGGAAAAGTGACAATCGAATCATTGTTACGTTTCTTTTTATAGTACATATATCTTATTTAAATTCAATTTCAGCATAGGTATCATAATAGAGCTGTGTAATCTGATTAACATCAGTACGATTTAATGTTAATACAGGCTGCTGATGAATATCAAAATGAACATTTTTTGAAATACACTGATAGATTAAACATTTTGGATTAGCAAGATCGTCGATATCATAATTCATGGTATTTTCTAAATGTAAGATTCTATTAATTTCTTCACATATAAACTGAATAACATATTTTGTTGGATGATTCATAGAATAAAACAGTAATTTTTCTTTGTAGTTTGATTTTACATATTCATGGATGGAAATAACATGAACGGTATCACTCTCATATTTTTCTTTATTTACAATAAAACGATTACGTAGCTCTGTTAAACTATTTGTAGCAATTTCTTCTAATTCTTCGCTTGTTTTTAAGTCTACATTGTTGACATAATGATCAATATAGTATGAGATTGGCTTAGAAGTACGATAGCATTCCATCATTCCATGATAATGATAATCAATTGGTTTTCGCAGCATTTCATTATTAAATATAGTATAGGTTAAATCAAAGTAATAAAAATTAAAATAACAACTATCAAACAGTATAACTCTACAGTCGCTTTTCTTATGTTGAAGAATATAGGAAGTGGATAAATAGGTTGTATCCCGATATTTATCTTGAATAGGTTGTGTAACAATGATATCACATTTTTTAATAATGTCTGTAAATTCTTGTTGATCAATTGTTTCACGCCAACATTCAACATGATGCACTGTAAAATAGTGTGGTAATTGCAATGTTCTCATAACAGACCATGTTTGACAATTTCCATAGAATAATATATTCATATTATCACTAAATAAGAATTTATTATATTGTATGATACGCAATATACGTTATTATTGTAAGGCAACGACAGCCGGAAGTACTTTTCCTTCTAAACATTCAAGAAATGCTCCCCCGCCTGTGGAAACATAGTTAATGTCTGCCGAAAATGTTGAAATGGCAGCTAATGTATCGCCTCCTCCTGCCAATGAATATCCCTTGGAACGACTAATAGCAGATGCCAATCGGCGCGTTCCTTCACGAAAAGAATCCCACTCAAATACTCCCAATGGACCATTCCATAAGATCGTCTTGGCACGTACCATCACCTTATCTAAGTGATCAGATGTAGAAGATCCGACATCCAAAATCATATCCCCTGCTTGTACCTCTTCTATGCGCTTCTTTGTTGCCTTGGCATGTGCTGAAAAGGAATCTCCCACTACAACATCAAGAGGAAGATGAAGCCGATCTCCCATTAGATCCATAATCTTTCGAGCTTCTTCTACAAGATTTGGCTCTACCAATGAGTTTCCCACAGAATATCCTTTTGCCAATAGAAATGTATTTGCAATTCCACCACCGACTACTAATTCATCCACTTTGTTACATAGGGAACGCAAGATAGATAGCTTGGTAGAGACTTTGGATCCTGCAACAATCGCAACACATGGACGTGCAGGAGATTCTAGTGTGGTATGAAGTGCACATAGTTCCGCTGTCATAAGTGGTCCTGCACATCGAAGGGGAACATGCCATGCCATTCCTACGGTGGTTGCCTCTGCACGATGTGCTGTGCCAAAGGCATCATTTACATACAGATCACATAATGAAGCCATTTGTCTTGATAGTGCCTCGTCATTATTCTTTTCTCCTTTGTTTAAACGGCAATTCTCTAATACAACCACCTTTCCTGGTGCAACCGATACACCATGAATCCAGTCACGAATGAAAGGAACAGGCTGTCCAAGTAGTTCTTCCATTCGTTGAGCAATGGGTGCCAAACTCGAATCAGGTGTCCATTGTCCTTCTACAGGGCGGCCAAAATGGGAGGTGACCATCACAGCTGCCCCTGCATCCAAACAAAGACGAATAGCAGGAAGGGAGGCACGAATGCGTGTATCTTCCGTAATCTTACCGTATTCCATGGGAACATTTAGATCTGAGCGAATAAATACACGTTTACCTTTAATCGATGTCGACTCCAATACTTCAGACAGGGAACGAACCATATTCAAGAATCATACAAAAAATAGAGGATTGAAGCGCATTAATAGAGTTCATCACGGTGCTTACGCGGATCCCATGCGCCATCACAGCCGTAATCATCTTCCTCCTCCTCTTCCTCATAGGGTAGATCATCGGAACCATATGAATCCTCCTCAGAAATGGGTGCAGCATCCGTATCAAGATCTTCATCACTATCGTTCTTTTTTGTGGTAGAGGAATGGATAGAGATGATTTTGAATCCAAGTTTTTGAGCCTCTTCTTGCACAGAAGTTGGTTTATTGGCCAGTTGTTGAAACCGCGCTTTCTCGCGATCAGACTCCTCTTTGGCAATCGCTTTCTCCTCCTCTTGTTTCTTTGCCCAGATGCGCGATAGTTCGGAAAAGGTCGGGCGGCCTGAGGCAGCCACTGTAGCCACTTTTCCGCTTCCTAGCGTAGGAAAATCATGATCTGATACAAGAGGCACGGGAGTTGATTTCTTAATCGATACTTTGTCAAGTTGATGAGTAAGTGATGCGAGTGTAGCAGGAGGCAAGGTTGGCGCCATTTTAGCAGGAAGGCTCGTATTGACAAGGACAGGTCCTTTGGTCTTTGGGACGTTAGTGGAATCCTCCGTGACAGGTTCTACCCAACGGGATGGCTTGGATTGCTCCTTTGGCTGTTCCTTGAGAAAGCGCGGGACGTATTTGGACATAGGTAAGAATCGTTTGTGTTGTTTAAGTTTATCGCCCATTTTGGTTTCAATTTTTTTATAATGGACGACGATGAAGAAAGATTTCCACGGGCTGATTGCTCCATTTACAAAATAATAAATCAAATACATTTTTCTCCTGCTCTGAATAATAATCCGATCCATTTCGTTGAGCAAAAAGAATACCAACAGAGATCTCTGAAGGGTCAATAAGAGAATAATATCCTTTTAGAACTGGAAAAATGATATCTTGGATTTCAATATCTAGTCCCTCTTCATAATCGTCGGATACTGCACCAATATATTTTCCATAATAGGTGCGATCTTGAATTCGATAGAGAAATGTAACAATCATCCCTTCTTACACCTTCGAAAGGAATCTTGATAGGCAATGCGGCGACGTATCATTATCCATCCCGCTATTTCAGAAGGAAGAATGATCCAATTATATTCATGAATCAAATAAGAAATGGTATCGATGGTAAGATACGATTGGGGGACATAAAAGCCCGAGACCCAATCTGATGATAATAATCGAATACATTCTTCTACAGTAATCATCTACGTGGTACTACAAGACGATAAAATAGATGTTCCAAAAAATAAGCACTATAGTTCAGACTCGGAATCAGATACCGATTCATCTGATTCATCCAATTCTTCGTCATCTATTTCAGGATACCATTCAATTCCACAATGAAACATCGCATCGTTGGCCACGGTAAATCCATTCAAAATTGGGTTATCCACTACATAGGCGGCAAGTTCCTTGCTACGATGATAGGTTTCCCGTGCAGTAGTCGGAGCAAATCCGATTACTACACAAACCATTCCTTCCGTAATGGTCGCTGAATCGATATCAGGAGGGAAACAAGGTAATAAACTACGAATTTCAAATGGAGCTTGAATCATTCCATTTAAATCATATAGCAGAGGAATGGAGGTACATCGATTCAATTCAGGGGGAAGATGTAGTTCGTAGCCGAACCATACAAACGGAGCATGACAGTCCATTTCTACTATAGAATCATTTTAAAGGGGTGGAGGATAATGTCGCCATTCAAACTCAGAGCGCCGAATACGAAAGAGAGAGGTGGGCTCTGAAAGTGGAAGAGAATAGGATGGATGCCTTCCTATTTCAACATGATAAAGCAAGGGATGTTCCTTGACAGCAAGAATAATGTCATCTCGATTGATCCATCGTGAAAAGATACTGAGATTGCAATAAACGAGGGTTTTATTATTACTTAAATGTTCTAGAAATTCATAAAGTAACTCATGCACCAAATTCTCTTGCATGGTATGGAGATCTAATAGGGTAGATCCATATCGATAGGGATCACTCAAATCCATGTAGGTAATGGAATGGGTATATAGATAAATAAATAACTCAGGAATAAAATGAAATAAACGACGAATATGCTGTTCAAAGTTTTCTTGATAGAATCGATGGGTAGAAAAAATAAGAGAATCACCCGTATGAAAATATCGCATAACTTCTGTGACAGCGTTTGTTTTTCGTTTTACACGTAACCATTGTAATTCATTACGAAGAGCAAGACAGGTACAGGACAGTTCCATGAGTTCAGATGTAGTAAGAAATTCCACAATATGAATCGGAAATTGATAGCGTAGTCCAAACATACTCCTTATTGAGTCACGCTAGTTTATGCTATCATTCTGTCGGAAATGATTCCAATAGAAGCTTCGATCCAATATATTTCTCCACAGGGTCTGTGGTAGCGCACGGAAATCAGTTCGTGCTCCATTAGAGACCATGTGTAGCGTATCTAATGTAGGATGATTCTCTACTGCATCCATGATCGACTTTCGAGAAAGAAGATCTTGAAAGAGACCCAAATTGCAGGATCTTATTGTTGTATTCTGTGAAAGAAGAGCAAGAAGCTGTTTTCCAATACGACGTAACTCGATACAATCCGGGCTAATCATGCGAGAGGGGCTTTCGGGATACCCTCCGTAACTATTAACGCAGCCAAGGTCTATATCCGTAATTTGATGGGCCTCGATAAAGGCAAAGAGTTCGGGTAAGAAGTAAAAGAGACGCTGAACATTTTGATAATAGTCATCGGTATATTGTTTGCGGATACTGATTGTTTTGTGCGGTCCGTCACTATAGGAAACGACACGATAGAAGTAGTCGATCAAGCGATTCACAAACTCCTCTTTTCTCTTCTTCAGTTCTTCTTCCGCCCGACGATACATGGTCCGATTGATACGTGAGAACTGGCTGAGATCGGACGGGGCTAAAAAGCGGACAATACCGATAGGAAGTTCGGTTGTGGAAGTATGGTGGAAGGGAGTTGTCATGGTTATCTTTTTTTAAAAAGAATGGAACTTCAATTTTTTCTAGAAAAATTTGATTGGATGGAATGATTTCAGTATAGCAACCATGGAACAAGAGCTAACGGATATAACAGGTTTAGCAGAGTATACCGCACTTCAAATAGCCATACAACGCGTAGAAAACAGGCCAAGCCTTACACAATACTTTATGGCGATTGTCCCACTAATTCTTATTATGGTAGGTTCCGGTTCCATTCTGTATTATTCTTATTCTGCACGAGGCAATCGAGAGACTGAAAAAGAGGCTCCTCTCATTTGTACCATAATTGCGATTGTGATGTTCATCATTGAAATTTTCACCATTGCCTATCGTCATCATGAACAGTATGAGATCGTACGTGCCATTGCGGAAATCTTAATACGAATCAATGTCATTCTGATTATCATTGGTGGATCATGTATTAGTTATATAAAAACAGGGGGTGAATACAATACCTATTTCATTCTTGTCGGTGTGCTAACATTTCCGATGTATATGTTGTCCTTTTCCCCGTTTCTATGCAAAGTTTACTCGTAGTCGCGAAAGGCAATGCCAACAGGAAACCGCGGGATGCCCTCGTCGGTTAGTTCCTGAAAGCGAACGGTTAGACTTTTTCCCATGTACTCTCCACTCTTCTGAAAGAGTTCACTGCGCGACTCTCGTGAACCACGTGGACGGCAATGAAACGTTTTGCCATCGGAAGTGCGACAGACCCAAATCACACATCCTTCTTCGAGTCCTTGTCCCTGCTCGGCACCAATCACTTCATACTCGTCATCAATGAACTCTTTGTACTTAAGCAAGTCGACGGAGCGAGAATGTTTATAGAGTCCTTCGCGAGTTCGTAGCATAATCCCCTCATATCCTGCGGCCACATACTCTGTATGTTGTTCTTTCATGTTCTCTTCAGATTCGCATGAAGCAGTGGGAACCAGTACAAGATGCTGAAACTTGTATTTTTTGAATAAGAGCTGAAGATTAACAAAACGTTGGCGAAAAGGCATGTCCTCATGGATCATATCGTATACGTGAAATTGAATCTGTTTCTGCTTTTCAGCATCACCCACTTTAAGGGTTTCTCGCTTAACCAGGCCCACGATTTCTTGAAAGGTAAGGGTGGTGGAATACAATTCACCATCCAGTACTGTGGTAGGAGGCAGCTGGTTGATTTCTGCAAGAATATGCTCCATGTGGGGGAATGTTTTGCGAAGACGGGAGAAAAGTCCCTTGCCAGGTACAGCTACACAACGAGTTCCATCCAACTTTGGCTGAACAAGACAGGGAAAGAGTGCGGATTTGCCGCGCTTGTGATAGTCGTGTGCCAACATGGGCAGGGGAACGGTAGCATTGATTCCCTTTCCGCGTCCTTCCTCTTTTTCTTCTTTTTCCTCATTTGATTCAACGTAGAGATCAGGCAAGATCGACTCAGAATATCCACTCTCGATCTTCTTGACCCATGTGGCTTTTGCCTCAGAAATAGCTTGTTCCACTGCACTGGTTTCATTCTTTTTTCCAATGTTTTTGCCTTTGCTTATAACTTTTTCATTTACTTGCATTTTTCCATTCAAATATCCGTGGGTAGTCTGAATGATGCCCTCGCTCATTCGTTCAAATACGCGGATGGACCATACTTTGGTTTTACCGGTTGTTGCTTCGCCACAGAGAGATGGAAAGTGAGCCATGTTTGCTATTAAAAAAAGGATACATCATTTCAATTTTTTAATGGTACATAAAAAATAGGGCCGCCGCCCTTTTTGTATTATTTCGTATCACTACGTATTACTGCGTTTCACCTGTTAGAGCCTTGCGGAGATTGGACAATGTGGTACGCTCACCATCGCGCTCTACAGAGCATAGACGCCACGGCAGCGCCTGAAAGGTGCGTGTGATGAGATTAGCCTCCTTTAGCTCATTCATGAACTTGTAGAGGATTTCACCTGGCTTGGCGGAAGTCATTCCAACAAGACTTGGAACATCCTTGCACTTTGTCACCTTCAGGTTTGTGCCATCAAAGTTAGCTACTGCCGTGGTAGTGGTATAGTCGCCCTGCCCATCCTTGCCTGTGTTAATGGTAAAGGTGACATCCTCGCCGTTCTCCAGGATATCGGAGAGAGGAACAGGCGTGTGGTTCTCGTCCTGCTGTGGCTGCTGCGGACGGTACGATGGCTGTGCACCACCGCGACCACGGGATGGGCGGCCGCGCCCTGAATAAGACCGCTCCATTGGCTGAAGAGGAATGGATGTCTTCATGCTCGGCGCGTGACCCGAAAGCTGCTGGATCTGATTAGTAAGCGCGACGATGGCGGTCTCGGCAACGGTCAGGCGGTTCTGAAGATCGGTAAGGGACATGTTGGTTTGGATTATGATGTTTGGTTTTGAAAAATCGGGCAATCAATTTTTATTTTTTGGCGATTTTTTACAATTTGCGCTTCTTAACAGGGGCGGCTACCTCATGCTCTGTCGAGTCAAACTTTGTATCCTTAAACAAGTGATCTACCTTTACGCGGGTACGATTTGCATCCCAAATGTCATCTACAAGACCCACCTTGATGCATTCTGCACTGTCCCACCAAATATCACGCTGCAAACAGGACTTAATCTGTTTATCTGTAAGTGACGTGTGCTCATTATACAATTTGTAAATGAGCTCCATCAACTTCGTGTCGTTCAAAAAATCATCCTTAAGGGCCTCATACTTACCCATTGACATGCTCGATAGCTGATGAATGAGCATGAAGGAATTTTGCGTCATAAAGCGCTTATGGCACACCATGCTAATAATGGTTCCTGCCGATGCTGCCTTTCCCTCCACGATGGATACGACAGGAACACGGCAGTTCTTAATGGTATCCACAACGGAAAACGCGGAAAAGAGGCAGCCGCCATAACTGCCGATGTGTAGGTAAATATTGGGTGGCTCACAGTCATACTCAATGGCGTACTTAAGAAGTGTTTTCTCGAGCTGACGGATCTTGCGATTCAGGGTCAAACAGCTGTCTTCATCCACATCGGTGTAAAAATAAATGTGGTTGTTTTCCATATCAATCGTATCATTGCGACCCATGATCGATTTGATTTTCTCGAATGGATCCTCATCGGCAATGGGTGCCTTCTTTTTCTTAGCATCATAGATCAGGTTATAAGCCTTACGTTTTACAAGGCTCATTTCTATATAATAGAGGCTATTACTGTTTAAATGGTTTTATTTACATATGCAATGTGTTCCGTATTTCAGACATTTGGGACAGTTCCCGCATTCAATAAGAAGATCGCATACACAGTCAAATGGAGATTGACAGTACGTGCACAAACTGCGAACTTTGTTTTGGTGTTCGGTGCAGCGAAAGGTAAGACAGGTGGAACAATGGCCTTTGATAATAAGGATCTCACATACACACTCATGGCGAGATTGACAACGAGTACATACAACGGCGTCTTCAAGATGTTCTGAGCATTGATACTTCCGACAAGTGCGGCAGAATCCGAGATCTTCAAGGATGGCACAGACGCATTGGTAGCGGCCCTTACAACAAGACATGGTTGCATAAAAAGAGTAAAAAAGAGAGTTCAATTTTTTGAAAAATAATGTATAGAGTAGAGATGGGATCATCTAGTAGTCAAAATATTGATCCAAATAGTAATCCACTTCCAAAAACCGATCCTATCGCACTTATGAACTATTCTGAAGTAAATAATGAGAAGTATATAAATGACGTAAAATCATTTATTAATGCTCAAAAGATATGGTTAGATACAATAAATAATGAGACAAACCCAATAATTACCGAAACATATTCATGGATTCGACACAGTATACAAGATGCAATAAATAAGATGGAAAATAAAGAAAATACAGACATAAACAAAAAACGACTGGTATTCTTAATAGGACTACTTATATGGAAATATCTATCCGAAAATTATAAAATTAAATATGGTACACAATGTAGTGTAATTGAAACGCAACTAAGGCAGATTGCAGCTATGGGTGGACCTAAATCTAAAATATTTTCTGAATCATTATGGAAATTTAAAAATGATATTACAAATATAAAATACACAGATAAATTTAATGGTGCTATTAAGATCATAGTAGATGAACTGGAAAAAATGGTGGTAATGAATCGTAAGTTTGGCGGTCATAAAATACGTCACCAAACCAAACGTAGTGGATATCGCCCAACAAAACGCAATCGAGCCTATTATCGATTATGGAAAAAAGGAAAGCCGATTGGATTTACGATGACGTCCTCCTTAAAAGCAAAAGGCCTTATCCCGAGAGCAAATGGGACACGCCGTGTTTCGAAGAAGTATCGCTAAGTTTATATTGATATAATGGAAAATGATGACTACATAAAAAGGGCCAACTGCCTAAGAGGGCTACAACTCATGGATATAAAAATAAATGCTATTGCACTTACTGTGCAAAATGTAAACCCTCGTGTATCACACATCGTCGCAAGGGATCCTGAAAGTAATTGGCCACAATGTATGTTTGAAAGAGATGCTGCATCCATTCCAAAAGAGCCATTCGCTCATTTGGTGTGGGAATTTTATTTTGGACAAAGGAAATCTGTACGGTTTCCTGAATCCGCATCGCATGAAAATGAGCGGTATGGCCGTCATTCTCGTATTCAAGGAGGAAGAGAGCGCTGTCATTTTCGGAGAGAACACGATAAAGAAACATGGGTGCATGATAAGAAGTTAGGAGGGGGGTTCAATTTTTATATATTTTTAAAGTAGAAATGAAAATAAATAAAGTAGCATCCAATAATGTAGAAGCAGCGAAAAAAAACATTGAACAACAAAAGTTATTGAATGAGGTTTTATCAATGGATTGGAAGGGGTTCATCGAGAGACTTAATTTGATTTCTAAACAAAAAGGTAGCAAAGGATCCATTGAGATAAAAATTAGTGACATAAAAAGGGACTATTTTGAAATAACAACAACATTTTGGGGGAGTATAGAAACTGTTTCACTTAAAAAGCCTGATGATCTGTATGGTTTATCGGAAGCAATTGCGAATATTAATGAACTCTATGAGGATAAAGATATAAAAGAAATACATAAACAATTAAATAATCTAATTTCAAAGATAAATAATACGATACAGCCTCAGCGCAACAGATCAACTTCTATTATAACAGATAGTGCTACACCTACAAGTAATCAGATGAGTACAGTACGTCGACGTACACGAAGGGTTACATTGAAATTGCCAACAAATACTACAAAACCTACAAATACTACAAATACTACAAATATAAAGACTACAAATAATGAACAAAATTGGAGTGTACTACTAACACGAAAATCTCGCTCTATTAAACCTCCACCAATTACATATGAGTCAAATAATAATATAAAAAATAGTATAAAAAGAAAATATGCCGATAGCATTCTCCGTGCGCTTGATAAAATCGCTGGGTCAAAAAACAATAAAAACATGAATTTGGATAATATAAATGCAAGAAAGTATCTAAAACAGGAAGCAATGAATAATTTAATAAAATTAATAGAGAATTATCCAAATCAGGATCAATTAGGCAAGATACTTAAGAACTCTAAGAGCAAATTACGTGGTACAAATATTAATATAAATACTTTAAGAAATTTATATCGTGAAGTAGAACCATTTAGTAAGAAATCAGGTGGTTATACTCGCCGCTAAGTACTCTCCGACCATCGTTTAAATCCGGTAAGGAATGATGCTACGGTAAAATCGAAGGTATAAATAAGGGATGGGTGCGTTGTTTTCACGCTCAAAGCAATCCAAAGAAAAACTAGATGAAATAAGGAATAAGTATGGTAATGCAATAAGAGAAGGAAATGCCAGTTTAATAAAAGGAGCAAATGATTATATTGAACAAGTTCATCCCAATCTTCCTCCGCATATAAAAGCTAGAATACTTGAAGGATTTAATGTATCCAATGCTCCTATTCTTAATAGGATTGCAAACTGGTTTGGTATAGAAGGAGAAATTC
>Ga0214921_10003373_pt1 | contig 24525 bp, 24 predicted proteins | sample LL1505_MetaG_FD_177992 | JGI IMG/M metagenome (GOLD analysis project Ga0214921, IMG submission 177992) | Freshwater microbial communities from Lake Lanier, Atlanta, Georgia, United States - LL-1505 | ecosystem: Environmental > Aquatic > Freshwater > Lake | place: USA: Georgia | collected...
ACCTTGTTGTCTTTGGTTTTCCGATTGACTTTGGTTGTTACCTGACATTTTTATATATTATATCTACATTTTATTTTTTTTTATTTTTTTATTTATTTTTATTTTATTTATTTTTACTTATTTTGACCTATTTATTTCTCTTAATGGAATCATTGCTGCATCATTATCATATTTTTTAACTAAATCATTATTCGTTTTATTATTGGAATTATTAATAATAACAGTAGAATTATTATTTATTATTTTATTGTTAGGATTCTCATAATCAGATCTATATCCATAACCATATTCATATGTACTTTCATAATTGTATGCTTTTTTTGGTATAATATTATTTTCATTTTTACCATCAAATTGATATATATCAATTATTTTTTTGACAATAGGATTTCTCTCTATATCTGATTTCCCTAAATAAATCACCTCAATGTTTTTATTAACTGTATCATTTTTCTGTGAGTTTATATCATACTTTTTATATATTTCAAATCTATTAACAAAATCAGACAACCCACTATTATTACCTTTATCGGTTTGCTTTAAATCTCCAGTAATTACCATCTTGCTATTTAATCCTATTCTAGTTGTAAGCATCATCATTTGATTTGGCGAACTATTTTGCATCTCATCTGCTATTATAAATGCATTTTTAAATGTTCTACCTCTCATATATGCTAAAGGAGATATTTCTATAATATTATTTGATATCATTAAATCTATTTCTCTCTGTGAGAATACTTCTAAAAATATATCAAAAATAGGTCGTGTCCATGGATCCATTTTTTTGTTTATATTTCCAGGTAAAAATCCTAAATCTTCTTCTACTGTAACAAGTGGTCGTGTTATTATAATTTTATCCACCAAACCAAATTTCAACTGCTTAATTGCTTCAGAACATGCAAACAAAGTCTTACCTGTACCAGCTGGTCCCAATGCTACTATTATGGTATTATTTTCATTCGATAATTGATCCACATATTTAATCTGATTTTCTGTTTTTGGATAATATATCGGGATAAATTTTTTATCGTTTAGATTTGTTTTTTTCATACTAATAAACCTAACAGCATTATTGTTTAATAAAACAGTTCTAACCGGATTTTGTAAAAACAACAAAGGTAAATATTTCCAAAATTTTAACATTTTATTATATAATTTTATATTTCTAAATATATATAAACATATTAATATGAAAAATAGTTATATAAATCATTTTAACAATACATTACATATTAATGATATAAAACATTACGATAATCAAACTATTTTATCATCTATTTTTACTTATTACAATGGATCTTATAATATTATTCATGATGTATCCAATAAATCATTCAAAACCAGTTTAACAAAAAATTTTACTAATTTATTAAACGCAAAAAAAATATACATTATAGACTATGCTAATGTTATTCATATTTTGTATAATCACTATCGCAACATAAACAATGTAATATCAACATTTTATACATTTATACATAAACATTTATTACTCAATGAAACTATATTTATTATTTGTAAAAATGTTACTATACCAAATAATGATTTTAATTTTAATATTCAATCGGTTTTTAATATTGGAAAAAAAATCACCTCACTTGTTATAAATGAAAAATATTTCAATGAAGAAAAACTAAATGTTTATAATTTACAATATAAAAACAATAATAAGATATCTTCCAGTTCAGATGATTTATTGGGACATTTTATCTGTTTCAACATTTTTGTTTATTTATTCAAAAATAATAAAAAACCAGAAAATAAAATTGTAATGATGACAAATGATAAACAATATCTAAATAAAAATTTATTTGGCATTACAAATGATGAAACAAAATATCATATTCATTTTCAAAATGATATTATCATTCAAAAACTCGGTATTATTAATAACAATTACATGCTTTCACATGATATAATAGACGAGGTATTTATTGTTAATTTTTTCAAAGAATATATTACAACAAATCAAAATGACACAAAAGATATCGAATGTATCATTGTATCACTTATTGAATTATTGTTAAATAACAATCGAAAAAATAAAATATATACTGGTAAATTTATAGCGTCTCAAAATATTAATAAAAATTTCACACGAAAGAAATTCATAAAAAAAACAACCAATTTCACATACAACCATTTGAATAAATTATTTGTAAAAACAATTGAGGAGAGAAAAAAAGATATTGCACGTAACGGTTTTCATTGTATTTTTAGTAATATCAAAAACGTAACTTATAAAAATGGCAATTTAAAGAAAATGTATTATTTATACACTTACATTAAATACATTCAATCTTTTTTGCATAAAAATATTTTAAATAATCATAAAAATAAGATATTATATGACTTTTATGGTAATATTTATAAAGATAAAATCATTCAACTTTTTAAATTATTTCCTATTAAATATATAAATGTCTAGAAAAAGTTGCAATAAACGACGAACGATTAAGAAAAAACGATGTATAAAAAAACATACATATAATAAAAAAACATTTACTAAAAAACAAAAGCGAACACATTTACGTGGTGGTGTTAATCGTATAGAGGATACTTATAATCTTGAAGATGTAATAAAGAAGAAAAATAATAATACCTTCATATTTCCTGATGGTATTCAATTTACTGGGAAATTTGAAGATGGAAAAATGAACGGATTAGGTACCTTAATATTTCCTGGTGTGGGTGAATTTACTGGGAAATTTGAAGATGGAAAAATAGATAGAAATTATACAGAAAATATTCTTACACTTAAAAATGGTAAAATACTTAAAGATACTGATTGTGAGTTTAGTAAAGATCCTGATCCTGATTGTATATACCTTAAACCATTTATGCGGGATTAAATTGAATCAAAAAATATCGTTTGAATTTCTTCTTTTTATCCAAAGTATAACCATCCGCTTTTCGAATTGGTATCATTTTATATTTATATACATGCAAAATTTGTCTTATTAAGTTTAACAATGGCCATCGCTGTTTTTCTTCAGCATCTTCATGTAACGCAGTAAGAAACGTTGAGTTCATATTTTTTTTCAATTCTGGTATGATAGGTTTTATTTCTTCATACTTGGTGTCATCCAATAATATTTCTCTCGGTATAAGTGATTCATTTAATTGATCAGGATTCAAATATATAATATCATACAATATTTTTTTACTAATTTCGTCCATATTGAAATACTATATTACTTTTTATAATACAATATATATTGTATTATAAAACGCAATTGACTATAATTATATTTTCAATAATTCATTTAATAAATTTAAACAATTTGGTGATCCTAAACCAGTTGCATTATCAAAACCAATACCAGTATTATAATTTACTAATCCAATTTTATTCCCTGCTATGGAGCCATTATTTTTCCCTCTTGTGATATCGTTAAATGTTGTTTGATATAGTGTTTTATTTGGATATATCGATTTATATAAATAATTTTGTATATTATTACTATATGTATTAAAATTATTATCAGTAGCATTTACACCTTTGCACATTTAAAATGCCCATTATAGAAGCTTAAAAATAAACAAAAGGTAATTCTGGGACATTATATAATGTAAGCAATTGAGATCCGTTAAATGATTGATATGGTAGTGCTATATTATTATTTGTTGTAGAATTTTGTAAAGCATCTAATTTTTTTATAAAATTTTTACATTTTAAAATATCATTTTTTTTATCGATACTATTCATTATTATAATTTATATAAATATTATTTTTTTATATAAATTTACTACTGATTATAAACTTACATATATTATATCTGATAAGATAAAACGCACATATACAATAAAAATAAAACCATGGGTTTCATTGAATTCATCAGTGTTTTTTTTATTATATGTTTTGAAAACGCAAATTTTTTTACCCGTAACAAATCATAAAAAATGGGTAAATATAGAATCACTGGTATTATTCCATATTGAATATTATTATAAAGATATACCAATGAAGATGCATTAGATAGCGTGTTTAAAAATAAAATAGTATGTACTAAAAACAAACTTCTATCACGATTTATAACTACAGGAAGTGTTTTAATATCATTTTTTCTATCACCTTCTACGTCAGATATATCCATCAATAATTCATTGTTGATGGAACCCCAAAATATATAATTTATAGCTACTGATAAAATATCATAATGTTTGTCACTGATTAATAAATTATTTGGAGATACGGTCAAACCAGAATAAAATAATGAAAATGAAACTATCAATGCACAATTTAAATTTTTTATAAAAGTAATTTTTTTGAATATCGGAGTATATAATACAACATCGAATAATATCAAATTTGTCAAAAATTGAATATTTTCTGGTAGATATGTCTTAGTGAAAAATTCTATTACTAAAAACAACAATCCCGTTAATATAACCGCTTCCCTTTTTGTAATTTCACCTGTTATTAAAGGTCTAGATGGATTATTTTCTTTATCAACTTCTATGTCAAACAAATCATTTAAAATCATACTCAAGGACATTATTAAAACAGAATTTAAGTTCGATATAATAAAACCTGTAGAATGAATTAAATTCGTTAATGAGGGATTCATAATCCATCCACCTGAAAATGATAATAATAGACTAGGTATTATATTATCACTTCGTATCAACCTGGAAATACTTGATATTTTTTTTACTATTTTGGTTTCATATAATTTATTTGATAATAATAAATTATTCATATTTTCGTTTTTATAATTTGATATTCTGTTCTCAATTTTATTGCGTAGATAAGATTTATTGTCTTTGTTTATAAATCCATGAGTGAATATGGGAATTTTAATAAAAAAAAATAATGGATATAGCATATACAAAATTCGCATTTTATTGAATATAATTATATTCAATAAGATTATCTTTATATAGAAAAATATCTAAAACATGTGTTCTTCTTCATAAAATAATTTATAATTATTTCTGTAATGATTTGAAAAAATGTCATAAACTATACTGAATTTACCATGCATTCCTTCATAACTAGATTTATCTATGAAATCCACGATTGATTTATCTTGTTTTAAAGTTGTAAACATTGTATTATATGTAAATCTATCACCTATCATATTAACCATATATTCAAATGGATACAACACATTTAAATAGTTGTTTTCTTTGTTATTGTAACTCCAATAATTTCTATAAGCTTTTACAAATAATGTTGTTTTAAATGTTGATACTGGTAGTGCATGTGTTACAATGGTTGATGTATATCCACCAAATTTTACACGTGCTACTGTTGAATGAGGTAATGCATACTCATTTTCAACTGTAATATTATCTATTTTATATACTTTATTTACGAGTGATTTCTCTCCAGCAATATATTCATATATTATTTTATAGTGATTCTCGGTATCGTTTAATTTAATTACATTTGAATTTTTAATTGGATTAGGATGTTTTTTATTTCCAAAAGTATGAACAAAACCGATGTGACATATATCTAAACTATTTACTGTAACGAATTTTGCATAATGTTCGAAATTTTCAGAAAGCATAACAGCCCTTTGGTCGCTCGAATAAAATTCTGGTTCTACAAAAATAGTAGATTCATCCAGCTCATGTTTCATTGTAGAATTTAAAACTGGAACAGTATTAAAATATACCATATCTCCTTTTTCCACTACTTTATAACAATCTATATTGTGTAATTTTGATTCTACACATTTCATTTTTGGTATTTCAACTAATTCGCCGTTTTCACCATTAAAAACATATCCATGATATGGACAGATAATTGTATTTTTACAAACTTCACCTCGCATAAAAGAAGATCCTTGATGACTACATGAATCCCTTAATCCAAAATATTCCTTTTTATCTCTCCAAACAATATAATTGACATCTTTTATTGTTACTCTTTTTGGTTTTCTTCCAAAGTCTTTTGCAAAACCAATAGGATACCATGTTAATTGTCCTTTATCATTGGGTGGATCTAATCTAGGATACAATCCAAATCTATGTAATTTTGATTTTTGTATTGGTTGTTCCTGTTGATTTTCTTCCGATAAACGCAAAACGAGTCTTCTTGTATGCAGTGAATTTTTTACAAAAAAACTATTTGAATTTGTTAAAAATAGAAAGAAAAATAATTGTATTATATTTTGATACATCATGTTATTGTTATATATATACTAAATTATATATTTAAATAATAATATAAATATATTGTTTAAATATAACTATAAAATGCAAAAAAATCTACATCTAATATGCGTGTTATTTTTTTCACAAATCCACGTTTTGGTAGGATTGAATAATATCATTAAAAACAGTATTTCATCCAGTGTCTCAAAAACTAATGCGGTGTTTATGTCAAACGAAAATATAGATTTTTTAACCAAGTACAAGTATTACTTTAAAAAGGACAATTATAACAATATTATTAATGATATTATCGATCATAAAGTATCCAAAATATATCTAGATAAAAAAATGAATGAAATTATTACACTTGATAATGAACTTGACAATGAAATAGAAAAAGATATTGTATCAAATTCCAATTACGATTATAATTACAATTATGACCATTATCATATCGCTAGTGTAAATCCTATATTAATTCCAAATGTAATTGAAAAATCATCCGAAACACGTACTCCTATAATTATAACAGATTTACGACCTGATTTTATTGTAAATACTGAAAATGGATTTAATTTTATTTCAAATTCAGTTTCTTTTATCATTCCATTTTTACTGATTTCATCCATATTTTCACTTATTAGAAGAAGTGTCAATTCAAATAATATGATGAATGGGCAAGGTTTTAAACCTTCTATTCAATCTGGAAATGGAAATGGAAATGGAAATGGGCAAAGAAATCAAGGTTTTCTAAATTCATTTATGCCACCTATGCCACAAGATAAAGCTGGTGATCAATTACAAAAATCAAATATTACTTTGGCGAATTGGGCAGGTAGTCCAGAAGTGATCGAAGAATGTAGAGAAGTGATTTCCTATATTGAAAATAAAGAATTGTTTAACAAAATGGGAGCAGAAATGCCAAAGGGTATCCTATTGGAAGGACCCCCAGGAACTGGTAAAACTTTATTAGCCAAGGCAATCGCAGGAGAAACAAATTCTACTTTTATGGCAATATCTGGATCCGAATTCGTGGAATTATTTGTTGGAATGGGTGCATCGAGAGTGCGTGAATTATTTCAAAATGCTCGTAATAATAACCCATGTATTATTTTCATTGATGAAATAGACGCTGTTGCTAGACAAAGAGGTGCTGGAATTAATATGGCGAATGACGAGAGAGAACAGACGTTGAATCAATTATTGTATGAGATGGATGGTTTCAACAGTAACGAAAATATTGTCGTCATTGCTGCAACCAACAGACGAGATGTCCTTGACCAGGCAATTTTAAGACCTGGTAGATTCGATAGAATTATTCGTGTTTCCCTTCCTGATAAGGATTCTAGAGAGAAAATTATTGAATATTATTTGGAAAATAAAAACATTGAACATAATTTTGATATTTCTTCTATTGCTGATTTAACTGAAGGTTTTTCCGGTGCTCAAATTAAGAATTTAATAAATGAAGCCATTATTTTATCAGCAAGAAATAAATATACAAAATTACAAGAACAATATATTTTCGAATCGTTTGAAAAATCGATTGTTGGGTTAATAAGAAAAAATGCAACAGTTGATTTAGTAACACAAAAACGAGTAGCAATTCATGAAAGCGGACATTCCATTTTAACTCTACTCTTTAATGATACATTTGATTTCAAAAAAGCATCTATTCAACCTACTTACAATGGTGCTGGAGGATATACATTATTCAGTGAAAAACCTGAAATTAGAAACAATGGTTTATATACCAAGGATATGTTAAAAAAACGCTTAGTCGTTAGTATGGGTGGTAAAGCAGCAGAATCATTATTCTACGGAAATGATTATGTTTCATTAGGTGCTGTTGAGGATTTACGTCAAGCTAATAAACTAGCAAAAAGAATGATTGGTAATTTTGGTATGGGAACTCAATTGGAAGTATTTTTCAATGAAGATATTAGTGATGAATCGAATCCATTTTTGGGTAGAAGTTTATCCATGGGTGACAAATATTCTGAAAATACAAAAGTTATGATGGATAAAGAATCACTTGAATTAGTTCAAAACGCATATGATTCAGCATTGTATTTGTTGAAAAAAAATTATGATAAATTAATTCATTTTTCAGATTTATTAATAAATAATACGGTTGTATATTACAATAAGGATCATGATTATCTATAGATTGCGGGTTATATACCAAATTCTGGTATAGTATAAACATCTCCATTTTTTTTATATTTTGCTATTATTTTTGGATTGCATATATTTGACGCAATATCTTCTGTTCTATATACATTTTCATTTGCGTCTATAAAATAAATAATACCTTGAATTTCTTGAGCCCAAACCTCTACTTTATTCGTTGTTTGTACATTTTCTTCTGTTTGGGAAACAATGCCATGTGGTGTTCCTTTGATATGAGTGCCACAATATTCAAATCCTGTTTTCTTTTTTCTAGTACATTGTTCATCACTTGCTCTTTTTGCACAACAACGATCGAATAAAGGTACCATATTTTTAACACGTTTTCTTTTTGAGAAATCTTCTTTTGTTATATTTAATCGTTCATACTCATAAATATATTGAATTATGCTATTTTTATCTTTTTCTGCATCCGTAAAATCAATCGAGTCGATTTTATCTCGCAGATTTTGTTTAAAATCAGTAATATATGTTTCTAATTTTTTATTAATGCGCTTTTCCATGGTTGGATCTGTTTTCAATTGTATCTATGTTTTCTAGATATAAAATATAAATTCTATTTCAATTTTATATTTTATTTTTATATATAAATAATGGATATTGAAAAATTAAGACAATATTTATACACAACAAAAGATGATTGGAATTATATAACGCCTATCGATTTTTACAATCAATATTATTTGAAAAAGAAAGATTACATGTTGATTGATTTGAGAGATGAAAAATCTTTCAAAAAAATGCATATAAAAGGAGCAAAAAATATATTTTGGTTGAATATTTTAGATGAAAAAAATTTGAAAAAGATGTCAAAAAATAAAACAATATTTTTAATTTGTTACGTTGGTCACACTAGTAGTCAAATTTTAACATTATTAAAATTGTTAGGATATAACGTAACAGCAATTAAATTCGGTTATGGGATATCACCTGTTAAAGGCATTCCTGTTGCTGGATGGTTAGATTATGGGTTACCTGTTGAAATCAGTAAATGAATTTAATTTTTATCTAAATACTTCTTCACTTGTTTCTGATGTTGATAATTCTGATAATTGTTCTTCATCATTATATTTTTCCTGATTATTTTCCTCAATTATAATTTCTCCTTCTTCAACCACTGGTTCTTCAATAACAACAGTTTCTTCAATTATTGGTTCTTCAACCACTTGTTCTTCAACAACAACAATTGGTTCTTCAATAACAACAGTTTCTTCAATTATTGGTTCTTCAACCACTGGTTCTTCAATAACAAGAGGTTCTTCAATAACAACAGTTTCTTCAATTATTGGTTCTTCAACCACTTGTTCTTCAATAACAACAGTTTCTTCAATTATTGGTTCTTCTACTTGTACCTCTTCATGAAAATCAGTTTCTTCTATTGATTTGACAGTTGTTTCATCCGCAATTTCTTCAACGATAACTGTTAATTTTAAGTTGTTAATACTTTTTTTTATCGTTGTTATTTCTTCTGATAATAAATTATTATTTTCTTTGTAATCTATTATCGCTTCTTTCATTAATTGTTCTATTATTGTATCTTTATTTTGATCTATTGGTTCTTCAACAATCGGTTCTTTGATAACAGGTTCTTCGATAACAACTTCTTTGATAACAGGTTCTTCGATAACAACTGGTTCTTCTTCTACAACAAATGGTTCTTCTTCTACAACAACTGGTTCTTCTTCTACAACAACTGGTTCTTCTTCTACAACAAGTGGTTCTTCTTCTACAACAACTGGTTCTTCGATAACAGGTTCTTCGACAACAATCGGTTCTTCGATAACAGGTTCTTCTACAACAAGTGGTTCTTCTTCTTCAACAATCTGTTCTTCTACAACAATCGGTTCTTCGATAACAACTGGTTCCTCTGCAATTACCGTTTCTGTAACAACTTGATCATTTGTTGTCTCTGGATGTATATCCCTATTTAATTCTGAAATCATCAAATTCAATTTTTCGGAAAAAGTATTCAAATATTTAGAATGAATTCTGTGAAAAAAATCGATGTAATCTAAAAACAAACTCAATTTTTCACGTATAATAGTTATGTCATAATTGTACGTATTTACAAAATTATCTAAATTAAATCCAATATTTTTCTTTTGAATATGTGCTTTTAAAATGGTTTCTTTGTTTGTAATAAATATATCAAACCCTGTCAATAATAATATTATTTGTTCATGAATATCTGATATAATCTGTATGTCATATTGTTTGTATGGTTCTAAATCTTTATAAACAGGAAATCGATTGATTGTTTTTGTCATATCCATCAATTTAGGCTCTTTTATATTTTTATTCAAATACTCAATTATTATTTTATACAATTTAAAATACTCACAATATATTCGGTTATTTATTATCAAAAATAATTTGTTCAGTTCATCATACTCCATATCCAATAGTTTGGATTGAAAATGAAACGTATCTAAACCAAAAACTAACAATGCGGAATTGTTGTTCTTAACATATTCAGCGTAATTATTTTTTAATAATTGTATTTTTACCTGTTGCTGTGTAAATGTATTTAACAAATCCTTTCGGTTATTTAATATAGTAGAAAATGTATTTTTTAATATATGTAGTCTTGCATCCGCGTCCATTTATAATTTATTAATATAATTTTTACCTAAAAAATATTAATTATAGGATTATAAAAAAATCAAAATTAATTGAACGCAAAAAATTTGGAAAAAAAAATATATATTTATAATTTACTGGAAACTATGATCAACAACAACGAAGACAAAGGTTTATCGCTTATTAATATAAATGATAAAAATCATTTTTCTTGGACACCCGAACATGAAGCAATTTTAATAGAATGGGCTGATAAAGCTATGTGTAATCGATGGTTACATTCAAAATCAAACGCGTTATATTCTTATTTAAATGCATGGTATACTATTCCCGTCATTGTTATTTCTACTGTAACAGGAACGGCTAATTTTGCACAAGAACGTGTCCCGGTAAATTATCAAAACTATTTTGCAATGATTGTCGGTGGATTCAATATTTTAGCAGGAATCATTACTACCATACAACAATTTTTGAAAATAACACAATTAAATGAAGCTCACAGAGTCAGTGCAATTGCATGGGATAAATTTTATCGCAACATTAAAATTGAATTAGCTAAACATCCGGATGAAAGAATGGATGTAAGTCAAATGTTAAAAATGAATAAAGAGGAGTTTGATCGTCTTATGGAAACAAGTCCTAATATACCTGAAAAAATTATATTGGCATTTAAACATTCGTTTAGAAATAGTGATGAAATCAAAAATATTGCTAAACCTGAAATATGTGACGTTTTAATCGCTACCGAAAAATTTAGAAATAAATGGAATAGTGACGAAAATGTCATTAAAACAATCAAACAAAATGAATTAAAACAAAAATTAAAAGAAAATATTGAGAAATCAGACGAAGAGAAAAATATGTTGGTTGTTCAAACTTTCAAACAAACATTTTTTGATATCAATAATCGATATCCTATTGACTCTGAAATTATTGATAATTTAAAAGATAAACTAGATATTGAACTATTGCAAAAAATAATAACTGAACTTCGTGGATCTATCAATATTAATGACTTTTATAATGACTATGATGAAGATAATCACAGTGCTGTATAATTTTGATAGCTATTTATTACCTAAGATTATAAATGTAAGAACAATAAAAACATAAAAAAATAAATAAATTATGTATAAATTTGGTGGTATATTATAAAATGAAAATACTTGAATTGCACAATAAAACAAAACAAATGTAGCACCTATTATTGTTATCGTATCCATGGATATAAATGGTTTTTATTATATGTTATATATTTACTAACTATATAATTATGTTAGAAAGAAAAACATAATTATATATTCTTTTGTTTATATATTTTGTATATTTACAAACGATTCGTACTATAAAATACTATAATCAGATTTATCTGACCATTCATCATTCAATATTTTCGATGATAAATAATGATATGAAATAGACGCTTGTTGATTATAATCTTTTACGACCCATAATGGTGTTCTTGTTATAAATTTACCATTATCTAATAATAATTTACCTAGATAAACGCTATCATAATTATCTGTCCATGAACCATTATGATCAGATATTCTATTTGTCTGTGCATTTTCATTGTCAATACATGATAAAATAGAACTATGATAAGATTCATCCACTTCGTCCTCTGGATAATTCATAGGTACTTTATTCACTCCTAAAAATATTACAGATCGAATGATGCCTATTTTTTTATCTGTATTCAAAAATGTACTACTTAATATATTGGATATTACATTTTGTGATTTTGTATGTGATGCGGTTGATAAGGTATCCCTATCTGAATTGGATATATTATTATATTTATCATTATAACTATCTATACTCATTTTAACTGCGTTTTTGTAATTTGTAAAATAATAAAACGGTCCCATTATATCATCATAATTTGTTTTTGGAATACCAAAAATATATTTAAAATATAACATTGATTCATTTACACCATGATATACAGCAGTAGGGGTTTCATATATAATATTATTTTCATTGTTATTATATTTATACAAAAACATAAATTGAGGGTTTCTTAAAAAGAAATATGTAACCACGTCATCAATTGGAAAATTACATACTAAACGACTATTTACTATTTCATCTACTACTACCTTCCATACAATATCATTTCTATATTTTTCACCACTACCTATAGCATTGTCGGTTGTTGGTGTTGGTGTTGGGTTTAATGTTTCTTCAACTTCATTTTTATATTCATAAAACAAATATAAATCACTCAGATTATTTGAATCCTCTAATAAATAACCTTTAAAATTAATATTTCTCGCGTCTATGAATAACATTTTAAAAATATTTAATGATTGAGTTGCAATGTCAATGTTCATCTCATTGTAATAAAAGAAAGTTGGAAAACATAATATATCAGGATAAACATCATCATGTCTATTCTTTATCAAATAAAATTCCAAAAAAGGTTGCTTTGCGTTTGTATTTACATTATACATACACAAATGTATCCTACTACCATCGATACAATTATTATATACAGTATTTATATCACTATTCAAACATTCCATTGCTTGATAATAATATGATTTATCGTTATCGTTATCGTTATCATCATCTAGTTCTGGATTGGAAATAATATTTTGTGATATATTTTCCAAGGAAGATTCTAATAAATTATTGACATCTTCTACTTTATGTATATAATTATCATATGTTGGATTGTTTGTATTATCTGGTGAATCAATACACAATTCTGAATTATTATTTTTGTTTGACGGTAACATTCGAATTCAATATTACAGTATATAATATATAATAAATAATTTATATTTATATTAGTTCTAATAATATAAATTATATTATTTACAATTTACATTTTTATTATTTTTCGTCGTATTGACTCTTTTATTTGTTCTTCACGACTATTCAATATATGTTTTGTTAATTCTTCTGCTGTATTTGGTTGATTTACATAATAACTTTGTAATGCGGTAAGTAATGTTTTTCCTGTTAATGTTTTTTTAACCTTGTTCTTTTTATATACCAACGAACCACCATTAATATCAAAACAATCAATTTCATTCTTTTTCATTACACCTAATAATCCTTCTGTTATTTGTTTTTTTTTGTTATTTTTATCCCTTATTTCAGATTTCAATTTTGTAATTTCATTGTCTATTTTTATCCATTCTTTAATATTTTCAATTAATTCTTCTTTTGTTTCCATTCGTATGTATGTATGTATATATAAAAACAATATATTTATATATTGTTTACATTTTATTTATATATTTCATGTAATTTTGTACAAATTTCGATGGACTTTTTTTGTATTTATTACCATTACTAATATCAAGTTTATTATTTGAATTACCTTTTAATTCGACTGGTACTACTGGTATTACTGGTTCTACTGGTACTTCTACTGGTACTTCTACTTCTTCTGTTATTTTTAACAAGTTTGTTTTAATTTGCAAGTTGTAATGCCTTTTGCATTTTTCATTACAATAAGGTTTCTGAGAGCATTGTAACCCTTTATTTTTACCTGATAATAAAATAACATTACATAAATTCATATCAATAACTATGTTTTCAGAAGAAATTTGAGACATTGCTTGTTTTTCCGCTTGTTTTTGTTTTTTTATTATCATCTTTTTGTCATAATTTTTATTCTTATAATACAATGATTTTGCTTTTATCTTATGAAAACTACAATAACATTTATCGTCTTCTTTTAATACCGATACTATATTAGAACATATCATATTTGTGTTAGAATCATCAAATAATTTTGTTTTTAAACTACTATACCATTCTTTTGATACTATAGTATTTTTCAATTCATCATACTGACAATTTCCAACAAATGTACCTATCCTCTTAAAAAAATTTATTCCTGTTATTTTTGGTACTCCCATGCATTCATAATATGGCAATAATATTGATTGTTTGTTACGACAATACGGACATCGAATTTCATTTGTCTTTAACATTTGTGTTTCTAAATACAACGTCTTTTTATGATGTAATAAATCATTAAATAAAGGAATATAATTAAAACTGTGGTTACATAACATCGTTACATAACCTTCTTTTAGTTTTTCATTCGTTATCAAACATCTTCCTGTATAATTATCGTCTTGTGTAGTATTAATTATATTTTCTTTATCGCTTATAGTTGTATTATCTATATCGGCATTGTAATTGGTATTGGTATTGGTATTGCCATCACCAACTGTTGTTATAATCTCATTTTTACAATCATTTAATTGTTTTTTTAATTCTTCATAAAAATTTAAATTTCCTTCAACATGAATCATTTTCTTTTCAATCAGTGTAATATAGTTTTATTTTTGTATTTAATATATTTATTATATTTAATAATAAATAAATTATGAAAAAAAGTAAATGGGGTCCAGCTATATGGATTTTATTTCATGTTTTAGCACATAAATTAAAGGATGATTCATTTCCTACAATAGGAAAACCATTATTTTACTATATTATAAGAATATGCAATAATCTACCATGTCCAGAGTGTGCTAAACATGCTACATTGTTTTTAAATAAACTCAATCCGTCACTACTTAAATCCAAAAATGATTTAATACAAACATTGTATATTTTTCATAATTCTGTAAATAAACGAACTGATAAACCAATGCAACCAGAATCTATTTTATCGAAATATGAAAATGAAAGCATTATCAATGTTTTTAATAATTTTATAGCAGTATTCAATACACATAATAACAAACTATTGGCTGATAATTTACAAAGAAAATTTATTATTAGAGATTTTAAAGCATGGTTTCTTAATAATATTCAATGTTTCGATAAGTGAGTTTTATGATGTAGAAGATGACGATGTGGTTGATGTCGACATAACCTGTCCATTTTTATAAACAGTACATTTAAATGTTTGTTGTTTAGGAACACTACACGTCATTGCATTACTTGAAAGCATATTGAAATATAAATAATTTGTTAAATTTAATGTAGATAATATAGTTACTACTATATATCCTGCTATACTACCTCCTAAAATATTAAAAAATAACCCCATAAAATTAACAGAGTTGTATTTAAAACAACCCAAGTTTTTTTTAATCATAATATCCAATATACCATACAATATAAATAGTACTAGTAATCCTATATTCATTTGCGATATTTGTACATATCCAGGGGTATATAAATAAAATATTGAATATGCAATAATAAAAATAGAAAATGTCATATTTCCATTTACGGAACCATAATTTATTGAAGAACATAAATCAGCGTCCGCATTTATCAATGTGTTTTTAACATCACCTGTTCCTATAACATAATTTCGAATCATTAATACAAATAACAATGTAAATAAATAAAATAAACAATTCACATTCTGTTGTGCTATTGATATCGTACATAATGATATTGGAATTATCATTGGTGAAAAAAATACTAATGACAACATAAAATTTTTAAATTTCGATAGATCAAAACTACCTCCTTTTTTACTTTGTTCGCTCATTTCATGAAAAGTTTGACTACTCGACATTATAATATTTATTGATTTATATAATTATATATATTATAGGATAATATAATTATATTCGTTTTTCTTTTTGTTGTCTATTTAGTTTGAATAACAACCATATGTATTTTTATTTACCATTTGACATACTGTTTGTTCATTGACAAAAGGATAATAATAAATATAATTGGATAATTTAATAGCATATAAAAATACAATAACAATAGTTCCAACTAAAGCACCTGAAAATAATTCATACGATGATAACAGATTACTAACATTGTTTATTGTATAACAATTGTAATATTTTTTTACCATAACATCTAATAATATATATCCTATTAACAAAACCAATAATACATAATTAATGCTATTTTCATTGGTGTTATTTCCAGAATTTTCTTGATAATAATTAATTATCATTGGTAATAAAAAGTACATAAATGAATATCCAAATACAAATAAACTTATCGTTAAACTACCATAATATGTCTTATAATATATTGCTGAACATATTGTATTGTCCAATGTATTAACTTTGTGCTTTTTAGATTCACTATTTATAAATATGGTTCTTACAAATAAGCCTACTATTAAAAATAAAACATAAAATATAAGCGCTTTACTGTTATATGATATAATTATATATATACTAATAAACACTAATATTATAGGTGAAAAAAATACTGCACCAGTAATAAAATTTCCGGCGTCGCCAAATTTATATGCTTCCTTATATTTTCCTGGTGTATCCATCTATTTTTCGGAGTTGATTTATTATTATAAATACATAATATTATTTATATATAATAAAAATATAATTACCAAAGAATTTTACGTGATAAATTATTAGCAGAATAACGGTTCCTATCCCAAGCTCCCTTGATCTTTCCAGAACGTGTTAAATAATTCTTACGGCGCACTTTATCGTGATGTTTTGTAAAATCTTCATATCCCATTTGTCCAAAATTAACCCATCGGTTATTTTTTTTATCAAATATGGAATATTTTTTTTGTGAATTGGATGCAGGATATAATTTTGCAGTGCGTCCTAAATATTTATATGCATTGGATTGAGCTGTACGAGGATTCGAGTATAGATAAAGACGTGAAGGCCAATTTCTCTTTTTTTGAGTTTTATTTCGCACAGACATTTATAATAAACGAATATTTTTATTCGAAAGTACTAAACTGATTTGTTTGCAAATCTTATTCATATGGAACTACATCACTACTTCTATGATGGGGTATAAAGTTTTTTCCACTAATATAAGTCGCACATTCAGATAATTGTTGTTTTCTATCATTCATTTTATCAGTAAAATAATTGTGATCTGGAAAGTTCGACTTTTTTAATGTCATCTAAAAGGCTATGTATAAATTCAGGAGAAGCTCCATCTATTTTTTTTTCTATTTCATAAACAATTTGTGGTTGATAAATGACTTCGTCTGTTGTTTCTAATTCAATAGATTCAATAGATTGTATGCTAGGAATAGCTATTTCGCCCAGTTTTTGTATCGCACCTGTGTGGTTACCAAAGTTCTCAAACATAACCTTACTCATTTCTGCAGGAGAAATTGCGTATTCATTTGTTCTCAAAATTGCCTCTTTTTCTTCGTCTGTTAAAACAATATCATAAAAAAATTCCATCATTTCAATCATGGTTGAATGACTACATTTTGTAAAGTTGGCAATTACATCAATTCTACCAGGACGGATAAGAGCATGGTCCAATTTTTCAGGAAAGTTGCTCGTCATTATGACAATTCGACCTGGGATTTCGAGGACACCGTCGAGTAAATTCAATAAAAAGGATAAGTCTATTTTTTCGGATTGCATCCAAGAGTCGTCGTTTGAATTTGTATCAGGTTTATCCGGATTTATTTTTATACTACATGGAACATCAGAAACAGCTGTTACTTTTGCACTGCGTTCCATAACCAAATCACTCTGTGCATCGATATCTTCGAGAACATAGATACGTTGATCGAGAGGAATAAAATATTTTTCAGATTGTCCGGTAGAAACATTCAAAACCACAATCAATTCATTGAAGAAAAGGTTCTCCAATTGTGTCTTGGTAATATCATTATTCAGATTAATATTAATAATATGACGTTTGGTTTCATTGGCTAGACATTTGATACTCGATGTCTTACCTGCACCTGCTTGGCCTGATAATAAAAGTCCTAGCGTATAAGGAATACCCTTGGTATCGTACCATTTACGATTTTTGGTGAAAAATTCCACGCGTTTACGAACAACGGCAATTTCTGGACCGAATAAATTGGTAAATTTGCGATTGGTTTGAAATACTTTCATTGTAAAAACACTATTATTGGGTAATTTTGTATAATCTTTACGACCATTCATAGTGATGGGTGCATTCATTGGGTGTTGATTAAAATAATACATTTTACCACCGAGCTTGTTATCGATTTTGATTTTATATTCATGTGTAATTTTATTGAGAAATGCGCGAAGATCTTGCATGGACTTTGTATAAGAAAACAGTTCAATGGTTTGTTCGATTCCTTCATTACCAGATTTGTCGATCTGATCTACCATTTTGTTCTCATTCAATTTGACAAAATATTCTTCATATATTTCAATAATATCGGATTGATTGATAATAAAGTTTTGCTTTTTGAAACTAATATGTTTTGTGTTCTCGTTATTCGTGATATAATCAAGGAGGGCTTGACCGAACATATTTTCATGATCTGCAATATTTACGAGAACAGTGATGGATGCAGTTTTAATGTTTTTACTACCAGATGTAACAATTTTACTCATCAATTTGTTTGCATTTATTTGGTCTCGATAATATTTCGTAATAATATTACCAACAACAGGAAACACGGATTTACATAGAAAATCAATGAAACCGGTAACCAAAAAAATATAAATTACATTGAAAAAATTACCTGATTTTTCGGATCCATTCATAGAAGAAACCATGGTCATAGTCATTAGTTGCGCTTTTAACATCTCCATCATACCATTACCAGTTTGAATAGGAGAAGGATGCATTATTATAATAATGTAAAAATATCTTTATGTCATTTTTATTTTGAGTATAAATTTAGTGTTTATCATATGAATTCACTTTATGGTAATAATAGTGATGATAAATATGAATTATCGAACAATAGTAATAATAGCCGACAATAATCATAGACAAAAAACAATATCAAAAACTTGATTTATATTTTCAACCATATAAAAGGTTATATCTCTCTCTAGTATTCTATACTTTTTTGATTTTATAACTTTTGCAGTGTTACGTTTTTTAGATTCTTCTATTAATTCACATGATAACTGAGCTACTTGTTTTTCTATAAACACATTGAAATCTTTTTCATTTTCCAATGGAAATAATATTTCTTTCACACCAGCATGAATAGCGCCTATTATTTTTGAAGTTAATCCTCCTATTGCTGTAATTTTACCGTGCAATGTTATTTCCCCCGTTATTGCTACATCGTGTTTTATCTTCTTGTTATTCAATAAACTGTATATTACTGTCGTAATTGCACATCCTGCTGATGGACCGTCTTTTGGTGTCGCACCCTCTGGACAATGTATATGTATCCCATATACACCCGTTGTCTGGTCATTGTATTTTTTAATAATTTCTTTTTGTTTTTCCTGGTTTGTTAAATCCCATGCTAATGTTTGTGCTACACTCATACTCTCTTTCATAACATCACCCTGCATTCCTGTTAATTTCAAATTAAAAAATGAATTAGTTGGATAATAATTGCATTGAATTGGTAAAATACCACCATTACCATATACATTTGCCCATAGGCCATTAATATAACCTATTTCTGATTGACATTGAATTTTTAAATGATTTATTTCGATTATGTCTTTTAAATAGTTTGTTTTAATGTCGTTTAGTGTAACTTGATATGGCAGGGTTATTGGATTGGTTGGATTGGTTGAGTTGGTTGGATTGGTTGGGTTTGTCGATTTTAGTATGATGAGATTAATTTCACTTATGATGTCGAATAATTTTTCTTTCAATTTTCTTACACCACTTTCATTCGTGTAATTTTGTATAATATAAACTATTACATCCTCTGGTATTATTATCATGTTCTCTAATCCCATTTTTTTATATATTTCAGGTAACAGATATTTTGTCGCTATTACAATCTTGTCTTTTAAATACAAATTATCAAACTTTATTCGATGTATCCTGTCTAATAAAACACGATCGATTGCTTCTGGATCATTATATGAAACAATAAAAAGCGCTTTTGATAAATCCAAATCAATTCCATTAAAATATTTATCTTGAAAACAATCATTTTGAGCAGGATCCAACAAATGAGTTAATATATTTGTCAATTCTCTACCATGTTCTGTTTTGCTTATTTTATCTATTTCATCAATAAATATAATAGGATTCATGCATTGCTTATCCATTAATATTTGAACTATACTACCCCATGTAGAACCTAGATATGTATAATTATGACCATGTAAAGTACTTCCATTACTATCTCCACCTATTTGTATCATTGCAAATGGTCGTGAGACACCATTATTATCTTTTAAACAATTTGCTAATCCCTTTTTGGCCATGGATGTTTTGCCTATTCCAGGAGAACCTTCAAAACCAAAACAATATCCTTCATTGGAACCATTCATCCATTGACCAATGATTCTCTCTATTTGTTTTTTTGCATTTTCATGTCCATATATTGATTCATCTAATGTTTTTTTTACATCCATAAAATAATTTGATATCTCGTTAAATTTGCATTCTATTGCTTCACATTGGGCTACCATGTAGTTTTCGTTTTCATTTTCGACCTCCGTTTCGGTGTTTATCTCATCGATATTATCATTATCATATGGATTGTCTAGAACGTGCAGTCCTAATTCATATACTATTTCACGAATGAATTTGCTTATGCTTTTTTTAGAATTATATTGTGATTCACTAATAAGGCTATTTTCATCGTATTCCAGTAATTCCTTTATAAATTCTATTATTTCGTCTTTCAATAGCGATTTTACTATTTTTTTTTTCGGTAATTTTAAAATATCTGTGATTTTTTTATATGATTCAAAATCCTTAAACAATATATTAAATTGTATAAATTTTTGTATGTTTGATATACATCTTTTGTAGTGGTATTTTTGTATATTTGATTTATTTATATTATCTATTAACATAATGCAATATTTTTTTGTATCATAATACATTCCGTTACTGTCAAGTTCATTTTCACATGGTATTTGCTTTGAAATGGTATCAACTTTACCCTTCCATTCTCGTATATTTTTCCCTATTTCTATTATATTTATGTTATGGGGATCTTGATCTTGATCCTGATTTAACATCCCACAATATTGTTGTTTTATTTTATCTATAACCTCAAATATTGGTTCCCTTTTATATACACCAAATGGTATTTTTAATAAACCTTCTAAATATTGCCTTGCTTTTGACGCTGAATCATCTGATTTTAATTTAATTTCTCTCAATTTAATCATGGCTTTTTCCTTTATTGTATCATTTACATTCATTAAACATATTTGTTCTTCTAATGGAACCTTATTTATATCAAATTTCAAAAAGGAATTAATATTTTTAACTGCACTCGTCATTGCATCAGTTAAAAAATGTTGAATCGATCTTGGAAAACTTTCATACAACTGAAATTGTTCCTTTGAACACATTTTTGTAATTGTATTTGACTTCATCGGTAGCTCTATAGAGAGAATATCATATAGCATAGACACCAGATTCAAAATATTGTTGTTATCAACTGTAGTTTTAACTAGTAATTGTATCAAAATAATTCGTTTTGTATATAAATCATATTTCAAAAAATCCTGGATCAATGTTGTTATGGTTTGTTGTTTTATTAAATTATATTGACTGTTGTATCCAATATATTTGTTATAAATTTCATTTTTGTTATATATTAAATAATCTTTCAATAATAACGATTCAATAAAATTATAAAATGGTTGTTTTTTGAATTCTTTACTTTTTGGTATATTTTTTATTATATCGGTTTTTTTATTATTTATATAAGCATTATTTAATAAATCTAATACTACATTATCCAAATAACCACTTATTATCATTTTTTTGTAGTTATTAGTTATTTCAAATTGAATACCAAACACCTTCATGTAAAATGTCTTGTTATTTGAATATAAATTTGTATCAATATCATCACATCGTATGTTTATAGTGTTATTTATATCATGAGGGTTTATTTGAGAAGATTGAGTTGTTTGTGTCGGTTTGGGAATTTGAGAAAATATTTTTATTTTATAATTGACAGGATGAAAATACTCTTTTAATAAATTATATATTTGAATATCTTCATTGTCTTGAAGTACAAGATTGTTTGTACCCAAGCATATTTTTATCAAATCATCCAATGATTTTGTTCCATGTTCTCTCAATATCAAAGAAATTTCAGTGTTTATCATTTGTAATGAAGTAATTGCGTTTTCGATATCACCCATATTATCATCACAATGTATAGATTTTAATTTTATATTTTCTTTGTATAAATTATTTATACATTTATTATACTCTTCTATATTAATGATATCATACTGTCTTTGATTTTGTATATGTATTGAAGTTTTTTGTATAACTGATTCAAAAAACTCTTTTTTTTTCTCTATAAATTGTATCTTGTCATTATAAATAGGCGGTTGATTTAATGTAATAGGTTTAGATTCATACGACGTTGGTGTTGTTGTATGTGATATATCATGAATTTGCAATTGAAGTTGTGAAATTGTATTTGTATTATCTGTTGCCATGTCAGTGTAATTTGAACTAGTATCAATATGCATATCGTTAGACTTCAATTTAACCCTTTTCTTTATTTTTTTTGAATCAGACATATGTTTATTTATTCTATATATTCTATATTCTAAAAATAAAATAATATAAAGTTTCGTATATATTATTTTATATAACTGTTTTATATTTTCTTTAAAATGCCTGTAAAATTAATCAGTTATTCCAATCCTATTAATACCAACTTTAATACGGATTGCAATAATATTAAATCATTGGAGGATTTGGTTTGTTATTGTGCTCGTGTTTCTAATCCATCGAACCAAAATATTACCGACAATAATAAAAATGAAAAACTAATGAGGTATCTGATTAATAATTTACACTGGTCGCCATTTGAAATGGTAAGCATCTGTTTAGAAATTGTTACTACAAGAGACATTGCTAGACAAATATTGAGACATCGTTCTTTTTCTTTTCAGGAATTTTCTCAAAGATATGCAGTTGTTGATATGGAATTTACTCAACGCGAATGTAGATTACAAGATACAAAAAATAGGCAAAACAGTATAAAATTAGTCGAATCGGATAACGAGTGTCAAGATTGCCTATGTTACAAAGAAGGTATTGTATGCGATTGTAATTACTCGAAAAATAAAAAATTGGTCAATGAGTGGAGAGAAAAGCAAGACGATATATTTGTGAAAGTAAAAGAAACGTATGATTGGGCTATTGCTAACGGTATTGCAAAAGAACAAGCAAGGGCTATTTTACCTGAGGGCAATACGGAATCAAAAATGTATATGAATGGCACTTTACGATCATGGATCCATTATATTCAATTGCGTAGTGGAAACGGAACACAAGAAGAACACAGAATGATTGCAATGGAATGTGCAAAAGCTATTGAACCTATTTTTCCCATGATTAAAGAATTTGTTTCTTCCTAGTGAGTGTTTCAAAAACTTTTTGATATCAATATATAACTCAGATAAACACCAAAAAAGTTTTTTGCAAATAAATCCAGTATATTATAACAAGCATTCTTAATATTGTATGGTAATACTGCTGCAAACCCGTAAAGCGACCAGAATGTAACAAAAAACCAGAAAAACTTCCAACCTTCTTTTGTTTTATGAGCGTAATTTACACATATCATAACATAATAAATAATAAATGGAATAAATCCCATGATAACACCCAAAAAAGTATTAATTATTTTAACCTCTGCTAAGTAACCAAACAATAACATTAACCAATTCAATGATAAAATGGTCGAAATAGTAGTTGCATTTTTTGATACTAAATTAAAGAAATCTAATTGTGATGTATCTAATCCTTTCTCTCTGTAATCCAAATAAATTAAATATATA
>Ga0214921_10003374_pt1 | contig 24521 bp, 23 predicted proteins | sample LL1505_MetaG_FD_177992 | JGI IMG/M metagenome (GOLD analysis project Ga0214921, IMG submission 177992) | Freshwater microbial communities from Lake Lanier, Atlanta, Georgia, United States - LL-1505 | ecosystem: Environmental > Aquatic > Freshwater > Lake | place: USA: Georgia | collected...
AAAGCAGGAGTCTAAGCATGAGCTGGAGTCAAGACCAAATGGCGGCCCGTGCCGCACACGAACTGCAAGACGGCTTTTATGTCAATCTGGGCATTGGCATTCCCACCTTGGTGGCCAACCATGTGCCCAACAACATTGAAGTGTGGCTGCAATCAGAAAACGGCATGTTGGGCATTGGCCCGTTTCCCACAGAAGATGAAGTCGATGCAGACCTCATCAATGCGGGCAAGCAAACCGTGACCACCATCAAAGGCACATCCATTTTTGGTAGCCACGACAGCTTCGCCATGATTCGAGGCGGCAAAATCAATTTGTCTATCTTGGGTGCCATGCAAGTGAGCGAAAAGGGTGACCTGGCCAACTGGATGATTCCAGGCAAGATGGTCAAGGGCATGGGCGGCGCCATGGATTTGGTGGCGGGCGTGAAGCGCGTGATTATTTTGATGGAACACGTGGCCAAGAAAAAAGATGGCACCGAAGATTTGAAAATCTTGAACCAGTGCACATTGCCATTGACAGGCGTGGGTGTGGTCGATCGCATCATCACCGATTTGGCAGTCATGGACGTCGTGCCAGAAGGCCTGAAAGTGATCGAGTTGGCGCCTGGCGTCACGCAAGAGTTTTTGCAAAGTAAAACGGGCTGTCATCTTATTTTCTAATGAAACAATTCAAAATTGCATGCATCCCAGGTGATGGCATTGGGCAGGAAGTCATTCCTGCATCTCAGGTGGTGCTTGAGGCACTTGCCCAAGGACAAAGCCAGTTCAGTTTTGAATTTACGTCATTCGATTGGGGTGGTGATTACTACCGACAACATGGCGTCATGATGCCGGCTGATGGCCTCGATGCCCTGCGGCCCATGGATGCCATTTTGTTTGGTTCTGCAGGCGACCCAAATATTCCAGATCACATTACGCTTTGGGGATTGCGTCTCAAAATTTGCCAAGGTTTTGATCAGTATGCCAATGTGCGTCCCACACGCATTTTGCCGGGCATTGATGCCCCCCTAAAGCGATGCACAGCTGAGCAACTCAACTGGGTCATTGTTCGTGAAAATTCCGAAGGTGAGTATGCGGGTGTTGGCGGTCGAGCGCATCAAGGCCATCCTATTGAGGTGGCCACCGATGTCTCTATGATGACCCGCGTGGGCGTGCAACGCATCATGCGTTATGCCTTTAAGTTGGCGCAATCACGGCCGCGCAAGTTGCTCACCGTGGTCACCAAATCAAACGCGCAGCGTCATGCCATGGTCATGTGGGATGAAATTGCCAAAGAGGTAAGTGCAGAGTTTCCCGATGTGCATTGGGACAAAGAATTGGTAGATGCTTGTACGGCACGCATGGTGAACCGTCCTGGAACTTTGGACACCTTGGTAGCCACTAACCTGCATGCCGATATTCTGAGCGATTTGGCTGCGGCCTTGGCTGGCAGCTTGGGCATTGCGCCCACGGGCAACATTGATCCAGAGCGTCGTTACCCCTCCATGTTCGAGCCCATTCACGGCTCTGCCTTTGACATTATGGGAAAAGGTCTCGCAAACCCTATTGGCAGTTTTTGGAGTTGTGTGATGATGCTGGAGCACATCGGTTTGGATCAGCAGGCCCAGCGTTTGATGCAGGCCATTGAGGCTGTGACTGCCAACCCCAAGTTGCACACACGCGACCTAGGCGGAGAGGCCACGACGCAACAAGTGACCGAGGCGGTGTGCAAGATGCTAAGGCATTAGAAAAATTCATCATCACCGAGATGCAGGAGACAAAATGGAAAAGAAAACAAAATTTTGGTTAAGTGCAGTGGGCCTTAGTTTGGCAACCCTCATGCCGCACCACGCAACTGCGCAAGCCATGCCTGCGTGTCCTGAAAAGAACGTCATGTATTGGCAGGCCTTCCCACCCGGCGGTGAGTCTGATTTGTCGGCAAGACATCAGCAAGTGGTGCTCAAAAAGAAATGCGGCGCCATCGACACCATCATTCAATACAAGGCTGGCGCAGGCGGCGGCCTCATGTGGGCTCAAATGAACAACCTGCCAGGCGATGGCCTCAATGTGGTGGGTATCAATTTGCCACACATTGTGTTTCAGCCGATTGAAGGTGAAGTTCAATACAAAACGGCCGACATCACGCCCGTCTTTTGGTTCCATTACACCCCTGATGTGTTGGTGGTGCCCGAAAGCAGTCCTATTAAAAACTTCGCCGAGTTCATTGCAGCGGCCAAACAATCGCCCGGCAAAATGAACTTGGGTGGCTCGGGCTTGAACTCTGCCAACCATGCCGCGCATGAGCGTCTGAATGCAGCCTTTGGCATCAAGAGCACCTACGTGCCCTACAAAGGTACTGGCGATATGTCCATGGCTGTTGTCGGTGCTCAAATTGATGGCGCGGTCACGTACACACCCTTTGCCATTGCCAATCGCGGCAAGGTGCGCGCCTTGGCTGTGGCCATGGAAAAACGCCACCCCCTCATGCCCACTGTTCCAACCTTCAGGGAACTGGGTGTCGACTGGATTGACGGTGCCTACCGCGGCGTGGGTGTGCCAAGGTCAACCACACCAGAAGCCCGCAAAAAATTATCTGACATGTGGCTGGCCTTGAACAACGATGCTGAAATGAAAGAGCTGGCAGCCAAAAGCGGCTTTGAGTTGGTCAACATTGGCACCGATCAAATGGACGCCTTCATGAAAGAGCGCATTGCTTTGTACATTGAAGGTGCCAAACGGTTGGGCTTGGGTAAAAAATAAGCCACATACACAAGGAGACAAAATGCGTTCAATTTTTTTCAAAGTGGAAACAAGTTTGCACGGTCACATTGCTTTCCATGGCATTGCCGCTCAGTGCCATTGCGCAGGCCTACCCCAGTAAACCCATCAAAATGATTGTGCCGTTCCCAGCGGGCGGTACCACTGACATCGTGGCCCGCATCATTGCGCAAAAGATGACTGATTCGATGGGGCAACCCGTCACGGTTGACAACAAAGGCGGTGCTGGCGGCAACATTGGTGCAGACCTGATGGCCAAAGCAGCACCCGATGGTTACACCATCATGATGCACAACCTGTCTTTCCCATTGGCAGCGGTTGCACAAGCGCTTGCAAATCGTGCACCTTTCAATGTGGACACAGATTTTGCAGGTGTCTCCATTGCGGTTTATGTGCCCTTCATTTGGACTTCCAGCCCATCGGTGCCAGCCAAAGACCTCAAAGAACTTGCCAACCTTTTGAAAAGCAACAAGTCTTTGCAATACAACTATGGCTCGACAGGCCCAGGCTCCACCATGCACGTCTTGGGCGAAGCCTATAAGAAAGAAGCCGGCATCAGCATGGAGCACATTCCATTCAAAGGTGCTGCGCCCTTGAAACAAGAGTTGTTAGCAGGCCGACTTCAAGTGGGCGGTGATCAGTTGTCTTCATCCCTGGCAGAAGTGAAAGCAGGTACCTTGAAAGCCTTGGCCACAACAGCATCTAAGCGCATTCCTGGTTTGCCTGATGTACCGACTGTCAAAGAGTTGGGCTATCCAAACTTGGAGTTGGAAGGCTGGAACGGCGTGTTTGCGCCCGCCAAAACACCCAAAGACATTATTGATCGCTTGAACAAAGAAATTATTGCGGCTGTGAGGCACCCAGATGTGGTCAAGCGCTTGACCGAGCTGGGTGCTGAGGGCGTTGGCTCTACACCTGCTGCGCAAGATGCCATGTTGCGCAAGCAGATGGATCAATTTCGAGCCATCATCCGTGAGATGAAGCTCGACTAAGCAATCAACGCCAAGGCCTTACTTTGTGTGAGTGCCTTGGCCAAGCCACCAAACGGGCAGTTGCGTGCAGTCTTTGCCATCTAGGCCAGAGTCTGCAGCCTCGTTGAATTTTTGCAAGGCCATGCTGGTTAATGGCAACTCTCTGTGGTTTGTTTGGGCCAATGCAAGCATGGTTCGCATGTCTTTGCGCATGGTGGCGACATCCACCGTCACTGTGTCATTATTCTGATGGCCCAAGGCTTGAACCAGCAAGGGGCCGCGCACCTTCAGCATATTGGGTCCGCCTGAACTTTCAGACAAAATGTCAACCACCCTTTGCGGGTCCAGTTTTAGATGGTCAATCAAGGACAGTGCTTCACCCAAGGTTTGCCAGTAAACCATGAGAGGCAAATTAACGGCCATCTTCATGGTCGATCCAGCGCCGAAGGTACCCACATGTTCAACGCGTTTGCAAAGGTGTTCTAACAAAGATTGAACTTTGGCCAGATCGGCTGCATGGCCACCTACAAATCCGAGCAATTTACCTTCCTTGGCGGGGCCGATGCTGCCGCCCACAGGGCACTCTAAATACGCAGCGCCAACGGCTTGCACACGCAAGGCCAACTCTGGAGGTTTGGTGGGATTGACAGTGCTCATGTCGATGAAAGTGGGATGTGCGCCCGCGCCAGACAAGAGGCCCTCGGTGCCTGAGTAAACATCGTCGATGGCTGCTTCGTTGGTGAGCAGTGTGATGACGGTGTCAACAGACTCGGCCAACACTTTAGGCGTGCTAGCCCACTGCGCGCCAGCATTCAAAAGGGTGCTGGCTTTGTCGGATGTTCGGTTCCACAAAGTGACAGAATAGCCCAGCCCCAAAAGGCGGGAACCAATGGCATTGCCCATTTTGCCGATGCCTGCGATACCAACTTTCATGTCGTACTCCAATTGCGATACATAGAATTTATTCTGAGATAAATGGGTTTATTTGCTAAGCCCGATTGCTTGACGCCACCATAGGGCACGTCCTCGGTAGCAATGACACCCACTTTGATACCTAACTGTTCTCAAGTTGGCCACATTGGCCAGTTTTGCGCCTTTGGCGGGGTCGTGGATGTTAAATCGGTTGCTGCCTTTGACCCACTGGCGGTTGATCAAGGCGTCGGTTTTGATGAGTGAGGGGTCTTTGAGCAAGGCCAAAGGGGAAGTTTTCATGTCCATGGGGTCATCTGGGGGTATTTTAGAAGGCTTGGAAGCTCTACTTGCAATCTTATAATGGAAAGCTGAGCCCAGTTCGCCTTTATTTAAGATACCCCTGTCATGAGCACTCCTGTTATTTCTGTTGCCGATATTCGCAAAACATTCCTCGACTTTTTTGCGTCCAAAGGTCATACCGTGGTGGCGTCCAGCCCCTTGGTACCAGGCAACGACCCCACTTTGATGTTCACCAACTCTGGCATGGTTCAGTTCAAGGACGTGTTTCTGGGCGAAGACAAACGAAGTTATGTGCGTGCAACGTCTGTTCAAGCTTGTTTGCGCGCTGGCGGTAAGCACAACGATTTGGAAAACGTGGGTTACACCGCACGTCACCACACCTTCTTTGAAATGTTGGGCAATTGGAGCTTCGGTGATTATTTCAAACGAGACAGTTTGAAATGGGCCTTTGAATTGCTGACCCAAGTTTACAAATTGCCAGCTGAAAAATTATGGGCCACGGTCTACATCGAAGATGACGAAGCCTACGACATTTGGACGAAAGAAATTGGATTGCCGCCCGAGCGTGTCGTGCGTATTGGGGACAACAAAGGCGGACGCTACATGTCCGACAATTTCTGGATGATGGCCGACACCGGCCCTTGTGGTCCTTGCTCAGAAATTTTTTACGATCACGGCCCTGAAATTGCTGGCGGCCCACCTGGCAGCCCTGAGCAAGACGGCGACCGTTACATTGAAATTTGGAACAACGTGTTCATGCAGTTTGACATGCAGCCTGATGGCAGTGTCAAGAACTTACCTGCTCCTTGCGTTGACACGGGTATGGGTCTTGAGCGTTTGGCTGCCATTCTGCAGCACGTTCACAGCAACTACGAAATCGATATTTTTGATGCATTGATCAAAGCAGCGGCGCGAGAAACTGGTTGTGCCGATTTACAAAACAAATCTTTGCGCGTCGTTGCGGATCACATTCGCGCAACAGCGTTCTTGGTCAGCGATGGCGTGGTGCCTAGCAACGAAGGTCGCGGTTATGTTCAGCGACGCATTGTGCGCCGTGCCATTCGCCACGGTTACAAGCTGGGCCAAAAGGCGCCGTTCTTTCACAAGTTAGTGCCTGACTTGGTCAAGCTAATGGGAGAAGCCTACCCCAGTTTGGCGTCTCAAGAAAAGCGCATTACCGATATTTTGAAAGCTGAAGAAGAGCGCTTCTATGAAACGCTTGAAGTGGGCATGCAAATCTTGGATGCAGCGCTTGATGGCGGCGCCAAAGTGTTGCCAGGCGAAGTGGCATTTAAATTGCACGATACCTACGGCTTCCCCTTGGACTTGTCGGCTGACGTTTGCCGCGAGCGCGATTTAAGTGTCGACGAAGCTGGCTTTACAGCCGCTATGGAGCGACAAAAGGCACAAGCCCGTGCGGCTGGTAAATTCAAAATGGACCGCGCCTTGGAGTACACCGGTGCAGGCAACACCTTCGTGGGTTACGACGACTTGCAAGCCACTGCCAAAGTGCTGGCGTTGTATGTCGATGGCGTACCTGCTTCAGAACTCAAATCAGGTCAAAGCGGTGTAGTGGTTTTGGACACCACACCTTTTTACGCAGAGTCTGGCGGTCAAGTGGGTGATCAAGGTTTGTTGCAAACTGCGGTCGCCAAATTTGAAGTAGAAGACACTTTGAAAATCAAAGCCGATGTGTTTGGCCATCACGGCATGTTGCTAGAAGGCAGCCTGAAAGTGGGCGATGCCATTCAGGCGCAGGTCAATACCGACTTGCGTGTAGCTACTGTGCGCAATCACTCTGCCACACACTTGATGCACAAAGCCTTGCGTGAAGTGCTGGGTGACCATGTGCAGCAAAAAGGTTCTTTGGTGAATGCTGAGCGCACGCGCTTTGACTTCGCACACAACGCCCCAGTGACAGACGAACAAATTTTGGCCATTGAAGCCAAAGTGAACGAAGAAATTTGGGCCAACCCTGCAACGCAAGCGCGCGTGATGGACATTGAGTCTGCTCAGAAAACTGGCGCCATGATGTTGTTTGGTGAGAAGTATGGCGAGACCGTGCGCGTGCTTGACATCGGCTCAAGCAGAGAGTTGTGCGGTGGTGTTCACGTGCACCGCACTGGCGACATTGGTTTGTTCAAAGTAGTGGCTGAAAGTGGCGTGGCTGCAGGCGTGCGGCGCATTGAAGCTGTGACGGGCGGCAATGCCTTGGCTTATTTGCAAAACTTGGAAGCCACGGTTTCCAAAGCTGCAGGCAGTTTAAAAGCATCGCCTGCTGAACTGAACAGCCGCATTGCCCAAGTCTTGGACCAAGTGAAATCCTTGGAAAAAGAAATGGCTGCGCTCAAGGGTAAATTGGCTTCGTCACAAGGCGATGAACTTATGACGCAAGCTGTCGATGTGAAGGGCGTCAAAGTGCTGTCTGCATTGTTGCCTGGCGCTGATGCCAAAACATTGCGCGACACCATGGACAAGTTGAAAGACAAACTGAAAACCGCTGTCATTGTGTTGGCCGCGGTGGAGGGTGACAAGGTTCAATTGGCTGCGGGTGTAACTTCAGACACCATTGGCAAAGTGAAGGCGGGTGAGTTGGTTAACTTTGTGGCTCAGCAAGTGGGCGGCAAAGGCGGCGGTAAGCCTGATATGGCCATGGCAGGGGGTACGGATGCTACCCATCTGGATGCGGCCTTGGACAGTGTGCGGTCTTGGGTGACTGAGCGTTTGTAAACAGCTCAAGTTCATTTGATTGAGCTTTGGTATCGATCAAAGAAAATTGAGGGCGAAAGAATTTCAACGCCTTCATAGACTTGAATGCTTTTCAAGTCTGGGTCACCTGAAATGATGATGTTTGACTGAGAGTCAATGGCCAATTCAACGAACTTGTTGTCAGTTTGATCTAAGCTGACTTTGATTTTGGCAATAGATTCAAATCGTTTGATTGATTGCGCAATTTGAATCAGGTGCTTTAGTCGCCCATCTTTCTCAAAATAGCGGTCGAATTTCTGTCGCGCAATTCTTGTTTCTAGCTCATGCCAAGTTGCGTCATTTTGAGCAATGACAAATTGCTCGACTGCCATTGCGAGCACTTGAGCCGACTTAGAGTTGGGCAACAATCCTGCGCTGATCAATACATTGGTGTCTATGACGATATAGGCAGGCTTACTTTTCATCAAGCATTCGCGCAATATCTGCTTCGTTCAAACCATCTTGTTCCGCTTGTGTGCTCATTTCTGAAAGATGTAGGCTCATGGCAGTTGATGCATCTTTTCCGCGCAGGGCATAGTTCTCACTGATCAGCTCAGCCACATGCAGGGGAATGGTTTGAGTGACGGCTTTGTAGTCCTCATATGAAAGAACCACTGCGACCGGACGCCCGTGGCGTGTTACTGCGACAGGCTGGCGTTGGGATGTGTCTATCAGGGTGCCGAACTGATTTTGTGCGGCCAGTGAAGTCATAGTAAGCATGAATAAGCCCTCAAAACGGATGTTACAGCTATTTTGGCTGTTATATACGTTGATGTCAAGAATAATATTTGCATTGTTCGCAAGCCTAGGACAAAGTGTCGATCAATGACGGGCAGCGATAGGAACCTTGATGGCTTCGCTTTGCAAGATGCAGAACCATCTTGCGAGCTCAGCTTAAATGTTTAGACTGATTTGACTGTTCATAGATCTTTGGTTTCCAGAAATTGGATCTTTGAAAGAAATACTTTTCGCAAGAAGTTGCAAGGGGTGTTCAAAGAGATTTTTTTCTTCTGCACTTCGTTTTACAAATGGATAAAACTGATCGCCAATCAAAGGCAGGCCTAAGGCGTTCATATGGACGCGCAATTGATGGCGCTGTCCTGTCAGTGGTTTGAGGCTGTATCTTGCAAGATCTTGTTTGTTGGCTTTATCTAATGCGAGATCATTGCGATTCTGTCGCTCCACACAATCAATCCATGTTTCGCTATTGAATTCGCCTTTATTCTTGAGGTGCTTCTCAGCAACTTCACGCATCCTAAAAAACTGAGAGTCCTCCTCCATCATGCTTCGATGGACAAGTGGAAACTGCAAATCTAAATGAGATGTTTCAGGTGCCCCCGCAATGGCTTCATAAGTTTTCTCAACTTGCCGCAACCTGAACAATTCTTGATAAGCATTTCGATCCTGTGCGCGCACACTGAACACCACCAAGCCCGCAGTTTCGCGGTCGATTCGGTGCACTGGCGATAGTTCTGGCAATTTCAATTGCTGCTTCAGTTGTACCAACAAGCTTTGCTGCACATAGCGGCCACCGGGTGTGACTGGCATAAAGTGAGGCTTGTCTGCCACCACCAAGAATTCATCTTGAAAAATGACAGTGGCCTTGAACGGCAATTCGGGCTCATTGCGAATGCTGCGGTAGTAGTGAAGATGCGACTCTTTAAGCAGGCTATCTTGCGGCGCCATCACACGTCCATCTGCATTTAGAATTTCTTGAGCTTCAAATCGCAAAAGCCATTCTTCTGGTGCAATAGCACTGAACTTGGAAGTTAAAAAATCAATCGCAGAAAGCGTGGTGTTGGCGGGAACGCCAACTGTGCTGGGCCCAACGCCTTTGATGACGGGCGGTTTAAACGCGTTTGAAGACGACATCCCACACACCATGCCCCAATTTCAAACCGCGATTTTCAAACTTGGTCAGTGGGCGGTAGTCTGGCTTGACGGCATAACCCCCTTGGTCATTGGCCGCCGTGTTGTGCAGCAAAGGCTCTGCACTGAGTACTTCCAAAATTTGCACTGCATAAGGTTCCCAATCGGTAGCGCAATGAATGTAGGCACCAGGTTTGAGACGTGCAGCCAACTTTGCAATCAAAGGCGTTTGAATAAGTCGGCGTTTGTTGTGACGTGATTTGTGCCAAGGGTCGGGAAAGAAAATGTGCACGCCGTCTAACGAGGCCACTGGCAGCATGTTGTCGATCACCTCTACGGCATCGTGTTGCAGAATTCGGATGTTCTGAATGTCTTGCTCGCCAATGCGTTTGAGCAATGCGCCCACGCCGGGCTCATGCACTTCGCAGCACAAAAAGAAATCGCTTGGGCGAACTTTGGCAATGTGCGCGGTAGCCTCACCCATGCCAAAACCAATTTCCAAAATGACTGGGCCGGTGGCTGCATCTTGACCATTCAGTTCAAACGCTTTGACCATGTTCAATGTCTCTGGCGCATACGTCAACAAAAACTGAGGACCCCAAACTTCAAAGGCTTTGGCTTGACCAGTGGTCGTGCGGCCAGCACGTTTCACAAAGCTTTTGATATTTTTAGGAAAAGCGACCGAGGCGGGCGCTTGATTGTCAGAGTCAGAAATCATTCGCTGATTTTAAGGGCTAGCGCTCAAATACTTCTGTCCCCATTCCTGTGTCCAAGTGCTCAGGGCTTCATCAAGGTCTGCTGAATCACAAGAATGAAGCTTCAGGGTGCTCAAACCCAAGGTACTTGCCGCTGACTGCACGGCCAAGCAAACAGCCCTTGGCGTACTTAAATCCAAAGCTTTGGCGTCATTTTGTTTTGATAACTTTTCACCGTTGAAGCCCAATACCAATGGCGTGTGAAGGTAATGAGGATGTTCAAACTCCAGTGCCTCTTGTAGCAAGTATTGCCGCGCAGTGTTGTCAGTGAGGTCTTCGCCTCGCACCACGTGCGTGATGTTTTGCGCGGCATCATCGACTACCACTGCCATTTGATAAGCCCACAAGCCATCAGCACGCTTTAAAACAAAGTCACCCACTTCTTCTTGAACATTTTGCACCTGACGCCCCAGCCGCCGGTCAATCCAATGGACATCAGGACTTCCGCGCAGAGTGCTCCATTGCGTGACATTAAAACGCCAAGCTCTGGCAGGCTTGCCATCCAAGCCGTTTCTGCAAGTGCCAGGATAGACCGCTGACTTGTGCCTCTCCAAACTCAAACCCAAAGACACTTGCTGCTCTTCAATTTCTTTGCGCGTGCATGCGCAGGGATACGCCAAGCCTTTGGCAATGAGTTGATTGAGTCCTTGTTGGTAGATGTCGTTGCGATGTGATTGGTAGAGCACTTCGCCATCTGAATGCAATCTACACAAAGACAATTGTTGAAGGATTTTGGCAGCCGCACCGTCAATACAACGTGGCCCGTCCAAGTCTTCCATGCGCACCCACCATTCGCCTTGCAATGACCTCGCATCGAGCCAACTGGCCAGTGCCGCCACCAACGAGCCAGCGTGCAATTCACCCGTGGGTGAGGGCGCAAATCTTCCGCGAATCATTCCAATTTAAAGTGCATCTAGCGCCAGTTCCAAGCCGGAAATGAACGCATCTTCAACGCGGTGGCCCAAGCACCAATCGCCGCACAAACCGATGCCTTGCTTTTTGCTTAGCATGTGTGTGGCACCCAAGGCTTGGAGTGTTTTGGCATAACGCCAGCGGTGCACTTCTGCGTGCGCGGGTGTGGCGCGAATGCCCGTGATTTCAGAAAAGGCCTTGAGTAACTTGGCTCGAACGCGATCGGGCGCATCTTCTAAATGCTCTTGCGACCAAGCTGCGCTGGCCTGCACGGTCCAGCGCTCGACCTGTTCGCGGCCTGGTTTGGACGATTCACGCGCTAACCACGCCACGCGGTGGTGCACGCTGCGTGCGGCATTCCACTGCGGACCTAAGGTGATAAGGCCTGGTTGAGCTGCATTGGGAAAGGCCACCATGAGGGTCCAGCAAGGGGCTACTTGCACCTTGCTCAAATCGGATGCGGTTTCCATTTTGATTTTGGAGGTGCGCAACAGGTCAATGGCCTGATCAGAGGGGATGGCCAATAAGACTTGGTCGAATCCGCTGAACACCGACTGAGCACCTTCGGGTTCTTCGCTGTGCAGTTGCCAGAGTTCGGGGTGCAAGGTGTCGCGTTCAATTTGGAACACCTTCGATTCAAAGTGAATGGTATCGGTCTGCACCAAAGGCTGAGCCCAAGCTCTGACCAATGCGTTCATGCCAGGTGTGGCGACCCAGTGCTTGTCATGGGTGTTGCGCGCAGCTTCCACCACGCGGCCCATGGCATCCAAAACACGAACGGCATTGGCGCTCCAAGGTTTGCAAATGTTGGGTGTGGTGGCCAAAGCTTGCGCAAAGCGCGAGTCACGTACTGTGAAATATTGCGCGCCGTGATCGAAGCTGCCATAGTTGGATGAGCGGGTGGAAATCCGGCCACTGGCGCCTTTGCTTTTTTCGAAAACGGTGACCCGGTGGCCGGCTTGCATCAAGGTGCGAGCGCAGGCAATGCCCGCCATGCCGGCACCAATGACCGCAAAATTTTGAACTGGTTTTGTCTGAGTGTTTGTTTTTGTCATGGGGCTACTCTACACGCGATGGTGGGGTTGGAGCAATGCTTGTTTGGTTCTGTCTTGATTCAACTGTAACAACCACCAACTTAATGCATGGCCGATATTTTTGCCATGGGGATTTCGCCAAGCATATTCCACTTGGCTGATACGCTGAACGCGATTGACTTTTTTGGCCACCAGGCGGCCAGAGTCTAAATAGGGTTTGGCCAAGCTTTCGGGCAAGAACCCGCCCCCCAAGCCTCGGAGTTGTGCCTCTAATTTGCTGGGCATGTCGGGCACTGTTAAAACGTCTTGACCTCCCAACAGGCCGATGGTGACCCCTTCGCCACGCGGCACAGAGTCTGCCACTGCCACGGCGCGGTGTTGCTGAATCAGGGCGTCGCTAAGAGGTTCGGGCGCATTGGCCAAGGGGTGGTGCGGCGCCACGGCATAGACAAAACTGACTTGACCCAAGCTTTCATGCAAAAGTTCTGCGTGGCTGCCGGGCGTTATGAAAACACCCACGGCCAAGTCGGCTTGGCCTGATTTGAGGGCGGCCAAGGTGCCCGAAAGGGTTTCATAGCGGATTCGCAGCCTTGTGGGGGGGGTCTGGGCCAAAAAGCCCTCGCACAATTCCATGACCACCGACCTAGAAATAATGCTGTCAACAGCCACGGTGAATACAGACTCCCAACCTGTGGCCACACGCTTCACACGGTTGGCTAGCGCATCCACATCTTGAAGCAGGCGTTTGGCTTCCCTGAGCAATTCCTTGCCAGCCTCGGTGGGCTTGGCTTGTCGGCTGCTTCGGTCAAACAGCAGCACATCTAGAGCGTCTTCAATTTGCCGGATTCGGTAGGTGAGAGCGCTGGGTACCAAGCCGCGTTGCCTGGCCGCTGCAGCGAAGCTGCCGGTTTCTTCAATGGCCAGCAGCAGGCTGAGGGCATCGGGGGTTAGCAGATCGCGGGAAAAGCTTGCCATTTTTTAATTCAAATAATTTGAATGATAACAACAAATTTTTACCTATATGTTGAAACCATTGCAATTTAAAGTTCAAGCATCGAATCTACAAACCTTTGAGGCACTCAATGATCCAAATTCGCCGTTCCGCTGAGCGTGGTTATGCCGACCATGGCTGGCTTAAATCTTTTCACAGTTTTTCATTTGCGGGCTATTACGACCCTGCCTTCATGGGTTGGGGCAACTTGCGTGTGATCAACGAGGACCGGATTGCACCCGGCACGGGCTTTGGCACCCATGGTCACAAGGACATGGAAATCATCAGCTACGTTTTGTCTGGCAACTTGGCCCACAAGGACAACATGGGCAACGTCAAGGGCATTCCACCAGGCGATGTGCAGCGCATGAGCGCAGGCAAGGGCGTGATGCACAGCGAGTTCAATCATGCTGAGGGTCAGGCCACTCATTTCTTTCAAATATGGATTGAGCCCAATGTGCTGGGCATTGAGCCGGGCTATGAGCAAAAGACCGTGCCACAAACTAGCAAGCGCGGAGTCTTGAAGGTGGTGGCATCGCCTTTGGGCGAAGGTGATGCTGTGAAGATTTCCGCTGACGCCACGTTGTATGCAGGGTTGTTGGACGGCGCCGAGCGTGCTGCCATTGCATTGAACCCTGCGCGCAAAGCTTATGTGCACCTCATTCGCGGTGAATTGCAAGTGAATGGGCAGGCATTGAAGGGTGGCGATGCAGCGCTCATTCAAGCCGAAACGAATCTTGAACTGACCCATGGTATCGATGCCGAGGTCTTGGTTTTTGACTTGGCTTCTCAATGATTGAGAAGCTGTAATTTTTTTTCTTTAGGAGTTCTCTCATGGCTAAAACAGTCGTTATTTATCACTCAGGCTATGGTCACACGCAACGTGTGGCTCAGTTTGTGGCTCAAGGCGCCAATGCGGCCTTGATCGCAATCGATGCCGACGGCAACATTTCTGATGCCGATTGGGAAGCCTTGGATGCTGCTGACGCGATCATCTTTGGTTCACCCACTTACATGGGCATGGCCTCTTGGCAGTTCAAGAAATTTGCCGATGCATCCTCTAAGCGCTGGTTCACCTCGGCATGGAAAGACAAAGTGGCCGGTGGTTTCACTATTTCTGCCAGTCCCAGTGGCGATAAGTTGTCCACGCTTCAGTACTTCATTACGCTGGCTATGCAGCAAGCCATGATTTGGGTGGGTCAGCCGGCACTGAATGATGGCACCGTCAACCGCATTGGTTCAAACTCTGGTGTGATGGCGCAAGTAGGTCCTACAAGCCCAGCAGAAGAAATTCCACAAGGCGACTTGGACACGGCCAAAGCGTATGGTGAGCGCGTGGCTGATGTGGCAGTTAAGTTGCGCGGTTAAGTGATAGAAGCTCTTAAGTGGGCTTCACAGTTTCTAACGAGACATCGACGGCGCGGCGTTCATCGAACACAAAACAGCCGCCTTCGTAGTGCGCGCCGTCTGTTTCTTCAAAGTATTTCAAAATACCGCCCTCTAACTGGTAAGTGTGGGGGAGGCCGTTTTGCTGCATGAAGATGGCTGCCTTTTCACAGCGAATGCCGCCCGTGCAAAAACTGATGATGGTTTTGTCTTGCAGCTCTTTTTTGTGAGCCAAGAGGGCATCTGGAAATTCGGTGAACTTGTTTAAGCGCCAATCAATCGCGCCCTTGAAAGTTCCCTCGTCAACTTCATAGTCATTGCGGGTGTCCAAAATGACCACCGGCCTGCCGTTGTCGTCATAACCCTGATCTAACCAGCGTTTGGCTGTGGCAGGTGTGACCGCTGGGGCGCGGCCTTCGGCCGGGCGAATGGTGGGGTGGTTCATGCGAATGATTTCACCTTTGACCTTCACCAGCATTTTTTTAAACGGTGGCTCGTCAGACCAACTTTCCTTGGGCTTGATGTCTGAAAACCTAGGATCTGTGTGGAGTTCAGACACAAAACCTCTGACAGCCTCGGCGGGGCCTGCCAAAAATAAATTGATCCCTTCTGAGGCAAGCAAAATTGTGCCTTTTAGCTCGCGGCTTAAGCAAAGTTCTAGAAGCAAAATGCGCAGTTCTTCCGCGTCGGGCAGCGGGACGAACTTGTAGCTAGAAATATTCAGAAATTTGTTCACCCCTCTATTGTAGAAACATCCAAAGCAGCTTCTACAATGGGTCTATGTTTGTCCATTTGCGCCTCCATTCCGAGTTTTCCATCGTCGATTCCACCTGCCGCATTGACGATGTGGTGCAGGCTGCGGCAGACGACCAGCAGCCAGCCTTGGCCATCACAGATCTAAGTAATTTGTTTGGGGCTATCAAGTTCTACAAGGAAGCCCGCGGTAAAGGCGTTCAACCTATTTTGGGCGCTGAAATTTTTCTCGAAGGCTTGGGTGTTGATCTACATGCTTTGTCTAGGGTCATGGTGCTTGTTCAAAGTTCACAGGGCTATTTGAACCTGTCGGAATTGTTGGCGCGTGCGTGGACGCAAAACATGGTCAAGAACAATGCCGTGATCAAGCTAGCCTGGCTGCAAGAATTATCAGAAGGCTTGATTCTTTTGTCAGGCGCGCAAGCTGGGCCTGTGGGTCAGGCTTTGATGCAGGGCGACACCTCGCGCGCTGCCGAAATTGCATTGCAACTGGCGTCTATTTTTACGCACCGTTTTTATTTGGAACTGCAGCGCGCAGGACGCCCCGAAGACAATGCCCATGTGGTGGCAGCTGTCAAGTTGGCTTCTCGCCTCAGCTTGCCTGTGGTGGCTACGCACCCCGTTCAGTTTTTGACCGAAGACGATTACGAATCGCATGAAGCGCGGGTGTGTATTTCTGAAGGCGAAATTTTGGGCAATCAGCGCCGTGTTCGCAAGTTCACGCGGGATCAATATTTCAAGTCCTCTGCCGAAATGCAAGCCTTGTTTGCCGATGTGCCCAGTGCCTTGTCCAACTCGGTTGAAATTGCCAAGCGATGCAACTTAACTTTGGTTTTGGGCAAGCCACAGTTGCCTAACTACCCTACACCCCTCACCGATGGCAAGCCTATGCCTATCGAGGATTATTTCCGCTTGTTGTCGGTGGACGGTTTGGAAGAGCGCTTGGTACATTTGTACCCTGATGCCACCAAGCGTGAGATTGAACGCTCTCGCTACGCCGAGCGTTTGGAATTTGAGATCAACACCATCTTGAACATGGGCTTCCCTGGTTATTTCTTGATCGTGGGTGACTTTATCAATTGGGCTAAGAAAAATGGCTGCCCGGTAGGCCCAGGCCGGGGTTCCGGTGCCGGTTCCTTGGTGGCCTATTCTTTGAAAATTACCGACCTCGATCCGCTCCAATACAACTTGCTGTTTGAGCGTTTCTTGAACCCTGAGCGGGTTTCCATGCCCGACTTTGACATTGATTTTTGCCAAGCCAATCGCGACCGCGTCATTGATTATGTCAAAGACAAATACGGCCGTGATGCCGTCAGTCAAATTGTCACCTTTGGCACCATGGCGGCGCGTGCTGCCATCCGTGATGTAGGCCGTGTGCTTGACATGAGCTACATGTTCTGCGATGGCATCAGCAAGCTCATTCCCAACAAGCCAGGCCAGCACATCACCATCGATGGCGCTATCAAGGCTGAGCCTATTTTGGCCGAGCGCTTAGACAAAGAAGACGATGTCAAAACATTGTTGGCGCTGGCGCAAAAATTGGAAGGCATGACCCGCAACGTGGGTATGCACGCTGGCGGTGTGCTTATTGCGCCTGGCAAGCTCACAGACTTTTGTCCTTTGTACCAACAGCCAGGCAGTACTTCGGCAGTCAGTCAGTACGACAAAGACGATGTAGAAGCCATTGGCTTGGTGAAGTTTGACTTCTTGGGCTTGGCCACTTTGACCATTTTGGAGTTGGCACGCGACATGATCGTGAAGCGTCACAAAGGCCAAGAGAATTTTGCGTTTGAGAATATTCAGCTGGATGATGCTGCCACCTACAAGCTGTTTGCCGATGGCCGCACCGAGTCTGTGTTTCAGTTTGAAAGTCGTGGCATGCAGGGCATGCTCAAAGATGCACGGCCTTCACGCTTGGAAGACTTGATTGCTTTAAACGCCCTGTACCGTCCGGGCCCCATGGATTTGATTCCCAGTTTTGTGGCGCGCAAACACGGGCGTGAAGTGGTTGAGTATCCGCATCCCTTGGTAGAAAAAGTGCTGTCTGAAACCTACGGCATCATGGTCTACCAAGAGCAGGTGATGCAAACCGCGCAGGTGCTGGGAGGCTACAGCTTGGGTGGAGCCGATTTGTTGCGCCGCGCCATGGGTAAGAAAAAAGCCGAAGAGATGGCCGAGCATCGCGAGATTTTTCGAAAAGGTGCTGGCGTCAATGGCTTGAGCGAAGAAAAAGCCGACGAAGTTTTTGACTTGATGGAAAAGTTTGCAGGCTACGGTTTTAACAAATCACACGCAGCTGCTTATTCATTGTTGGCGTATCACACGGGATGGCTCAAGGTTCATTTCACGGCGGAGTTTTTCTGCGCCAACATGACCATTGAAATGGACGATACCGACAAGCTCAAGGTCTTGTTTGAAGATGCCTTGAAGTTTGGCATAAGCTTTGATCCACCCGATGTCAATCGCGGCACGCACCGCTTTGAGCCAGTGTCCGACAAAGTCATTCGCTATGGTTTGGGTGCCATCAAGGGCACAGGCCAGCAAGCCATTGATGCCATCTTAAAAGCGCGCGAGGAGGGTGGACCTTTCACCAGTTTGTTTGACTTTTGCGTACGCGTTGACCGCAGCCGCTTGAATAAACGCTCAGTCGAGGCCCTGGTCAAGGCCGGCGCATTTGACTCTTTGCAACGCAACCGTGCTTCATTGGCAGCTTCTGTTGATCGTGCATTTGATTTTTCAACGGCCACGGCCGCCAATGCCAATCAGGGCGGCTTGTTTGACATGATGGGCGATGATGCGCACGGTTCCAGTACCCAAGAACCAGAGTTGGTGGACATGCTTCCTTGGGGCGTCAAAGAGCAGCTCACCAATGAAAAAACGGCCGTAGGTTTTTACTTGTCGGGCCATTTGTTTGATGCGGTGGAGCGCGAAGTTCGTTTGTTCGCCAAGCGCAAAATTGACGACCTGATTGACAGCCGCGAGCCCCAATTGCTGGCTGGCATTGTGAGTGACTTGCGCATCATCAATGGTCAACGTGGCAAGCTGGCCATCTTTAAGTTGGACGACAAAAGCGCTGTCATGGAAGCCACGGCCGACGAGGCCATGATCAATGCCAACCGCCATTTGCTCAAAGACGATGAGTTGGTCATTGTGATAGCCAAGATGCAAGCCGATCGCTTCTCTGGCGGCTATCGTCTGTCGATTCAACAAGTGTGGGATTTGCCATCCGCTCGTTGCCGCTTTGGCAAATTCTTGCGCGTGTCCGTGAATGGCCGCGCACCTGAAGTCGCACGCATGGTGAAAGACTTTCCACCACAGCGCGAAATGACAGAGCAGGGTGAATTGCTAAAAGGATTGCCAGTGCGCTTGAAGTTGGAACGCCGGGGCGACAAAGTAGCTGCGGCCGCTGAACTGCTTCTCGGCGAACAAGCCAAATTCTTCCCAAGCGATGCAGCGCTTTCTAGCTGGATTGCCCAAGCAGATCAAGGCAGGGCAGAAATCGTTTACGAAATTTAATTGGGGTCAGAGCAACATTAATTTCCAATCAGTTGGGGGCAGAGGCTAATGGGGGCTGACGATTTGTGGTACCCCACCATGAGGAAGCCCCCATTAGCCTCTGCCCCCAACTGATTGGAAATTAATGTTGCTCTGACCCCAATTAATCTTTCGGGCGGAAGCTGATTACTAGAATGGGTGGGACGCGGCCATCTTCGTCTCGGGGGAGGGTGGCGGTTTTGTCGATGGCTTTGAGTACGGCCTCGTCCCAGGCCTTGTTGCCGCTGCTAGACAAGAGCTTGCGGCTGATGATGGTGCCATCTGGCGATGTGCGAACTTCTACTTCTGCCTTGGGATTGCCAGCCACATCTTCCGTGAAAGTGATGTTGGGTTTGATGCGGGCGATAATTCGGCCGGCGTAGCTGGCAGATGGGCCTGAGGCTTTCAATGCGGTGCCTTTAGAGTTTTCTTCACCCGATGCACCCGCCATGCCTTGCATGCGTTTTAAGTTTTCATTGCGAAGCGCTTCAGTCCGCTTTTCTTCTGCGATTGCTTTCTTGGCATCTTCTTTCGCTTTGGCTGCAGCGACTTCTTTCTTCAAGGCCTCTTCTTTTTTCTTCTTCTCGAGTTCCTTAGCCTTTTCCTTCTCTTTCTCTTTGAGTTTTTCCTTGTCTAGTTTTTCTTTTTCGAGTTTGTCTTTCTCAAGCTTCTTTTTCTTTTCTAAGTCGGCTTCTTTCTTCTCTTGAAGTTTCTTTTCTTTTTCCTTTTTCAAGGCAATGTCGGCAGCTTCTCGCTCGGCCGCGGCATCGACTTTGGGAGGCGCTGGCGGTATGGGCTTGGGCTCTGGTTTAGGCTCTACCGCCTTCACAGGTTCTGGTGGTGGCACAGGTTGGGGCTGAGTCGGCTCGGGCTCATTGGCCGCAGGTGCCGCCTCAACAGGAACGGCAGACCACAACTCTGCCGACGCTGACAAAGTGTTGGGCTGAGTCTTCCATTGGACGCCCCAGGTCAGCGCAGCCAATAAAAGGAAATGCATGAACAATGCAAATGACATAGAACGACCCCATCCACCTGTCGGTGGTGGCGCAAATTCCATGTGATTCAAAGAAGGACGCATGGGCAGCGCATCAAGGAGCAAGCTGCACTGAAAGACCTACCCGTTGAATGCCTGCGCGCTGTAAGGTGTCCATGACCTTGACCACCATTTCATATTTGACATTCCGATCGGCACTGATGACAACCGCAGAACTTGTCTGACCTGTTTGAGCCAATTGCACTGAGTTGGCCAAGCTGTCAAAGTTTATTTTTGAGGTTTTGGCATCGTTCACCATTTCAAGACTTCCGTCTTTCTGAACCACAATTTGAATCACTTGATCGGGCTGTTTGGCGGCTTTGCCGACACTGGGCAAATCAATCACGCTGGGTGTGATCATGGGCGCAGTGACCATGAAAATGATGAGCAATACCAACATCACATCAATGAAGGGCACCATGTTGATTTCATTGATGGTGCGACGACCGCGGCCGCGAGAGGAAACAGCAGGCATGTGTGTGCTCCCAGAAAATCAGTGACCTGAAGCTGATAAACCAGTGCTGGCAGGGTTGACTCCCCCTGAGCCTGCCGAGCCACCCAAGCTTCTTTGCAAGATGTTGGAAAACTCTTCGATGAATGTTTCCAATTTAATGGCCACGCGGTCAATGTCGCGCGCAAAACGGTTGTAAGCCACCACGGCTGGAATGGCTGCAAAAAGGCCAATCGCAGTGGCCACCAAAGCCTCTGCAATACCCGGCGCAACGGTAGCCAAGGTGACTTGTTGCATGCTAGCCAAGCCCGTGAACGCATGCATGATGCCCCACACGGTACCAAACAAGCCGACGTAAGGCGAAACTGATCCCACAGAGGCTAGGAAAGACAACTGAGCCTCTGCCACATCCATCTCGCGCTGGAAACTGGCGCGCATGGCGCGACGCGCACCATCTAGTAGAGTGCCCGTATCGGAAATTCTGCGTTCGCGCAATTTTTGATACTCGCGCATGCCGCTTGCAAAAATGCGCTCCATAGGTCCTGACAATTTTGAGTTTTGAACTGCGGCAGAAAACAAATCGTTCAAGCTAATGCCCGACCAAAACTGCTGCTCAAACTCTTCATTCAAAGTTTGAATGCGTTTGATGGCGGTGAGCTTGCCCACAATGGCGGCCCAACTGGCAATCGAAATGGCCATCAGAATGACCATGACCAGTTGCACCACAAAGCTGGCATGCAACACAAGTTGAATGATGGACATGTCTTGGTTCATTGAAGTGCTTCCAAAATTTTGACCGGTATACGGCCGGGTTTGAGGGTTTGGCTGTCGACCCAGCCAATTCTGATCGTGCCTTCAGCCAGTAATTTTCGTTCACCCTGTTCTGCAAGCCATGCTTGTTGCTTCAACACCAAACTGGCCCGACCGGCTTCGAAAGTTTGAGCAGTCACTTCGAGTAAATCGTCTAAGCGAGCAGGTGAGAGGTACTTAACTTGCGTTTCGCTCACGACAAACATACCGCCGCATTCATCTTTCAAAGAATGCTGTTCAATGCCCAAGGAGCGTAGCCACTCTGTGCGAGCGCGCTCAAAAAATTTCAAATAGTTGGCGTAGAAAACGATACCACCAGCATCGGTGTCTTCCCAGTAAATTCTAATTGGAAATTGGTAGGCGGTTTTCATGCGCGTGCGCGGCCTGCCTCGCGGTCGGCTTGAACTTCATGCGATCGCAGCTGTGGCGCCAAGCCTTCCAAAACAGCATTCACATATTTGTGACCATCGGTGCCACCAAATTCCTTGGCCAATTCAATGCACTCATTCAAGCTGACTCGCCAAGGGACATCCAGACAATGTTTCATTTCGAAAACACCAATCCACATGACGGCGCGTTCGATGGGAGAAATTTCAGCCATGTTGCGATCGAGCAGAGGCAAAATGAGTTTGTCTAAGTCGGCAGCCTGTTCTGAACACCCATACAAAAGCGCATCGTAATGGGCTGAGTCGGCTTTGTGAAAGCCAGACAAATCGCGTGTGAACAAGTCGATGTCTGCAGCTTCATTTTTACCAACCAAGACTTGGTACAAAGCTTGAAGGGCAAACTCACGCGCGCGACTGCGTGCAGACTTGCTGGCAGATTTACCTGGTTTGCGAGTTTTCGGCTGACTGCTTTTTTCAGGCAACTCGCTCATGCCAATTCCTCATCGTCCAATTCGTCAACGCCTATAGACAAGTCTTCCATGAGCATGGCCATTTCAACAGCCACCCGAGCAGCATCACGACCTTTTTCAGTTTGACGGGCAATGGCTTGCTCTAAATTCTCGGTGGTCAGAATGGCATTGGCAATGGGCACGTTGTAATCAAGCGAAATGCGGCTGACGCCTGCACCCGATTCGTTGGCCACCAACTCGAAGTGATAAGTTTCGCCGCGAATGATGCAACCCAAGGCCACCAGCGCATCGTACTCACCGCGCTCAGCCATGGCTTGGAGTGCAATGGGCACTTCCAATGCGCCGGGCACTAGCACATGGTCGATGTCATGAACACCAAGCTCTTCCAATTCACGAATGCAAGCCACTGCCAAGGAATTGGTGATGTCTTCGTTGAAGCGTGCTTGCACGATGCCGATGTGCAGACCCAAACCGTCTAATTCTTGTTCAACACCTTTGTCTGCGCCTTGCATATTCATTCCTTAGGGATATAACCAGTAACTTCAACGCCATACCCGGCCATGCTGGGCATGCGACGGGGTTGACCCATCAGTTTCATTTTTTGAACACCGCACTCGCGCACAATTTGAACGCCTACACCGTAGGTGCGCAAATCCATTTTGCTTTTGTTGGGTGCTTGAGCCGAGCGAGCGCGGCCTTCAAACTGCGCGAGCAATTGCTCTGCACTTTCGCCGCAATTGAGCAGTACCGCTACACCGTGACCATGCTTGTTAATGTAGTTCAAGCAGCTTTCCAGGCTCCATGAATGCATGCTGCGGCCAACTTCAAGGACATCAAATACGGACAAAGGCTCATGCACGCGAACTGGCACTTCGGCATCAGCATGCCATTTGCCTTTGACCAAGGCCAAGTGCAGTGATTGGCTTGGCTTGTCTTTGAACGCGTGCGCAGTGAATTCGCCGTGTGCAGTTTGCAGCACACGCGTGCCGACTTTTTCTACCAATGACTCGGTGCGATTGCGGTATTCAATCAGGTCTGCAATGGTGCCAATTTTGAGGCCGTGCTCGGCGGCAAAAACTTGCAGATCGGGCAAGCGCGCCATGGTGCCATCGTCTTTCATGATTTCGCAAATCACAGAAGAAGCGCTGCATCCAGCCATTGTGCCCAAGTCGCAGCCTGCTTCTGTATGACCGGCGCGCATGAGCACGCCGCCATCTACGGCTTGCAAGGGAAAGATGTGGCCCGGTTGAACCAAATCATTGGCGCTTGCATGAGCGGCCACAGCAGCTTTGACGGTCAATGCGCGGTCAGCGGCTGAAATGCCGGTGGTCACACCTTCGGCGGCTTCAATTGAAACGGTGAAGGCAGTGCTGTAAAACGTGCCGTTGCTCGCAGCCATGGGGGGCAATTTCAAGTGCTCGCAACGTTCTCGCGTCAGCGTTAGGCAAATGAGGCCGCGGCCATAACGGGCCATGAAGTTAATGGCTTCAGCCGTGACGTGATCGGAAGCAATGAGCAAATCGCCTTCGTTTTCACGGTCCTCGTCATCGACCATGATGACAATGCGACCTGCGCGCAAGTCTGCGACGATGTCTTCTACGGGGGAGATTTGTACAGGCGTCAGGGGACGGCCAGAATTCGTCGTCATGTCACTTCTTTCAAGATGGGGCATGGGCAGAAAAAGCCAATGCTGCAGCGTTTACCGATGCATCGTTATTTAGCATGCGCTCTACATAACGTGCAATCAAATCAATTTCTAAATTTACAGAGCTGCCTGTTTGCAGAGTACCCAATGCCGTGTTTTCTACAGTGTGCGGGATGAGGTTAATGCTGAATTCGCAACCAGTACTTGAATCAAGAACTTTGTTGACGGTGAGGCTAACGCCATTGACCGTGATCGAGCCTTTGTAGGCTAAATATTTGCCCATGCCAACAGGGGCTTGGATGCGCAGTTCCCAGCTTTCGCCGACCTGCGCAAAGTGAGTCACGTGCCCAATGCCGTCAACATGGCCCGACACAATGTGGCCGCCCAAGCGATCGTGCGCGCGCAAGGCTTTTTCTAAGTTGACTTTGCCAAGCATGTCGAGGCCGCAAGTTTTGTCGAGGGACTCGGCTGAAATATCAATGCTGAATTGCTTGGCAGCTATGTCAAATGAAGTGACGGTCATGCAGGCGCCGTTGATGGCAATGCTGTCACCCAAGCCAACATCGTCCAGGTACCCGGCGGGTACCTCGATAGTGAGTCGCTTGCCATGGCTTAAAGAGCTGCCCAGGTCGTGGAGGGCGGCGATACGCCCCACGCCGGTGATGATTCCGGTAAACATGGCGCGTATTTTCGCAGGGATTGGGCCTGTTTAGGCCGTGACCCTGGCTAAAACCCGCAAATCTTTACCGATTAATTGTGTTTCTGTGAATTCGAGGGACAAGCCTTGTGACAAGTCTTGCAAAGG
>Ga0214921_10003375_pt1 | contig 24513 bp, 18 predicted proteins | sample LL1505_MetaG_FD_177992 | JGI IMG/M metagenome (GOLD analysis project Ga0214921, IMG submission 177992) | Freshwater microbial communities from Lake Lanier, Atlanta, Georgia, United States - LL-1505 | ecosystem: Environmental > Aquatic > Freshwater > Lake | place: USA: Georgia | collected...
AGTTAAAAAGTTAATTAAAGAAACAATACAAAGTGTTAAGACACATGTAGAAGAATCAGGAGGTGATGTTAAACACGCAGTAGAGGTAGCTGTAAAAGAAACTACAAAATTATTAATAGATGAAGCATTAAGACAACGTGCTAATTATATGAAGTTTTTTAACTTACAAACAGAGGTATCTCAGGGAAGAACGACAATGGACGAAACAAAAATGAAAGGAGAAAATGAACTTATTCAAGAAAAAGAAGTTAGGCTTGAAAAAATAAAATCATCAAATAAATTCAATATTTATTTCAATCCATTAAAATTAGTAGAAATATTATCAAAAGTTGTAACAGGAGCGAATCCTTTTCGTAGAGAAGATAGAAGATATCTTCAATATATTAAAATACAAACAGAAGAAGTATTATTTGCGACAAAAGGTTTGTTTGATAGTGTATTGGATATTATTTTTGGCTTGGGAATGGCTAAAGTTGGAGGTAGTAGTCTTTTATCAGATCATCTATCTGAATTTCAGTCAGGACCACAAACAGGACCACAAACAGGACCACAAACAGGACCACAATCAGGACCACAACCATCAGGTGATGACCCGCGTGCTAAAGCAGATTACTCATATCTCAAAACAGGTGTTGGGCTAAAAGACTATAAAACTAAAGATATTAAACAAGATCAAGATTTATATATACCTCAAGGATTAGCCTTAGATAAACGTTATGACTTAAATACACCTCATGAATTAGACAAATTTATCTTAACACCCCAAAAAGAAAAATATTTTCAGCTGTTATCAAGAGCATATTATTTTATTTTAAGTTTGATGAATCTTACAACAAATGAAGGTAATCAAATTTTATCAAATGTACTTGACAGAATTATAGGAGAGGCAAAAAAAATTAAAACAGTAAAAAAAACTATTGGTGGTAGTTTGATCAATCTATTTGGTGAGGTACAAGGCAATTCACCTTTAAACGTAGCCGCACCAGATACTGTCCCTTATCAAGCCAAATTTTTTAACACCCCTAAACTAACAAACCGTACCTCAGAAAATCAAAATTTGTTACAGACAACTTCAATCAGTAAAGAAGCTGAAGGAAATTTAAAAGAAGACTACTTAAATTATCAATCTTTACATATTATGGCAATTGAAATAAAAGCAAAATTATCAGCAAGTCAAGGTAAGCCAGTAGATGATATAATAGTAGAGATAATAGAAGGATTACTAAATTTATACGATACAATACCTTTAAAATTATATGACGCTAGTACAGGTAATGTAAAAAGTAATGAAGCAAGAGAAGAATATAATATGATAGAAACATTTCAAATTTTTAACACAAAAACAATAGGAGAAAAATTTACATTAGATAATTTCTGTACAAATATTAGTAAAACCGATAAAGGAAACAAAACAAATAAATTTCAAGATAAACAAAGATTTCTTGAAAAGTTTATAATGCAAGTATATATTTTTAATCCATATGATATAAATAAAAACAAACAAGCATATAATCAATTTAATGCCAAACTTAAAAGTAAGATAAAAAATCAACAAATGTTTCAGGGATTTTATAATTTTTTGTTACAAACAGGTCTTTCTATAGGACGAACTATATGTTGTTCTACATTATTTTGCGCGGCATTAAGTGTTGATACTTTAAGATTTTTAAAAGGTACAATATTCAATATTCCAAATGGAGCAATAAATCTTTTAAGTTGTTTTCTGGATGGTGTACCTGATGAGCTTATTGATCACACTATAACTATCGGTAAAGAAAAAACTGCTGATCTAGCTGGAGGTCTTACAGGAAATATTATAGGAGCTCTATTAACTATTGTACTTGGTATTTCATTTGGAACAGTCGGAGCAATACTGGCGGGGTTATACAAAATGGGTTATGAGTCATTAAACCAAATTAAAAATGATGAGTATCTTAATCAATTTGTAAAATATGTTACTGGTAAGTTAGGTATGACACAACAAAGTGGTGCTACTGCTTCAACATCAACTGAAAATATGGGTTTATTGGATCAACAGAATTCAGCTGATAGTAGTGGTTTTGTTGCTGCTGATGCTGCTTCTGCTAGTTCAGGTAGTTCAGGTAGTTCAGGTAATCAACAACAAGTTCCAGTCGCTGGTACTCCCGAGAGTTTTATTGGTAAATGTAGTGAAATTGGAAAAATGATAGCTGGAGGATTTTTGACTGGTGTTCTTGCTCCAGTATTTGCTATTATATTGGGAATAATTTATTTGGGTAGATTTTTAGGTATGTTGGGTATAGGAATTATTTCTATTGTAGGGGGTCTTGGTGTAAGTGGAGGAGAGATGTTTAAAAAAATATTTGGAAGAGAAGCAAAAATGAGTATTAGTGACGAAGATAGTGGCCAAGATAGAGACATTTCACAAGTAAATAGGTTGTCACAAAGTGATCAAGAATCAATGGGGTCATCATCAGCATTAGGGGTACAAGGACCACCACAACACCCACTAATAACATATAAAGGAAATATTACACGTATACCAGGACTAAACAACTCAGAAACAGGAGTACATTATATGATTTATTTTCCACAAGGAAATGGTGATGATGATTTATCAGGGAAGTATATAGGAATTAAAAATGGAGATACATATCTTGAAAATAAATATACCAACAAATCTAAAATCAATACTACTATGTCCTCCGAGGATGGTAAAACAACTATTAAATTACCTGGTGATACAATTTATGAATTAACACAAAAAGGCATAATATCATATAGTAAAATACCACTTTTGAAAAATTTACAACCTAACAAACCAATTAATATTAAAGCAACATTAATAAGTCAACCTTTAGTAGCAGCATCAGGAAGACCAGGAGAACAACCACTATCAGTACCATCAGAATCACAAGAATCACAAGGATCACAAGGAACACCACTAGGACCACTACAAGGACCACCAGCATCAGGAAGACCACAAGAACAAGAACAACTACTATCACTATCAGTACCATCAGGATCACCACTAGGACCACTACAAGGACCACTACAAGGACCACTACAAGGACCACTACAACAACCATCAGCATCAGGAAGACCAGAAGAAATACTATCACTAGATGCTGATGTTGAATCAGGATCAGGAGGACCACCACCACCACTATCACCAGCATTAGCAGCAGCATCAGCAGCATCAGCAGCAGGACAACAACCAGCAGGATCACCACCAGGATCACCACCACTTGGAGTAGCAAGACCACAACAACTAAAATCAATAGAAGTTACAGGAGCATTAGAAGAATTAAATAAAGTGTATTTTGAACAAAATGTTAACACAAACCCTGATGGATTTGATCGTGATAGATATTTTTATAATGATGATAATGTTGGGGATATTGAGTTTGATTTACGTAAACTAAACGGAGAATGGGTATGGGCATTAGCATCAAGTTTCAACGCTTATTATATATTGGAAGGTCGTGAAAACATTGCTCAAGACAAAGATATATATGAATATTTGAATACTGCTTTTGATCGTGGTAAAATTATTCAATTAGTATATGATCCTTTTAAATCAAATAAAAAATACAATGTAAATAGAACAGAAACATCCCCTAATAAACTTAAATTAATGATAATTGACCCTGATCCTCATGTTGAATCAGGAGGACCACCACCAGGATCAGGAGGACCAGTATCAGCAGCAGCATCAGGAGAACCACTATTACCAGCAAAACCAGTAGCAGCAGCAGAAGCAGCAGAAGCAGCACTAGCAGAACCAACTGAACAAACAATAACTATTAGAGGAAATAACGAAATTTTTAATGGTAAATATACATTTAAATCAGTTAGATTGCATAATAACAGCTCATCTAATAGATTTTCAAACGAAAATAATTTTATATTTGGTTCAACTGAAAACTTTGTTGGTTCAACTCAAGACTCTGTGTGGGCATTAGTGAATATCAGAGATGGAGACGTTCATGTAATAAAAATTTTTGATGAAGCAAGTAAAAGATATAGTGGTATTAAACTTGGAGATGATATATTTAATTACTTTCTAAATAATGAATTTAATTATAATGAAAGAATATTATTCTTTTCATCTAATACTAAACCGTCGTTTACTTTAAGTGGCATATCAAAATATCAAAATAAAACAAATAAATTTTATAATATTGTATTATACATACAAAAACAATTAATCAAAGTTGATGGATGTGGTACAGATTATTTCAACGGTGATTATGAAAGTAGTGATATAGGTACAGGTACAAAAGAAAACCCCGTTTATAGATTTAGAAAAGATTATGCTATGTTTGTTAAAAATCAAGCAAGGTGGATATTGAAAGAAAACGTAGACAACCCTGATTATAAATTTGTCTATGAAATAAAAAAAATAAATGATAACAACTCTTTTAGCTATATTGATTCTGATAATCATCCAAATATATATAATTATTTTTGGGAGAATGCCTACATTGAAGACGAAGACAGTTCACCCGAAAGTCTTTCATACAATTTTTTATTAGAGAAACATCCAACAGAAGCGGGAAATAAAACAATTACAACTTATTCTCTAGTAGTAACTAAAAACAGAATCCAACACTTTATAAGATTGAAAGTAGGTACAGCTCTAATATCACAACCATTATTAACCCACTCACCAGAAGCACCAGTATCACCAGCAGCAAAACCAGCAGCAAAACCAGCAGCAGCACCTGGAGGTCCATCAGGATCAGGAGCGCCAGGTGGAGCACAAGCAGGACCAGTAGCACAAGCAGGACTAGGAGGACCAGGACCACCAGGAGGAGAATCAAACAAAACAATACAAGTTACAGGGGGATTAGCAGATTTAAACAAAACTTATATTAAACAAAATGTAAAGATGAGATTTGGTTTTGGACCTTTTAATAATTATGTACTTTATTTATTTGGTGCTCCGGGCGACGCAATAGGATTTAATTTATTTAACGATAATGGTAACAAATATTGGATATTAAGCACATTAGAAGACAAGTTCTATTATATATTTGAAAATGATGCTAGAGTTCCTTCGGATAGAGATATATATGATTTTTTGAGTAATGTTGATGAAAATACTATTAAATTAAAAGATCATACAACAGAAGAAATATATGATGTAAAAATAAATAAAGATGACCCTAATAATATTATTTTAGATATATCAGTCCCAAAGCCAGAAGCATCACCAGAATCAGGAATTAAAGCAGCATCACAACCACCACCACCACCAGGGTCATCACCAAGAGGACCACCAGCAGAAGTACCACTACCACCACCAGCAGGTCCACCATCAGCAAAAGCAGGACCAGAAGCATCACCAGAATCAGGGCGACCATCAGCAGGATTTGGAGATCACACAGCAGCACCAGAATCAGCATCAGAAGTAAAAGCACCAGGTTCAGAAGCAGCAGTATCAGGAAAAGCAGCATCAGAAGTAAAAGCACCAGGTTCAGAAGCAGCAGTATCAGGAGAAGCATCAGAATCAGGACAACCATCAGCAGGATTTGAAGATTACATGTCAGATTTAACATCAGGACGAACACCATCAATACTGAAAGCAACATCAGTATCTTCAGAAGCATCACCAGAATTAGGCTCAAAATCATTACAGCCACCAGCAAAAGTAGAACAAAAAAGTAAAGAAAGTAAACGAATATTAATTGGTAATATAGGAATTGACGGTTTTGATGGTGAATATACACTATTTAGTAGACAACTATCACGAACTAAATCAGATATGTTTACCGGATTTCAAAAAGAAAACAAATATTTGTTTGATATAATTAATGGTTATTGGGTATTAACAGGCAATAACACAACATATTATTTGTTGGACGCTAACGGTTATAACATTAAATATGGTGGTAGTATTTTTAGGGGCAGTACCACAACAGATATATTTGAGTATTTAAGTAATAATCAAAACATTAAATTAAGTCTCAAAGATAATAAACCAATAAATTTAATATCAAGACTTTATACTGGTACTGGTCCTACTATTATTATAGAACTACCAGAAGCAAAAGCAGCCGCACCATCAGGAGCCGCATCAGGAGCAGAATCAGGAGCAGAATCAGGAGCAGAATCAGGAGCAGAATCAGGAACAAAAGCAGCAGCATCAGGAGCAGAAGCAGAAAAAAAAATAATAATTAGAGGTACTAAGTTTGATGGTGATTATGTAAATGTTAAATCAGATGATTATTATCACCAGAGTAGGTTTTATTACAATAAATATAGTAGCCCCCCTAATAATGAAATTAAATTATTTTTAAATGGAAACTATTATTGGGTATTAAAAAATGGTTCTGATATATATTATTTTAAAACTACTACAAAAATGAAAAATAATATTATTTATCCTATTGGTATAGATTTATCTTTGAATAAAAAAACAACAGATATATTTAATTTATTTAGTAGAAATAATGGCGTTAAAATTTTATTACAAAAAAATAAAGATGACGGTATAATTTTAACAGTAAACTATAATTTTGATAATAACACTGTTACTTTATCACCACCAGAGGCAGTACCAGAGGCAGTACCAGCAAAAGTAGCAGCAGTAGAAGGAGAAACAGTACCAGCAAAAGTAGCAGCAGTAGAAGCATCAAAACCATTCTTTAAAACACCATTCTTTAAATCAGCCGCAGCAGTAGAAGGAGAAGCAACAGATGATTCTGAATTAAAAACAATAACAGAAGCTGAAGTACCAGAAATAATAAAAAATGTTTCTAAAGCAGCAGCAACAGCAGCATTTGAGATAATAAAAGGAGAAATAAAACGACAACAATTTATCTTATCTGAAATAGAAAATGATACACTTACTGCTGCTAATAGTGTAGACGGTGAAACTCCAATAAAAAGACTAATGAATGCTAAAGAGATTGCTATACAGACAGCAGTTGATGAAGCAAAACAAAAATTAGAAATAGAATCACACGGACAACGAGTGTTAGAAACAAGTGAAAAATATAAATTATTAATAGATGTTAGAAGAGCAGCAAGTGAAGTAATAGAAAAAGCCATAAAACCAGGGGCACCGCCACCACCACCACCGCCACCACCACCACCGCCAGCAGCAAAAGCAGCAGCACCACCGCCAGGAGCAAAAGCAGTAGCACCACCTAAGGGAACAATATTTTATTTAACAAGGAGTACAACAATACCAGCTATTAATATTCAAAGTGATGACGAAAGAGTACAAGATATAGTAGGATTTTATATTCCTGGGGGCAATGAGAATTATATTAACAATAAAAATAAAAACATTAGTATAACCCATGAAAATGGTAAAGTAGTTATAACAAATAACGATAATAATCACAAGTATAGCTTAGTAATAACAAATAGTGTATTAATAAATGGTGAATTAAAAAATATTTCACATTTATCTCAAAATCAGCTATACAACATTAATATAATACAAATTAATAAAGATGAATTAGAAGCACAAGCAAGACGACAAGCAGAACAAGCAGAACAAGCAAGAATAGATCAAGAAGCATTAGCAAAAGAACAGGAAAGAGTATCAGCAGAAACAGCAAAAACAATTGAGATAGCAGCAAAAGAAGCAGCAAAAAAAGCTGCGATAGCAAGAGGGGTTACAATAAAAGTTGAAGGAAACGGATTAAAAATAATGAATGATACATATAGTAGAGTACATTTTTCAGATGGTATTAATTATGATAAATATATTAATTATGATAAATATGTAGGAGGTCGCACACATAATGTGTTTGATATAACTAGCAGATTTTTTACTTCTGATCCAAATTTTGAAACATACGCAACATGGGCATTAATGTCACAAAATGGAAGTACCATTTATGATATAAAAGAAGAGGAAATAAAAAAAGGAAGTCCTCCGAGGTACAAGAAAATTCTTTATAGCGAGCATAAAGACATATATGATTATTTTTCTAATAACCAAGACCGCAGAATAATATTACAACAAGGTAAAGGGTCTATGTTTACTCTACAAATAAGATCAGTTGAATCCAACAATATTGTTTTGAATATAAGTTCTTTTAATCCTACAACCCCAGTTATGTTAGGAAAAAACATAATAACAATTAGTCAAGATAGTGGACTGCCTGGTATTTTTGAAGGCAATTATGTAGAAACACCAGTAGATGAAAACTATATGAGATATGTGAACGTAAATAATAATACTAGTATTGATAAAAAACAAATAGTTAAAGATAGTGAAACAATGTTTGTATGGGTATTGATTTCTAGTGAAACGCCCCCTACAATATATTATATAAGAGACAGTAATAAACAATTTATTAAATTTCCTGAAAATAAAAATCTGTTTGGATATCTTTTTAATTCGGATAAAAAAAGTATGTTTTTAGAAAAATATAATAAATCATCAGTTATTTTTAATGTAGAAGTAACTAGAGGACCAAATAATGTTATTTTAAATGTATCTCGTGTTACAGCAGGAGGTTCTAAACCAAAAAATAGATACAAAACATTAAGAAACAAATACAAAGGAGGAGCATATAGAGTAAGTTTGAGAGTTATTACTAGAGAAGAAGCAGATAAATTAGTAGATCATAGTCATGATAGTGATTCTCAAATGTCAGAAACACACGGAGGTAAAAATAAAACAAAACGACCAAGAAAACGTCATAGAACAAAAAGACCCAAGAAATTGAAGAAAAAGATTACAAAAAATAAAAAGAAACAAAGAAGAACAAGAAAAGATAAAAGATAAAAGAATGTAAATATATATTTATTAATAATTCATGGGTGCGTTTCAATCTATTCGTAAAGTAAATTTTGAAGATATACAATATGCGATAAAAAACAAAAGGAATTGTATTCTTATAAATACGTTAAATGTAGATGAACAAGATTTATTGATATTAAATACTTTAGATGCGAAAAAAGAAGAAGAAGTCGTAAATAATTATTTAAAAAAGAATAAAAATATAAAAATAATTATTTACGGAAAAAACTCTTATGAAGAAAAAATATTAATAAAATATAATCAATTAGTAAAATTGGGGTTTAAACAAGTATATTTATATTTAGGAGGGTTATTTGAATGGGTATTATTACAAGAAATATATGGTTATGATGAATTTCCTACAAACATAAAAAGTAAATGTATTGATATTTTAAAATATAAATCAATATCAAATCTAATAGATTAAAATGTTATTTTAATATAAATGCCTGATAGTAATTCAATGGTAGATAAAGCTGTTAATATAGTACATATAACATCACTTGCTAATTTGAAGTCTGAAGTATTAAATTACGGTAAATTATTAGGAACAACAGCAGAAAATAAGTATGTATATTGCTCTCCTAAAGGTACTCCTCCGCCAGAAGTTCCAAGTGGAACAATAATATATTCAAACAATAATCAAAGTAATGGAAATTCATCAAGTTCAAGTTCAGGATTTGGTTCAGGATCAGGATCAAGTTCAAGTTCAGGATTTGGTTCAGGATCAAGTTCAAGTTCAGGATTAGGTTCAGGATTAGTAGGAGGTCCAGTAAGAGGACAGATAGTAAGTTCTGAATCAGTAGGAAGATTTATATCAGATTCAGAAGACCCACAGTTATATGAAGAACAACTACAAGAACAAGAAGAAGAACAACAACTAAAAGTAAAATTACAACAACAAGAAAGTAAATTCAGAGAACTACAACAACAAACACAACAAAGAGCAGAAACACAAGAACAAAAGCAACAACAAGCACAATTACAACAAGAGGAAGCAGAGATAACAAAACAAAAAACAATAACCCAGCAAGAACTACAAAAATTAACACAAAAACAAACAGAGACCCGAGCAAAAATAGAACAACAACAACAACCCCCGAATTCAGAATTAGATAAAAATCTAAATAATTTATCCTTATTTATAATACAGTTAATTTATAAATATAGGATTACTCCAACAATTGTTCAAAAAGCAACTACACCACCTGAGGTAAAAAAAATAGATGATTTGTATAATAAAATAATAAGTGGTCAAAATGGTCAAAAGATAAGTAGTGAAATTAAAAAAGCATTTAAACGCCTTCCTATAGAGATATATCAAACAAGCAATAAAACAGATTTAGCAGATGAATTAATAGCCGCTTTTAATAAATTATCTACTAGTTTAGGTAGTAAACAAAAAATTACTAATTTTGGTGATGATCTCATAATTATAAAAAAATTTATAGACTCATTGAAAAGGGGAGCGTTTACTAATATTAAGCTTTTATTAAAATATGTAACAAAAGTTTTTGAACGTAGTAAAGAATCTTATTATCCAGATGAAACAAGTTCTAAAGAAGAAAACAAACAAGCTCTAAATAAAATATTTGATGAATTGTTACAAATTTTAAGTAAATTTGAATTAAATGACAATGATATGAGGGATACCTCATCAAATAAAAATAATTTAGTCCAGCTTGAAACAACTTTTAAAAAAATAATGAAGTATACAATAGTTGATCCTTATAAATTAGGTGGTAGACCTATAATAAAAAGAAAAACAAAAAAAAACAAAAGAAAAAAGACCAAAAGAAAATCCAAAAAAAGAAAAACAAGAAGAAGAAGAAGACATTAATGAACAATTTTTTCAGAAGAATATTTTTTTATTTTGATTAACAACAATACTTTTTTACGTTGTAAAGAACATTTCTTACATATACAACCTTCATCAATATAATGCTCTTTTTGAAAATTAAAATAAAATTTATTCTCAAGTGTAATGTTGTAATACAACTGATATTCTTTGGTTGTAAAAGGAAAAAACAAAGAAGATTGTCTAGATTCCCATTTTGTTATATACTCATGTTGTTCTACTGCAGAAAGATAATATTGAAAAGAATACGTATTTATAATCAAATGTAAAAAGTTAATAGGTAATTTATATTGTTTATGAAAATTCAAATATAAATTTTTTATTTTTTTATTTTTACTTTCATAATCTTTGATGGTAAAAATAGGCTTTTTAAAAACCATAGATAATATAGTATTCCATTCAGAAGAATCTTTTAAACGTAATTTGATAAATTTTATATTCTTTCTTTCCATCAACAAATATTTCTTATCAAAAGGAAAAGTAGAAGGAAAGGAAATACCAAATTTTGTTTGAAAATAATCTTCTGTCTTTAAAAAAGGAAATATTTTTTGAAACCGATCCATAACCAACATCAATGGATATTTTTCTATGTTTGTATCTGTATTATTAAAATGAACATCACATAACGTTTCAAAATACAATGATATTTTGTGTTCTAACGGTTCTCTATATATATCAAATACATAAACAGTTTTTCCCAAGGATTGATTGTATTCTATAATATCTATAATTTTTATTTTACCCAATTTCATGTTCAATGCTTTTTCCAATAACTCTTCACTATGAAAATGATAAACAAAGTATTCGGGTAATAAATTGATTCTCAAGGAAGTTACCAACGAAGTAGATCCCACTTTTGACGGTGTATATACAAAAATAAGTTTTGATATATTACCTATGTTTAATTTTTGATTGATCGTTTCTAGTATATTCATACACAAAATATATAAAAGTATTTAAATAATATATAATTTATTTATTATATATTATTTTATCACTCATGATGGGACTTGAACCCACAATCTCCAGATTAGAAGTCTGGCGCGTTATCCAATTACGCTACACGAGCATTTTTTTTTTGTTACATATATGATTCTTTATTAACTATTTAAACTCCTTGGTAAAAAGATTGTCTTCGTTGAGGCTTTCTTGGAGTAGAAGGTACCTCCGCGGACTGTCTCTGAGGCTTACCACGACGAACCGTTGTGAAAGGCCTTGTATCGTTGGAAACTCCAGTGTTGAAAACAGGAAGAGTCAACAACTGCTGGGTATCCAATTGGTTCTCACCATGTGATTGACGATATTGAATCTTGTTTTGCTTGATATCACGAATCGTCTCGCACATCAACTTACCACCCAAGATACCTTGAATATGAACTGCTTGATATTCATGTTCTGATTCCGTAGAACGAATGATTTGGTATTGAACATATTCACCTTGAACCAAGTACTTGTATTGCTCATTCACCACATCAATAGATGTATGATGAACAAAAATATCTGTACCCTTCAAAGGAACTTCGGACATTGTAGTAATGAAACCATATCCTGCCTTGTTATTGAACCACTTGACCCTTCCAGTAATCGTCTCTTGATCGAGAGTTTGATTTTGCTGTGTTTCAGTTTGACTGCTCATTGATACTATAATAAAGTGTATATCTTTAAATCTGTTTATAATATATTATTTGAAAGAATAGTATATAATAGTGAATAATCGGGAGTTTCCATAAACTCTAAGTTTCGTGTATAAGTTAATAGTTCTTTGATAAAAGAAGGTATATTTTGTAATAAACAATTTTTCTTTGTTTGAATAAACAAATCCGGATTTTTATAATAATCATAAATTTTCCAAGTATTGATATTCAATAATTCCATCATGACATAAATCCACGATTCTATATCATCTCTACGACTTGCTGTATAATTCTCATGAATATTCAAAGAAATATAATTCGGAGTTCCTATAATGGTTTTCTTTTGTTCGCAAGCAATATGTTGATCGTTTTTTATATAGCTTTTTGTGAATCCATAATCAATCAAATAGACTTTTTCTTTTTCTTTCAACCCAAATAAAAAATTATCCGGTTTTATATCACGATGAATCAACCCCATAGTATGTAACGATTCTATACGTTGTAACATTTGTATACCCAGTTCAATGACAATAGATATATTCAAGGAATGACTTAGGATATCATTTAATGAAAAGCTTAACAATTCAGTAATCAAATAATAATTCTCATGATCTTTACCAAACCATTTTAATACAGGTATACCTTCTGTATTTTTCAATAAATAATAGACTTTGGATTCATTCAACAACAATTTCAACTGATTTTTAATGGGTTCTACTTTGATGGCAACCATTTCTCTTGTCCATTTATGAAATCCTTTGTATATTTTTCCATAGTTTCCTTCTCCGATTAATTCCATGAGTTGATAGTTATCGTTCATTTTTTATAGTTTGATATTATAATTTTATTATTTAATATAAATTCATCATTGTCTTCATGAATTTCAGGATATATCTTTGTCAGAGGTTTATCTATAATCAAATACAATTTATCGTTTTTCAATAAATTGCGATATTCTTGTATAGTCAAATTACCACAATATTTATTCAACAAAAAATATGGATTCGGAGCAGGTTTGATATTTTTATTGTAATTATATACTTTTCCATAAATATGATTCAACAGAGAATATCTCTCAAATTTGATAGAAGGTTCAATATTTTCATCCATCAAGTAAGCAGTAGCACACTCAGGACTACAGAAACAACCATAGACATTGTATGAATTTTTTAATACATACTTTGGAATATAAATACTCGGATTTTCAAAGTCATAGGTACACCAAAAACAAGCGGATTTGTTTGAAATGTTGTTTGTATGTAATTGAAATTCCAAGTTTTTGATCTTCTTCCATATCACTTTGTTTTCGTCTTCTATCTCTTCTTTGACAAAAGTATTTTCATTTTTCTCAAGTATTTCAAAAGACAAATTGTGCTGTCCTTCAAAGCTATAACTATCCATGAAAGAAACATTGTTCGCAATATCATTCAACCCACACTTTAAGTGTAAAATAATATTGGGTTTGTTTACTACATCATTGGAATTGTCTACATTCAAAGAAACAATCTTACCACCTTTGGGTTTCCTTCCTCTTTTTTTACACAAGTTGGGTACATCGGTCTCTTCCACTTTTTTAGGTTTTCTTCCTCTTTTAATAGGTTCTGTCATAAAATACTTATTATTTTTAATTTAAATAGTTTTTATAATTGATTATTTCAAAACAAAGGGTAAGTAGAACAGTAAATAACAAGCGTAATAAACCATTACACCGTTTGCTATCCAACACCACATAGAAGCATACGTTTTATCATTATAATAATTATAAATACTTAGGAGTAAAGTAATGATTCCAGTATAAATTCCAACCCAGAACTTTTCATAAAAAAATCCAAATAAAAAGAAAAACCCCCAAAGTAACCATATATAATTAGTATCTTCAAACCATAATAAATGATTTTGTTTAGATAATTTTGAATTTACAACACTGTTATTAATATAAAAATAAATATAAACTAAAGAAAAGAAAAAGAATCCGACCAATAATTTATTTCTCAAGTGAATATTTGATATTGTCATTAAACTAAAAAACGGTTGGAATAATAATAATATATTTCTTAAAATAGTTAAAATGTGGTTATAGTGTTTGTTGTGAATGTTTTTCCAAATAAAAAATTCTATTAGTTGTATAAAAATAAAAGAAGCAAAGAACAAATAGAGCCAAACATTGTTTAATTCTTTTATTTTGTATTTCGTATATGTATTGTTATAAATAATCAAACACAATACAAAGAAACTAAATAAAAACGTATTCAGTGAAACTTCCGCATTCCAACACATATATTAACTATCTAAAAACATTTTCTACACACAGGAATATAATTATGGACTCCTACTAATGTTTGATCTGTTTCACTTGTAATACGTTTGGAAAAGATACCAGCAGTTCCATTTCTACAAAGAGCGCATAAAGAATGTAATTTAGTGACTTTGTCACAATGAGGAATTAAATCTAGCAAAGAGCCAAATTTGTTTTGCTGAAAATCTCCATCCAATCCAGAAACATACACTTTTTTATTGTCCTTCAACATTTCCAAGACAGATGGATATAAATCTGGAAAGAATTGTCCTTCATTGATCAAGATAACTTCCGCATTTTGTAACAACAAATGTTTTTCTCCATTCTCATCTATAGGTTCTTCTACAGACGAATAATGATAGATAGGTAATATTTCACTCATGAAAATACAAGGAACCAATACACCATCATGAGTAGACATTTGTACTTTGTCATAACGCGTATCCAATGAATGATTGATAACACATACCTTGATATTACAATAAGTATATTTCTTATAAAGATCAATTAATTTAGTGGTTTTACCAGAGAACATAGGACCTAGAAAGATTTCAAGCGACATTTTATTAATATAATTATATCAAAAATATAATATCAATTTTATTATATGAAAAGAGTCAAAAATGGAATTTGTTATGTAAAAAATGGTTGGACTTATACATCTATATTTGGAGAACCTTATGAAAGAGGCTTTGCTTATGGTTCATTGATCTATGAAGATATAAAGAAGGTAAAAGAGATGTTGGATTTTAGTATATATGATAATTTTGGAGTAAAATGGGAATTCTTTATAGAAGCTTCCAATAAATACTTTCTTCCAAAAATACAAAAACATTTTCCAGAATTCTATGAAGAAATGAAAGGTGTAGCAGAAGGTTGTTCTTCTCAAGGAGTGAGTTTTTCTATAGAAGAATCTGTCGCATGGAATAATTATTTAACCTTGACAGATTCATGGTGGGGTAATATGCCCAAAGAAGAGCAAGACAAAATAAATAGACAAAAATATCAAACAAACTCTTCTTATGTATCAAGAGAAGGTGGAGGAGCTAGAGATCGTTGTAGTGCTTTTATAGCTGTAGGAGATTGGACGAAAGATGGAAAAATAGTTGTTGCGCATAATAATTTTTCTGAATTTATTGATGGTCAATATTGTAAATACATCACAGATATCAATCCTACTCAAGGTCACAGAATACTTATGTTAGGGTTTCCTGGTATTATATGGAGTGGAACAGATTTTTTTGTTACAAGCAAAGGAATTATAGGTACAGAAACAACTATAGGTGGTTTTGTTCCTTATGAAGATAAATATCCAATTTCTTGTAGAATAAGACAAGCTATGCAATATGGAAATACCTTAGACGATTATGTAGAAATATTATTAAACGAAAATTCAGGAGATTATGCGAACTCATGGTTGTTTGGTGATATAAACACCAATGAAATTTTACGTATAGAATTAGGTTTAAAGTTCAGTAATATAGAAAGAACAAAAAATGGTTGTTATATAGGATTTAATTCAACATATGATCCACGAATAAGAAACTTTGAATGTGTAAATTCTGGCTTTCATGATATTCGTAGACATCAAGGAGCAAGAAGAGTACGTTTAACAGATTTAATGGATAAATACAAAGGTAAGCTAGATGTAAATACAGCAAAAAAAATTATTGGAGATCATCATGATGTTTATTTGAATAAAACAAACAAATGTTCCAGAACGGTTTGTTCTCATTATGAATTGGATCCAAGAGAATATATGTCAGACCCAAGTAGACCCAAGCCATTTCAACCCAGAGGAGCTGTAGATGGAAATATATGTGATTCCAATATGGCAAAGAATATGTCTTTTTTAGTAAAATGGGGTAGTTCATGTGGGTCGTCATTTGATGTTTCACAATTTTGTAATAAACATAGACAATGGAAATATTTAGAACCTTACTTACACAATAGACCTTCACAACCATGGACGGTATTTTCTATTACAAAAAACACAAACAAAACATTAAAAGTAGCAAACAAAAAAAACAAAACAAAAAAAGTATATACAATATATAATGAAAAAGAATAAAACAAAAAGGAATAAAACAAAAAGGAATAAAACAGAAAAGAATAAAACAAACAAAATAATACCTTTTGAATCTTTTGAAAAGGAATTTGAAGAAAAAAATAAAGCATATTTGAATAAACCAAAAGAAATATTAAATAAAAAGATTATAAAAGATATTCATGATTTTTATAATAATAAAAAAATTACAGCAAAAAATGATTTTTATGATTGGATAAATAATGATTGGTTAAAGAATTTTAAGGCAAAACAAGGAGAAAAATACATTGTAGAATTTGACGATTTCCGTTTGATCCAACAAAAAGTATATCTTGAATTATTTGAAATTATTAAAGATTATTTGAAAACAAACAAACATACAACTTTTGGTAAATGTTTAAACAATTTTTATCATTCTTTTGATAATCTAAGTAGTGTAAAAGATGTTCAAGAAGATGCGTTTAAAATGGTAAAGGAATTAGATGAATTACGTAAAGACAAAAATAATATATGGAAAGCATTAGCCATGTTCAATAAATCAGAGTTGTATTCATGGGGAACACCTTTTTGTTTTGATATGTTGCCTGATGAAAAAGAGCCAACAGTATATCGTGCTACATTAAATGGTCCTCAGTTCTCATTCATAGATATAGATGTTTATTTTGATGATGGAAAAGATGTAGAATATAAATCTAATTTTAGAAAACAATCTGTAATATCTATAAGAGATAGATTTAACTTGATGTTTGGAAAAGGTCATGATTTAGACCCAGAAGATGTATTTAAGGTTGAAGTGAAAATGTTGACAGCCTTTGGTTGTATGACAGAAAAAGAAGACCCACAAAATTATAATAAAATGACCAAAGAAGAATGTATGAAAAAATATGGTTTCAATTGGGAAGAATTTTGTAAAGCATTAGGATTTAAGAAAGTTCCGAATTGGTTTGTTACACGAAATGTCAATTATTTAAAGTGTGGAACACAACTATTATTAAAAGAATGGGATACAAAAGAATTTCGTACATATTTTATTTATAATTATTTAAGACAAACAGGAATTTTCTGTAAAAAAACAAGAGATATTTCATTTAAATTTAGGGGTAAATTTGAAAGAGGCGAACTAGGAGACTTTACGGATGAAGGAATCAATGGTATTTATGGGTTAGGAATAGCGTTTAATAAATTTTTATCCAATGAATATATCAAAAAATATCAAAGTATAGAAAAGATATCTTATTTACAAAGCATGGCAAATGATTTAAAAATGGTTTTCATCAGAATTGTTGAAAGAAATAATTGGTTAAGTCCAAAAACAAAACAAAATGCTTTATTGAAATTACGTCATTTAAAGATAATGATAGGATCACCTGATGTAATAATTGATGATCCTATATTACCTTATACGAGTAATTGTTTACAAAATATGTTGATGCTTTTTAAATGGAGGTTTGAAAAAAGGATTACTTTAGAGGGAACATCTACAGAAAAAATTGAATTACCTACTATGGATTGGCACCAGTATCCCCCTAAGTTTACAGGAACACAATCATATGTTGTAAATGCGGCCTATACTCCTTCAAAGAATTCTATCTATGTTCCTTTAGGATATATTCAAGAACCTTTTATAAATTTGAAAGAGTTAGGTTTAGAATATAATTTAGCACATTTAGGATTTACTTTAGGACATGAAATGAGTCATAGTTTAGACAATTGGGGGAGTCAATATGATTATAAAGGTAGGTTGACTGACTGGTGGACAAAAGAAGACAAAATAAAATTTAATACAAAAAAGAATGACGTGTTGAAACAATATAAGGAGTTCGGAAAAAGAGATAAAATAGAATACGATGTGGAAATGACTTTAGGAGAAGATATGGCGGATATTTCAAGTATTGCCATTTGTACAGAATATTTAAGAGATTTTCATAAATACAATAAACAAATTTTACCTATTATAAATTTATCTTATAAAAAATTTTTCATTTATTATGCTTATCAAATGAGACAAAAAATAGGAAAAAAATCTATCATGAGTAATTTAAAAACAAATCCACATCCTTTAGACAAATATAGAACCAATATTCCACTTTCTCGTTCATATTTATTTAGAAGTATTTACGATGTAAAAAAAGGAGATAAAATGTATTGGCCAAATATGGATTCTATTTGGTAATTTTTACAATTCCATAAAATTTTTTTATAATTATATATTATAATGGCAACCCGAAGACATCGTAGACATCACAAGAAATCTCACCACAAGTTAAGCAAAGCGGCAAGAGGACACGCAAGACGTTCCGCCAAGGCAGCGCGCAGAGCTGCTAGCAAGGCATCTGCGGCTGCTAGTGCGGCCGCACGTGCGGCTTCTGCTAGCTCCGCATCTGCTGGTCGTTCGGCTGCTGCCAAAGCATCTGCTGCGGCAAACGCTGCTGCTAGTGCTGCCGCACAAGCCCAAGCTGCCGCACAGGCCGCCGCTTCTGCTTCCGCATCTTCCTCGGCATCTTCTTCTTAAATATTTCATGACATGATTTAATTATATATTCAAACAACAAATATATAATTAAAAACAAATTATCAACAAAAATATGACCGATTATATTCCATGGATAGAAAAATATAGACCCACACTTTATTCAGATATTATTCTAGATGATATAAACAAAGAACTCTTTAAGAATATAATAGAAAAAGAGTATATACCTAATTTATTATTTTTTGGTCCTCCAGGTAATGGTAAAACAACAACCATTATTAATTTGATTAATTTATATCAGCAAAAAAAGAATGAAGTAAATAGTTCCTTGATTATTCATTTAAACGCATCGGATGAAAGAGGGATTGATATTATAAGAAATCAAATATTACAATTCGCAAATAGTTCAAACTTATTTATCAAGGGAACCAAATTTGTTATCTTGGATGAAATAGATTACATGACAAAGAATGCGCAACAAGCATTAAAATATTTGATTCAAGAGAGTTCCAATAAAAACATACGTTTTTGCTTGATATGTAATTATATTTGTAAAATAGAAGAAGGATTACAAAATGAATTAATCAAATGTAAATTCAATCAATTACCCAAAAAAGAGATCACTTCTTTGATTTATAAAATATCCAAGAATGAAAAATTAAATTACAAACAAAAGAACATAGATTTATTGTACGATTATTTCAAATCGGATATAAGAAGTATTATAAATTTTATTCAAATCAATCAAAATAAAATTTATTTGAAAATTATAGAAAAAAAGAATTGGGAAACAATGATTGTCTATTTTCAAGAAAAAGACATTGATAAAATAAAAAAATACATAACAAAATTAAACAAAGATTACAATATAGATAAAAAGAACATCATAAAAAAATTTATTTCTTTTTTGATCAAAGATAAATTAACAATGATTCCTTTAGAAAAATTTGATATCATAGAAGAATTGTTCCATAACAATGATATACCTCAAGATGTTTATTTACATTACTTTATTCATCAGTTTTTAGAATTTTTATAATTACCATCTCTTTGTTCTTCGTCCTTTTCCTCTACATAACCCTTTACATACACCTTTACATATTCTTCTACATGTTCTTCTACAACCTCTCTTTTTTTTTGTTCTACCTCTACCTCTACCTAAACTATCCAAATCTTGTCTGAGTCTAGACATTGTATCAATATCATGTTGTGTCATACGTGTTTGTGCTGTTCTTGTTAACCTTGAGTTGTATTCTTTACCTGCTCTAATCGCAGCCTCCGCAATACGACTCGCGTCATACGCCATCTGTTCACTTCTTTTACGAGGTTCTATTATGTAGTCATTATGAAATTTCTCAATAAATTTCATTCTTCTTTCATAAGACACTTTTGGTATTTTAATTTTTTCAATCAATAGTTTCAAAGCTTCTTTTTGTAAATCTGTTAAACTTGAGAAATGATAGTCATATAGAATATCAGCACGAATATCTTTTGGATTAATTTCTATGATGTTCAATGGTTCAAGATCTCTAATATCTTTCACAGATTTATATTTTTTCTTGTCATAAAAAGTAGAAAACCGACTCAGTTTTGGCATATATTATATATATATAAAATAATTGAAATTAATTTAAAGAGAAAGAATATCATATATAGAAAATGGATATAGATGACGAATGGGAAAATTTTATGGACAATACAACAGAAGAACCAGACAAGATAGTGTTTACTCGTGACACAGAAGCACCTATAGCAAGTGAAATCTATATATCTACGAAATCAATGATTGCCTATTTGAATCAAGAAATTGATTTAAAAATATTTTGGGATATTCCAGTTATACCCTACTCAACCCCAGAGAATGGTATTATCAAGAAGCAAATAAAGTACAATTCTCAAACACCTGAAGAGTTAAAAATGATTCAAGAGAAGATAAAAGGTGAGTTGTACTCTGAAGAACAAGTTATTACAAGTATCAATAATCCAAATGGACGAATCAAATTCAAGGACATAAGAAAAATAACCATTGGTATCTCAAAAAAAGATATCTTAAGTTATCGTAGTAAAAAGAAGCAAGCATTCTATAATTGTTTTGTCATGATCATGAGAATAAAGATAAAAGATACGTTCAAAGAAATACATGTCAAAGTATTCAATACAGGTAAGTTAGAGATACCAGGAATACAGAGTGAAGAAATATTTGAGGAAGTATTGTTACATATAGTAAATTATTTAAAACCTTATATGAAAACAGAATTATCTTATACAAAAGGAAGTGATACAATACTAATCAACTCTAATTTCAATTGTGGGTTTTATATAAATCGTGACAAGTTGGCAGATATCTTGAAATACAAATACAATATTGAGTGTTTTTATGATCCCTGTCAATATCCAGGAATTCAATGTAAGATAAAGATAAATAAGAGTGATGATACAATTTCAACCAATCAAATAAAAACAACGATAGAGCCCAAAGAAGAAAAGAAGAAAAAACAATTGTCAAGTGAAATAAAAACCAATAAAAAAAACAATGAAATATCTTTCATGATATTTAGAACGGGAAGTATATTGATTGTCGGAAAATGTAATGAAATTATTTTGTTTAAAATATATGAGTTTTTAAAGAAAATATTAAAAGAAGAATATAAAGACATAAATCAACAGAATATAGAAACAAACATAGAAAAGAATAAAAAGAAAAAAATTAGGAAAAAAATTATAGAATTTAATAATTAATTAATTTTCAATTTAAAGATATAATATTTTTTAACTTATATGGCTGATGGAGGAAAACCAACGGAATCGCAACGTATGCCCACGTCACAAACATTGGAACACGCAGTAAAGCTCTCTATTGTAGAAGATAAACCAGTTATGCTTGATTATTGGGTACCTTCATTAACAGGAAAAGCATTGATTGGAGTTCGTGGTAATGCGGATAAGTTATTAGTCAAGAGTGAAGAGGAATATACGAGTCCAATTCAAAAACTATATAAATCAGGTCAAGAGTATATTATCATGACAGAGAATTCTATTTATTTAGTGTGTAATGAAATCAAGAGTCGTAAGATCTCATAAGTCTTTTTAATTATTATATTTTTATTTATGAAAAATATTATAATCAACTATATCAACACATCCCGACATAGCTCCTCTTTTTTTTAACATTTCAACTTTATCTGCTGAATATGATTTCTGAAAACCATTTATAATATTTTTTTTAAAATCTAATTGTTTATACCCTTCACAGTTTTCATTACAAAAAGTTTTTTTACAAGTATTATAAGCAAATTCATCTTGTTGTTTTGTAGGTGATTCATATGGAATATTATATTTTTTGGAACTTTTCTTAAATACCTTTTTCATTTCTACCATATAATCATGTTTACAAAATTGTTCACATTTTTTTAACCCTGATTTATTTTTTGTTGTTTTATTTATTTTTTTGTTTAATTGTTTTGATTTTTTTACTATTCTTTCAAATCTTTTTTTAGATTTCTTCATATATATATATATGTATCAAAAACCAAAACAATCCGCAGGAACACATAGACTTTTTTCTATAGCGTCTATAACCAATCAACCCTCTTCTTATAACAACAAATATGTACCAGGCGCAGGTGTAGGAGGAATAAACATAGCTAATCGTAGAGCTAAATTAATTCATGCGACACCAAAAACTCCATTTTGTAATAGTGAGTCTTCTACATTAGGATTGTATACAAACGGAGGAACAAGTAATGCTTCTTTGAATAGTCAATATCTGTCCAATACAAGGTCTCAATCTAGAATCTCCTCCAATCTTTTTACTTTTTCAATGGTCAAATGAGTAGGAAATGAAACTTTAAAATGAATAATCAGATTTCCTTGATGTCCATCTCTTTTCAAGCCTAATCCATTGATTACTTTTTGATAATCATGAGGAATGATATTTCCTAAACTATTATTAATTTTATAATTTTTTTGATTCAAGTATAATAGATCAAAACAAAATCCACATAACGATTCTTTCAAGGTAATATTTTTCACGTAATATAAATCCAAACCTTTTCTTTCAAACAATGTTTTGTTCTCTACTTTTACAAACAACTTAATATCTCCTTTTGTATTTCTGGGACCAATATTTCCTTTTCCTTCTAATAAAATCATTTCATTATCATCAATTCCTTCAGGGATATTTACGTATAAAGTTTCTGTTTCATACACTTTTAATCCATTTTCAATGATCCATCGTTCAATTTCTACCGGAATTGTAAAAGCATTCAATACTTGTTCAAAAGAAATAACAATGTTTTTAATAATACAGGGTGGTTGTTGTATAACATGAATAGGAACCCCGTTTTGAAATATTTGAACTCTTGGTCCTGCGGAAAACCCTCCGTCTTCAAAAATGTTATGCATACCTGGCATTCCTCCCATACCCATAGGTCTTCCACGCATATTGGCAAAAAAGATATTATTGAACAAGTTTTCTATATCACTGTTGTCCATTCCTACGTTTTGGAAAGAAGAAGGATTATCGTATTCCGCTTTTTTTTCTTCGTTGCTTAATGTTTCGTAAGCTTCGGATATATCATGAAATTTAGTAATATCCGCGTCACCATTTTTATCTGGATGGTATTTCAAAGACAATCTACGGTACGCTTTTTTGATTTCATCTTGAGAAGCACTTTTATCTATTTCTAAAATATGATAATAATTCTTAGACATAATATAATGAATGGAGATATACTTAAATATGAATAAACGTAAATAATATATAATTATATAATATGGTTGTTTATCTTCAAGTACAAGGAAAGCAAGCAAATAACATAAGAGAATCTCCAGTAAGTGGAAATAACGTTAGACCTACCTTTAAAGTACAACCTGCTCCCAATCTAGCACCAAAACTAAAACATGATTTTCTAACGCCTGAACAGCGAGAAAAAAGATCAATAGCTATGCCAACAGCAAGTTCTTTTTCATCAGCAACAGCAAGAGCTATAGAAAGAGCAAAATATATGAAAAGAGCAAAAGCTGTATCAACATCAAGTGTTTTTGGAGTAACAGATCATGTTAATGAAATAGAATTATTGAAAGAAATTATTAACGGGTTTCTACCTATTTTATGTAAAATATTTCATTCAACTAGCCCACAAGCAAAAAAATTAATGGACTCTTTTATTAATTTATCAGCAGATCCAGATAACCCTGACACAATAAAATACCTTATTAAAGATCTTAGTAGTTACATTGTTACTGATAGTGAATTTTTTACAATTGTACCAAATATTATTGGATTACTTAATAAACTTCTTGGTATAGCAATAAAAAGTATTAGTGTAAAATCGCATGCGCCTGCTGCTTATGCTAGAGGTGTTCCTGTAAGAGGTGTTCCTGTAAGAGGTGTTCCTGTAAGAGGTGTTCCTGTAAGAGGTGTTCCTGTAAGAGGTGTTCCTGTAAGAGGTGTT
>Ga0214921_10003377_pt1 | contig 24500 bp, 23 predicted proteins | sample LL1505_MetaG_FD_177992 | JGI IMG/M metagenome (GOLD analysis project Ga0214921, IMG submission 177992) | Freshwater microbial communities from Lake Lanier, Atlanta, Georgia, United States - LL-1505 | ecosystem: Environmental > Aquatic > Freshwater > Lake | place: USA: Georgia | collected...
CCCTCTATTGGCGCGCGAAGGTCCCCGTTCACGAAATTCCACCTGTCTTGGCCGGTATCCGGGCTGGTGAACTTTAGATTTGGCCTTCCCATGCATTGATACACAGTGGCTTATCAAACCATAGCACCGAGCGACTGGCGCATTCACTTACCGTTGCGGGGGCAGCACACGTTTGAGTAGTGTTTCCCGTTTAACCCAAATGTCATACAAATGGGCACCACGACATCTCAATATTACCCTATTAATGACTAGGAATAACCCGAATATCCTCGATTGGAAGGCTTACAATGAATAGTTCGAGTGAATATTTCAATGACCATACTAGATAGACATCCAGAAAAAAATCTAATTCGCTTACAGCTTAGCCAAAATATTGTTTTGCGTAATTTAGATCCGGGCAGCATGGCTGAACTAGAGAGTTCCCTTGAGATCTCGGATCTTAAGAAATCCGAGATCTTGTTACGTCAAGGCAACTATCAAATGGAGCAATATTTTGTTCTTGATGGCATCTTAAAACGTATTGTTTCAAGTGCTGATGCAAAAGAAATGATCCTGCGATTTGCCATTGAGAAAGATATTGAAACCAGTTATGCCGCATGGCGCTTACAGCGCGCTGCGCCCTACAGTATTGCTTCGGTCACTAAGGCGCGGGTTGCGCGGATGCCTCTTAAAAAGTGGGCTGAGTTTTTGGATAACCACCCAAAACTTAAAGAAAGGTTTGAGTTTGAGGTGATGCGTCTCATGAGTGAAATCATGGCACACACGATTACCTTGCACATGCTCGATGCCCCAGGGCGGGTTGAACGGTTTTTGCGAAAATACGAAAACTTATTTGAGGTTTTACCCAAGAAAGAATTGGCCGCTTACCTGAATCTTTCGCCCGAAACTCTAAGTCGCCTAAAGAGCAAACACAAAGAGCTATTTATCTAAATTTTAGGGTTATTCGATTCATTGAGTAAGCGCTAACCCTAGGTTTTTATTGGATTTTAGGGGAAATTGACTAAAGTCAATGCTGAACCCTCCTCTGAGTCCTAAGATTCGTCTCAGTTCAGCTGAGACTCTTTTATGGAGGCGAAGTTGAAGACAACCAATCCCACGGAGAGAGACAACGTTATGTTGACAGCTACGAAAGAGCATTCTGCCAATGTCGCTGCAGAAGATACCCCACTAACCGACGGTTTCCATTTGGTAATCGATGCCCTTAAGGCTAACGATATCGATACCATTTTTGGACTGGTTGGTATCCCTATTACTGATTTAGCGCGTTTGGCCCAAGCGGAGGGAATGCGCTTTATTGGATTCCGGCACGAACAGCATGCGGGTAATGCTGCGGCGATTGCTGGCTATATGACTCAAAAGCCCGGCATTTGCCTAACGGTGTCGGCACCCGGATTCTTAAATGGTTTGACTGCTTTAGCAAATGCAACCACCAACTGTTTCCCCATGATTCTGATTTCTGGATCAAGCGAGCGTGAGATTGTGGATTTGCAGCAGGGTGACTATGAAGAGATGGATCAGTTAAATGCTGCCAAGCCTTACGCAAAAGCATCCTACCGGATTAATAAGGCAGAAGACATTGCTATTGGCGTTGCGCGCGCCATTCGTGCCGCAGTATCGGGACGCCCAGGCGGAGTCTACCTTGATCTTCCTGCGCAGTTATTGGGGCAAAGTATTCCTGCTCAAAAAGGGAAAGAATCCTTATTCCGCGTGATTGATGCTGCACCTAAGCAAATTCCTGCACCAGATGCCATCAAGCGCGCGATTGATGTTTTGAAAAACGCCAAGCGGCCTTTGATTCTTTTGGGCAAGGGCGCTGCTTATGCACAAGCCGATCAAGAGATCAAAGATTTGGTTGAGAAATCAGGTATTCCTTATTTGCCAATGTCAATGGCAAAAGGTTTATTACCAGATACCCATCCGCAGTGCGCATCTGCAGCCCGCTCATTTGTGTTGGCAGAAGCGGACGTCGTGATGTTGGTCGGTGCTCGTTTGAATTGGTTATTGGCCCATGGTAAAGGTAAAACTTGGGGCAACCATTTGAAGAAATTTATTCAGATTGATATTGCAGCAACTGAAATTGACAGCAACGTACCGATTGCAGCCCCGGTGATTGGTGACGTTGGCTCTTGTGTCACCGAGATGTTGAAGCAAATTGGCAGCGTTCCCAAGCCAAGCGCTGAGTGGATTCACGCAATTAATGAGAAAAAAGACAAGAACATTGCCAAAATGGAGGAGACACTCTCCAAAAATCCTTCCCCCATGAACTTCCACAGCGCATTGCGTGCGATTCGTGAGGTGGTGAAGGCAAATCCAGATGTCAATATCGTGAACGAAGGGGCTAACACCCTTGACTATGCTCGTAGCATCGTCAATATGTACAAACCCCGTAAGCGTTTTGACTCTGGTACTTGGGGAATCATGGGTATTGGTATGGGCTACGCCATCGGTGCAGCGGTTGTTAGCAAGCAACCCGTCATTGCAATCGAAGGGGATAGCGCGTTTGGATTTAGCGGCATGGAGCTTGAAACCATCTGCCGCTACAACCTGCCAATCATCACGGTCGTGTTTAACAACAACGGCGTTTACCGTGGTACGGATGTGAACCCTACCGGTGGTGCGGATGTTGCGCCAACCGTGTTTGTAAAAAATGCACGTTACGACAAGATGATGGAGGCGTTTGGCGGCGTTGGTTATAACGTCACCACTCCCGAGGAATTGACTGATGCATTGAACAAGTCACTCGCCTCTGGTAAGCCAACGGTCATCAATGCTGTGATTGACGAAACTGCGGGTACTGAGAGCGGTCGTTTGACCAACCTCAACCCAGCTTCTACTGCAACCAAGAAGTAATCATTTATTGATATAAAGAGTCCAAAGGAGATTCAAAATGAGTAAACCACTAGACGGAATTCGGATTATCGATTTCACCCACGTACAAGCAGGCCCTGCTTGCACCCAATTGCTTGGCTTTTATGGCGCCGACGTGATTAAAGTAGAGCGTCCTGGCTCTGGCGACGTGACCCGTAGTCAGTTGCGTGATATTCCCGATGCCGATGCTTTGTATTTCACGATGCTTAACGGTAACAAGCGTTCCTTAACCTTGGATACCAAGACCCCAGAGGGTAAAGAGGTGCTCGAGAAGTTAATCAAGGTCTCTGATGTGATGGTTGAGAACTTTGGTCCAGGCGCTTTAGATCGCATGGGTTTCTCATGGGATCGCATTATGGAATTGAACCCCAAGATGATCTTGGCTTCAGTCAAAGGTTTCTCAGACGGTCATTCGTATGAGGATTTAAAAGTGTATGAGAACGTCGCTCAGTGTGCTGGCGGTGCGGCATCGACCACTGGTTTCTGGGACGGCCCTCCCACTGTATCCGCTGCTGCATTGGGCGACAGTAATACGGGTATGCACTTGGCAATTGGTATCTTGACTGCTCTCATGCATCGTCAAAAAACAGGCAAAGGTCAAAAAGTGGCTTGCTCGATGCAAGACGCTGTATTGAATCTCTGCCGCGTGAAGTTGCGTGACCAACAGCGCTTGGATCGCGTTGGTTACCTCGAAGAGTATCCACAGTATCCTCATGGCAAATTTAGTGATGTCGTACCCCGTGGTGGTAACGCTGGCGGCGGTGGTCAGCCTGGCTGGGTCTTAAAGTGCAAAGGTTGGGAAACCGATCCAAATGCCTATATTTATTTCACGATCCAAGGTCATGCTTGGGAGCCAATTACCAAAGCCCTTGGCAAACCAGAGTGGGCAACCGATCCAGCCTATATGACTGCGCAAGCTCGTCAAGACAAGATTTTTGATATCTTCGCGACCATTGAAGATTGGCTCAAAGATAAGACGAAGTACGAAGCGGTTGATATCTTGCGCAAGTTTGATATTCCCTGCGCACCTGTCCTCTCCATGAAAGAGATCGCTGAATCACCTGATTTGCGTGCTAGCGGATCCATTGTTGAAGTGGATCACAAAGTACGTGGCAAGTACCTCACGATTGGTAGTCCAATTAAGTTCTCTGAATTGAAGGTCGAAGTGAAGCCATCTCCAGTATTGGGTGAGCACACTGACGAGGTTCTATCTGATCTTGGCTATAGCAAAGAGCAAATTGCTCAATTGCATGCGGCAAAAGCAGTTTAATCGGTATAGTGCTTAAGTAATGGCGCCTTCGGGCGCCATTTGCTTTTCAGGGGAGAGACATCAACCATGAGCAACGAGGTCGATCTTCATCAACTCATTGAGGTGATTGGTGATGCTGTCGTTGTCTCCAATGTGGCGGGCAAAATCACTTTGTGGAATCGCGCTGCCGAGGACATGTTTGGATACACCGCTACAGAGGCATTAGGACAAAATCTCGACATCATTACACCTGAACGATTTCGGGTGCGTCATTGGGAGGGCTATCACCACTCCATGGAAACGGGCACCACAAAGTACGGAAAGCAAACTTTACGAGTACCAGCACTGCATAAAGATGGGCATACGCTGTCGATCGCATTTACCGTTGCCATGCTCCATGACGAACACCACCAAGTCAGCGGTGTCGTTGCGGTGATTCGAGATGAAACCGCTCGATTTATCGAAGAAAAAGAGCTCAAAAAACGTTTGATCGAGCTGGAATCCAAGCCGGGCGCGTGATCCCTGCGTTTGCCCTAAATTGGGCTTGTATCGCCATTTTTAACTAATACCAGCACTGGTAAAATGGCTTTCATCAAATTTTCATACTTTTTAGGACTCTTTTATGGCAAAAGCACTTGAGGGGATTAAGATCCTCGACTTTACGCACGTTCAATCTGGGCCAACGTGCACCCAGTTGCTCGCTTGGTTTGGAGCCGATGTTATTAAAGTCGAGCGTTCGGGTGAGGGTGATGCGACTCGCAAGCAATTGCAAGATATACCGGATGCCGATAGTTTGTATTTCACGATGCTAAATCACAACAAGCGCTCTTTAACTGTGAACACCAAAACGGCTGAGGGTAAAGATATCCTGGAGCGCTTGATTAAGCAGTGCGATGTACTAGTTGAGAACTTTGCTCCCGGTGCTTTAGATCGCATGGGTTTTACTTGGCAGCGGATTCAAGAACTCAACCCCCGCATGATCATGGCCTCGATCAAAGGCTTTGGACCTGGGCCTTATGAGGATTGCAAGGTGTATGAGAACGTTGCGCAATGCGCAGGCGGTTCTGCATCGACCACAGGCTTTGATGATGGCCCACCGATGGTGACCGGTGCTCAGATTGGTGACAGTGGTACCGGTTTGCATTTAGCACTCGGGATTGTGACCGCACTCTATCAGCGCACGCATTCGGGTCGGGGGCAGAAGGTCGATGCCGCCATGCAAGATGCAGTTCTCAATCTGTGCCGCGTTAAGCTTCGTGATCAACAGCGCCTTGATCGAAACGGCACGATGCAAGAGTATCCCCAGTTTCCAAATGGTACTTTTGGCGATGCTGTTCCCCGAGCTGGTAACGCCTCAGGCGGTGGTCAGCCCGGTTGGATTCTGAAGTGCAAGGGTTGGGAAACCGATCCTAATTCTTACATTTACATCGTCGTTCAAGCTGCGGTGTGGGAAGCCATTTGTAAAGTGATCGGCCGTGAGGATTGGATTACCGATACCGATTACGCATCACCCATGGCTCGTTTGCCCCGACTTATGGGGATCTTTGCAGAAATTGAGAAATGGACCATGACTAAGACAAAGTTTGAGGTCATGAATACGCTCAATCAGTACGATGTACCCTGTGGTCCGATCCTTTCTATGAAGGAGATTGCACAAGAGCCTGCTTTACGTGCAACCGGTACAGTGGTTGAGGTTGATCATCCAATTCGTGGCAAGTATTTGACGGTTGGTAATCCGATCAAATTATCCGATAGCCCCACCGATGTGACCCGTTCACCCCTATTGGGTGAGCATACCGATGAGATTTTGCAAGAACTTGGCTTTAAGATCGATGATCTGATTGATTTACGCCACAAGAAAGTCATCTAAATGCGCATCGCACTCATTGGCAGTCAAGATTTTGGTAAAGCCGCCCTTGAGGCTTTTTTGGAGCGTGGGGATGAGGTGGTGGCAGTGTTTTGTCCGCCCGATAATCCGAAGGCCACTAAGCCTGAGATCTTGAAAGAGACTGCCATGGCTCGGGGTTTGAACATGCTCCAGTTTCCGAGTCTTAAGGGACCGGAGGCTGCCAATGCAATGCGCCATAGTAAAGCGGATATTTGTGTGATGGCCTATGTGTTGCAATTTGTGCCACAGGATCTAGTGAAGATCCCACGCTTTGGCACGATTCAGTATCACCCATCTTTATTACCAAAGTACCGCGGTCCCAGCGCGATCGGCTGGTCGATCGCCTTAGGTGAAACCAAGACTGGATTAACGATCTTTAGGCCCTCCGATGGTCTCGATGAAGGCGCAATCATTTTGCAAAAGGAAGTGCCGATTGGTCCAGACGACACCTTAGGCCAGGTCTACTTTAATCACCTCTTTCCCTTAGGAATTGCAGCCTTGTTAGAGGCGGCCGATTTAGTAGCGGCAGGTAAGCATCAAGAAATGGTGCAAGATGAGTCGCAAGCGAACTACGAAGGTTGGTTTGATCAAGCTGCTGCTCGGATTCATTGGTCAAACCATGTGAGTCAAATTTATAACCTGATCCGGGCATGCAATCCAGCCCCAGGTGCTTGGACTGCACTCAATGGTGAGAAAGTTCAGATTTATGATGTGCGCAAACACATCACCCCAACCTACGGATCCGTTCGGGGTAAGCCCGGCGAAGTGGTTGAGGTTACCTCGAACTCATTTAGGGTGGCCTGCCATGGCGGTCAGATTGAGGTTCTCAAAGCCAAAGCCGGAAAGGGTTCGAAAGTCTCCGGGGGTGAGTGCGCAAGTGCGGCCGGTATTCAGGTCGGCCAATTCTTTGATGTGTAATTAGACCTCAAGATTATCAATTAGGCGAGTCTTGCCAAGTTTGGCGGCTGCCAAAATGACGAGTTCTTTCTTCGCCAGCAGGTCTTCATCGCAAGGTGCTAATAAATCGGCGCGCTTACGAATGGCGATGTAGTCAGGTTGCCAGCCACGTTGTGTCAGAGCATCAGCGGTCTTTTTCTCAAGCTCACGTAGCGATTGATCCAGAGGCTTCATGGGGCTGGCGTGATGCATGGTATCCAAAACGGCATGTCGCAGCTGTTGCAGGCTTGTTTGTAAATGAGGGGCTTCAGTGCGTTCAGCCTCACTTAAATAAGCATTGCGCGAAGATAACGCTAAGCCATCATCGGCACGAATAGTTTCACCCGCCACAATCTCAACGGGTAAGGCAAACTGATGCGCCATTTGACGAATAATCATCAGTTGCTGATAGTCTTTTTTGCCAAAGACGGCGACACGGGGTTGAACACAGGAAAATAATTTCAGAACAACCGTACAAACTCCCTTAAAAAATCCTGGACGGAACTCGCCTTCTAAAATATCGCCTAATTGCTTGGGTGGATCAACACGGTATTCTTGGGGCTCGGGGTAGAGGACTTTCTCAGAGGGAGCGAACAATACATAAACCCCTTCCTTTTCAAGTTTTTCGGCATCCGCCTCAAGGGTTCGTGGGTACTGATCAAAATCTTCATGGGGACCAAACTGCAGACGATTTACAAAAATACTGGCTATCACTGGATCGCCATGTTGTCTTGCAATGCGCATTAAGGAGAGATGCCCCTCATGCAGATTGCCCATAGTGGGTACAAAGGAGGCGCGGTTCTGTCCACGCAATTGATCGCGCAGCTCTTGAATATCGGTAACGATTTTCATGCGCTTGGGGTATAGGCTAGCCTGACGTAAATCGGCGCGTAGGGCTCCGCTTGGGTGATTTCAATTAACGATTCACGTGAGAGCTCGAGCATGGCAATAAAGTTCACCACAATCACCGGCACACCATTACCTGAGCGAATGGCATCTTCAAACAGCTCGCTGAACTCAACAAAGCGGGTGTTCTGTAAGCGCCGCAGAATACGTGTCATGAAGTCGCGAACCGATAACTGCTCGCGGGTAATCGTATGGTGTTGATTGAGTTTGGCCCGATGCAGCACATCGCGCCATGCCATTTGCAGATCCTCGAGATTGACCTCAGGCCAAGTCACCGCAATGCTGGTATCGACATAACCATGCGCTACCTGAAAATCACGACCGACTTGAGGAATGCGATCGAGCTCTTGTGCAGCTAATTTCATCCGCTCGTATTCCAAGAGGCGTCGTACCAGTTCGGCGCGTGGATCTTCCACCTCCTCATCACTGTCCGCCTTTTTCATGGGCAAGAGCATGCGCGATTTAATTTCAATCAACATTGCAGCCATTAATAAATACTCAGCTGCAAGTTCGAGATTGTGATGACGGATTTGATCGATGTAGCTGAGATACTGCTGTGTGACCTCCGCCATCGGAATATCCAAGACATTGAAGTTTTGCTTACGAATCAGGTAGAGCAGTAAATCCAAAGGACCCTCAAAGGCTTCTAGAAAAACCTCCAGAGCATCCGGTGGAATGTATAAATCACTCGGTAATTGAAATAAGGGTTCGCCATACAACTTGGCAAACGCAGAGCTTAGGCCATCAATTTTTTCTTCCGATGGGCCATTGGGGAGCGGCTCGAGCTCCTCAGTCATTGCCATAAACGTATGCGCGTTGCTTAACTTTGGCGAGTTGGTTGCGGCGAATTTCTTCGGGGCTTAATGCGGGCTTATCCCAAAGTAGAGCGCGACCCTCACGTTGCGCTTGCTCCAGTTGGGGATTTTGCGACTTTAGTTTCTCTAAAAACAAGGTGGCTTGAGATTTATATTTCTTCATAAAATCAATAACTTACATAATAAAATGGATTACAACACCCTTCATTATTAACGATTTTCAGGGATCCTCAGCGATTTAATTCGAGAAGCGCATCAACCTGGGCGGGCTCGACCCGTGTCATTAAATGACGATAGGGTTGGATTGCAGAATTGCTCTTTAAAGATTTGCTGATATCGTGCCATTGCATTGGTGGAATAGACAAAAATTCTTCAACCTGACCCACCAAATTCGGTAAAACTGGCTTTAAGTACAAACTCAACCGGCGAAACGATTCTAAGATGACGCTGCACACTTCATGCAGTTTGGCTGCGCCCTGGGGATTTTTTGCAAGTTCCCAAGGCTTATTCTCATCAACAAAAGCATTCACAAGATCGGCCAGCTCCATGATTTGGCGTACGGCTTTTGCAAATTCGCGGCTTTCATAAAAATCAGCAATCAAGTCACTTGCGTTTGCTATCGACTCGAGTAACGGATGCGTCATTGCCGCATCGGAGATCCGACCCTCAAAGCGTTTGACTAAAAATCCGGCAGTCCGACTGGCAATATTGATGTACTTTCCCAAGAGGTCGCTATTAACGCGTGCCACAAAATCGTGGAGATTTAAATCAAGATCTTCCATGGTTGCATTTAACTTGGTCGCAAAGTAATAGCGGAACCATTCTGGGTTCAGGCCCGCTTCAATGACGCTATTTGCAGAAATGAGCGTACCGCGCGATTTACTCATTTTCTCGCCATCCACGGTTAAGAATCCGTGAGCATAAACATTGGTGGGCGTGCGATACCCTGAAAAGTGCAAGGTGGCCGGCCAAAAGAGCGTATGAAAATACAAAATATCTTTACCAATGAAATGGTATTGCTCAGTCGTGCTATCGGGCTTGACCCAGTTGGCAAAATCGAGACCCCGCTCTTTACAGTATTTCAGGAAGCTTGCGTAATAACCAATCGGGGCATCAAGCCAAACATAAAAATACTTTCCTGGTGCATCGGGGATTTCAAAGCCAAAGTACGGTGCGTCACGCGAGATATCCCAATCGCCTAGTTTGCTGTCTCCTTCGGTGCCCACCCACTCCTTCATTTTATTTTTGGCTTCAATCTGTAGAGGCGTTTTCACCTGTGTCCACTCGCGTAAGAATGCCTCGCAACGCGGATCGGAGAGCTTAAAAAAATAATGATCGGATACTTTGCGAACCGGGGTAGTGCCACTGACGACAGAGTAGGGATTTTTGAGATCGGTGGGCGCATAGGTGGCACCACACTTTTCACAAGAGTCGCCATATTGATCTGCTGCACCACATTTTGGGCAATTGCCTTTAATAAACCGATCAGGCAAAAACATCTCCTTGACCGGATCGTAGGCTTGTTCAATTGCTCTTTTTTCAATCAGACCCGCATCGCGTAACTTGAGATAAATCTCGCGCGAAAGCTGTTCGTTTTCTGGGCTATCGGTGGTGTAGTAATGATCAAACGAGATCAGAAAGTGATCAAAATCTCGCTTGTGTTCGTGCCACACTTTATCAATCAGAGCCTTGGGAGTAAGCCCTTCTTTTTCGGCCCGCAGCATGATCGGGGTACCGTGGGTATCGTCTGCACCGACGTAATGTACTTCGTGGCCTCGCATTCGTTGGAATCGAACCCAAATATCGGTCTGTACGTATTCCACCAGATGACCAATATGGATTTGGCCATTGGCATAGGGCAGGGCAGAGGTTACCAGCAGTTGACGCATATTAATCATTCTTGTTAAACATAGATTTTAGACTGCGGTTAAAGTGTATGGTGAGATACCGCTGGGTATCGTTGATGGCTAAGGATCAAACCACCGATGAGCAGTACTTCACAAACAACCATTGCAATGACCAATGCCTCGGTACCCGTGGTTCACGAGGTAACGATTATGGATGAGCTGGGTCGTCAGAAGAGCACCTTTATTCCGGGCGAGCGTTCCTTGACGATCTATTTGGATAAGCGCGAGGTTGTGACCTTGATGACCTTGGGCGCAGCCCCCGAGGCTTTGGTATTGGGATATCTTCGCAACCAACGATTGGTTGAGTCTGCTGATGACATTGAGAGTATTCAGGTTGATTGGGACACCGATTCGGCAGCGGTCAAGACCCGACGAAGTTCTGTTGATATTGATGCAATCACCAGTAAGCGAGTTGTGACCACGGGCTGTGGTCAAGGGACCATGTTCGGTGGACTGATGGAAGACATGGCTCAGATTCGGTTACCAGAGGGCCCCAAACTTCATCAAGCCGCGATTATTAATCTCTTGGAGCAAATCCGCTCGCATGAAACCATCTATAAGAAAGCCGGATCGGTCCATGCTTGCGCGGTATTTGAGCGCGCCGGGAGTGATCATGTCAAGCTTCTCCATTTGATTGAGGATGTGGGGCGACACAATGCGGTTGATTCCATTTCGGGCTTACTCTGGTTGGCTAAGCGCCATGGTGAAGACCTCATCTTTTTTACGACCGGCCGCCTAACTTCGGAGATGGTGATCAAAGGGGCGCAGATGGGGATTCCCTATTTGCTCACCCGTTCCGGAGTGACCCAGATGGGCTTGGAGCTAGCTAAAAAGACCCACTTAACCCTGCTATCGCGCTGCTCCGGTAAGCACTTTGAGATCTACAACGCCCCGGAGCGTGTGGTTTTTCAGACACCCTAGACCTTAAACCAGGGGTTTGTGTCCTCTTGGGCACGAAAGTCTTACAATCCCGCCATGACTATTAAATCTGACCATTGGATCCGCCGGATGGCGCAAGGCGGCATGATTAGCCCCTTTGAGCCTGGCCAAATTCGAATCAACTCTGCGGGGCAAAAAATTGTGAGCTACGGCACCTCAAGCTATGGCTACGACATTCGGTGTGCCGACGAGTTCAAGATTTTCACCAACATCAATAGCACGATTGTTGACCCAAAACAGTTTGATGAAAAATCATTCGTGGATTTTAAGGGCGATGTTTGCATCATTCCGCCCAACTCCTTTGCTTTGGCAAGAACGGTGGAGTATTTCAAGATCCCCCGCAATGTTTTAACGATTTGCGTTGGCAAAAGTACGTATGCACGTTGCGGAATCATTGTTAATGTCACACCCTTTGAGCCTGAGTGGGAAGGTTATGTCACTCTGGAGTTTTCTAATACCACTCCGTTGCCAGCCAAAATTTATGCGGGTGAGGGTTGCGCTCAAGTCCTTTTCTTTGAGAGCGATGAAGTGTGTGGCACCTCCTACAAAGACCGTGGTGGTAAATACCAAGGCCAACACGGCGTTACGCTACCCAAAACCTAAGCCATCATGAAATTCCGTTTCCCGATCATCATCATTGATGAAGATTTCCGCTCCGAGAACATTTCTGGTTCCGGTATTCGTGACCTCGCTGTTGCGATTGAGGGAGAGGGGATCGAGGTCATCGGCCTTACTAGCTATGGGGATCTCACTTCGTTTGCGCAGCAAGCCTCACGGGCATCCTGCTTCATTTTGTCGATTGACGATGAAGAGTTTGACGCCGTTATCGACTCTGAAGATAGTGATCTACCCGCGATTGCTAATTTGCGTTCCTTTGTTGTCGAAGTGCGCAAACGCAATGAGGATATTCCGATCTTTTTGTATGGTGAGACCCGTACCTCGCGCCACATTCCTAACGATATTCTGCGCGAGCTGCATGGCTTCATTCATATGAACGAGGACACTCCGGAGTTCGTGGCCCGCCATATTATTCGTGAGGCTAAAGTGTATTTAGACTCCCTGGCGCCACCTTTCTTTCGGGCGCTTACCCACTACGCCTCTGAGGGCTCCTATTCATGGCATTGCCCAGGACATTCAGGAGGTGTTGCCTTCTTGAAGAGTCCCGTTGGTCGCATGTTCCATCAATTTTTTGGTGAGAACATGTTGCGTGCCGACGTCTGTAATGCGGTTGAGGAGTTGGGTCAGTTACTGGATCACACCGGACCCGTGGTGGCGAGTGAACGCAATGCGGCACGCATTTTTAACGCGGATCACTTATTTTTTGTTACTAATGGTACGTCGACCTCGAACAAAATTGTTTGGCACTCAACCGTTGCTCCTGGAGATGTTGTTTTAGTGGATCGCAATTGCCATAAATCAGTGATTCATTCGATCATGATGATGGGTGCAATCCCGGTCTTCTTGATGCCTACACGTAATCACCTTGGCATTATTGGACCGATTCCAAAAGAAGAGTTTGAGTGGGCCAATATCCAGAAAAAAATTGCAGCCAACCCCTTCATTAAAGATAAAAATGTTGTGCCACGGGTCTTAACCATTACCCAAAGCACCTATGATGGGATTGTCTATAACGTTGAAATGATTAAGTCGATGCTCGATGGCAAGGTCGACAGCTTGCATTTTGATGAGGCTTGGTTGCCGCATGCGGCCTTTCATCCCTTCTATCAAGATATGCATGCAATCGGGCAGTATCGCAAGCGTCCACAGAAGAGCCTATTGTTCTCGACCCAGTCCACCCATAAGTTGCTTGCTGGCCTATCGCAAGCCTCCCAAGTTTTGGTGCAGGATGCCCAAGAGCGCAAACTCGATCGGGATTGTTTTAACGAGGCCTACTTAATGCATACCTCGACTAGCCCCCAGTACGCCATTATTGCGTCGTGCGATGTGTCCGCAGCGATGATGGAGTCGCCCGGCGGCACAACCTTAGTTGAAGAGTCGATTGCAGAAGCTCTTGATTTTCGTCGTGCGATGCGCAAGGTCGATGAGGAGTTTGGTTCTGACTGGTGGTTTAAGGTGTGGGGGCCGGATCATTTGGCCGAAGAAGGGATTGGAACGCGTGACGATTGGATTTTGGAGCCCAATGCCTATTGGCATGACTTTGGTCCTTTAGCCAAGAACTTCAATATGCTCGACCCCATTAAAGCAACGGTGGTCACCCCTGGCCTCGATATTGAGGGTAATTTTGGTGAGATTGGTATTCCGGCAAGCATTGTGACCAAATACTTAGCCGAGCATGGTGTGATTGTTGAAAAAACTGGGCTTTATTCCTTCTTCATCATGTTTACGATTGGCATTACCAAAGGGCGTTGGAATACCCTCGTGACCGAGTTGCAACAGTTCAAGGATCACTTTGATAAGAACCAACCCCTGTGGAAGGTGCTGCCCGAGTTTGTCGCAAAACATCCTCGTTACGAGCGCGTGGGCTTGCAAGAAATTTCTGCGCAAATCCATTCGTTTTATAAGAGCCGCGATGTGGCTCGCATGACCACCGAGATGTACCTCTCGAACATGGAGCCTGCGATGATGCCAGGCGATGCCTGGAGCAAGATGGCCCATAAAGAAATTGATCGAGTACCGATTGATGAGCTTGAGGGTCGCATTACTGCCATGCTGGTGACGCCATACCCGCCAGGTATCCCCCTGCTCATTCCAGGCGAGCGCTTTAATAAGGCGATTGTGGATTACTTACGCTTTGCCCGCGACTTTAATCAGCAATTTCCGGGCTTTGAAACCGATATCCATGGGCTTGTTAAAAATGCGGATGGCAACAACGGTTACTACGTTGATTGCGTGCGCGCTTAACTTCCCCTCGTTATTACTTCTTTCTCAGACCAGTATGCGCACGTTTGATGGCTGCAAGCACTTGTTTGGGTGCCGTGCCTCCCACATGATTGCGGGCATTGACCGATCCCTTGGGGGTTAGTACCGCAAATACCTCTTGGGTAATTAGCTTGGACTTCGGGCTGAGACCGCAAGCCTTGATGAGTTCAGTCAGACTGAGATCGCTTAAGGCGCAATGTTTATCGACACAGTGTTTGACTGCATGGGCAACCGCCTCATGCGCATCCCGAAAGGGTAAGCCTTGCTTCACTAAATAATCAGCGAGGTCAGTCGCAGTCGCAAAACCCTCTTGCGCTGCGTGTTCCATGGCGGTCTTATGAACCTTGATATGCGGCACCATGTCCGCAAAAATTTGGATCGTTTGACTAACCGTATCAACAGCATCAAAAAGTGGTTCTTTATCTTCTTGGTTATCCTTGTTATAGGCAAGAGGCTGCCCTTTCATCAGGGTTAAAAGGGCAATCAAATCACCATTCACCCGCCCAGTCTTACCCCGGGCTAATTCTGGGACATCGGGATTTTTCTTTTGCGGCATGATCGAGCTACCGGTGCAAAAACGGTCTGGCAAATCGATAAAACCAAAGCGTGGGCTAAGCCACAGAATCAGTTCTTCAGACAGTCTTGAGATATGCATCATCAGAATTGCAGCGCTTGCGCAAAACTCAATCGCAAAATCACGATCAGAGACAGCATCAAGCGAGTTTTGGCAGACCCCATCAAACCCAAGTGTTTTAGCAACGCGTGCCCGATCAATTGGGTAGCTTGTGCCAGCTAAGGCAGCGGCACCCAAAGGTAATTGATTTACTCGGGCGCGGCAATCGGTCAAGCGCTGAGAATCCCGGGTAAACATTTCGTAGTAGGCCAGCAGATGATGCCCAAATGTGACGGGTTGAGCCACCTGCAGATGGGTGTGACCCGGCATGATAGTGCTAGCGTGCTCCTCAGCAAGGCGAAGAAGAGCAGTGCGTAGGCGTGTGAGATCCCCCTGAATTAAATCAATCTCACTTCTTAGCCATAAACGGATATCGGTAGCAACTTGATCATTGCGAGAGCGACCGGTATGCAGACGTTTGCCTGCATCCCCAATCAATTTGGTGAGCCTGGCTTCAATATTGAGGTGAACATCTTCAAGGGCTAATTGCCAATCAAAGCGTCCGGCCACAATTTCTTTTTCGATCTGTGCCATGCCCTTTTGGATGGCCATGAAATCTGCCTTCGAAATGATTTTTTGGGCAGCGAGCATCTCGGCGTGGGCAAGGGACCCGGCGATATCAACGAGGGCTAGGCGCTGGTCAAAGGCGAGCGAGGAGGTGTAGTGCTGAACGAGGGTATCAACGGGTTCAGCAAAGCGGCCAGACCATGCTTTGGATTTATTGGCTAAGGAATTTTTGGATGAGCTCATAAACACAGTATATTGTGTGTCGTAACAGTTTATTTTAATTCTGAAGTTGCCCTATGAGCCCAACGCGTTTAGTTATTGCCTCTCGTGAGAGCAGGCTTGCCATGTGGCAAGCCGAGCATGTTCAAGCATGTCTCAAAAATCTTTATCCCAACTGCGAGGTCATCATCTTGGGAATGACTACCAAAGGTGACCAGATCTTAGATCGCGCCCTCTCTAAAGTAGGGGGTAAGGGATTATTTGTGAAGGAGTTAGAGACGGCACTTGAGGATGGTCGTGCTGATCTTGCTGTGCATTCATTAAAAGATGTGCCGATGGTCATGCCAGAGGGCTTTGATCTATCCTGCATTATGGTGCGAGAGGATGCGCGCGATGCCTTGGTATCCAATCAATACGCAAGCCTCGCTGAGCTGCCAGCCGGAGCGGTTGTTGGTACATCGAGTTTGCGACGTGAAGCCATTATTCGGAGTCAGTACCAGCATTTGCAGGTTGAGCCCTTGCGCGGTAATTTGGATACACGCATGGCTAAGCTTGACCGTGGTGAGTACCAAGCTATTATTTTGGCTGCTGCAGGCTTAAAGCGTCTAGGCATGGGTTCTCGCATTAAAGCCTTATTGCCCTATGATCCCCACACACCTGCTGCAGGCCAAGGCGCACTCGGTATTGAAACCTTAAGTGCACGCTCTGATGTGAAAGCTTGGCTTGCACCTTTAAATGATTTGCCAACCGCTTTAGCGGTGACTGCTGAGCGGGCGGTATCGCGTAAATTGGGCGGCTCGTGCGAGGTGCCTTTAGCAGCGCATGCCCAATGGCAAAGCCCTCAGGAGCTCACAATGCGCTCGTATGTCGCGAGTACCGATGGTCGGCAAATTTGTTTGGCTTCCGGTTCGCGAGCGATCAGTAATTATCAAGAGGCTGAAGCATTTGGTTTGGCGATTGCCGATGATTTAATTGCGAAGGGGGCGGCAGCCTTATTGCCGCACTAAATCTGTGAAGGCGTTTGAACCGGCGATTATCGTAACCCGACCGACCGGTCAAGCACGGCGCTTAATTGAATTGATGCAAGCAGCTACGCAGGCAATTTATCCATCAGTGCAAATTATTAGTCTTCCCTTGCTGACGATTGTTCCAAAAAATGATTCGGAGCTTTTAACGAAATTACGTAATGCTCTTCAACAGGCAACACTGATCATTTTTGTTAGCCCCAATGCGATTGAGTGCACCATGCGGGCCATTGACGACAGCAACTCATCCTGGGACCAATTGCTCGCAGCTAAAGCTAGGATTGGGGTAGTTGGGCAGAGTAGTCAGGAGGCTCTCATCCGGCACGGTGTTGATCAAAAGTCCATCCTGGTTCCTGCCCAGGATGAATCCGATTCTGATGGATTATGGAAGGTGCTCCATGCCACTATCCATGACTGGTCAACGGAGTCAGTGTTGATTATCAAAGGCGAAGGGGGTCGCGAGACCTTAATGGAGCGATTAGGTACGGTTGGCGCCACGGTTGAGCTTGTTTCGATTTACTCCCGGATTCCTTTAGACCCTGCAAGCCCGCTGTGGCAGTCGTATGCCGAGACTCAGCCACAACACACCCTATGGACCTTAACATCCTCTGAGGCAGTTCGTCATCTAGGAGAGCGTTGCAAAGCGCTCAACCGAAATCCAAAAATAATGATTGAGAATAGCCATGCGCTTTGCAGTCATTTGAACATCGCAAACGCGGCCCGGCAGATTGGATTTACGAATATCTTGGTTTGTGAGCCGCGAGATGAATCAATTAGTCGGTCCGCTGCAGTTTGGCTAACAGAGCAGGTAAGAAGATCTCCATCACCAGCAGGGGATGACCGTTGAGGTGGTAGAGAGTTCGCCTAGCCCAAACGCGTTTGGGGAGATCGGCATAGCGACGCTGACAAACTTTCCACTCGGGGTGGTGATGGTCTAAACGGACGATTTGCCGAATGGGGCGAAAGCGTCCCTTAAGAACTTTGGCAAACAGAACCGCACCCAAAGGTTTATGACCTAATTTCAGAATCGTATGATTGCTTCCGATCGAACTCGTAATCGGTAATACACTACGCGCCATCACAATTGGTTCACCCTGATCGCACAGCAAGATCTCACGAATTCGTGAACGATTCATGGGGCGACTAAAGAATTTTTTCTCTGATGCCACTAAATCCTGTTTGCAATCGGCAAGAATCTGCAATTCAAGGTGACGATCGTCGGGGTAGAGAAGTGCTTTCTCGAGTTTGCGTGTGAGCGATCCGGTATCACTTAACCATTCTTGTAATGCCAATGGAGCACCCAAGGGTGCCCCATGATCAAGTTGATGCCAAGTGAATGGAGAGCGAGACTTCCGCCACAACATAGCAAGCGCTAGTTAATGCTGACGTGTGCTATTTTGGAATGAACCGGTACGGGCGCCAAACCGTGGCCCTGAACTTTTGCGAGCTTGTCCACCAAACTTGGGTTTATTCCGCTTAGCGGTACCAGGGCGATGATTGGGTTTATGTGCACTGGGTTTTTGTTGGGGCTCAAGACCAGCAATTTCAGCCGCCGCCATGGGTTGCTGAGTAAATCGCTCAATGGCCCTAATCTTCACACGGTCACGATGCTCGGCCAATGTAATCGCAATGCCATTGCGTCCAGCACGACCCGTACGACCGATGCGGTGGGTATAGTCTTCCGGCTTCATGGGTAGGCCAAAATTGATCACATGACTGATGCGGGGTACATCAATTCCACGCGCAGCGACATCGGTGGCAACCAAAATACGGGTTTGACCTTTGCGTAATGAATCAAGGCGACGATTGCGAACGGCCTGTGGCATAGCGCCATGCAATGCGCTGGCCTGATAGCCATTGGCACGCAAGGTGTCGGCAATTTTTTCACTTTCGACCTGGGTGCTCGCGAAGACAACCGCTTGGTCAAGCTCGGGGTCGGAGAGCAGGTGCTCCAACAGACGATGCTTGTGTGCCATGTTGTCGGCCCAATGCAGTTTTTGGGCAATGTTGGCATGCGCTTCACCGGCATGAGCCAGTTCGATGCGCTTTGCATCCTTCGTGAGATTGGAAGCAAGGCTCATGATGCGCGGTGCGAACGTCGCTGAGAACATCAGTGTTTGGGAACGGCCCTTGCATCGCTCATCGATTGCCTCGAGATCCTCGGCAAAGCCAAGATCTAACATGCGATCGGCCTCGTCGACGACTAGACACTCAACTTGGTCTAAGCGAATGGCACGGGAATTAAATAAATCCAGCAAACGGCCTGGGGTTGCTACTACTAAGCTTGCACCCTTAATGGCTTGGATTTGCTTGCCATAGGGCATACCGCCCATGATCGTGGCAATCCGCAGACTCTTGATGCCGCGAGCTAGATTAATTGCGTCGGTGGCAACTTGTTGGGCGAGTTCACGCGTTGGGCACAAGACCAAGATCTTGGGCTGAGCACGACCGGGCACAGGACTGCCATGCGGGTTGGCAAGAACGAGTTGGTGAAGAAGAGGTAGCAAAAAGGCAGCGGTTTTACCGCTACCTGTTTGGCTGCTCACCAATAAATCACCACCTTCGAGGGTCGCAGGGATAACTTGTGCCTGTACGGGGGTAGCTTGGGTATAGCCAAGCGCCTCAATGTTTTTGAGTAAGGGCGCGGCTAAGTTCAGTGAAGCAAATGAATGATTCGTAATTTCAGCAGAATGTGACATGCAATATCCATCCTCTTACAGGATGGTCTCCGGTTGTGCGCCTGGTTTATATAAAGGCGCGATGGTCTAGGGCATCGACCATCAGACAAGCGGCAGCGGGGTAAAAACCAAAACGCTGAAAAATGTAAATTGCTGGGGACGATGTTTCAAAAAGCCCTCTATTATGACACGTTTCCTGTTTATGATCTAGTCATGCTGGATTGGATGAATTTGACTCAGGTAGGCGTTGTGCAGTTGCCGACCTTTATTCTGGGTACTATCGCGATTGTTTTATTGCCGGGCCCAAACTCCCTTTATGTTCTAGCGACCACCTCCCAATTGGGTTGGAGAGCAGGAGCGTGGGCATCTTTTGGCATTGTTGTGGGCGATTCGCTCCTGATGGCGGCGATTGTTTTGGGTGCCGCGTCGCTGCTACAAAACTCTCCAACTCTTTTTATTGCATTACGCTGGCTCGGGGCGATTTATTTATTGTGGCTAGCTTGGGGTCTGATGCGAACCGCTTGGTATCGTTTTCAAAAAAGTGTTCCACAGAGTGGCGCCCAAGTAGGCTCGATTCGATTTCTGCAAATGCATCCTTTTGTCGCTGCTCTAGCTTTGTCGTTGACCAACCCCAAAGCGATTTTTTTCTTCATTTCCTTCTTTACTCAGTTTGTGGATCCGCAATTTGCCAACCCGGCGCTCAGTTTTTTATACCTTGCCATCATCTTGCAAGTGATTAGCATCACCTACTTAGGGGCACTGATTTGGGCTGGCGAAACCCTTGCCCATGGATTTGAGCGTCGCCCGCAATTGGCGGCTATGCTGTGGTTTGGAGTCAGCATCTTGTTTATTTATTTTGCATTACGCTTACTCATGGGAAGTTAAGTTCAAACAGCATTGGAGAATCTTCGTGGCAATGATTTCAGAGAAGGCGATATTGGGTGGGGGGTGTTTCTGGTGCCTCGAGGCGGTCTACCAGCGCGTCCAAGGCGTACAACATGTGATCTCCGGATATGCTGGGGGCCATATCGAAAATCCAAGCTATGAAGCGGTCTGCTCAGAGTCAACGGGTCATGCTGAGGTCGTTCAGATTGAATTTGATCCCACCGTCGTCACCTATCGGCAGTTATTGGAAATATTTTTTGTGATCCATGATCCAACCACATTGAACTACCAGGGCAATGACGTTGGAACCCAATACCGTTCGGTTATTTATGCCTTAAGCGAGCAGCAACTACAAAGCGCTAGAGAGCTCGTGAGAGAGCTTGAGGCACAAAGACACTTTTCCGATCCGATCGTCACTGAGGTGATCATGGCCCCAGTTTTTTATCCTGCTGAAGACTATCATCAAAATTACTATCGCAATCATCCATTTCAAGGGTATTGCATGGCTGTGGTTGGACCTAAGGTGAGTAAGTTCAAAAAAACCTTTACAAACTTACTGAAGGATTAAGGTATCCGCCCTATGGCGCTAAGCGACTAACGCGCCATACCTCTTGAGTCTTGGTAAACAAAATGCGATCGTGCAAGCGCGAGGGGCGGCCCTGCCAAAACTCAATCTTCTCGGGCTTTAAGCGATATCCCCCCCATTGCGCTGGTCGGGGAGGGTTTTCTCCAAATTGTTCTTTAAAGCGAAGTTCTTCCTGTTCTAAAAAAGCACGACTCTCAATTTCTCGACTTTGGGGTGAGGCCCAAGCACCAATACGAGAGGCTGGAGGACGTTGAAAAAAATAGTCATCACTCTCTGCTGCGGTGAGCTTCGACACAATGCCGTTAATGCGAACCTGACGTTCTAGTTCGTGCCAATGAAAAAGAAGTGCCGCTTGTGGACGGTTTTCAAGCTCTTGCCCCTTTTGACTGGCGTAATTGGTAAAGAAACAAAAATCACCCTGGCTGATTCCTTTTAATAAAACCACCCGTGCCGAGGGAGTACCGCTTGCATCAGCGGTAGCGAGCACCATCGCATTCGGTTCAGGGCACTGCGCCTGACTAGCCTGTAAAAACCAGGTTTCAAATAGAACAACCGGATCTGCTGGCACATCGTTTTCCGATAATTGCCCTGCGGTATAGTTTTTGCGTAGATCGGCTAAGTTTTTACTGATTGTGCTCATGGATTGAGTATAAAGAGAGCCTATGGCAAACGAAAGAACAGTTGACCAAACCACCTGTGAAAGCAACCCGGCTGCAGATCGACGATTTGCTGGAGTAGCCCGTTTATATGGCGAAGATGCATTTGAAGCTTTTGGCCGTGCCACGGTCGTAGTGATCGGTCTTGGCGGGGTTGGGTCATGGGCCGCCGAAGCTTTAGCACGCTCAGCCGTTGGTCATTTGGTCTTGGTGGATTTTGATCACATTGCGCTAAGTAACGTTAATCGTCAGTTGCATGCCGTTGAAGGAAATTTCGGAAAAGCGAAAGTGTTAGCGATGGCTGAGCGTTTACAAGCCATTAACCCAGCGATACAACTCACGATTCATGATGCATTCGCCGAGTTAGGAAATCTAGAGCACATCATTCCTAAGGGGGCTTTTGTCCTTGATGCTTGCGATGAGGCGTCTACCAAGGTCGCGCTTGCCAATTTTTGTCAGCGTCACCAGATTCCATTAACCATGTGCGGGGGTGCCGGGGGGAAGTTAGACCCCACCCGAATTCAGATTGCCGACCTGGCTAAGACCATTCAAGACCCCTTACTGGCCAAAATCAGAGCGCAATTGCGAAAAAACCACTCATTTAGTAGGGATTTAAAGAAACCCATGGGAATTCAGGCGGTTTACTCATCCGAAGCCAGGAGGGGCATAGCCAGTGGGGGTTTGGAATGCTCAGGGTATGGTTCCGGGGTTACTGTAACCGCGGCATTTGGATTTGCGGCAGCCTCCGCTTGCCTTAAGCAAATCACCAATTCCTCGGGCCAATCTTTTTGCTAAACTCCTGATTTACTTGAAATTGATGTTCAGGTAATTAGTTTGTCAACGCTTTGTTTTTTGGGGGCGTTAATGAACTAGCTTCGGCTAAAGCCATTCGTAGCTACATTGGTTTTGGTTGAGGTGGCAGTTAGATCCGTAGGAGACTACGTTTATTAATTTTATTTTGGAGTTTTACATGAAAAAGATCGTTGCTATGTTAGTTGCTGGTTTGTTCTCCGCTGGTGTTTTCGCTCAAGCTGCTCCAGCTAAGAAAGACGAGAAGAAAGACGCTAAGCCAGCTGCTGCTGCTCCTGCTGCTAAGCCAGCTGACAAGAAGTAATCCTTTTTGTCTCAAAGAACCCCAGCTTGCTGGGGTTTTTTTGTATCTAATTTTCTGTTTGAAATTACTCCCCAATCCCCATCTTTTTTGATGGCGTCTTATACAAAACTGGTTAAACATCAGCGCGCCATTTAGATTGAAACAATCCACTATCGCCAAACCATGTTCTACGCCATCGTTATTTTCATTTCCGCGTTCCTAATTTTTCTGGTTCAGCCTTTAATCGCAAAACAAATCTTGCCGTGGTTTGGGGGTTCTGCTGCAGTGTGGGGAACCTGTTTACTTTTTTTTCAATCTGCGCTTCTCGCAGGTTATGCCTACGCCGATGTCTTGACTCGTTATATGTCGATGAAGCGACAGGTCATCGTGCACGGCGTTCTTTTGGTAGCTGCAATCATTACGATGCCGATCATTGCGAGCGATGCGTGGCGCCCCTTTGGTAACGAGGATCCAATTTTAAGAATCCTAGGACTGCTACTAGCAACCATCGGGTTGCCGTATTTTTTACTCGCAAGCACTACCCCGTTAATTGGCGCTTGGTATTGGCGTCGCCACCAAGCCTCAGCCCCTTATCGCCTCTTTGCCCTCTCAAATTTTGCTTCACTCCTAGCCCTGCTCGGATACCCATTTTTGATTGAGCCTTGGCTTGGTAACCGTGAGACCGCATGGGCATGGTCCGGATTATTTTGTATCTTTGCAGTCTTATGTTTTGCTCTTGGTTTATCAACCGTTAAGAACGCACAAAACATTGGCGATCAGCAGGTTGGTGGATCCGATTTAAATGATGCCGCTCATTCCATTCATATTGGCCAATGGTTACGTTGGGTGGCCTTATCGGCGATTGGTTCGGCATTGCTATTGGGAGTTAGTAGTCATTTAACCCAAAACATCTCATCAGCACCATTACTGTGGGTGGTGCCCCTTGCGCTTTACTTAATCACCTTCATCATCAGTTTTGATCATCCCCGCTGGTATAAGCGTGCAGTATTTTTGCCGCTAGCGATTGTGCTTGTTCCAGCAATGGCGTGGCTGTCGGATTCCCTCAATCTCAAGATGGTGACACCGGTTTATGCACTCGGTTTATTTGTAGTTTGTATGGTGTGCCACGGTGAACTGGCTCGTCTGAAGCCACATCCTTCAAAGTTAACGACTTTTTATCTATCCATATCGATTGGTGGGGCACTTGGCTCATTGGCCATGGCCGTCATCGCACCCTTGGTCTTTGCAGGGTATTTTGAGCTCTATGCCGCTCTCATTGGTGCTGCGGTGATTGCTCTATTTATACCGATTGGTGAAACGTCACGGATGCGTTGGTTTGCTAAGGGGGTTGCTTCCCTCGTTGTCTTAGCCGTTGGGCTGTTGTCATGGCAGGGAATTCGGGACTACACGCTCGATGTGCGATTTATGGAGCGCGATTTTTATGGTGTTGTACGTACCCGCGATAACTCTACCGGAGCGAATTTCCGAAGCTTGATTCATGGTGCGATCGCGCATGGCGGACAGTTGCTTGAAGAAGAGTTGCAAATGATGCCATCGAGCTACTATGGACCAACGAGTGGTTACGGACGGGTCTTCGCAAGTTTGCCCGACGCACCAAAGACTGTCGGGGTAATCGGTTTGGGAGCGGGCGCGTTAGCAGTCTATGCCAAGCCTGGTGATCATTGGGTGTTTTATGAAATCTCACCATCGGTGGTCACTGCGGCTAAAAAAGATTTCACTTTTTTGGAAAAGATGAAAGGAACCCATGAAATCGTGATCGGCGATGGTCG
>Ga0214921_10003378_pt1 | contig 24500 bp, 19 predicted proteins | sample LL1505_MetaG_FD_177992 | JGI IMG/M metagenome (GOLD analysis project Ga0214921, IMG submission 177992) | Freshwater microbial communities from Lake Lanier, Atlanta, Georgia, United States - LL-1505 | ecosystem: Environmental > Aquatic > Freshwater > Lake | place: USA: Georgia | collected...
GGCAGATCTTCAACAAAGAAAAAACAGCCTATTTACCCTGTTAGATTGGATGACTAAAAATAAAGCGGATTATACGAATACTTTTTTGGTTTTACAGGGAGATATGCAAAAGGAAGGTATTTATTTGCAGGAGGATTTTCAGTCATGGTTTACCAACTGGCAAGATATAGAAAGGGGAAATGAGAAAGACAGAATTAATATAATGCGGGAAAATAATCCATTAGTTATTCCAAGAAACCATCTGGTTGAAAAGGCATTAGATGAAGCTTGTTTAGAAAATGACCTGAGTTTTTTTGAACAAATGCTTGAAGTTTTTAACAATCCATACAGACAAAATGCAGCATATGAGTTATTTATGAAAGTTCCTGAAAATATCGATGTTGGATATAAAACCTTTTGCGGAACTTAGGAAATGCTATTTCTGAATTTTAACTATTTTTTGAACAGCTAAAACCCGATCGGTTTGAATTAAATCCACACCCATATCGCGTGCTTTGATATAATTTATGTCCGTATCCAATGGGCCCAGCAAATCAATAAATACTTTCACGCCTAGTTGGTGTACTTCGTCCACCAGATTTTTTGTCAAGGCAGACCAGTGAACATCGAAGGCAAAGGGTTTGAGGGTATTAAATTTTTGATTTATTTCGTTTGGATTTTTAAGAGCGGGAAGTAGTTTAGCTTCTTCATATTCCAGTTTCAAGCGCAATAGAAAATCGTCAGAACCATAGTAAACTGAATTTTCTTTCAGGTTATATTTACCCAATAAAGTAATTAATGGTTTTGGTTCCACATCTTTTGCATCAATATATAGAAAAGTTTTAGCTTCATGGGTTAAATTCCATTCATAAATGAGTTGACAGGTTTCCTCAAGGGTAGGTATTTTTTCATTTTCATATAAGCCCGTATACCCTTTTCCTGCGGAAAGGGAATTAAGATAAGCAGAGGTAAAGTTTTTAAAAGGACCTTTTCCCTGAGTGGTCCGATCAAGATTTCCGTCATGCATAATCATTAACTCCTGGTCTACCGTTGTCCTTACATCAACCTCAATATATTCCACAGCGAAAAGTAAAGCGTTTCGGAATGCAGCTAAAGTATTTTCAGGAGCAAAGCCATCATTTCCACGATGGGCAGAAATAGATTGAGAATGAACGGGAAGGGCAAAAAACAAGCTAATGAAATAAAGACAAGTATTAATTTTTCTAAATATTTTCATGAAAACAGGCATTTTAAAGGTGGATAAATGGAGATGAATCCAATAATATATTTAGCCCTATAAATAGTTCTTGCAAAATAAACCAAAATAATTACATGGTGGCAAAAGTATATTTCAAAATTATTGTTCCCTTATGCACCATCTAAACACTTGCCATTTTGGGTTCTTTGGTCAATATTAAAAGATTATATGCTTTAGATTGAGGATTTATTAGGGTAAAGAGCGTAATTTTTGATTGAAATAAATTAAATTGAGCTAAATTTGCAAAAAAAGTTATATGGCTGGATTTGAAATTGAAGGTAAACTTGTCAAAATTTATGACATGGAAGTCAAAGGAACGAACAGTTTCCGGACCCGTGAATTTGTAATTGAAACGATGGATGGTGCCTATCCTCAATTTGTAAAATTCCAGTCTGTACAAGATAAATGTGACCTTTTAAATCAGTTTCAGGAAGGTGAAGCTATTAAAGTTTCTTTTGATTTGAGGGGACGGCAATGGCAGGACAAGTATTTTACCAATCTGAATGCCTGGCGGATAGAGAAGGCAAGCAGTTCCTCGTCTAGCCCTGTTACACAGGTAAATTCTGGTAGTTTTGATAATACGCCTTCATCGTTTCCTACATCTTCCTCTTCTGGTTTATCATCAACTGAAGCGGAAGATTTGCCATTCTAAGTACCTTTTAATTTAAGATACTTAAAACGGATAATATGAAAAAAATAGGTATTCTTTTTGGAATGGAAAATTCTTTTCCTGCTGCTTTCATTGAAAGAGTAAATGAAAAATCAGGAAAAAATATAGCTGAGTCAGTAAGTATTGACAAGCTAATGCAAGGAAGAGAGACAGAATATTCTGTTATCATCGACCGTATTTCACAAGATGTTCCATTTTATAGAGCCTATTTGAAGAATGCTGCCTTGACAGGAACAGCTGTCCTAAATAATCCTTTTTGGTGGAGTGCCGATGAGAAGTTTTTTAACAATTGTCTGGCTAAATCTTTAGGTATTCCCGTTCCAGAAACGGCCTTATTACCTTCAAAGGAAAATCCGTCTAATACCACTTCACAGTCATTTAGAAATTTAAAAATGCCTTTAGACTGGAACGGAATAATCGAAGAAGTAGGTTTTCCCGCCTATATGAAACCTCATGATGGAGGAGGTTGGAAAAATGTTTATCAGGTTGACAATTTAGAGGATATGTGGCAAAAGCATAATCAAACGGGACAGTTGGTTATGATGTTACAAGAGGAGATAAAATTTGACGACTACTTTCGTTGTTATTCTATTGGGTGCAGCGAGGTACTAATTATGCCCTACAATCCATTAAATCCACATGAAACCCGCTATAATGCCTCAATTCAAGCAAAAGGAGAAGAGGCAAAAAAATTATTAAAAACCATAGAAGATTATGTTCTTAGGCTAAATATAGCGCTTGGGTATGATTTTAACACAGTTGAGTTTGCTGTTCGAGATGGTATTCCTTATGCGATTGATTTCTGCAATCCGGCTCCCGATGCTGATGTTAACTCGGTCGGTCAGGAAAATTTTGAATGGGTTGTAGAAGCTGCAGCAAATATGGCTATCCGCAAAGCAGAAGCTTTTCAGCCAAATACCATGAACCTAACCTGGGGTAGCTTTGTTTCCCATGCCATCATAGGGGAGCAGGTGCCAGGACTGCGTTAAGAATCCATTATTGGACAAAGTCCTTTATTAAAAGTTAAAGAAATGAAAAATCCTATACATATTGCTGTTTTGGATTTGTATAATCAGTTTCCGAATGAAGGAATGCGATGTATCAAGCAATTACTTGAGGAATTAACCACCTTTAATACTTCAGTAAAAAAGGTAGATTATTTTGATGTCAGGGCTAGATGTGAATTACCTAATTACAAAGAATATGATATTTTTATTTCATCGGGTGGTCCTGGTAATCCCCAGTTAATCGGAGAGCCATGGGAGGAGAAATATGTAAGTTTAATGGATCAATGTCTTGATCACAATAAAAAAGAGCAAAAAAAGAAATATGTATTTTTTATTTGCCATTCCTTTCAAGTCATGGTTCAACACTGGGGTTTAGCAGAAGTAAATAAAAGAAAATCAACTTCCTTTGGCGTTATGCCTGTGCATAGAATTGGAATGGGTTTAGAAGAACCATTATTTGATGGATTAGAAGAACCTTTTTATGTTGTTGATTCCCGTGACTATCAGGTGGTTCAACCTAATAGAAGCAAGCTGCATGACTTTGGTGCCAACGTAATATGCCTTGAAAAATTTCGGCCCACCATTCCTTTAGAAAGAGCGATTATGGGTATCCGCTTTTCCAAAGAAATGATTGGGACACAATTTCACCCTGAAGCCGACCCAGTCGGAATGGCTCACTATCTTAGACAGGAAGATAAAAAGAAAATAGTTATCACTCATCATGGAGAAGATAAGTATTTTGACATGCTAGAACATCTATACGACGACGATAAAATCAAACGAACCCATAATACCATACTTCCTAAATTTTTAGATTTTGCCATAGAAGAATTACAGCAAAACGAATCAGGAAAAGGAATTAAGCATCAACGCGTGCGTATTTAGCGTTTGACTCAATAAAAGCTCTTCGTGGTGGCACCTCATCACCCATAAGCATGGTAAAAACCCTGTCGGTTTCAATAGCATCCTCGATGGTTACCCTTCTTAGAATTCTTCTGGTTGGATCCATGGTAGTTTCCCAGAGTTGTTCTGCATTCATTTCACCTAAACCTTTATAGCGCTGCGTTTTAACAGAATTATCATTTTCAGAGCCTCCTCCAAATTCTAATATAGTTGCTTTTCTTTCTTCATCGTTCCAGCAATAGCGTTCATTTTTACCTTTTTTAACTAAATAAAGAGGCGGGGTTGCTATATAAATATACCCATGTTCGATGAGTGGACGCATGTAGCGGAAAAAGAAAGTAAGAATCAGGGTTGTAATATGACTTCCGTCCACATCGGCATCGGTCATAATCACCACTTTATGATATCTTAATTTAGTAATATTCAAAATGCGATCCCCTTGGTCATCTTCCTCAATGCTTACGCCAATAGCTGTAAACATATTTTTTATCTCCTCGTTTTCATAAATTTTGTGCTCCATAGCTTTTTCCACATTAAGGATTTTACCTCTAAGTGGAAGAATAGCCTGAGTATGTCTGTCACGCCCTTGTTTAGCTGTACCCCCTGCAGAATCCCCTTCCACTAGGAACAATTCTGAATCATGAGGATCTTTAGAAGCACAATCTGATAGTTTTCCAGGTAAACCACTTCCAGTGAGTACATTTTTTCTTTGCACCATTTCTCTGGCTCTTCTGGCAGCATGACGAGCTGCGGCTGCCAGTGTCACTTTCTCCATAATTTTTCGAGCTTCTCGCGGATTTTCTTCCAGATAAGCACGTAATGTATCTGCAACACACTGAGAGACGACAGAAGTAACTTCAGAATTACCCAATTCACCTTTAGTCTGACCTTTGAACTGTGGCTCTGGGACTTTAACAGAAATTACAGCCGTTAAACCTTCTCTGAAATCTTCACCTGAAACCTCATCTTTTATTTTTTTAAAGAAGCCGCCATCGTCACCATACTGTTTTAATACCCGCGACAAAGCAAGGCGGAACCCCTTAACATGCGAACCACCTTCGCGCGTATGAATATTGTTAACGTAAGAATAGATATTTTCCTGGTAAGAGTTATTGTATTGTAGAGCTACTTCAACTTCAATATTGTCCTTACTGCCTAAAACATAAATAGGCCTTTCTGTCAAAAGAAGTTTATTGTTATCAGCATATTTAACAAACTCTACCAAGCCTCCTTCAGAATAAAATGTTTCACTTTTTCCGCTTCTTTCATCATGAAGGGTGAGCGTCAAGCCTTTATTCAAGAAACTCAACTCCCGCATTCTTCCTGTTAATATTTCACTCTTTATATCTGTTGTTTCAAATATGGTGGCATCAGGTTTAAAAGTAATCGTTGTACCACTCTGATCAGAATCTCCGATAATCTGAACTTCACTGATGGGCTTTCCTTTGCTATAAGATTGAGTAAATATTTTTCCTTCTCTTTCAACTTTTGCCACCAATAAATCGGAAAGAGCATTAACGCAGGAAACACCAACACCATGAAGACCTCCTGAAACTTTATAGGTATCTTTGTCAAATTTACCGCCAGCATGTAAAACGGTCATAACTACCTCCAAAGCCGATTTACCTAGTTTTTGATGCATTCCGGTGGGAATGCCCCTGCCATTATCTTTAACAGATACAGAATTATCGAGGTGGATTATTGTATCAATTTTATTACAATGACCCGCAAGATGCTCGTCGATAGAATTATCGATAACCTCCCAAACAAGATGATGAAGACCTTTAATATCCGTACTGCCGATATACATTCCAGGTCTTTTCCTTACGGCTTCAAGCCCTTCTAAGGCTTGAATATTACTTGCACCATAGTCCGTTTTCTGTTCTATGTGCGTTTGATTTATCTCTTTCTCCATAAAGGCAAATATACAAAAAAAAGCAAAGTCTTTTTGCTTAAATTAAGACATACAGACGCTATTTTTTAGATTTGTAAGGAAGTAATTTCCAAACACAAAGATACTTAACAAATGAAAAAAGCAGCAGCATTTTTGACTATAGAAATAAATCAATTAAGTGAATTACCAGCGGCTGTTACATCAATTCTAAATCAATTTGGAAAACATAGGGTTTTTATTCTTCAAGGAGAAATGGGTGTTGGCAAAACCACCTTTTCAAAGGTATTTTGTGAAGCTTTAGGAAGTAAAGACTGGATTAGCAGCCCTACTTTTTCAATTGTCAATGAATATGAATATTCAAATTTTGAAAATTCAGGAAAAATATATCATTTTGATATGTACAGGTTAAATGATGTAGAAGAGGCTTTACAAATGGGCATATTATCTTATTTGGAGAGTGGAGATTACTGTCTGATTGAATGGCCAGAACTACTTTTTGATTTATTGCCAGAGGATACTATAAAGATTTCCTTTACTGTTTTAGAAAATGAAACACGAATATTACAGGTTATTCCTTTTTTTTCGCAACTTTAAGCATTAAATAGATTCTCATGCGCATATTCATTAGTTTGTTCCTCCTTGGTTTTTTAAGTACAATTGCCTTTTCTCAAAAGGTTTCCCGTAAGCTGGAAAATATTAATTTCTCAAAAGTTACGATTGAAGATGCTTTCTGGAAACCCAGAATGGAAAAAGTAGCTGATATTACCATTCCTGTTTGTATGGATCAAACCGAAATAAAAACTCCCCGAATTCGAAATTTTGAAATTACTGCAGGCATGAGAAAAGGGGAATTTGAAGGCATTTTTTATGATGATTCGGATGTTTTTAAAGCGCTGGAGGCTATTGCCTATTCACTGAAAGTTAAAAATAATCCTGCTATAGAAAAACGCGCAGACGAATGGATTGATAAAATTGCGGCTGCTCAGCAACCTGATGGTTATATAAATACTTTTTATACCTTAAAAGAGCCAGATAAAAAATGGACCGACATGAGCATGCACGAGGATTACAATGGAGGACATTTAATCGAAGCAGGAGTCGCTTATTTTAATGCAACAGGGAAAAGAAAGCTACTGGATGTTGCCATAAAATTTGCTGATCATTTTGATTCTCTTTTTGGCCCTGATAAAAGACATTGGGTGACAGGACATCAGGAACTTGAACTGGCGCTGGTTAAACTTTATAAAACAACAGGAAATATTAAATATTTAAATCTGGCAGATTGGCTGCTTTCTGAAAGGGGACACAAACATGCCGTAGGTTATACCTGGACTGACTGGAGGGACACGGCCTATGCACAGGACGTTTTGCCTGTTAAACAACAAACTCAGATTACTGGCCATGCAGTTAGGGCCATGTATCTTTATACAGGTGCAGCCGATGTGGCGGCGATGACTGGTGATGGGGATTATTTTAAAGCAATGAAAACAGTCTGGGAAGATGTCGTTCACAGAAATATGTATGTGACAGGTGGAATAGGATCTTCGGGAAGTAATGAAGGTTTCAGTATCGATTATGATTTGCCAAACGAAAAGGCTTATTGTGAAACCTGTGCCTCAGTGGGTATGGTTTTTTGGAATCAGAGAATGAATGCACTGAGCGGAAATGCACAATACATCGATGTATTAGAAAAAGTACTTTATAATAGTGCCTTAGACGGATTATCTTTTGAGGGGAACAGGTTTTTTTATGGAAATCCACTCGCTTCAAATGGTCAGCATTTTAGAAAAGAATGGTTTGGTACAGCCTGTTGTCCTTCTAATATTGCCAGATTGGTGGCGTCATTAGGAGATTATGTTTATGGGTTTTCCGAAAAGGATATCTATGTGAATTTGTTTATCGGCAGTTCAACTTCTTTAACTACTCAAGGAACAAAGGTTGAACTTCAACAATCTACTGACTATCCGTGGAATGGAAGGGTCTCTTTGGGGGTGAATCCAGCTAAAAAAATTTCCTTTAACTTAAGAATACGTATTCCAGGCTGGTTAAAGGGTCAAGCGGTTCCAGGCGACTTATATCAGTTCAGAGAAATTAAGCAAGAACAACTACCTATTTATATAAACGGGGTTTCTATTCCTTATAAGGAGGAATCAGGATATGCCGTAATTGAAAGAGAATGGAAAATGGGTGATAAAATTACTTTTGAATTACCTATGGAAATTAAAAGAGTAACAGCAAGACCTGAAGTGAAAGCTGCTTCCGACAGGGTGGCTCTTCAAAGAGGACCTTTGATTTATTGTGTCGAGGGAACGGATAATGAGGGGAAAGCATGGAATTTTGTTTTACCCAATAATGAAGCTATAAAAGCTAATTTTGATGAAAAAATACTCGGTGGGATTATGACACTTCAGTTTAATGCACCAACGGTAAAAATTTCAGCGGATGGCCTAAATGTGAGTACTTACAGACAAAATATTACCGCAATTCCTTATTTCTCCTGGTGTAACAGAGGTCAAACACCCATGCAAGTTTGGTTACCTACAAAAATGGAGGACATTAAGATTAATTATTAAGCTCAATTTTTTAAATGCAGGAACAAATCAATTTTGAGGAGGGTAGGTTATTTGCCAGGAAACTTGATGAAAATGATAAGCTTGGTTCCTACAGAGAACAGTATTTTATACCTAAAAAAGAGGGAAAAGAGGTCATTTACTTTTGTGGTAACTCTTTAGGATTGCAGCCCAAAACGGCTGATAGTCTGGTTCAAAAAGAAATGATTCGCTGGAAAGATTTAGGTGTGGACGGACATTTTAAAGGAGAATGGCCATGGACTCAATTCCATAAATCGGTAGTTCACCCAGCAATGGATATCGTAGGAGCTAAAGAGGAGGAAATTATTCACATGAACACCCTTACAGTAAATCTTCATTTACTGTTAGCCAGTTTTTATAAACCTACCAAAGACAGGTATCTGATCATCATGGAAGCAGGTGCTTTTCCATCTGATCAATATGTAGTTGAAAGCCAAGTTCGTATGCATGGATTGGATCCTGATGCTACCATTATAGAGATCTCTCCTCTGGAAGGGGAAAAGCTCATTTCTACAGATTACATCAAGGAAGTGATTCATAGACATGGAGAGAAAGCAGCCTTAGTTTTATTGGGTGGTTTGCATTATTTTACCGGACAATGCCTTGACATGGCCGAAATATCAAAAGCAACAAAGGAAACCGGTGCTTATTTCGGATTAGATCTGGCACATGCAGTTGGCAATGTACCTTTAAAATTGCATGAATGGGGGGTCGATTTTGCTGCTTGGTGTACTTATAAATATTTAAATAGTGGTCCAGGGGCTATTGGGGGTGTATATATCCATGAAAAATATGCTACTGATGTTGATTTTCCAAGATTAGCCGGATGGTATGGATACAATGCAGCGACTAGATTTTTAATGCAAAAAAAATTTCAACCCACGCCAACAGCGGAAGGCTGGCAATTAAGTAATGCACCCATTTTTTCGTTTGCTCCTTTGATCGCGAGTCATACTTTGTTTCAACAGGCTGGAATGGAAGAGTTGCGAGATAAAAGCATTTTACTGACGGGTTATTTATACTTTTTATTAAAAAGTATTGAAAACAATAAAGGTGTCTTTGAAATCATTACCCCCCAGGACTCCTATTCAAGAGGAGCCCAGTTATCTTTATTTACCGACAGCAGAGGAAAATCTATGTTCCAATATTTAACAGAAAGAGGGGTAATCTGCGATTGGCGGGAAAATAATCTGACAGAAAATAGAGCAGGCGCAAGAGGTGTTATCCGCATTGCGCCTACTCCGATGTACAATACTTTTGAGGAAGTATATCAGTTTGCAAACGATGTATCTGACTTTTGTGGAAGGTAAGACTTACCGCCCGTGGCAATTTTTATACTTTTTACCGCTGCCACATGGACAAGGATCGTTTCGACCAATTTTTGGTTCCTGACGGCGTATGGTTTCAACTTTTATTCCCCCTTGATTAGCCTCCATAGCTGCTTTTCGGCGGGCTAATTCCTCCTGTTCCCGGTCTTTATTTGTTTTTGTTTTATTGGAAACCGATCTCATTTCTCTGGCTTGCTCAAGCGTTGTTCCATCTGAAAAAACGAGTGTCCCTTTGGCCAGATAAGAAGAAACTTCAGCATTAATATCCATTACAAGGTTTTCAAAAAGCTTATATGCTTCCATTTTGTAAATAACCAGCGGGTCTTTTTGTTCAAAAGAAGCGGATTGAACGGACTCTTTTAATTCGTCCATACTACGTAAATGTTCCTTCCATTTTTCATCGATGATGGAGAGGGTTACTGCTTTTTCTATATCGCGCATGATGGTTTTACCTTTAGAATGGTAGGCTTCATCCATCTCGGCAGTAATCATGTATGGGTTTGTCCTTCCGTCGGTGAAAGGGACAACGATTCTTTTGAATCGGTTACCTTGGGTTTCGTGGACATTTTTTATATGGTCAAACAAGACTTCTCTGATATGTTCAGATTTTCTGTGGTAATAAGCCTGAAACTGTTGAAAAGTTTCATCAGTTAACAAGTTTGAATTTTTCTTTTGAAAATCATTTTCTGATATTTCAGGAATCTGTCCCAGTAAACTAAGCATTTCTCTTCTGAAAGTATCAAAAGTACCTGCTGCTTTATGATCGTGTACGATGTTTTCAATAATACCGAAAAACATATTATATAAATCGACGGAAAGGCGGTCACCAAAAAGGGCATTATCTCTTTTTTTATAGATAGCTTCTCTTTGAATGTTCATAACGTCATCATATTCAAGCAGACGTTTACGAATGCCAAAATTGTTTTCTTCTACCTTTTTCTGGGCTCTTTCTATAGATTTTGTAACCATAGAATGCTGAATAACCTCTCCATCTTTATGGCCCATTTTATCCATAAGAGAGGCAATTCTGTCAGACTGAAAGAGGCGCATCAAATTATCTTCGAGAGAAACATAAAACTGTGACGAACCCGGATCTCCCTGACGGCCAGAACGACCGCGAAGCTGTCTGTCCACCCTTCTTGATTCGTGTCTTTCAGTTCCAATAATAGCGAGTCCACCTGCCTTTTTTACTTCGTCATTTATTTTGATATCCGTACCACGACCAGCCATATTGGTAGCAATGGTGATTTTACCAGGACGACCAGCTTCAGCAACAATTTCTGCTTCTCTCTGGTGTTGTTTGGCGTTAAGTACATTATGATCTAAACCCTTAAGCTTGAGCATTCTGCTCAACTTTTCAGAAATATCAACGGAGGTAGTACCTACCAGAATAGGTTGGCCGGCATTACTTAATAAACTGATTTGTTCAATGAGCGCATTATATTTTTCTCTGTTTGTTTTGAAGACAAAATCCTCATGATCCTTTCGCTGGATAGGTTTATTTGTCGGAATGACCACCACATCGAGTTTGTAAATTTGCCAGAACTCATTTGCCTCTGTTTCTGCTGTACCTGTCATACCGGCTAATTTATGGTACATACGGAAATAATTTTGCAAAGTCACCGTAGCATAGGTTTGTGTAATTTCCCCGATTTTTACGTTTTCTTTTGCTTCCAAAGCCTGATGAAGACCGTCAGAGTAACGTCTGCCTTCCATCATACGACCAGTTTGTTCATCGACAATTTTAACCTGACCTTCCATCACAACATATTCCTCATCTTTTTCAAACAGCGTGTAGGCTTTTAGCAGTTGATTGATGGTATGAACCCGACGGGCTTTGACAGCATAGTCCTGTGCGAGTTTTGTTTTTGCATTTTCACTTTCCTCTTTTGAAAAATCCTTTCGATTTTCAATTTCCACCATTTCTGAGACGATGTCAGGAAGCATGAAGAAACCAGGGTCGTTTGAATTTGCAGATAAATACTCTACCCCTTTCTCAGTAAGTTCCGTCTGCCGATTTTTTTCATCTATATTGAAGTAAAGTGGAGCATCGACCAAGTGCATATTTTTAGACTGCTCCTGCATGTAGTAATTCTCTGTTTTTTGCAATAATACACGGACGCCCTCTTCGCTCAGAAATTTAATCAATGGTCTTGCTCTTGGAAGAGCCCGGTATGCACGAAGAAGGGCCATTCCGGAGGTTCCTTCTTCCACACCATTATTTCCGGCGGCAAATAATTTTTTTGCCTCAATCAGATAATCATTGGCCAGTTTTTTCTGTTCATTGATTAATTTTTCTACACTGGGACGGAGTTCAAAATATTCTTGATCTTCAGCAGCCGGACCAACAGGACCAGAGATAATGAGCGGGGTACGGGCATCATCGATAAGAACGGAATCGACCTCATCGACCATGCTAAAATGATGTTTACCCTGAACTTTTTCTTCTGTGGTGCGCACCATATTATCACGGAGATAGTCAAATCCAAATTCGTTATTTGTTCCGTAGGTAATGTCACAACGGTAGGCTTGAATACGCTGCTCAGAGTGAGGGGAATATTTGTCGATACAATCGATGGTTAAAAGAAGGAACTCCATAATGGGGCCAATCCATTCAGCATCACGGCGAGCCAGATAATCATTTACCGTAATGACGTGAACCCCTAAACCACTTAGACCATTCAGGTAGGCAGGTAGGGTAGCCACTAAAGTTTTACCTTCACCTGTACCCATTTCTGCAATTTTACCTTCATGAAGAACCATGCCGCCAATAAGCTGCACGTCGTAATGAACCATATCCCAGGTGATAGAAGCACCCGCAGCAGACCAATGGTTTTTCCAAATAGCTTGATTTCCGGAAATGGAGACGTAAGTTTTACCAGCCTGAACGGCTAAATTTTTATCATGCTCAGTGGCAGTAACAGAAATGGTTGCGTTATTTTTGAACCGAATTGCTGTTTCTTTAACTACAGCAAAAGCTTCGGGAAGGATTTCACCAAGGATAACTTCCAGTTCCTGGTCTCGTTGTTTTTTCAAATTATCAATTTCCAAAAAAAGATTTTCTTTATCAGAAAGCTCTTCAGAATCAATTGTTTGTTGGCGTAAATTTTCTATGGCGTCGTCGATATCAGAAAGATAATCATTTATCCTTTCTCGGAATTCTATCGTTTTTTGTCTCAGTTCGTCATTCGTAAGAATTTTTAAGGATTCCCCAAATTGATGAATATTTTCAATGACAGGATTATACTTAAGAATATCTTTTTCTTGTTTGCTTCCAAATATTTTTTGCAAAGACTTGCCTATATTTTCAAACATTTTATTTCCTTATTTAGGTTAATTTTGTGAGAACACAAATATACGACCTTTTGTAGCTATTACAAGGTATAAAAAGCCATAAGTGAAAGGATTCGTAAACAAATAAAACGGAGTATATGAAAAAAATGCTTCCTAAACAAAAGCAAAAAGGTTATTTTACTTTATTTGTTTTGACGAGTTTATTTTCAATTTTGTTTTTGTCAGGATGTTTAAAGGAAAAGAATCAAAGGGATATCAGGGGTTATTATTTTCCGTTGGAAAAATTAACAAATGGGCAAGTGTATGTTTATGAATCTGTTGGAAATACAGGCTCAGATACTATATACTGGTACTACAGAAGTTTTTTAAAAGGAGATAAAAAAATTTTTTCAAGCACTTTTTACGAAAACTATTTAGCTCCTTTGCAACATGTTCAGGAAGAGGTAGTTCGAAATGGATTATTACTTAAAAGTTTGTATATCTATGATTTACCGGACGAATCAATGGGATATAAACAGCAAAGAACGGAGGTAGAAATAGTAGCCGGAAACAGTTTTCCTTTTGAGGTAAGGGATAGTTTTGGGGTTTTTCTTTATCATGTAAAGTGGAAATCAAACGAAAAAGATATTACATCTTACAAGATAATTAAAAATAGAAGATTTATGGGAGATACTACTTTTGTATGGAATAAAAGGACAATTCCTACTGTTTTTTTCAAAGTAAGGGAGAAAATCGAAGTTGAAAAGGAAGGAGTTAACGGACAATTGTTTGAAGGGTTGGAGTTTTATGCTAAAGGGGTAGGTCTGGTTTATTATGAAAAACAAATTTCAAAAGAGGTTAAAATGGCTTATCGCCTGGTTAAACAAATGAGTATGGAAGCATTAGAGAAAAAATGGGAAAAAGAAAAAATGAACCATTAGTAACGGAATTATTTTTACTAATTTGGTATCTTTTACTCATTAATAAAAAATTATGTGTATATTTGCCGCTCTCATTTTTTAAAAGAAAAATGAAATTAGGGTCGGGTGGCCGAGAGGCTAGGCAGAGGTCTGCAAAACCTCGTACGGCGGTTCGAATCCGCCTCCGACCTCATAAAACCTCTGAACCACCTCAGAGGTTTTTTTGTTTCTCTAACAAATTATATAAATGATAATCTGGACAGGATTTATTTTACTTATCCTAATTTTATTAGGGATTGATTTAGGGGTTTTAAATAAAAACCCACACAGTGTAAGCACAAAAGAAGCATTGCGCTGGACAGGTTTATGGGTAAGCTTGTCTTTGCTATTTAGTATTTTCATATACTTTGCTTATACAAATAATTGGTTGCCACAAGGAAGCCATGCGCTAACGGGCAAAGAGGCCGTTATTACCTATTTAACTGGTTATTTAGTAGAGCAATCGCTAAGTATTGATAATATATTTGTGATTGCTATAATTTTTACTTATTTCAATATACCTCAGGCAAATCAGCACAGGGTTTTATTTTGGGGTATCCTTGGAGCTATCATTTTCAGAGGCATTATGATAGGTGTTGGTGCAGTATTGATGGACAGTTTCACCTGGATTGTTTACATTTTCGGCTTTATTTTATTGTACGCAGCTTATAAAATGTTGAGGTCGGGTACACACGAAAGTATTCACCCTGAAAATAATCCAACCATTAAATTAGTTAAGCGATTTTTTCCAGTAACAACAAAATTTCATGGGGATCATTTTTTTATAAAAGAAGGAAAGGTTTGGGTTGCGACGCCGCTTTTTATTGCGCTAATGGTTGTAGAAACGACAGATATTATGTTTGCCTTTGACAGTATTCCCGCTATTTTTGCCATAACAACAGATCCTTTTATCGTATTTACTTCGAATATATTTGCTATTTTAGGTTTGAGATCTTTATATTTTGTCTTAGCCGCATTCATTGATAAATTTGAGTATTTAAAATACAGCCTTGTAGCTATTCTGGCTTTTGTAGGAGTAAAAATGCTGATTTCTCATCAAATACACTTGCCTGACTGGTTATCTTTAGCCTTTATTGTATTTGCCTTAACAGTGGGTGTTGTTTTATCTGTATTGAAGAAAAATGAGGATACATTGGAATAATATGATTATCTTAACGATATGAAAAGCGTTCCATGAAAAATATTTTGTGTCTTACAGATTATACACCTTCAAGTAAAATAGCCTGGGGAATAGCTCAACATTTTTCCGAACGATTAAAGTATAAGATTATTTTAGTACACATTGAACCAGCAGATAGGATTGAATACCATACAGAAAGTCTCTCTAAACTTCATAATTTTTCAAAAGAAAATAGATTTATTAGTTCGGAAAATGAGAATGAAATTGTTATTGAGCTTGCCTTTGGAAATATAATTGAACAATGTGGGATATTGGCTGAAAAGTATAATCCTTCTCTGCTCATTATAGGAAGAAGAAAAAAAAAGATACTGGATAGTATCTTTTGGGGAGAAACCACACAAAAAATTATAGATCGCCTTGACTTACCAGTAATAATTATTCCAGAAGAAGCTACTGAGGCGCCCCTTACATCTATTTATTACGCAACAGATTTTTCTTCAGGAAGTGTTTCAACACTGGATGTACTTCTTCCATGGTGTTCCTTGCTGGGTGTCAAATTACATCTTTTGCATGTTTCAGAAACACAAGAAGATGAATACAAGTCTATTGTAAAGATGAATAAAATACTACATTCCTTTGAAGAGGATAATGAAGATGTAGGAATGGATTATAAAATTTTATGTGGGGAACCATTTTCGGTCTTACTGGATTTTCTAAATGAAAATCCTGAGGTAATGCTCGCCGTTACCTTTCATGAGAGATCTTTTTGGGAGAGGTTAATGGAACATTCTTTCCTTCGGGAAATAACAGCGGCCATTAAAAACCCAATATTGGTTTTTAAACATTGATTGCTATTTATTTTTTTTTATTATGGAAGCTTCCTCTGTTTTAGAGGAAGCTCGTAGTTTTTCTTCCAGTTTTTTCATCTCAGCGCTGGTAAAATATCTCCATTTATTTGAATCAATTCCACTTAAAGTAATATCCATAATCCGAATTCTTTTTAAGGAGCAAACTTCATAATCAAGGTAGGAACACATTCTGCGAATTTGTCGATTTAAACCCTGGGTAAGAATTATTTTGAATGAAAATTTATTTATCTGAAAAACTTTACAAGGTTTGGTTATAGTTCCTAAGATGGGAATTCCTGATCTCATTTTTTGCAAAAAGACTTCATTTATGGGTTTGTTTACGGAAACTACATATTCTTTTTCATGATTATTTCCAGCCCGAAGAACTTTATTCACAATATCTCCGTCATTGGTGAGAAAAATGAGTCCGTGAGAGGCTTTGTCTAATCGACCGATTGGGAAAAGACGTTGTGGGTGACGAATTTGATGGATAATATTTTTCGGCTCTTTAAGGTCGGTTGTACAGACGATTCCAACCGGTTTATGGTAAGCAATGTAAAGGAGAGGTGGATTTTCTTTTAAGGGTTTTCCGTCTATATGAACCTCATCGCCAGGAAATACCCTGTTTCCAAGTTGAGTTGGAAGCTGATTAATCGTTACTCTACCACTTGAAATTAAGGTGTCCGCTTCCCGGCGGGAACAAATTCCTGTGGATGAAATATACTTATTTAAGCTAATTGAACCGTCATTGTTAGTTTCCAATGGAATTATTTTTATAACAAGTGGATACAAAAGTATGAATTGAATATAAAGACATTTTTAAAATATAAAAAAAGTTAAATCAGTATTAAATTTTGTTTATTTTGTGGAAGGATATACATATATCATTATATTCTGAATTTTATATAATTGTTAGATTGATAAACTAAAATAGTTAACCATGTTAAGAAAACAACTTAAAGCGATTTTTTTATTACCTGCCTTACTTTTTTGTTTTGCCCTTAACGCGCAAACCATTGTAACAGGTAAAATTACCGATTCAAAAGGTGAGCCATTGGTTGGAGCCAGTGTTGTGGTTGTAGGAACCTCAACTGGAGTTTCAGCCGATTTAGATGGTATGTACCGATTAGAAACCAGTTCAAAACCACCTTTTAAAGTAGAATTCAGTTTTATTGGGTACAATTCGAAGGTACTTGATGTTACAACAGGAAATTCAAAAATAGATGTTGTACTAGATGAAAACATTAGTACTTTGGACGAAATTGTGGTTTCAGCATCCAGAAGAGCAGAAAAAGTACAGGAAGCTCCAGCATCAGTTTCAGTTATTTCAGCAAAAACGATGCAAGCTGCTTCTTCAGCAGTGGATCCAATCAGAGAATTGATAAATGTACCTGGTGTTCAAATCCAACAGCAGTCAGCAGCACGTATGAATATTGAGATGAGAGGCGCTGCAGGCTTATTTGGAACGGGTGTATTCCCCATTCTAGATTATAGAAGTTTGGTTGGAGCGGGTACAGGAACTTTCCAGTCTGATGCCTCAGGATTAAATTCTATCGATTTACAAAGAATTGAAGTAGTTCGTGGAGCGGCTGGGGCACTTTATGGGCCGGGCGTTACTTCGGGTGTTGTACATTTCATTTCTAAAAGTCCTATTGATTTTCCTGGATCAACCGTTGAATTAATGGGAGGTGAAATGTCAACCTGGGGTATTTCAACCAGAGTTGCGGTAGCTTCTAAAAACAAAAAGATTGGTTTTAAAATAAATGCCCACAATAAAAAAGGGGGTGAATTTGTGTTAGATGGTTCTGAAGGTACTACTTCAGCTGGTGTTTTTACCAAGCAGATTAGCAGATTTAGGACATCTGTTTTAGATCCTGTTGTTTCAAATGGTGTAGTTTCTGCAAATCAGTCTGCTGCAAAAGTACTCTTGTCAAAAGCTGATTTAGATCCAGATGGTGATGGAAACATGATGCAGGATTTTTGGTCTAACAGTGCCATCAATGGAACCTTAGAAATGAGACCTTCCTCAAATACCAAAGTAGTGCTTGCTGGTGGTATGAATGCCAATAGTTCTGTATTTTATAATTCTCAAGGAGAGGGACTTTCTCAGTCTATAGCTTACTGGGGACAAGCCAGAGTTCAAAAGGGAGGATTATTTGCTCAGGTTTTCTATAACTTTAATGATGGAGGTAGTCCTGAAAGACCCACCTTCCTATATCAAACAGGAAATAGAACAGCGATTGAAAGAAGCCAGTTAGAAGGTCAGGTTCAGTATAATTTTAATCTGGAGAAATTCTTAAATGCTGATATTACCGTAGGTGCTGATTATCGCCAGGCTGGAAGTAACACTTTCAATCAGGTTTATGGACGTAACGAAGCTAATGACGATTATAATATTTTGGGGGCTTACGCACAGGCATCCTTTGAACTAAGTGATCGTTTTGAACTAGTTGCTGCAAGTCGTTTTGACCGTTTTAACTTTTTAGACGATCAAGCACTTTCACCAAGGCTTGCTTTAGTTTATAAAGCTTCTAAAAATCATACCTTCAGAGCATCTTTTAATCAAACGGCTGCACCACCTGATGCCTTAGTAATGTATATTGATTTCCCTGTTTCCACCCCTGCTCCAGGATTGTTTGATGTATGGTTGAAAGGAATGAAAGAAACAGCACAGTTTTCAGCCAACCCAGTAATTGATTTAACTGCACCAGGATTTCCTGATTTACCTTATGGTACACCAGGTTTACCTTTGGCTATTCCATATGGAGCAGTTACACCATCTATACTAACCGGATTACAAGCCGCTTTACCTGCTACTATTTTCCCAATTGTTCGATCTATTTTGACAAATCCTGCTAATACACCTACTGGATTTAGTGGTAAGTTTACTGGATATAATTTATTTAATGGTCTTCCTTTAGCTCCAATCAATACGGTAGCTCCTCAAATCAGAATGGAAAGAACCTTAGAATTTGGTTATAAAGGGGTAATAAATAAAAAATTACTGGTAACGGCAGATGTTTACAGATTATCCTCTTCTGGCTTTATCAATTTCACCTCTATAAGCCCTACCATTAGATACTCTGATCAGAATATAGCAGCTGATTTAAGCTCAAAAGTTGGTGCAACTGTAAGAACTCAATTAGAAGCAGCCTTAATAGCTTCTGGTCTACCTGCGGCTACTGCTGCGGCTACTGCTGCTCAAATTAGTGCTGCTGTTGCAGGTGCTTATGCTCAGGGTGGTGCGGCATTTGCTGCGCAGATTGCTCCGTTGTCTCCCATTTTTGGAGCTGTAGAAACAACAGGAGTACCTCAAGACGGTATGGTTCATAGTGCAGCTGGTTATAGAACATTTGGTTCTCTGGCTTATATGGGAATTGATTTAGGTTTTGGTTATCAGATCAATAATGATTTAAGTTTATTTGCTAATTATTCTGGTGTAAATCAAACTGATTTTAGTGAAGAAGATTTAGGAGAAGCAAAAGGATCAGGATTAATTTTTAACTTGGGAATTCCTAAAAATAAATTTCGTTTGGGTGTTATTTATGCCCCTGAAACTGGATTTAGAGGAAATATTGCTTTCCAGCATGACGATTCGTTCTACTCAAATGCAGGCCAGTTCACTGGTTTCTCAGATCCTAAAAACCTTATTGATATAGGTGTTGGTTATAAATTAACAAATGGTTTATCTATAGACGCTACTTGTCAGAATTTATTTAATCAGCAATACAGAGCTTTACCCAATATGCCAGTTATAGGCAGAAGGGCTGTAGCAAAAATTACTTATAGCTTCTAATGATTATCAGGTAATCTTTGTTCTTGTTTTTCTTTTTGCCTAAAAAGTAAAAGGAAAAACAGGGACAAAGTTATCCCAGCTATTGCTGGAAAAATCCAGATATTGCTCCAGTTGTATTCTCCTGTTGAAGCTACATTTCTCTCCACCATCCACCCGGCAAAATAAGTACCAAACAAGGTTCCTAATCCTTGCATAGCAAAAGTGATAATGCTTTGCGCTGTGTTTCTTAAATGTCTTGGTGCTTTTTCATCGATATATAATTGGCCTGCCAATCCAGTAAAAACATAGCCGAAACCATGAACCAATATGGCAGGAAGCCAAATGAGCGGAATGGTGGGATTTTCTGCTGCATAAGCAAAAATGCCATATCTAGCTCCCCATAAAAACAGCCCTGTAAAAACAATCCATTTAAAGGAAAAATGTCGAAGGAAAAAAGGCAGCAGTAACATGACGATGACCTCGGTAATCTGGCCTATGGACATCCACCCAGCCGCATTTTTAACTTGAATGGTTGTTAAGAAATTATTTACAAAACTGTAATAATAGGCAATGGGAATTGCATACAAAAGTGTTAGGCTAATCATGAAGATCAAAAAATTTCGCTGCTTGAAAAGCTGAATAATTTCAACGGAGAAAAATTCTTTAAAACTATTTGATGCCTTATTATCTCCTGCAACGGGAGGAACCTTTGGTAAAAACAAAGCATACACGCCAAGTAAGAAGCTTAAAGCGGCTGATAAAAAAAGAGGGTTTGCCGTTTTTTCCCAGCCTAAAAGACCTACAATATTACCCGCTATAATCCAGCCGATACTTCCCCATACCCTGACGATAGGAAATTGTTTTGAAGGGTCTTCCAACTGTTGAAGAACGTAAGAACTTGACAGGGCAAAAGTTGGCAGATATAATATAGCATATAACAAGGTGAAGGGATAGAAAATCTGGAAGTCTGTGAAAGAATACATAGCCACAAGACACAAACTACCTCCAAGATGTAGAAACGCCAAAACATTTGAGGCAGAAAAATATTTGTCCGTTATAAATCCCACAAAAATAGGAGAAATAAATGCAGCTACCGACATTGCACCATAAACAAGACCTACTTCTCTTCCTGAAAAATGAAGGGTTTGTAAAAGATAGGTTCCAGTGGTGACATACCAGGACCCCCAAACCATGAATTGAAGAAGAAGTAAAATAGAAAGGGTTAAATATTTTTTATTTTTCATTTTGTGCTGTTAAGGAGTAAACCATAGGTATTTTATCTTCTAATCCAATTATCTGATATTGACCAGGAGATGTTTCTTTAATATTACTAAAACAAGGATAGGGTGAATATGGATATTCTTCGAAGTGAGTAATTCTTAAACCTACTTTTAATAAGGCCCCCAGAACTTCGTGCAAGGAATGATTCCAGGTTATTTCCTCAAAAGTATCCATTTCAACAGCTCTTTGATCTGTGTAAGTATTGTTTTTTGTTTCTATGATGGGGTCTCCATTAAAATAGGAATATTCAATATTTTTGAATTCGTCATCCAGCATCCATATTACAGGATGAAATTCCACAAGAATTAACTTACCTTCTGGTTTAAGCATTTTTTTTACCACTTTAGCCCAATCATTCATGTCAGGCAACCATCCTAATACCCCATAGGTAGTAAAAACAATATCAAATTTATCATTTATCATTTGGGGCGTTTCAAGAACATTTCCACACACAAATTGGGCTTTGATATTTAATTCATCAGCCAGAATTTTTGCTTTTTCAATGGATGCTTGAGAGAAATCAATACCGGTTACCTTCGCTCCTAAACGGGCTAAAGAGAGGGTATCTTGTCCGAAATGACATTGTAAGTGAAGGAGTGATTTCCCACCTAAATCACCTAATAAGGCTAATTCAATGGGTTTTAACACTTCCTTCCCTTTCAAAAAGCCAGGTACATCATAAAATTCAGAATGATAATGAATGTTTACTCTTTGGTTCCAGGCCTTTTTATTTTTCTCGAAAGAATTCAGCATAAATTTTTAAAAAAATGATTAACTTAAAGGAACGAATTTCTTCACTCGCGAAATTATAAATAAAAACAATTACTAATTTTTAAATCTCAACATCATGAAGAAGAATCTTTTTGTAGGTCTATTGACCACAGGTATTTCTCTGTTTTTATTCACTGATTTGTCTGCTCAAAAATGTGATGCAGCACTACGAACGGCAGAAATGTCCCCGTATGGAACTCAAACATGTAATGGAAAATCAGGTAATTACCTTCAACGAACAGTTTGTAATGAAGCAGTAAGCACCTTTGACCCTAGTACACACAGCATTTCCCTTCCTAAAGGCAGGGAGGCCGCTTGTTTCGTTATTGTTGGATTTAGTGGCAGACCCGACTGGAATATTATTGATGAAGCCACTGGTGCCGTTGTATTTGACCCTGTTATGCCCACAACAGCTCCCAGATTAGGTACTTTAAAACTAACGGCGCCTACTGGTAACAAAGTTTACAGAATTGTTCTCAATAAGGCAAAATCAAGCAAGGGTTCATGGATTACCCTTGGATTTGTAGATTATCAACCTTAAAAAAGATTAAATTAAACCATTATGAAAAATATATTTTTTTTCACGTTAGCTATTGTATTCATTCAACTGGCTAATATTACCTCGACTCATGCCCAGGCTTGTACTCCTACAACCAGAGTAGTCGAAAAGGATCCTGTCGGACCAAAAAGAAATTGCAGTGGAATTCCAGGTTTGTACTTTAAACGCTCTTTGTGCAACGTACCCCCATTCAGAACTTATGATCCTTTGAAAAATGAGATCAATGTTCCGCCTGCAAAAACGGCAGGGTGTTTTGTAATCCTTGCCACGGTTGGAACACCTGTTTGGAAAATAGTTGATGCGACCAGTGGAGCACTCATGTATGCATCAGGGGGACCTATCGGCAGATTAAGTCTTCCTGGCGGAGGTACGGGAAAATTATTCAATATGGAAATGGATCCCAGTGCATCCAGTGCCGGAGCCTCGGTCACCATCGCATATATAGAATATTAATTAGAATAAAGATTTTAAAAGCCTTCTCCTTAGACCGGGGAAGGCTTTTTTATTAGCTATAAAAGATAAAATAGAGCTATATTACCATGGCAATTAAATAATTAATATCTTATAAGGTGAATTCAATAAGAACAATTAAAAGAACTGCTGAAATTTCTTGGTTTGCAGATTTATGCGGTGGTGACACTGCCTATTTAGGAGTTTTGGATCATACCAGAAGAAGTAGTTTCAAACACTGCAGAAAGATAGTCCAAACGGCCGACCATCTGGGATTTAATAATATTTTACTTCCGAGCTCTTATGTTGTTGGTCAGGATCCTTTTACTTTTGCTTCAGCCGTTGGTCCAATCCTTAAGAATATTTCCCTATTGGTTGCTCATCGTTTTGGAGAGCTTCACCCTCCCATGTTAGCCAGAGCCATAAGTACCTTAGATCATATTTTGGAGGGGAAATTTACCCTAAACGTAATAAATTCTGATTTGCCTGGAATGATAGAGGATGGTAAAATCCGGTATCAGCGAACAAGAGAAATAATCGAAATTTTACGACAGGCTTGGACGCAGGATGAAATTCATTTTAAGGGCGAATTATACCATTTTGATTTACCTGCTGATCCTGTAAAACCATATCAGCAAAATGGAGGACCTTTGTTATATTTTGGTGGATTTTCTCCAGAGGCAAGAGATGTTTGCGCACAATATTGTGATGTTTTTTTGATGTGGCCTGATACAGAAACTGGTTTAAAAGCAACCATGGAGGATGTTTCGTTGAGAGCGGCAGCTTACGGCAGGAAAATTGATTTTGGTTTAAGAATTCATATTATCGCTGATGAAAATGCAAATGAGGCATATTTAAGTACGCAAAAATTACTTTCTAAATTGGAAAAAAGAAGGGGGGAAGAATTGAAAAACAGAACACAGGATGCTAAAAATATGGGTGTTTTACATCAGGACTCTTTAAGAGAAAAATCAGATAAAGAGGGTTTTGCAGAGCCCTTGCTTTGGACAGGTATTGGTCAGGCCAGGAGCGGTTGCGGAGCGGCATTGGTCGGTTCTTATGACGAGGTGTTAACCAGAATTAATCAATATATTGATATGGGAATTCGTTCCTTTATTTTTTCTGGTTACCCCTTAATAGAATCATCTCAAAAATTTGGAAAATACATTCTACCTCATTTGCCGAATGAAAAATTAGCAGTTATACAAGGTAGAATTCCTAAATTTACACCTGTTACTCCCTTAACAAATGGTAAATTAAAATAATTAAATATTTTATGAAACAATGTCAACTCGCCCCAGATTTTTCATTATCCCAGATTGTTTACGGCGTTTGGAGATGGGATGAAAAAAATCAAACAGAAAAGGATATTTCAGCTATAATCGAAACTTGTCTTTCTCTTGGGATAGATTCATTTGATCATGCTGATATTTATAACGATTATGGAAATGAAGCATTTTTTGGGAGAGTATTAAAAACAAATCCTGGCCTCAGAAAGCAAATCAAAATAGTTACTAAATGTGGTATTCAGTTATTAAGCCAGAAAAAGCCACTGACTAAAGTTAAACATTATGATTACAGCAGAGAACATATCACGTATTCTGTAGAAAATTCTCTCCGACATTTGAATACCGATTTTCTGGATGTTTTGTTACTACACCGGCCCAGCCCCCTTTTAAATCCAGATGAAGTGGCGGAAACCCTTTCCGATTTGGTGCTTACCGGAAAAGTGAGGTATATTGGCGTTTCAAACTTTACTCCCCAACAATTTCAACTTTTACAATCTCGGTTAGATATTTCTTTGATTACCAAC
>Ga0214921_10003379_pt1 | contig 24498 bp, 30 predicted proteins | sample LL1505_MetaG_FD_177992 | JGI IMG/M metagenome (GOLD analysis project Ga0214921, IMG submission 177992) | Freshwater microbial communities from Lake Lanier, Atlanta, Georgia, United States - LL-1505 | ecosystem: Environmental > Aquatic > Freshwater > Lake | place: USA: Georgia | collected...
AACACCTGCTTCACCAGCGAGCGCCTTAGCAAATAGGGTTTTGCCATTTCCTGGTGGTCCCTCAAAAATAAGACCCTTTGGTATACGCACATTATATCCTTGGTATTTGGTATGATTGGAAAGAATATCAATACACTGATTTAGCTCTTGTTTAATATTATCATATCCACCAATATCTTTGAAAGTTATCGGACTTTTATCGACCACTTCGAAATTATCGGACTTTTTCTTCGTATTACGGCTATTGGAGCCATAGAATCTGTCGCGATTATCGTCTTCATCGTCGGGCTCATTATATTTAAGACCAAGGCCAGGAATTACGGTAGTTCCTGGGCTAATAATAATACGAAAACCACCCGTTGGTCGACTAATATTTGGATTCGCATAAAGTTCTGCCAAATCATCGAAAAAAGTCCGCTCCGTGCCGTTCTCATGGGTACCCATTATTTCCTGGTTTTGAATCGTAATGTTTTGGGAATTGAGGCGTCGGACATACTGCTCATAATAAGAGCGCGAATAAGGGTAATTTCGCATGGATAGAGCTGTACCAGGTTCTCGAATCGCTTTAAAAAAACTGGGGAAAAACGCCGCAACAGAAGTAATAAAAATGAGCCCCAGGATTTTCATTTTTATTATATACATACTAAATGTTTATATGCAAACCGCAATATTATTTTTCATTATAATAAAGCCCGCGTTTTCCGCAAAGGTCTTCGTCTGCTCTTATTTCTTGTGCAAGTAAATATTTTATTGCGCCCGAAATAATATTTTTTTCGCCGAACTTGGTACATTTACCCATAAGTATACTGGTTTGACCTTTGGGTTCTCGAAAATAGGCACAATGTTTACAGATGGCGGCCTCGGCATTTTTGATAACGGGTCGTAAAACGGGCATTATAACATTACTATTATGCGAATTATTAAGTCAATTTTTTGTTAGTATATATAAATGGTAGCGCAGGTAATATATAATACAGAAACATTAGATACTACAAAACCTATAGTTGGAACCGTTCAAATGGACAATCATGAATTCGAATACGAAGTCTATTTATTACCTATTTTAGGAGACGAAAAAGACTCTGTCGAGCGCGATTTAATAGCACGACTAGGCGGCCGCTTGCAAAACGGAAAACATTGTTTAGATATTGATGAAACCGTTGTTTCGCGAAATATTGAGAACGGTGAATATTCAGCCATGGCATTTGTGAAGAACAAGCATCATGATGATGTGGCCTCCGGAACATTACAATATTATGACTGGTGCAATACAGGTAAACCTCAAATGTGGATTAATGATTTATGTCGTATAAGCACCAGTAAACAGGCAGCAAGTCCAGTGAAAGCTCTGTTAAAAGTATTTGAATTAATAACAAAAAAACATACGAAGCGTCTGAGATACATAAATTTGATGGTTGATAATGAGAACCCGGAACAAGCCAAAGTATTAATCAGTATTTACGGAAAATATGGGTTTGAAATTATGAAATGTGCAATGGATGACCCCGACAATGAATATACACTGATGCGTAAACGATTGGACAGAACGTCGCCATCGAAAACTAGGAAATCGAGAACATCGAAGGGCGGACGTAAGACGCGGATAAACAAATAATTTTTAGTCTTTATTTATATTATCCATGGCACCTATTCGCATAATTACAAGTTGTTATAATGATGATATAAATTTAGCATGGACGCTTTATTTAATAAAAAAGGACCTACCCTATATTATTTATAAAAAATCTGCCATAAACGAGAACCAGAAACAATTTGCAGACCTACCCTATCAACTCATTGAAATCCCAAATATATGTCGCTGTGAATATGCCTTTATATATCATATAGTAAACAATTACGATAGATTAGACGACGTAACTGTTTTTGTGAAATCAAATTGGCAAAAGTATGGTATTCCTCTGTATTATTTATTAGAAAATTGCACGAATTATGATTATATGACAGTGGGGGCGCATTATCAAAATATTAGTTATGTATATCATGAACCATCAGATATAGAGGTTTGGGCAAATTGGTATGATAATATTTTTGATGCGCATATAGAAAAACCAAAAGACGTGTCCGTTTGGGGACATGGCCCTTGTTTTAGCGTCTCTCGAGAACTTATTCGGCGACATCCAAAATCGGTATATGAATATTTATTAGAAAGATTGTCACGGCCAAGCCAGATTTTTAGCGGTGCGAAATTAAACGAAGTCGGTGTCATATATCATAATGAAATTCAGCGGTTTTATACAATATTTTTTACGCATGGCCTTTTGCCAAATCAATATAAAATATTTAAGGATAAACAAATAGATAATATCAAACCCAATATAATCTATCCGAAGCGCCGTTTTAGCTTATTTACATAATTAGAACCATAGTGCGAGACGGCGGGCACGCCAAACCCAATAGGGGTCGGGGTAAGCATAATCGTAGTAATAGTAGTGGTACGAACGACGTGTATGGTGGCGGTGGCGGCGGTGGTGGTGACTATGGTGGCTTGATGACGAAGAGGACGATGATGAGGACGACGATGATGACGAGGAGGAAGATGAAGACATCTTATGAAATAACGCGGTAAAATTATTTTTACTGGAAAAATAATTTTGCTCCTTAATATGAACTGCAACATGCAGTTGTACTTACAACAATAAATTAAAAACCAAAACTAGCAAAAATTGTATTTTGATAATTTTGATTTCAACTTTTGCGATGCACTTTTGAGAACATTCGTGGTTTGTACCAATTCTTGACTAGCCTGCGTAATAAACTGAATATCGGGATTATGTTGAAGCGAAATACTAACACCTTGTTCACATAAAACGTTCCAGTTATCAATGGTAGCTACGGCTTGATTAATAATATTTTTCTCTTTTGCGGAAAGTTCGCAATCTGAGGGTGCCGCAAAACTGGCATCGACAAAATGTCCGATATATTGCATCGCACAATTGATTTCGTCCATAACCCCAGATAAAATAATCTTGGTATCGTGAGCCGATTTGGGTACTTGTATGGACGTAGTTGCGAGAACCGTTTCCTTGAATTTACCGAAGATGTTAGATAGATTAACAATTTTACCAAGTGCACTCGATATTGAAAGAAGGAAATTATAGTCGTTGATGATACTGACGTTTTGTAATTTAATGATAAAGGTATTGAAAAGTACACTGAGTTCATCGGCGGCTTGTCCAAATTCACTGAAACCTTCTACGTCGATATCGAGTTCCATTTGTTTGGTCTCATTCGCGATTTTGGCGGCGGCTACAAATAAGTTCTGGTAGTCATCAATGGAACCTTTTCCGTGGAAATCCGAACATTTTATTTCGGACGCATAGAGCTGAATTTGAGAGAACACGGCGTTAATAGAGGGGTCAAGGATTTCATCGTTATACGTAGTAACCAATTGTTCTAGGTTTTCTGTGATTTGTACGTCTGAACTAGCGTCCGTGGTTAAAAACTTGCTTATCGTAGCAAACGAACCATCCGCTGTCCAACCTTGTTGGTCCGTAATCGTATATCCGGAGCCATCGATAGTAAGATTCATGGAAAAATCTACGATGGGCCTGAAAATAGGAGTAAACGAACAGTCGTCATCAGACGCGCCAGAAACATCATAAATGTTACCCATAGAAACGCTATAGGATACGTCAAAAATATTACGGCTTACGTCGACAATATGCCCCGAATTATCAAAATGTATGTTCGTTGTATAATGAATAACATTACCGGAACCATCGTGAACTACGTGGCCGGAGGCATCGTGGACGATGGGTTCGTTATCTTCGTGGTCGCTGTGGTCGTGGTCAGATGAGCCGGGCATCTATATGTATTTTGAATATAAAAATATATGCAAAATATTTAAACGATATTTTTCTAAACTCTGACCACGTATGGTCACAAAATTTACTATTGTAATCAAAACAATAATATTAAAATAACTAGTTGATGAAATTCTTGTGAGAGCGTTGGTTTGTCTAGTATAGACAATTCTTAAGAATGAACAGTAATAGTACTGAGCGGGACACGTAGTTCGTTTGTTTCGATGCGTTTTGCGATAGGGTTTTTACGGGCACAACCTCGTTTATGGGCCGCGAGTGCTTTCAAGTTATTAGCATTGAAAGACTTACACATATCGCACTTGAATCCGGGTTTTTGAACAGTATTGGTATACTTGGTAGACAAATACTTGTCTAAGCACGGAAATCGGATTTCGTCGATTTGACTGAGAACTTTCTTCTGGCAGTCTTTATATAAATTAATGAGTGCTTCTTTTTGAGAAATAAAGAGTTGATATTCTTTGTTGATTTCATCGAGAACTGCCTTAGAAATAGTGTTCTCGTCTTTAGTACCTATGTTCAGCTCCTTCAATTTACCGGAAATCGTATCAATAACATCCACTGCAATTTTGATTTTTTCCGGGCTATAGCAGGCACTATGAACAAAGACGATAATATTTCCTCGATGGTATTCGATGAAATAGTTAGGTTTTGAAGCAAACCCACTACGTTGTGAGACAAACACACCGTGGCAGTTTTTTTCTTCAACCGTTTTATAGAATTCCGCGATTCTGTCCGTACTGATGTTCTCTTCGACATCGGTGCATTCGAATAAAATCGCTGGTTTTAAGTAGCGTTTCATGGAGAATCGAACGGACTGCTCCGTGCTATTTTGAAGCACAAATTCCGCCGTGCTATACATTTTGTTGAATACTCCGCCCATTTGCTGAATGTTCATGTTCTCGCAATTTTCGATACCATTATGGTGGTGCTTTTTGAACATTTCGCCAATTTCACTGATAAATTTGGCATGACTAATTTGTTGACGTACTGCGTTTTCTTTCTGTATGTCGGCAATCTTTTCTGTAATATTATTATTCAGAGCATGAACAGTGTCATGAATAAAATTATTACCATTCACAATAGGACGTGATGCCATTGACCTTTCAAACAATTCGATGAACATCAGGTTAACCGTGTTGATGTCAATTTGTGGATTGTTTTTGTAGAAAGTAACGATACGGGGGTCAATGTTTTCAAGCAAAGAAACCATTAGTTAATACAACTGGTATATATTTATATTATAAATTAAAATGATATTGTTGACGCATTTTAATTTATCGGTTTTGCTGTGGCAAAGTTGGTTGATGAGGATTTGGAATAGGAACAACCGGCGCATTTGGTATATTTTTTTGTAGACTGGCAATAATCGCGTCTTTTTGTATTATAATAGAAATCAATTCAGCATTTTTTTTTTGTAAGTACTCGACCAGGGGATTTCGATTTCCTGCCGCTGCATTACTTTCTAACATTTGTTGAACGGATTGTAATTCGGTCTGATTTTGTACTTTTGAATTACATTGGTCGAGTTCGGCCTGTAATCGTTTATTTTCTTCTATGAGTGCCAAAAAATTGGTCCAGAGTTCATTATATTTGGTTTTCCAAATATAGTTCTCATATCCCAGATTATTGAGATAATTAGTCATATGACTATCACCCCCTGGATTATTTACCATATAATTTCATTGTCTAAAAAATTTTCTAAAGATTTCGGCATCAAACCACAAATGGTAAGGCTGTAGTACAAAATTTACAAAATTATTACAATTTGTACAATTGTACTTTTTTGTCACTCTGTAATATTTCTGATTACAAATTCCGACTGCATTAATGGTAACGATTTAGGAAAAATATTTGTGAAAAATAATCTGCCCGAGTAATATATGTCGATGTCGACAAACCCTGGCGTTCCTCTTTTTCCTGCTTTCAACCCCTACTCCCTCGACCCTAGCCAAATATTAGCGTCGATGCAAAACACCAATTTAACGGCCAATGTATATGAAGGTACGTCGAAAACAATTAACGCGGTGAGCGATGCTCAGCGTCTTTTGACCACTGAAATTGCTGGTGTGAATAAGAACATCTATGATACTATTGCCCAGAACGCTGTTTCGATTGAGCGTAATGGTGCGAATGGCACTGCTACCACAGAGCGTGTTGGTTTCCAGGTTGGCGCCGCAGTAGACCGTAACGGTAATCAGCTTGGTGTTGCCGTGGAGCGCAACGGCGGTAATATCTTAGCGGCGATTGAGAAGGTCGCTGGTGAGGGCCGTTTGACCACGACAATTGTTGATGCTGCTAGCCGTCAGGCCGCGAACGATAGCGCCCGTGATGTGATTCGCGCTGTTGACCGTACTGGCTCCGATGCGATTGGAACGACCAAGGATAGCTTTGCTACGCTTTTGGGAACCATGGAGCGCACCGCTGGTGAGACCCGTTTAGCTAATGCTATTGGCCAAGGCCAATCAGATATTAAACTTACTGATGTTCGCCATGCGATTTTAAATGACGTGAACCGTAGCACAAATGAAATTTTAGCTTCGGGTACGCAGAATTTCAATGTTGTAAATAAATCGGTAACGGATGCCGCTTGGGAGAACCGTACTGCCGTGGCCGCCGGTTTCCAGAATATTGCCGAGGAGCACCTCCACACCAAGTTCGACCTCGCGACCCAAGAGGCTAATCACTACGCTTCCGTTCTTCTTGAGGGCCAGAAAAACAAGGAACATTTGGCTAGCCATGCCGCCATGCAGTTCGCGGCCATGATTAGCAAGACGGACAGCCATGCCGCCGGTTTATCCAAGCAGATGGATAACCACTACGCGTCCATCCTTCTTGAACAACAGAAGGCCAAGGAGCTCATTTCGCGCGAGCTCGCCGATGCCAAATACGAGGCACTTAAGAACAAGATGGAGCTCTCGAAAGAGATGGGCGAGTGCTGCTGCGAGATTAAACAGAAGGTGGACCAGCGCGCTCAAGATGTTATTGGTGTAGTTGATACACTTGACCGTAACCGTCTCCGTGACGAGGTCAATACCACGTCCAACGAGAACAACTTACTCAAGTTTGCTGAGCTTGGTGCCTTTGGCGGGTATGGTGGCTATGGTGGTTATGGACGTGGTTCCCGCGGCCGTCGCGGTGGTCGCCATCATTGACGGGGCGAAGGGTCGTCAGGTAATGCGAGAAATAGTGACCCGGTAAGACGTAGGTCGAGAAGCCATTCATCAGACTCGTCTGATAGCGAATCTAGTTCGTCTTCGTCATCTTCATCGTCGTCTAGTTCATCCGATTCATCGTCTTCTAGTTCCTTATCTTCATTGAGTTCTTATAAAAGAGGCCCCCGTGGTAGTCGAGGATTTATTGGACCTGTAGGACCCCCTGGTCGCGACGGCGCTCCTGGCCAAGACGGTGCTCCCGGCCAACAAGGCCCTCCTGGACAAGACGGTGCTCCTGGCCAACAAGGCCCTCCTGGACAAGACGGTGCTCCTGGTCAACAGGGCCCTCCTGGCCAAGACGGTGCTCCTGGTCAGCAGGGTCCTCCTGGACAAGACGGCGCTCCTGGCCGAGACAATTGAATCGCAACTTCTCGCATTTCGCAAAATCAAACGTTACAATTTAATACGACCTCAGGAATATTAAATAAATCAATAACATTTTCAATAGATAATATGCCAGTAAGTGCATACGGATATTTAATATCGCCAGGAACATCCGACATACCAACATATATGTATGGTAAAAAAGATTTCATAGGCGACGAAGGATTGGGAATTGCCGATGACCCACAGCACGAAATAAATAAATTGAATTATATTCAGTTAGATGTTTCGGCTATACAGAACTTGAGCCCGAATATTACCATTGAGAATATTCAAAAAGATGGCGGTTTCGCGCTTTATGGTTCGACCAAACAGGGCTCAATCGGCCGACTATTATATACGTCAGAGGATAGTCCACAAATACAGACAGTAAAAATTCCCGACATAGAATCCTATCCATATATATCCGTAACTGCTCATGGCGAAAGTATTACAGCCAATGTATTACTCAAATCTATTGATTTTGCTATCTGACGCTCCTTGCCAAAAACCAATAATAATATGAATATTCATATTATTATGTTTTACATGCCAAACAACAGTTATAAGTTCTATAACAATGTGCACATATTACAGCCCCGCATGCTTTTCGACAATATTTTGGCTCTTGTCCTGGAGCAAGAAGTAATGCTTCGCGCTGCATCACAATTTTCCAACATAATGCCTCTTGTTCTTTAATTATATTATCAATTAATTCATTAAGTTCATCTTCCATTGCTTTTTTTTGTTTATAAAAATCGTTTTTATTAGATGTTATTATAAAATTTTGTTTACAGGTTGAACATTTCATTACTATAATTGATATATATTATTTTTATATGTTTTTAAAACAAAATTTTCTAAAGCATATACGCAGCGGATATTAAAATTATAAATACAAAATCACAAATTTACACGCCTAACAGTATACGTATCAAAAGTACCTATATGTTTCATATAAACATCGCGATTTAACTCAAAAACCAGGGTGTCGTCAATACCATTTATTTTGTTATAGAGTTCTTTACTAATTTGTATTGTGTTTATTTCGGCAGTGCTTTGTAGACGAGCCGTTCTGTTTACGTGTCGACCTACAATGCATAGTCGAGGATTTAATTTACCAAGAACCGAAATAACGTATGAGCCAATATGTATACCTATTCGAATTTCTAAATTATGACTTGGTGTATGAATGTATTTAACTTCATTCATGATTTCTAAAGCAAAATAAACCATCTCGAGAAACATTTTATTATTATATTTTGTATTATACATGTCTCCGACGACCATATAGGCGTCGCCAATGGTTTCTATTTTCTGAATATATTTGTATTTTTTCAAAATGGTATCAAATCGCGAGAACATATCATGTAAAATCATATAAATAATAAAATCCGAGTATTTTTCTGCTATTTCACAATAAGAAACAATATCCGAAAATAGAATACACCCATTTTTGTTTGTAATATATTTCATTTTGTTTTGTAAATAAACTTCATCGAAATCAAATGGTAATAAATTTTGTAATAATTTCGCTTTTTTTCTATATTTTTGTATACATATTATGAAAAAAATACAGGACAAAAACCCACCAGTATTACAAAATATATTCATTTAAATACTGTTACATAATACAAAATACAAATTTAATATCATTATTACGCCTTCATACGTAAATAGCGCCGGTCCTCGGGTAAAAGTCCATCCACAAACCTCTGTTTAAGTTGTAACGTGGTTCCACTCTGCATAATCCATTCGTGAATCGGGCCTTCAGCCCATCCCATAAAGACATATTCCCTCTCAAATGACCTAGCCTTTGTTCTATATTGTACGGTAATGGTTGAACCAATGGTCGGTTCACGTACATTCAAGCAACGCTCTGCATTATATAATTCTTCGGCGCCACGATTGGGACACTTACAAATGGCTAATCTTTTTGCGGCACCCAGATAAAACTCGGGGTAATCCTGCTTGGAATAAAAGCGTGACCATAATATATCCATGTTTTTGGATGTACTCTTTCGAAAGACAAAATCGCCAAGCTCGTGTGCATAATCACCAAAACCATGGTATTCATCATCCATCTGGTGGCACACCGGATAAACATTCATTTCAGCAAGAGACTATCGTTAATTATAAAATCAAAAACAAAAAGGATTTCAATTTTTAGCTCATTTAATTTTGTATTCTCCCACGCGAATAATATCATCATAAATATTTTTGTATTCTTGGCTATTGGAATCTAGGTTTTTTATGTGTTCCATTTTTTCAACTACAGTGCCTTTATAATAAATATCCTCTTTGATAATATTTGTTAACTCTTCGTTATTTAAAATGTATTTATATAAGTGATTTTTATTTTCCAAACATAATGAACTTACCTTACTACGAAGAGGATATAATAACCATTTCATAGATTGTATAGGATAGTTATCAATAATTAAATTTGTTTTAACCTCTATTTCGTTTAATAAATAAAGCATAGATTGTTCTTTCAGCAATTTGTGATTATTATTCAAATAATGATGATGGTACCATAATAAACTATAACCCAAATAAATATTCGATAGAATATCTGACATGTTTCCAGACAACATTTGTTTGGATTTGATTTTTCCACCCAAAAGTGCAATAAAATTAGAAAGTAAACTAAATTTTAGAGTAGCGTAGTCTAAACGCATCTCTATGTCTTTACTATTTAACATGAATTGTGGTGGACAAAATAACAATAAATAATTTGCGGTGATATCAGAAAACATCGCGTTAAAATTCGTACGAAAGGCAGAAATATCATTTTTTTGTATACTTTCAAAAATAGGGAAGATATAAGGATGACTTTTATTTAATCCTTGTCCAAAAATAATGAGTCCGCGAGTAAGTGTATTTGAACCCTCCACTGTAATCCCTACTGGAGATGCATTATAAAATTTGGTAAAAAAATTATTTTCTCCAACGCATATTGCACTTCCCGCGTAAATATCCATACCATGGTTTAATACATTTCTTGCTCGCTCCGTGGTTTGTTGTTTCATAATAGCGGTAACAACAGAGGGCGTTGAACCACTATCTAAAATATGGTTGGTAAACTGAACAGAACTATGAATAATCCATGTGTTTAAATACATATCTACAAATTTTTCTCGGACAGCTTCCATATCTCCGATTTTCATATTAAATTGCTTACGTAAATTAATATAGTTCATGATAGCATAGGTTATGTATTTTGATGAACCATTTGCAGTGGCTGGTAAACTTACGCCACGTCCAACTGCCAAACATTCCATTAGCATTTTCCATCCTTCGCCAATTTTATTTTCGCCACCAATCACTTGTTCGGGCTCAATATGAATCGTACCTTTTATGGTACCATTTGGAAATCCGGAATTATTTGGGTCATGATATGTATTGCATAAATTTGGAAAATGCTGTTTTTCTATTAATGCTAAAGTTATGCCTGTTTTTTTGCATTCCAATAAATGATTTGGGTCCGTTAATTGAAACGCGATGCCCATTAAATTTGATACGGGTGCTAACGTAATATATCTTTTATTCAAAGTAATTTTTATTTTAATTTTACCGTCCACGAGTTCCACGATTCCTTGGTCTATTGACCCGACCGCGTCGCTTCCATTATTTGGTCCGGTCAATCCAAAACAAGGTATAAATGTTCCATCCGAAAGTAAAGGTAAATAGTGATTCTTTTGTAATTCGGTTCCATAATGTTGTATTAATTCTCCGGGACCCAAAGAATTTGGTACCATAGTAACCACACCCAAAGAGGGATTATAGGAAGAAATTTTTGATAATATTTTAGATTGCGTGGTTACAGAAACTCGATTACCATTGTATTTTGTATCTATAATCATACTCAAATAACCATTGGTTCCTAAATATTTTAGTTTTTCGTATATTTTTGTATCGGGATACAACTTTTCTTGTCCAAATAATTCTAGTAGTTTATCCGTAGAAGCTACAAAATCTTTTTCATAACGAGTAAGTTTTTTTAGAGTCGCGGAATTATAAAGATGTTTATAATCTATTTTTCCCTTAAATATTTCTCTATCAATAGATACACCCCCAGATTTCAATGCTATTATTTCAGTTTCTGAAATTTTGGGTAATATGGACTTTATACGTTGGAATAAATATTTATACATCTGTATATTTATTATAAATATTTATATAACACCATTTTGCGTTAAAAATTGATTTGACAAAACAATAAATAAAAATTAGTAAACGCTGAACATGAGGCTTTTACAAATTATATTGGCAGTATTTTCGCTAGTTTGCGCTGCAAAGTATGATTGTAACGCAAAATGCACAAACGAATGTGCCAGAAAACTGGCAGCAAAAGAAAAAACGGCTCATTGCACCTATGTAATCCGTAATTTTAAATCAAAGACGAGAACCACGTGTGCCAACCCAGAAAACGACTATCAAGACCTATATAAAAATTATAATATAACAACGCTTGAGCAACAGTATAGTGAATATCGGCCATGTATTGAATGGATTTCGGGTATGTTCTTTGAAAACATGGTATATATTTGTATTCTCTTATGGTTTATATGTTTCGTAAAGTGGCCTTGTCCTTAACTACCACAAAATATTACGCGCCAAATTATTGGCCGAATAACGATTTCCTGCCCAATCGCCTTTAATAAGACCAGAACGTCTTAAATAATTCTTACGTCGGGCTTTATCATGATGTTTGGTATAATCTTCATAGCCCATTTGACCAAAGTTGACCCACCGGTTATTTTTTTTATCATAAACAGAGTATTTTTTATTAGCCACAGTGCCAGGATAGAGTTTCGCGGTTCGTCCTAAATACTTATAAGCTTTTGCTTGAGCGGTACGGGGCGTAGAATATAAAAAAATCCGCGATGGCCAAGTTCTCTTTTTTTGCGTTTTGTTATGCATTTATAATAACGCAATAATTTATTTTCGTTTACGTGTCCAATTTTTTCTTCCATATTTACAGTGTTGTTTTTGTGAGAATCCCTTGGGTCGTTTACAATTGATACTTTTCTTATATTTCATGGACCAGCGTTTTGCTGTTTTATTTGCCATATAGAATACATGAATATAAAAATAAAAATTGATTGATTGGAACACCAGTTCGACGGACATCAACAAACAAATAATGAGTAACAGCGCCGAACGATTTATTGGAAGAATGTTTCATAACCTAAAAAGCGATGGTTGTAATACAAAAAAATTAGATAAATATTTTGGTTGGAAAGATACGGAGAGGAATATCCGAAAGATATCCTTGACACGAGACACCGACTATAAGAGATGTTTACATTTAACAATAAAATCAAAACATCGCGATTATGATGTTCTCGAAACCTATTTGGATAGGCTACCCAGAGACATGAATAATATTATTTATTCTTATTTGTTTACGGTTCGAGAACTAAAGTATATCATAAATATACCAATAAATTACCCATTTGATGAACCAAAATGGGTTCTCAAAAAGTATAGCGAAAATGGACAATCGAAACCATATTATGAACCAGACCCGAATGCACTCTATTGTGGACAAGACCATAGTCCGTCGATGCACATAGATAGAGAGATATTACTTTATTGTTCATTGATTTCTTGGTTTAATCAAGAATAAGGCGAAAAATTTTGGGAATCATAGTTCATGGGCTCCATATGTAGCGGGACACTAATGGGTTCGTATACTTGGGAAGGAAAGGTCTCGCCGAATTTTTTATGCATCAATCCAAGTTCTTCAGTAAATTCGAGAACATTTTTATGAATAACAACGCCGCCTTCTATCAAAACATCTTCCTGAAATTGACAATCGTTTATGTCGTCTTTCACAGTATTAACGACCGGAACATCCCCTAATTTTTTTATCGCACCACAATGGTCGCCAAAGTTCTCAAACATGAGCTTACTCATTTCGGCCGGACTTATCGCAAACTCCAAAGTTCTCAAAATTGCATCTTTTTCTTCATCCGTTAGACGAATATCATAGAAAAACTCCATCATTTCAATCATAGTTTGATGACTACATTTGGTAAAATTGGCAATGACGTCAATACGGCCAGGTCGGATGAGTGCCCGGTCCAACTTTTCAGGAAAATTACTGGTCATAATAACAATACGACCAGGGATTTCGAGAACTCCGTCGAGTAAATTCAGCAAAAATGATAGGTCTATTTTCTCGGCTTGCATCCAATCATCGTTATTTGCATACGTATCGGGCCGACCAGGATTCGTTTTTATACTCGTAGGTACATCTGGTACATCAACCGCCTTTTTGACTGCTCGGTCAGTAACCAAATCACTTTGGCAATCAATATCTTCGAGAACATAAATACGCTGGTCTAGGGGAATATAATATTTTTCGGATTGTCCGGTAGAAACATTGAGAACCATTATCAACTCATTAAAAAACAAGTTCTCTAATTGTGTCTTTGTAATATCATTATTGAGATTAATATTAATAATATGACGTTTGGTTTCATTCGCCAGGCATTTAATAGATGATGTCTTACCTGCTCCCGCTTGGCCCGATAAAAGTAAGCCAAGTGTATACGGAATACCCTTGGTGTCATACCATTTCCGGTTTTTGATAAAAAATTCGACGCGCTTCCGTACGACGGAAATCTCGGGGCCAAAAAGATTCGTAAATTTACGGTTGGTGTGGAATACTTTCATCGTAAAAACACTATTATTGGGTAACTTACTATAATCTTTCTGGCCATTCGTGGCCGTCGGTGCATTCATAGGATGTTGATTAAAATAATACATTTTATCGCCCAACTTGTTCTCGATTTTGATTTTATATTCATGGGTAATTTTATTGAGAAACGAACGCAACTCTTGCATGGACTTAGTATAAGAAAAGAGTTCAATCGTTTGTTCAATGCCTTCGCTACCCGGTTTTTCGGTAGCGTCGACCATTTTATTTTCATTCAATTTCACAAAAAACTCCTCATAGATTTCAATAATATCCGATTGATTAAGAACAAAGTTTTGTTTCTTAAAACTAATATGTTTGGTGTTCTCGTTATTCGTGATATAATCTAAGAGTGCCTGACCAAACATATTTTCATGGTCGGCAATATTAACGAGAACTGTAATCGATGCGCTTTTCTTGGCTTTTTTATCGGCTGCAGATACAATTTCATTCATTAATTTATTGGATTTTATGTGTTCTTGGTAATAATTGGTTACAAATGTATTAACGCCTGGAAAAACCGATTTACAGAGGAAATCGATGAGTCCGGTGGCCATAAATACGTAAATCATATTAAAAATACCTGTATTGGTTGGTGCGTTTTTTTCTGTGCCATGCATGGAAGAAAACATGGTCATGGTCATGAGTTGAGTTTTTAGGAGTTCCATCATACTATTAGGACTAGGAATAGGGCCATTCATTATTGGGTAACATAAAAAAATCTTTATATTTTTATAGTATAGAATGAATTGGACGGTTCTCGTTTTTTCTGCGGTATTATTTTTTGTATTGACGCCGGGTATATTGGTAACACTACCCAAGGGTGGTAGTAAGGTTACGGTTGCCGCCGTACATGCACTCATATTTGGACTCATATTTTATTTTTCAAATAAATTAGTTTGGCATTTGTCGGAGGGGTTTATAGAAGGCCATAAGTGTGCCAAATGTCCAACAAATTACTCGCATGGTACTTATCCAGATTGCGCTTGTCACAGAAATTAGACCTTTAAACATCCTCAGCACGAACAATAAACGTCATTTCCCCGGACTTCATGACATAATACTCCCCATAAAACGGCCTAATAAATTGTAACATGTTACGAAATTCACAGTTATGAATAGTAAATATATCTTCCTGACGTAGCATAGAGGGCGTTATATTTTTAGGCACTGATGGCCCGACTATTTTTTGGGTAAATGTATCATCATCCACAAAATAAAGTCTACCATTGGGACAGCGAAACATATAAATTGTACCTGTTTTCTTCTCCACAAAAGATAAATCTTTGCTACCTAGCAAATATTTATCGAGCCGATTTGACATGTTGATTTTTTTCTTTTACATAATCGGAACAAAAGCAATCAATTTTTAGCCATAAATAATATATTTTTATTACAAGGAGGGGTCGCAGGGGAACCTTGGGTTCCCTGCCAAGATATAATAATCAAATGTCCAGTCCCAATAATGATGTACTTTGAGTCCCTGGCTCATCGACTCTATTTCTTCCGCCGAATAACGCCGCGCCGCACCCAAAATATGGTCAAATGTCATAAAAAAAGGCACCAGTAAAAACCGCACCAGACCAAAAAACGGATTACTAGCATTAATGGCGCTACCGCCAACACAAATTAAAGAATATGTAATAAATCCAAACACCGGTAGCGTCAAGATATGTAAATATTGTAACATAGAGCAAAAACGCCGGGGTTCAACAATAAAAAGAGTCATATTATTTTCGCGTATTTGAGCGAATATTTTTTCAACCGTAGTTGGGTCTATATGATGAAGACTACCAAAAAGGGTTACCGTTTTTATAGATTCAGGTAAATTGGATAAATGGGTAGCATCGACAGGTTCTCGAATATATGAAATATTTTCATCAGATAGTTTGGACCATTGATTTACTTTTGGATGTAGGTCAGATAATATAATTTTAATATCATTACCGAAAAATTGACGTAAATGACCTACAGTTGCGTCGCCTCCTCCTGAACCAATATCTAAAAATGTACCTTGATTATCTACATGTTCAGAAAATTCCTTTGGCAGAGTATTGGTTTGGTAGCGTTGACTATAGCTCATATCATAAAGCATACCATCAGCGCAATCCAAAAACATTGTATTGAACCAATCATAATCTTCAAGTTCATTCATAGGAAAACGTTGTTCAGTTAAAATAAAATAGGTACTACAAATAAGTGCCAAAATACATAATATAACAAACAAAAAACAATAATAATAAAACACGACTTGTAAAAAGCTAATGAATTTCATATAGTATCATAATATATTCTAAACTAAAGCATAACCAATGGTACTATTTTAATTACAAATTAGAATAGTAAAATAACAAACTCGAAATCTTTTGTAAAGTATATATAATGAAAGTAAATATTTATATAATAGCAGCGCTAAGTTTTGTTTTAGCATTAATTTTATTTTATAATACAGCAAAAAAAGAAAATTTTGAAGGGACTACATATAGATTACCAGACAATTGGGCAGATAAAATAAATATAGATGAATTTAAAAACAGACCAATAAAATATTTAGAAATTGGTGCGTTTTATGGAGCAAATGTAATTGAAACCGCAAAAACCTACGGACAACACAAAGACTCAAAATTATATTGTGTTGACCCCTGGGAAGATTATAATGACTACCCTGAATATAAAGGAGAAATTGGCCATATTTACGATACATTTATAAAAAATATTTCGGAATCTGGGCATAAAGAAAAAATAATAGTTAACCGAGGATTATCAAACATTGAAGTACCAAAATATGAGGACGATTTTTTTGACATTATTTATATTGATGGTAATCATGAACCAGACTATGTTTTGGAGGATGCAGTTCTTTCGTTTCGAAAATTAAAGAAGGGAGGATATATGATATTTGATGACTATGGTTGGGGAGGCCCCGACCTGACACAAAAAGGAATTGATGCATTTATTTCCGGATATTATAAACGAATAGAAAATTTAGGGGAGTCCAACACTCAGATGTTTATTAAAAAAATCAGTTAGAATTTAATAAAAATAAAGTCAATGTTGCGTTAATTTGAGGATTAGTATAGCCAAGACCACTAATATCATATAAAGTTACAAATGGAATATAGGGTGTATTATTATAAACTTCAAGAATACAGGCTTTGCCATTAGGTGCATAAGGACAATCAGTACAAATATCTTCATCAGTGATTTGAACAATGACCAAACAGGAATTTTGGCAGGAACCAGTGAGAGAACCAATAGTGGAACCTGGGACAATAACATTCATATTTTTATAAAGTGAAAACTGGCAGGCTTCAATATGATAAATATTGGTATACACATAATAATACCCTTTTTGCCAAATATGTATTTTACTTGTGCCAGGATTATGAGCACACGAGCCATGAATATAATTATTTAATGCGAATGAAATAGGGCTATTGGCTGAAACTTGTTGTTGATTTGTATTATAAATATTCAAAAAAGTACTTGAAACGTCGACTTGACCAAAGGGGCCGGGTGGACCAGGAGGACCCACCGGCCCAGGACTTCCAGTAAAATAAAAATATTCTCGAATACTTTTACCGAGTAATATTTCTTTACCAGAAAAATGTTCATTTAAAAACACATGACTTAGGTCAAAAGGTTCTCGAATATAACAACAAGAACCATCGATTGTTTTTACAACGTTACAGGAATTATCAATGTCTGTATACACAATTGAATTTTCCATATAACAGTAAACAGAAAAAGTTACAACTAAATAACTGCATTAGCAATAAGGCAAATACAATTCTAATTACAAAATTAGAATGGTAAAAAATTGAACGCAATGATAAAACCAAGAAGTTCTCAAAATCATGGACGAACAAACTTATTTGATACTACAATGCGGGGCGCCATTTATTTATAAACCAGCATATTTTCGGTTGAGTGGCGCGCTAAGTCCAAATACATGGAATTTTATTGTAATGCAGAATAAAACAAATAGTGGGTGTATTGGCTTAACAAAAAATATGAATACGGATAGAACAAAAAATAGTGTAAAATTAAGTGGAAATGGTCCTATAGACTATAGTAAGCTAAGCAAAAGACAAAAAAGACGCGTCAGCACTAGTAGCATGCTATTATGTGATTTATCATTGAATTGTCAAGACGACGAAGAAAAATTCTTTGATTGGTTAGAGAATAGGATAGCTAGCTTGTAATAAAAGTCCGCACTGTCCATCTCCATTATTATATTCAGGACCTTTTCCGAGTAAAATATAACCCGCATCACCCCAAGATGTACTCCAGGAGTTTTTTACTTTCCAGTAATCGACGCCATCAAAGTTACCATAGCCAACTAAAAGCACACCATGGTCAAGTTTGGTACCACATGGACTCGTATAAATACCGGATTTATAGAGTTGAAATTCGCGTTGGTCGGCTTCAATAGCAATAGAAATAGGTTGTTTGGCTAGTGCGCTCATCATGGCGTCTTCTGAGCTAGGTGGAACGTCGGCAAAATCATGAATAGCACTTTTTTCAACAATAGAACATTTTTTTGTGCATGTGCCACTAGTCTTTGTAGTACCAGAAACATAAGGATAATCCGACTCGGTACATAGACCACCGTTTTGAATAATCCAAGAAAAAGCATTGTCCATGAGGCCACCCTTACAGCCCAAGTCTTTTCCACCATGGGCACGATTATCACAGTCTACGAGTTGTTGTTCAGAAAAAGAAAGAAGCGACCCATATTTATTAAAATAAGCGCCCTCTAGAGCACCCGTAGTAGAAAAACTCCAACAAGAACCACACTGTCCTTGGTCTTTCACCGCTGTTACGGCACCAGACGTTGTCCAATCAACAGATTTTGGTAGAGTAATATGACTAAATTCTTCAGTAGAATAACTCGGATTAGGTTTGTTGGAGTCTACTGTCAAATATTCATAGAGTGGCTCTGCAGGTTTATCAAATCCCATAAAAACACGGAATTGCTCTGAATCCATACCGGAAAACTGATTATGACCCAGTTTATAGGATAAATTCTTGGCGTTAATTTCCTCAATAAATTTATGGTTTTGTGTCCAAGTGTGAAAGATTTGGTTAAAATGGTGTTTATTAGTAAAACGAATAGAAAATTCGTGAGTCCAGTTCTCAAAAAGTTGAATTAAACTGGACTGAGAAAGAACAAAAAAAGATAATAATGACAAGGCGCGCATTATAATATATTAACGACAGAAACTTTACGTCCATTTACTTCGTTGGGCAAAACAAAAGACACCCCAGAAAACCTTGCCGTTAGGATAAGTCATCTTACCATAGACTTGTTCCTGTTCCTCATAATATTCATCTTCATAATATTCGTCATCCGTAATAGTCTCTTCAACAGTTTCTTCATCATCTTCTTCGTCTTCGTCTTTCATCCAGTAGTCGCGAATCGGACCTTCGTAAACATTACCATTCGCAAATGTCATCTTGCCATAACAAGGCAATCCAAGTTCGTCAAACTCACCTTCATACACATCACCATTATCAAAATACTTGGCAGTATCACTGAACTGGCTAACTTTTTCACAGTTCCACATTGGTTTCTCCTGCGCCAGCGCCTTAACAGAAGACAGCACAGGAAACTGGGAGTTCGAAGAAATATCAACAGTGGGCTTACGAAACTTGGACATGGTTGTTTTTTAAAGTTATTAAAAAAACAACAGCAAAATCAATTTTTTTGTTAAGATTCACAAAGTTCTCAAAATTTATAAAAATTTTTTGATGCGTTTATAGATAGATTTATAATTAAAAAGCCCAAAAACCAGAATCGCAATAACGGAAATTCCGGTTACAATAGAACTAGAATCCGTAGAAAGTAAATTAGTAAAGGATTCGGCAGCATTTTTTTTATCCGCAAGAATAATATTGTGAATATTACGGTCACCGAGTATAATATTGGGGTAGTTTTTGGGAATATTATACTTTCCTTTCAATACGTAATTGGATAAAAGCACACTTAAAATTCCCTGTTCCGGTGTATACCATCGAAATCCTGGATAAGGAGGACTATACTCTTCGCCATCTATATATTTATCAATCAAACAGTATTTTTTCCACTCCTCCAAAATTTCAATGCTAATGGCAGATTTTCTGCATATAATAACATTAGCGATAACTAACGGAAAATTATTAGAGTATTTTGGGTCAATAGAGAGTTCGTCAATAACATTAGATTTGGTATAGTCCCGAAGAGGAAAAGAACTGGGGTCTCGTGGAATAAAAAAATCAAACTCATTCAAATCAAGAATTTTGTTAACAGTATTTTCAAAATCTTCAAAATCCTTGAGTTGTCCGTATTTTTCGCAATTACAGTCACGGTATACAAGAATTTCACCATCATTCATTTTTTCTAATTCTAAAAGCATAATAAGTGGTTTCCATGCACAAAAACCGACTAAATTCATACCGGGATTCATTGAAACAACACCAGGATTCGGATATTCTTTCACAAAATCGCTATATCCATTATCCTTTAAATACTTAGGACTATACATAAAATATTTTAAATCCGTTTTTTTTAATGCATCGGTAAGCTGTTGTTTAGAACCAGATAAATTTAATCCTTTATCGTTAGGTTCGCCTTCGGAACAAAAACTAATATAGTGCATATGTTTATATTATAAGTACAAATAATTTCAGCAGCAAAAAATTGAAAGCTGATTCCGAAAAATAAATCATTATAAAAACCACCAAAATGGCATCAAACGCTCCAACATTTGATAATTTTCATGATATTGAAATAACAACAGCATGTGAGAAAAACGGTAAAGGTCAAGACGAACCATTTTTCGGAGAAACTGCATCGGGTCGTAGGTATTTTGGTATTTGGGATGGTCATGGTTCTAATAGTGTGATAGACCAACTACGAAATTATGTTACAAACGGTAAATTGGCAGAATTTATGGAAGAAACATCACCCGTGCGCGTTTTGGCAAACGAGCTACTCAAAAAGCAGGTCTGTAGGACGTACGAATCGTCCGGTGCAACTATGAACTATGGTATTTTGGAGGGAAATATATTAAAGTGTATAAATTGTGGTGATTCACGAATGTTTGTTTTCCGTAACGGGGAGCTCATTTTTCAAAGTGTAGACCATGATTCATCAAATGAAAAAGAAAGAGTGCGTTTAGGAGACAGTGTAACCTATGATAAGAGTCAAAATATAAAAATGGTGGATGAAACAAGAATGATAGCAGTTTACGCAGAATATGTTCGAATGAAAAACGGAAACAATCTCGCAATTACACAGGCACTAGGGCACAATGGATACGCGGACCCTTCTCCAGACACATATGAAATCGAAATTGGACCAACAGACGAAATAATCGCAATATCAGTTAGCGACGGTGTTACTGACATGCTTTGTTATGACGAGGAAAACAACGTTGTGCCCAGTGATGTAAAAATGTTATACGAATTTTCTGCAGAAGAACTAAAAAACAAGATACAAGAACGTTGGTTACAGACATGGACTATGGTAACTATTGAAGGAGAAGAGCACCATGGAATAAATTATGATAAATCAGACTGCGATGACATAGGTATTACGCGATTTGTCATGCGGCCTAAGGTATAAAAGTTCTCAAAATCAAATGAAAATTGATAATTTTTTTTATTCAAAATCTAATAACAAACCACACCACCACAATGGATAACCAACCGAAAACAAGACAAGAGAAGAAGGGGCGCGATAAGCAGAAAGGCAGCGCACCGTATAGCGCAAAACATGTCCGGCAACAAGAACGTCTAGCTGAGCTTCAAAAAAAACGCACAGATAAGACTAAGTAATTAGACGCTTTCGTCATTTAAATCTCCGGACCATTGAGAAAGCTCTTCTGGTGTAGGTTCTCGATTATGCATAGCTTTAAAAGTATTAATATATTTATCATTTAGAATTTTATTTACCTCATTTACTCTTTCCAACGCAATATTGGGCTGTAATAAACGTTTTACAAACTCGGATTGTTGTTTTTTTTGTGGGGCTTGGATTTTTATATTAGGTTCATTCCCACCAGCATTTTTTTTATTATCTTTTCGATACCAATTATTCCGCGTGCCTTCGGTGGGTTTAATACCGTATAAAAGTCTTGGTTTTTCTACGCCTTTTTCCTCTTTAAACTTAAGTCCAAATTCTTTTACAATATCAATAGGAAGACTGGGGGTGGTTTCCATAAGACGTTCAAAATCTTCAGATGCACGTTTCAAGAACACACCTGCCAATTCTCTAGTACATGGTTCACGAGTCAATTCTAATTCAATTCTACGTGCATATTTATCCCATGCTCTTGAACAAATACGAAAGTTCTCATTATACTCCGAAATTTTGAAATATTGTTGTATAGTAGTTAAAATACCAATACTAATATTCACAGAACCAATAACTAATGGTAAATATTGAGAAAAACCACCCGATAGATTCGTAAAAGATGCAGCACCAATAACGGTAGAAAAAATAATAGTAGGAATAGAAAAACATGCTTGTAAACGTGAATATCGAAGATGGGCTCTGTAGCAAAGCCAGGTATAACATTGTGCTTGGTCTGCCCAACTGACTAAAATACCTTCTGTAGTTTCGTCCCAGGTGATGAAATGGTTATTTGCTGTTCTACCAATATAATCATCCACAGAAACGTTATCATTATATTCACTCATTAATATAACACAATAAATTGTTCTCAAAACTCAAACAAACTTTTGAGAACATTGCAATAAATTTGTAATTACAACTGTACTTTTTGTAATTATCGCAAAATCGCAATTTTTGAAATTAGTATTTGAATTGTGTTTACTATTTTTTCGCAGTTATTGTGTTCTGTATAGGAACGGCGACCTTATTTTTTTTAATACAGCCGCGTTTATGGGCAGATAAACTCTGTTTATTGCTAGCATTAAAGTTATTACATAGGTCGCAGACGTAACAGGCGTTCTTTACATAAGCATATTTTTGTGATAAATACCTTTCGAGTTCCGGAAATTTAATATCATCGATTTGTGCGAGCATTTTCTTCTGAAAATCACGCAACAAAACTGTCAGGTTCTCTTTTTGAGCAATATATTTTTGATATTCATCATTAATATTATCCAAAACCTCTTTTGAAATAGCATTTGTGTCTTCGTCTTGGCTAAGTTCTTCTATTTTAACAGACAAACTATCAATAATATCAACAGCCAGGCGGATTTTGTCTGCAGAATATTCGCAATTCTGTACGTAGACAAGAATTTTACCCTTATGAATATCAATTTGGAAATTCTGCTTAAAAGAAATACCGGAATACTGAGACAAAAACACGCCATGAGTGTTTTGATTATCTACATCAACAATAAATTTGGCAATTTCGTCCTTATTAATGTTTTGCTTATAATCTTTATTCTCAAATAGGACAGGAGTTCTGTCTGGGCGTTCCATAATAAAGTCACCCGATGATTTTGTGCCAGTAGTATCCCTGACTTCAGCGCTAGGATATAAAGTGTTCAAAATATTACACAAATTATGTTCTCCATATTTACCTTTATTTGAAGATACATTATATTTACTAAGAAATTCGTTGAGTTCTTCTTGAAGCTTACTTTGGCTCGACAATGAATTCGTAGCAGTCTCTTTGAGGACATCAATATTTTGTGTTATACGGTTCTCGCTGGCTGTAAAAAAAGAATACAAAGGCTGTTGAATTGTTTGCATCATGTTACTATACTTGGCTTCAAAATTAACAAGAAAATCATTAACAGATTTATCGCTGTTCATGTTTTTTGCTAGTTTATTTGTATCTTCGTTAATCTGGCTATATAACTGTTTTAAATTGGCTTGCATTTGAGAACTTAACTGTTGCTGGTTCTTAGGAATTATATCATTCAATATCAATGTAGTTTTGTCAACTAGATGTGTGTTGTTCTTATCCATGAGAGCAGTAATTTTTTCACTCGTAGTTAGACTACTATTATGAATAACCTGTCGAACATCCTCGATATAATCTTTTTTCAAATCCATAAACTGTAACATCATATTGTTTTTCATCTCAGAATTAATCTTAGAAATGTTCTCGCTAATCGTATTCATATTATGTTTTAAATAATCTATCTGTAGTTTGCTTTCCTTCATATAAGACAATAATTGAGAGTTTATATTTTCATCAACATCACTGGATATTTTATTAAATATGTTTTCCATAAAATCTATTAGCATAACGTTAGCGGTTTCGATATCTATATTTTTATTTTGGTTATAGAAGTCCCATATGCGTTTGTTTTTAATAACAATTTCATATTCGTTAGCATTAATGCTCATATTAATATATATTTCATTAGTGTTTCTTTAAGTTGTTTTAACTTGATTTAAGTT
>Ga0214921_10003380_pt1 | contig 24484 bp, 20 predicted proteins | sample LL1505_MetaG_FD_177992 | JGI IMG/M metagenome (GOLD analysis project Ga0214921, IMG submission 177992) | Freshwater microbial communities from Lake Lanier, Atlanta, Georgia, United States - LL-1505 | ecosystem: Environmental > Aquatic > Freshwater > Lake | place: USA: Georgia | collected...
TCCCCCGGTTTGATATTTGTCTCAGCCACGAAAACCGACATCGCCATGGCCCCGCCAAACCGCCTCTCCCGCCGCCTGCTGCTGCTCACCGCCCCGCCGCTCGGCCTCGCCGCCTCCACCCCCGTCACCGCGCAGGGGATGAAAAAGCCGCCGCCCACCGGCATCAGCGACCAAGATCCCAATGACGCGCCCGGCCGAGGCCATGGCCGCCCGCCGCCGCCGCGCTTTCAGCCCGGCACCGATAGCGACCCGCGTGACCAAGCCGGCCGCGGCCGCCCCCACACCGGCACCTCCGACAGCGACCCGAACGACCCCGCCGGCCGTGGCTTCCCCCGCACCGGCACCTCCGACAGCGACCCGCGCGACCAAGCCGGCCGCGGCCGCCCGCAGACCGGCACCTCCGATAGCGACCCGCGCGACCAAGCCGGCCGCGGCCGCCCCCATACCGGCACCTCCGACAGCGACCCGCGTGACCAGGCCGGCCGCGGCCGCCCGCACACCGGCACCTCCGACAGCGACCCGAACGACCCCGCTGGCCGCGGCGGCTACCGCTACCGCCGATAGGGCATTAATTCCTTGACAAATTAAGGTCTATAATCCTAATATCCCGGCTTTTCGGAGCCGCCCCATGCACAACCCGCTGCATAATTTCCGCGCCACCCCGCCCGGCATCCAGGCCCGCCTGACCAAACCCGTCCCCTGGCGCCCGATGACCGATGAGGAATGGGAGGCGGTGATGCATTTCATGGTCTTCGTCCATCCCGGCCCCGGCCGCCCCACCATCTTCGGCGCCCGCCGCGCGCTGGATGGCTGCTTCCACGCCGCCTGCTTCAACGGCCCCTGGAAAAACCTCCCCGCCGCCTACGGCAAAGCCGACAGCATGAGCCGCCTCTTCCGCCGCTGGGCCCATGCCGGCCTCTGGTCCATGATGCTAAAATTCGTGGCCAAAGAGCGCCCAGGCCTCGAAGCCATCCAATACTGGGTCTGCCGCGCCTTCCGCCGCGCCTGGCGCATCCAGGGCCTGGCCGGCCTGCGCTTAGCCCGCCGCCTAGGCCTCGATTCCGCCCTGCGAGCCCCCAGCTGGATGCTGCCCGACCCGGATTTGTCCGAATACTTCCACAAGGTGCTTTTGCCGAAGCACCAGGCCAGCCTCTTCGCGCAACCCCTGCACATCATCCGCACCCATATCGGCCTATGGAAGCGCCTCTATGGGCTGATGATCGGGCGGCGCTCCATCCCGCGCGGGATGGCGCCGCCATGAGCCGCCTCTCAGCTATTCTGCTGGATCGCCGAAACCTGCCAAAGCCCGCCCTGCACCCGCACAAAGGTCCAGGTCTCGGTCACCATCTGGCGGTTGCTCGGATGGCCCTCCACCACGGCGCCATCGGCCAGGCTGCGGGTCACATCCACCAGCGAGAAGCGCATGGCCACGGTGCAATAATCCCGCGCGCCCTCATTCCAGGCCTCGGCAACATCACCCGATTCGAGCGTCACGTCGGAGGTCTCGTTCTTCCAGCCACGCGCCGCCAGGGCGGCATAATCATCGCGGAAATACTGCGTCATCTCGGGCGTGGTGATGCGCGCCAGGGTGGTGATATCCCCCGCACTCCAGGCCCGGTTCACCGCCAGCAGCGCCTCGCCAAAAGCCTGCTGATCAGCGGCGGTGATGGCCAGGACGGGCGCGCTGGCGCCGCCACCACCGGCCATCTGCCCAGCCTCAGGCGTCATCGAACGCGGCATGCCAGCCATGGCCGGCGCCGGGTTGCGCCGCCGCAGCAGGCTGACCAGCAGAAACACCAGCCCGCCAATCAGCGCGATCTGCAACAAAAAGCCCAGCATGCCGGCCATCGAGCCCAGCCCCGAGAAGAAGCCGCCGCCCAGCATGGCGCCGATCAGCCCGCCCGCCAGCAGGCCACCCAGCAGCGGGTTGCGCTGAAAAAAATTACCGCCAGCCGCGGCGGGCCGCGCCGCGCCGGCCGGAGCCGCTGCCGGGGCAGCCGCTGTGGGCCGGCTCGGCTCGGTCATCGTCCGGTCCATCGGCCGGGCCGCGTTGGGCGCGGTGTTGGTGGTGGGCGGCGCCGAAGAGGTCCGGCTGCCACGGCTGCCGGAGGATGCGCCGCCGCCGGGCCGCGCTTCGGCCAGCACAGGGCTCAGCACCAGGGCGGCAACCGCGGTCACGGCAAGGAAACGAGCAATACGGGACATGGTGTGAATGGCTCCAGGTCAATTCTGACGATAATGCAATATAGGGGCAAGATTGCCAGATTGCGATGGGTGCCTGCAGGATTGATGATCCGCCCCTGGAGGTACCCCCCGATGCGCTCAATCCTACTCACCGCCGCCCTGCTGTTGGCCGGCCCAACCCTGGCCCAAACCAGCCCGCCACGCGTGCTGCGCATGGCCACCAGCGTCGATGCCGCCACGCTCGACCCGCATGCCACCAACGCCCTCTTCACCTTCCTGGTGGTGCAGCAAATTTATGAGAGCCTGACCCATCGCGGCGATGACCTGAAAATCGCCCCCAGCCTGGCCACGCGCTGGGAACAGCTGGAACCCACACGCTGGCGCTTCCACCTCCGCCCCGAGGTCAAATTCGCCGGCGGCGAGACCTTCGATGCCGATGACGTGGTCTTCTCCATCCGCCGCGCCCTCGCACCCACCAGCAATTACGGCATCTTCGTCGATACGGTGGCCGATGTGGTGGCGGTGGATGGCCTGACGGTGGACCTCATCACCCGCGTCCCCGATGCGGTGATCCCCGACAAGATGACCCGCATCCTGATCATGGATCGCGGCTGGTCCGAGGCCAATCGCAGTGCGGCGCCACAAAACTTCGCCCAGCGCGAGGAACTCTTCGCCGTGCGCAACGCCAATGGCACCGGCCCCTATATGATCCGCAGCCGCGAGCAGGATCAGCGCACCATCATGGTCCGCAACCCCAATTGGTGGGGCAGGGCGGCCAATATCGCCGCCGGCAATGTCGATGAATACCACCACATCACCCTCAGTTCGGATGCCACGCGCGTCGCCGCCCTGCTCTCGGGCGAGGTGGATTTCGTCCATGTCGTGCCGGTGCAGGATGTCGCCCGCATCCGCGGCAATACCCGCCTCAGGGTGCTCGACGGCCAGGAAAACCGCACCGTCTTCATGGCCTTCCGCCAGGACACCGATGAACTCGCCGGCAGCGACACCCCCGGCCGCAACCCCTTCCGGGACCTGCGGGTGCGCCAGGCGGTGGCCCATGCGGTGGATGTGGAGGCGCTGCGCCGCGCCACCCTGCGCGGCCAGGCGGTGCCGACGGGCAGCATGTGGACCCAATTCGTCAATGGCTGGGATGCCAGCACCGATGCCAGGCTGCCCCTCGACCGCGCCCGTGCCCGCGCCCTGCTGACCGAGGCCGGCTACCCCAATGGCTTCACCGTGCCACTCGACTGCCCCGTCGGCACCTATGATGAGGCCTGCCAGGCCATCGCGGCGATGCTGGCCCAGGTGGGCATCCGCGCCCAATTGAACCTCATGCCCAATGCCCAATTCACCCAAAAAATCCGCCGGCTTGAGAGCAGCTTCTATGTGCTGAGCTGGGGCGTGCCCACCTTCGATGCCAGCTACACGCTGCGCGCCATCATGGCCTCCCGCAGCATGGGCGGCTCGGCCAGTTGGAACCTCGGTGGCTGGAGCAACCCAGCCTTCGACGCCATGGTCGCCCGCATGGATAATGAGCTGGACCCCGCGGCCCGGCGGGCCACCATGCAGGCCATGCACCGGCTGCACAATGCCGATATCGGGCATTTGCCGCTCTACCACATGATGATCCCCTGGGCGCATCGCCAGGGTGTGGCCATCACCCACCGCGCCGACAATCAGTTCTCGGTGCGCGAAATCCGGGTGGATGCCCCATGATTTTCCGCAGCCCGGGCGCGCTGCAAGCCTTCCGCATCGTGCCCGGGGATACGAATTATTTTGCCTGCCTGCTCGACCCCATCGCCGATGGGGCCGCCTTCACCATGGTGGTGGAAATCTTCGCCCCCGGCGGCGCCACCCCGCCCAACACGCATGCCCGGGCGCAGGAGGTGTTTTATGTGCTCAAGGGCCATGGCCGGGCCATTGCCAATGGCCAGACCCAGGAGATCGGCCCCGGCGACAGCATCATGGTGCCGCCAGGCTGCGAACATGTGGTGGAAAACCCGGGGCCGGGGAAACTCTATTGCCTGACCATCATGGTGCCCGATGAGGATTTTGCCGCGCTGATCCGCAGCGGCACGCCCGTCAGCCTCGATGCCGAGGATATGGCGGTGTTGCGGGGGAATCCGTGAGGCCCGCGGGGGATTTTTCCCAGGGCGGCGGGCTTCGCGCCCACACCTGCCTGGTAACCCCCCGCATCATGGCCGTGGCCGGTGGCGCTGAAAACGAGGCGCGCCGCTCAGCGAGGCCGCCCTTGCGACTTCGCCCGCTTATCCAGCCACCAGCCATGATTTTCCGGCCAGAGCGCGAAATCAGCGTCACAGCCCAGCGCCTGGGCCGCATGCACGGCGAAGAACGGGTCATACAGCGCCTGCCGGCCGATCGCGACCAGATCCGCATCACCCGCCTGCAGAATGGCCTCGGCCTGGGGGCCATCGAGGATGAGGCCCACGGCCATGGTGTTCATCGCCGCCTCGCGCCGCACCTCGGCGGCGAAGGGCACCTGAAAGCCGGGATGGCGGGGGATGATCGCCGCGGTGGCCGAACCGGTCAGCCCGCCCGAGGAGCAATCCATCACATCCACGCCCAGCGCCTTCAGCGCCTTGGCCAGCGCCACCGTGTCGCCCATGTCCCAGCCGCCCTGCGCGCCATCGAGCGAGGAGACGCGGAAGAAGAGCGGCTTATGGGCGGGCCAGACCTCGCGAACCGCTTGGGTGACCTCAAGCGCGAAGCGCATCCGCCCGGCCAGGTCGCCACCATAGCCATCATTGCGGGTATTGGTGATGGGCGAGAGGAAGGTGGCGATGAGATAGCCATGCGCGCCATGCACCTCGGCAATATCAAAGCCCGCCGCATCGGCGCGGCGCGCGGCGGCGACGAAATCGGCGATGATGCGGGCGATGCCGCGCTCGCTCAGCATCGCCGGCGTGATCCAATCGGGGCTGATCGGCTCGCCCGTCACGCTCACCACCGCCCAGGGGTTGTGGCCGCGGGCGATATCGGCGGCGGTCAGCGGGCCATTGCCGGCAAAGGCGGTTTGCATCGCGCCCTTGCGGCCGGCATGGGCGAGTTGGATGGCGGGCACGCTGCCCTCGGCCTTGAGGAAGCGGGTGACGCGCTTGAGGCCGGCGATCTGGCCATCATGCCACAGGCCAATATCGCCATCGGTGACCCGGCCGGCGGGCTCCACCGCGCAGGCCTCGGTGAAGATGGCGCCGGCGCGGCCGAGGGCGAATTTGCCGTAATGGGTGATGTGGAAATCATTCACCTCGCCATCCTGGGCGCGGTACTGCACCATGGGCGAGACGACGATGCGGTTGGGCAGGGTGATGCCGCGCAGGGCGAGCGGGGTGAACAGCATGGGCTGGGATGTCATGATCTGGCGTGCTCCTCGGGCCGGTTCGGTGCTTGGGCGCCGATCCTAGATCAAGCTGGTGGGTTGACCAGGGTGGGGGCGTGCTCGTGGGCGGTTCGCGTGCCACCCATCGCGGATGCTTGGCGTTGATCACTGAGCAATATCCGGGGCGGGGTTTTGGTCGGAGCGGCGGGATTCGAACCCACGACCCCCAGTCCCCCAGACTGGTGCGCTACCAGACTGCGCTACGCTCCGGTGTGGGAGATGGGTTAGGCGAGGTGCCGCCACTTGTCCAGTGCGCTGGGGCAGGTGACGGCGCATCTTCGCCCCGGCAGAATAAGCCATGACCAAAATCGACCCTGCCCTGATGGGCGCCGAAGACCTGGTGGCGGCTTTTCGGGCCCGCTCCCTTTCCCCCGTCGATGTGCTGAAGGATGTGCTCGAGCGCGTGGCGCGCATGAACCCATGGGTGAATGCCTTTGCCGGGATGAACCCCCGCGCCCTGGCCGCGGCCGGGGAGAGCGAGGCGCGGTGGATGGCCGGGCGGCCGATGGGCGCGCTCGATGGCGTGCCCGCCACGGTGAAGGATTTGCTCGATCTGGCAGGCTTTGCCACACGCCGCGGTAGCCTCACCTCCTCCACCGCGCCCATGGCGCAGGATGCGCCGGCGGTGATGGGGCTGAAGGCTGCCGGCGCGGTGATTTTGGGCAAGACCACCACCACGGAATTTGGCTGGAAATCGCCCGGCGATTGCCCGCTGCATGGCATCACCCGCAACCCTTGGGACAGGATGCGCACGCCCGGTGGCTCCTCCTCCGGCGCGGGTGCGGCGGCGGCGGCGCATTTTGGGCCGCTGCATATTGGCACGGATGCGGGGGGCTCGATTCGCATTCCTGCCGCCTGGTGCGGTGTGGTGGGTTTCAAGCCGAGCTTTGGCCGGGTGCCGCAATGGCCGTTGGGCAGTTTTTCATCGGTGGCGGTGGCGGGGCCGATGACGCGCTCGGTGCGCGATGCTGCCCTGATGTTCGGCGCCATGGCGCGGTTTGACCTGCGTGACCCCTTCTGCCTGCCCGATGAGCCGCGCGACTGGCGGGCCGGCATTGAGGATGGCGTGGCGGGCATGCGCGTGGCCGTGATGCGCCGCATGGGGTTTGCGCCCAATCTCGATGAGGCGGGCGAGGCGGTCCTGCTGCGCGCGGCGCGGCTGCTGGAAGAGCAGGGCGCGATTATTGAGGACGCCTCACCGGAATTGCCCGATACGCGGGAGATTTTTGGCCGGGTCTGGGGCGTGGCGCTGGCCCGCACCGCGGCGGGTCTCTCGGCCGAGCAGCAGGGCATGCTCGATGAGGGCATTATGGAGATTGCCCGGCGCGAGGGCGGCATGTCGGCGGTGGATTTCCTGGCCGCCGAGGCGATGCGAATCCTGGCTGCGCATGTCATGGCGCGGTTTCATCAGCGCTATGATCTGGTGATCTGCCCGACCACCCCAGGTGCCGCGCCGGCGGCGGATCAGCCGACCATCCGGCCGCATGAGGCGCTGTGGCGGGATTGGGCGCCCTGGACCTTCGCCTTCAACCTGACCCGCCAGCCGGCGGTGACGGTGCCGGTGGGCCTCGATGGCGATGGCATGCCGCGTGGCGTGCAGGTGGCGGCGGCAGTGTATCGGGATGATCTGGCCTTGCGCGGCGCGCGGGCGTTGGAACGGGCGGCAGGGGCGCCGATGCCACCCAGCGCTGTGATGGCGGGCGCGGCATGAGCGAGGTTGATCCCCGCCTGGCGCGGGTCAAGCGCCTGATTGCGAGCATGGCGCCCAGCCTTGATCTCGACATTGCCATCCGGCTTTGGGATGGGGAGGCGGTGCCGTTGGGGCGCCACTGGAGCGGCGATCTGGCCGTGGTGCTGCGCGACCCGGTGGCCATCACCCGGCTGCTGCGCCGGCCGCGGCTGACCACGCTGGTGGAGCTTTTTGCCGAGGGTAAGCTGGATATTGAGGGCGGCACGCTGCTGGATTTGGCGGCGCGGCAGGGTGGGGGCTCCTCGCGTGGGTTGTTGAAGCGGGTGAGCAAGCTGGCCGCCGCACGCGCCCTGGTGCCCTTCCTTTTCGGCCCGGGCGGGCGGCAGGGGGGTGACCACGCCTATGCCGGGCGTCAGGCGGCGCGGGCCGAGGAGCGTGACGACAAGGCCCAGGTGCAGTTTCATTACGACCTGTCCAACGCGTTTTACGCGCTCTTTCTCGACCCGGAGATGGTCTATTCCTGCGGCTATTTTTCGCAGTGGTCCAACGACATCGCGCAGGCCCAGCAGGATAAGCTGGAGATGATCTGCCGGAAGCTGCGCCTCGCCCCCGGTGAGCGGTTTCTCGATATTGGCTGTGGCTGGGGCGGCTTGGTCTGCCATGCGGCGCAGCATCATGGCGTGCGCGCCCATGGCGTGACGCTCAGCCAGGCGCAGTTTGATTTCGCCCAGGCGAAGATCGCCCGGCTGGGGCTGGCCGATCGGGTGACGATTGAGCTGAAGGATTTTCGCGCGCTGAGCGGCGAATGGGACAAGATCGCCTCCATCGGCATGTTCGAGCATGTGGGGCTGGACAATCGCGATGCGTATTTCGGCCAGATTCGCAATTTGCTTCGGCCGCGCGGGCTGTATCTGCACCATGCCATCACCCGGCCGATGAAGAAGGACGAGAAATCCTTCCGCAAGAAGCGGCCGGAATTCGCCGCCATCGTGAATTACGTCTTCCCCGGCAGTGAGCTGGACCATATTGGCGGCACCACCGATGCGCTGGAGCGGCGTGGCTTTGAGGTGCATGACACCGAGGCCTGGCGCGAGCATTACGCCGCCACCACCCGCCACTGGGCCGAGCGGCTTTATGCCCATCGCGCCGCCGCCGAGGCCGAGGCGGGCGGCGCCAAGACCCGGCTGTGGTTGCTCTATCTGGCGGGCGTTTCCATCGCTTTTCAGCGCGGCACGATTGGTATTTTTCAGACGGTGGCCAGCCGGCGGGCGCGCGGTGCCTCGGGCCTGCCGCCGACGCGGGCGGATCTCTATCGGTGAATGCCGCTGATTATGTGATTGTGGGGGCGGTCAATCAGAGCACGGGGATGGAGCGGCAATAGGCGCTCCCATCGGGCGCGGCTTTTGTGGTAAGGACAATTCATGCCCCGTGCCCTGGTCCAAAAAACCGGGCGTGAGGCCGCATCGCGCGGCGCGCCCCCCCCGGCGCCGCGCGTCGTGCCCCCCGCGCGGCCCGCGCCGATTTCGCCTGCCAAGGCGGCTGCTTCTACGCGCGCGGCGGGGGCGGCGCGGCGTCGGTCTGGGTGGGGTTGGTGGCTGGTGCGGCTGGCGATTATTGCCATCATTTGGGGCGGGCTGTTTTTGGCGGCGGCGCTGCTGTGGTTTGCTCATGATCTGCCGCGCGCCGATGCGCCGCTGAACCAGACCCGCCGCCCGGCCGCCGCCGTGCTGGCCAGCGATGGCAGTTTGCTCACCACCCAGGGTGACCTGTTTGGCGATGTGCTGCGCATTCGCGACATGCCGCCCAGCCTGCCGCAGGCGCTGCTGGCCATTGAGGATCGGCGTTTTCGCCAGCATTTCGGGATTGATCCCGTAGGGGTGCTGCGGGCGATCTGGGCCAATATGACGGCGGGCGATGTGGTGCAGGGTGGCTCGACGCTGACGCAGCAATTGGCCAAGAATTTGTTTCTCACCCCAGCCCGCAGCACCCGTCGCAAGGTGCAGGAGGCGCTGCTGGCCCTGCAGTTGGAGCGCCGCTTCAGCAAGGATGAATTGCTCGAGATTTATCTCAACCGGGTTTATCTCGGTGGTGGGGCCTATGGGGTGGATGCGGCGTCGCGGCTGTTTTTTGGCGTCTCGGCGCGGCGGCTGAACCTCTGGCAATCGGCCATGCTGGCCGGGCTGCCGCAGGCGCCCAGCCGCACCAATCCGCGCAGCAATCCCGAAGCGGCCATGGCCCGCGCGGCTGAGGTGCTGCGCGCCATGGTTGAGACCCATGTGATCAGCGAGGAGCAGCGGGCCGAGGCGGTGGCGGCCATGCGCCTGCCCAGCCGGCCCGGCACCGGCGGCGGCTGGTTCAGTGATTGGGTGATGGATCAGGTCTCGAGCCAGAACCCGGCGCTGCGCGACGTCACCATCCGCGCCACCCTCGACCCGCGTTGGCAGGGGGCGGCGGAGACGCGGCTGCGCGCGCTGCTGGAGCGCGAGGGCGACCGGGGCAATATCGCCCAGGGCGCGGTGGTGGTGATCGATGCCAATACGGGCGCGGTGCGGGCCATGGTGGGTGGGCGGGATTATCGCTCCAGCCCGTTCAACCGGGTGGTTGATGCGAGGCGGCAGCCCGGCAGCGCTTTCAAGCCGATTTATTATCTGGCGGCGCTGGAGCGTGGCGCCGCGCCGGGTGACATGGTGTCTGATGCGGCGCTGAGCCGGGGCGGCTGGTCGCCGGGCAATGGCAATTATCGAGCGCGGGGGGAGATCACGCTTGAGGATGCGCTGGCGGCGAGTGTGAACACGGCGGCGGTGCGGGTGATGGATCTGGCCGGCGGTGTGGCGGGGGCGCGGGCGATGGCGGCGCGGCTGGGCATCACCGCACGGCTGCCGAGCAATGGTTCCCTGGCGCTGGGCACGGGGGAGATGAGCCTTTTGGAGCTGACCGCGGCTTATGCCCCCATGGCCAATGGCGGGCGGCGGGTGGTGCCTTATGGCATTCGGCAATTGGTCTCCGAGGGGCGGATACAGCCGCTGGAGAATACGCCGCCGAGTGTTGTGGTGGATGACGCCCATGCGGGCGCGATGCGCCGGATGCTGGCCGCGGTGGTGGCGCGCGGCACCGGGCGGGCGGCGGCCTTTCCGCGCATGGCGGTGGGCGGCAAGACCGGTACGACGCAGGATTATCGCGATGCCTGGTTCATTGGTTATGCCGGGCCGGTGGAGAGTGCGGTGGTGATCGGCATTTGGCTCGGCAATGATCATGGTGAGCCGATGGAGGAGGTCAGCGGCGGCAGGCTGCCGGCCCGGCTGTTCCGCGATATTTTGGAGGCGACGCAGTGACGGGGGCTGAGGATGGCGTGGCGGCGGCGCTGCGCCATGCGGCCAATAATCTGTCGATGGTGGTGATCAGCAATCTTGAGCTGCTGGGGCGCGGCGCGGCCCCGGATACCCCGGCGGCGCGGCAGGTGGCGCGGGCGCGGGAGGCGGCGGAGCGGCTGCTGGCAATCTTGCTGCCCTATACGCGGCTGAACCAGCCGCCGGCGCTGGAGCATGCGGCGCCGGAGGGAGTGTTGCAGGCGCTGCTGCCGCTGCTCGGCATGCTGGGCCCTGTCTCGCTGGAGGCGGAGCCGGTAGGGGTGGCGGTGCTGCCGCGCCCGGCGCTGGACCAGACCTTGCTGGCCTGGGTGGTGCTGGCGGCGGCTGAGAGCCCGCGCGGGACGGCGCTGCGCATCGGCCTCAGGCCCGCTGAGGCGGGGGTGGCGCTGCGGCTTTGGCCCAACCCGGCGGGGGCTGCGGATGGGATGGTGGCAGTGGCGGCCTTGGCGGGGGGTAGCACCAACCTGGGGGCGGATATGGCGGAGTTGTTGCTGCCCTATGCGGAGGGGTGAAGGGGTTCAGCGCCGGGCCGGCGCTGGCTCACGGCGCAGATCGTAATTCATCAGGCAATTGCGGCTGCGGTTCATGTGCTCACCCTCGAAATGGTCGCCGCGGATGGTGCCCTCGCCCCGGCCGAAGGTGTTGAATTGCGGCAGGCGGACCTCGCCCCTTGCATCGACGGTGCCGATGAGCTCGGGGTCGCCCAGCAGGCCGGGCACGGTGACCTCGCCATTGCGGATGGTCATGGTCACCCGCTCGCGCTGCAGCCGGCCGCCGACGCGGCATTGCAGGGTGCGCATGCCCACCCAGCTGCCGTCATAAACCGCCAGGCCGCGTTGCTGGGCGGCGGCGGGGATGGCCAGCAAGGCCAGGAGAAGAAGAATGCGCATCAGCTGAACTTTCCATCACGCGGGAAACCATGCGGCGGGGCCTTGCCTGCACTGGCGCGATTGCCGCGCCAGGGGGTGGTATCGGTCTCGGTGCGGGTGCGGCCGCCCGGCTGTGGCCAGGACAGCCCCTCGGCGGCCAGGAAGACCCGGGCATCCGACAGCCCGCCATCCTTGTAGCTTTGCAGTTGCACGCCCCGGCCACGCGCCATGACGGGAAGCTGGTCGAGCGGGAAGATCAGCAATTTGCGATTTTCGCCCATCACGGCCACGCTGTCGCCCTCGGCCGGGCGGCAGAGGGCGGCGCGGGTTTTGCCCTCCAGGGTGAGGACCTGCTTGCCGGTGCGCTTCTCGGCCAGGAGTTCTTCGGCCTCGATACAAAAACCCTTGCCGTCGGTGGCGGCGAGGAGGTAGCGGCCCTGGGGCTTGAAGAGGGCGATGGGGGCGTCGTCATTGCCCATTTCGACCATCAGGCGCAGCGGCTGGCCATCGCCGCGGCCGCGCGGAATGACATCCGCCTTGAGGGTGAAGGCGCGGCCCTGGGCGGTGAAAACCACCACGCGGTCGGTGGTTTCGGCGTGCAGGCGGAAGAGCAGGGCATCGCCCTCTTTGAAGCGCAGCTCGGCGTCTTCCGGCAAATGGCCCTTTTGGGCGCGTATCCAGCCTTTTTCCGAGAGGATGATGGTGATGGGCTCGCGCTCGACAAAGGCCGCTTCATCGACGGTGATGGCCGGCGCCGCGCCATCGACAATGGTGCGGCGCGCGCCAAGCGGGCCGTCGCCAAAGGCTTTTTGGGTGGCTTCGATTTCTTTCGCGATGGCCGACCAGCGCTTGGCCTCGCTGCCCATCAGCGCATCCAGGCCGCGCTTTTCCTTGGAAAGCTTGTCGTGCTCGCGGCGGATTTCCATCTCCTCCAGCCGGCGCAGGCTGCGCAGACGCATATTCAGCACCGCATCGGCCTGCACCTCGGTGAGGCTGAAGGTGGCCATGAGCGCGGCGCGCGGCTCATCCTCCTCGCGCACAATGCGGATCACCTCATCGAGGTTGAGATAGACGATGAGGTAGCCGTCGAGGATTTCCAGGCGCCGGGCGATGGCGGCCAGGCGGTGCTCGGAGCGGCGGGTGAGCACGACATGGCGGTGGTCCAGCCATTCCCGCAGCACCACTTTGAGCCCCATGACGCGCGGCGTGCGGCTGGCATCGAGCACGTTCATATTCAATGAGAAACGGCTCTCCAACTGGGTGGCGCGGAAGAGGGTTTCCATCAGCATTGCGGGCTCGACGGCGCGGTTGCGCGGCTCGAGCACCATGCGGACCACATCGGTGGATTCGTCGCGGACATCGGCGAGGAGGGGGAGCTTTTTCTCCTCGAGCAGCAGGGCGAGCTGTTCGATCAGCTTGGCCTTTTGCACCTGGTAGGGGATTTCGGTGACGACGATGTTCCAGGTGCCGTTCTTGGCCTTTTCCACCTCCCATTTGGCGCGGACGCGAAAGCCACCGCGGCCGGTGGCATAGGCCTCGCGGATGCTTTCGGGGGCTTCGACCAGGGTGCCGCCGGTGGGGAAATCGGGGCCTTTGACATGGGCCAGGAGTTCGTCAATTTCGGCCTTGGGGTTGGCGATGAGGGCCAAAGCTGCGCCGCAGAGCTCGCCCGCATTGTGCGGCGGGATGGAGGTGGCCATGCCCACGGCAATGCCTGTCGCGCCATTGGCGAGCAGGTTGGGGAAGGCGGCGGGCAGGACGATGGGCTCGCGCTCTTCGCCATCATAAGTGGCGCGGAAATCGACGGTGTCGCTGTCGATATCGGCCAGCATGGCTTCGGCGACGAGGGTGAGCCGGGCCTCGGTGTAGCGCATGGCGGCGGCGTTATCGCCGTCGATGTTTCCGAAGTTTCCCTGGCCTTCGACGAGGGGGTAGCGGGCGGCGAAATCCTGGGCGAGGCGGACCATGGCGTCATAAATCGCGGCATCGCCATGCGGGTGATATTTGCCCATCACATCGCCCACGATGCGGGCACATTTCTTGAAGCCGCTGGCCGGGTCCAGCTTCAGTTGGTGCATGGCCCAGAGGACGCGGCGATGCACCGGCTTCAGCCCATCGCGCACATCGGGCAGCGAGCGGGCGGTGATGGTGGACATGGCATAGGCGAGGTAGCGCTCGGAGAGGGCATCGGCGAGCGAGGTGTCGCGCATATGGCCGCCGGAGGGCTGCGGGGATCTCACATCATTTGGCATGGCTATTCCGGCTTTGTTCTCGCGGGGCGATTGCTACACCATGCGCCCGCGTCGCGCCAATCCGGCGCATGTCAGCCATTCCTGCCAAGGGTATTGCGGCACCCCGGCGTAACCGGGGTGCCGTTATGTTACGCGGACTGGGCAAGTTCCTCGGCCGTCACGCTCTTCTCATCAATCTTGGCGAGTTCGAGCATGAAATCGACCACCTTCTCCTCAAAGATCGGGCTGCGCAGATTCTCGATCGCCCCCGGATTCTTCTGGAAGAATTCCAGCACCATCTTCTCCTGGCCCGGGTAGCGCTGGGCCTCGGCATACATCGCCCGGCTGATTTCCTCGTTGGCGACCTGGATGTTGTTGGTCCGGCCGATCTCGGTCAGCAGCAAACCGAGGCGCACCCGGCGCTCTGCAATGGCGCGGTAATCTGCGCGCAGCGTGTCTTCATCCTTGCCCACATCATCGCCATCGAGCTTGCCGGCCTTCATATCGGCCTCGACGCGCTGCCAGATGGTGGTGAACTCGCCATCGAGCAGGCTGTCGGGCACGGCGAAGGAGGCGCGCTCGGCCAGGGCATCGAGCAGGGCGCGCTTGATGCGCAGGCGGCTCTGTTGGTCATATTCATTCTGCAGCGAGAGCATGATGGCCTCACGCATTTTGGCGAAACTCTCCAAGCCCAGCTTCTCGGCCAGGGCGTCGTCCATCGCCGGTTTGGAATAGACCTTTAGCGCCTTGGCGGTGATGGTGAATTGCGCGGCTTTGCCGGCCAGATCCTGGGCGCCGTATTCGGCGGGGAAGGTCACATCCACCACCCGGGTCTCGCCGGGGGACATGCCTTCCAGCGGTTCGGAGAAGCCGGGGATGAAGCCCTGGCCGCCCACTTCGATGGGCATATCGGTGCCCGATCCGCCCTGGAAGGCCTCGCCATCAATGGTGCCGACGAAATCGGCCACCAGCACCTCACCGCGGGCTGCGGGGCGGCTTTCGGTTTCTTCCAGCGTCGCCTGGCGGCGGGTGATGGTCTCCAGCGCCTTTTCGATCTCCTCATCGGTCGGCGTCGCCTTCAGGCGGGTCAGCGTGATACCGGCGAAATCGGGCATCGGAATCTCGGGCAGCACTTCCACATCCATGCGGAATTCGAGATCGGCGCCATCGGCAAAATTCACCAGCTCAATCTTGGGCTGGGCGGCGGGGCGCAGATTGCGCTCGCTCACCACCTTCTCGGAGGCGTCCTGCACCGAGGATTCGAGCACTTCGCCCATCACCGCCTGGCCGTAGCGTTGCTGGATCACCGAGGCGGGCACCTTGCCGGGGCGGAAGCCGGGGATCTTGATGTCCTTGGCGATGGCGGCGAGGCGCTTGGATTTCTGCGCGGCGATGTCGGTGGCCGGAACCACGACGGAATAGGCCCGCTTGAGGCCATCGTTGGAAACTTCGGTCACTTGCATGCGCGCAGGTCCTGCATTTTGTGTGGGTGCGGGTGGTGCGGGCGGAGGGACTTGAACCCCCACGGCTTGCGCCACCAGAACCTAAATCTGGCGTGTCTACCAATTTCACCACGCCCGCTGACATGTCTGTAGATGCGGTGAAGCGGGGCATTTAGCCGAAGCGGTGGGGCGCGACAATGCTGGGGCGCGGCGTGTGAGGGGAGGAATATGTCAGTTTGGGACAAAATCATCGGGCTAGGGCGTGGTGGGAGGGGCGATTTCTTCTGTCAGGCAATGATTATAGGAATATTTAGCCTGGAACTCCGGCCGAATCGGCTTTCAGCCCGCCATGGCAACGGCTAACCAGGGCGCTATGGCATTGCATGATCCTGGCGGCAAAATCCGGCTGAAATTGGCTGGCGATATACGCTCGGCGGCGGGTTTTTCGGCCGATCGGCGGCATCGCACCTGGCTGGAGCGGCGCTGGGATGGCGCGGCAATGGGGGCGGGCAATCACGCGGCTTTTATCGGCATGAACCCTTCCACCGCCGATGAGAATGCCGATGACCCCACCGTGCAGGGCTGCATGGCGCGCGCCCGGGCCTGGGGGTTTGGTGCGGCGGTGATGCTCAATGCCTTTGCTTATCGCGCCACCGATAAAACCCGGCTGCTGGAGATTGCCGACCCGATTGGGGCCGAGAATGACGCCGATATTCTGCGCTTTTGCGCGAGTGCCGGCGTGGTGGTGGCGGCCTGGGGGCAGCCGCCCAAGCCCTTGCGGGGCCGGGGGGCGGCGATTGCCACCATGCTGCGCGCGGCCGGCATTGGGCTGAAATGTTTCGCGGTGAATGCCGATGGCAGCCCCAAGCACCCGCTTTATGTCCGGCGCGATGCTGCGCTGATCGATTACCCCGGCTGAACACACGCCCCTTGCGGGCGAATCCCCGCCATGGTCTACGCTGCCGCCCATGCTCAGAACACAGCGTGAACATCGATGAGTGACCTGTTTGGCGGCAAACCACCGCCGCAAAAGCCGGGGCCGAGCTATTCGGCGGCCGATATCGAGGTGCTGGAGGGGCTGGAGCCGGTGCGCCGCCGCCCCGGCATGTATATTGGCGGCACCGATGAGAACGCCATGCACCATCTGGCGGCCGAGATCATCGACAATGCGATGGATGAGGCGGTGGCGGGCCATGCCGACCGGATTGAGGTCTCGCTGGAAGCCGGCAATTTCCTGACGGTGCGGGATAATGGCCGGGGCATTCCGGTGGATCCGCATCCGAAATTCCCCCAGCAAAGCGCGCTGGAGGTTATTCTCACCACGCTGCATTCGGGCGGCAAGTTTTCTGGCAAATCCTATGAGACCTCGGGCGGCCTGCACGGTGTGGGCTCTTCGGTGGTCAATGCGCTGGCGGAGTTGATGGAGGTGGAGGTGGCGCGTGAGCGCACGCTCTACACCCAGAGCTATTCCAAGGGCGTGCCGCTGGGCAAATTGATCAATGCCGGCGCGGTGCAGAACCGCCGCGGCACGCAGATTCGCTTCAAGCCGGACCCGGAGATTTTCGGCGGCATGATCTTCCGGCCGGAGCGGCTATACCGCTTCTGCCGCTCCAAGGCCTATCTCTATAAGGGCGTGGAAATTCGCTGGTCCTGCGAGCCGGCGCTGCTGAAGGAGGGCTCGGAGACGCCAGCGCAGGGCGTGCTGCATTTCCCGGGTGGGCTGGCGGATTTTCTGGCGGTCTCGACCGAGGGCCGCGCCACCGTGGTGGGCAGCCCCTGGGTTGGCGAGGGCAGCTTCCCCGATGGCGCGGGGCGGGTGGAATGGGCCATCACCTGGCTGGAGCATGGTGATGGGGCGCAAAGCACCTATGCGAACACCATCCCCACCCCGCAGGGCGGCACGCATGAGGCGGGTTTGCGCGCGGCCCTCACCAAGGGCCTGCGCGCCTATGGTGAGTTGAAGAAGGAAAAGCGCGCCGCCGCCATCACCGCCGAGGATGTGCTGACCGGCATGGCCGGCATGCTGAGCGTCTTCATCCGCGACCCGCAATTCCAGGGCCAGACCAAGGATAAGCTGACCTCGCCCGAGGCCGCCCGCCTGGTGGAGCAGGCGCTGCGCGACCATTTCGACCATTGGCTGACCGGCGACCCGGCCACCGCCGATAACCTGCTGGCCTTTTGCATCGAGCGGGCGGAGGACCGGCTGCGCCGGCGCGAGCAGAAAGAGACGCCGCGCAAATCAGCCACGCGGAAGCTGCGCCTGCCGGGCAAGCTCTCCGATTGCTCGCGTGAGGGGGTGGATGGCACGGAGCTGTTTCTGGTCGAGGGTGATTCGGCCGGTGGCTCGGCCAAGCAGGCGCGCGACCGCGAGACCCAGGCGGTGCTGCCCTTGCGCGGAAAGATTCTCAACGTCGCCAGTGCCAGCACGGAAAAACTGCGCGCCAATCAGGAGTTGAAGGACCTGATCGAGGCGCTGGGCTGCGGCGTGGGTGAGAAGTTTGATGCCGCCCGGCTGCGCTATGGCCGGGTGATCATCATGACCGACGCCGATGTGGATGGCGCGCATATCGCCGCCCTGCTGATGACCTTCTTTTACAAGGAATTGCCGCAGCTGGTGCGCGATGGCCGGGTGCATCTGGCCCAGCCGCCGCTTTATCGCCTGCAGGCGGCGGGCAAGTCGTTTTATGCGATGGATGACCGCGACCGTGAGCGGGTGGCCAAGCGGGAATTCAAGTCGGGGCAGAAGATTGAGGTCAGCCGCTTCAAGGGGCTGGGCGAGATGCCGCCCGCGGCCTTGAAGGAAACCACCATGGATCCGCGGCGCCGCACCCTGCTCAAGGTGGTGCTGCCGGCCGATGAGCGCGCGCGCACGGCGGATCTGATGGAGGCGCTGATGGGGCGCAAGCCGGAGCTGCGCTTCAAATTCATCCAGGAGAATGCCGGGCGGCTGGATGCGGAGGCGGTGGACGCCTGAGGTTTCCCGGCCGAGGATAGACGGTGTCCGAAATTCCTCGCCTGCCGCCCATGCCCTGGGCGCTGATCACCGCCTGCTCTCTGGGGATGTTCGTGGCCTCGGCCAGCGGCACCACCCGGGCGCCGTTTCTCATCGAGATGGCGCGGGACCTGGAGAGTTCGGTGGGCGCCGTCGCCAATCTTATGGCGATGACGGCGACGGCCTGGGGGGTGACCTCCTTCGTGGCGGGGCAGGGGTCGGACCGGTTTGGCCGGCGGCTGTTTCTGGTGGGCGGGCCGCTTTTGCTGGCCCTCAGCATGTTGGGTGTGGCGCTGGGTGGCAGCTATGCCGCCATTGCGGTGGCGGCCACGGCGGCCGGCGGCTGCGCCGGCGCCTTTACCGGGGTGATGATGGCCGAGGTCTCGGCCCGGGTGGTGGATCGCCAGCGTGGGCGGGCCATGGGCTGGGTGATGGCCGGGCAGTCGCTCGCGCTGCTGGTGGGGGTGCCGCTGGCGGCTTTTATGGGCGCTTTTATTGGCTGGCGCGGGGTGAATCTCGCCATTGCCGGCATTGCGCTGCTGGCGACGCTGGGGCTGTTGCTGACCACGGGCCAGGCGGCTGATGGCAAGCGGGCGCCGGGGGCGCGGCCGGTGAGCCTGCGGGCCGCGCTCTCGGCCCGGGTGATACGGCTGCTGGCGCTGGGGGTGGCGGAGCGGCTCTGCTATGGGCTGACGGTGGTGTATTTCGCCACCTTCCTGCAATCGACCTATTCGCTTTCGGTGGCCGGCGTGGCGGGGCCGCTGGCGGTCTTCGCTGCGGGCAATATTTTGGGGACTGTTCTGGGTGGGCAATTGGCGGATCGGCTGCCCAACCGGATGCTGACTTTCGCCGGGGCGATGCTGGCCTCGGCCGTGGTCGCGCTGCCGCTGTTTGGCTGGCATCCCGGGCTGGCCGGCTCGGTGGGCTTGGGTTTCCTGTATGTCTTCATCAATGCGCTGGCGCGGCCGAGCCTGATGGCGGCGCTCGCCAATGTGCCCGATTCGGTGCGCGGCACGGTGCTGGGGCTGAATGTGACCTCGGCGGCCTTTGGCTGGCTGGGGGCGGCGGCGCTGGGCGGCTGGATGCTGGCGCATTATGGCTTTGCCGGGTTTGGCCCGCTGGCGGCGGTGATTGGCGTGCTGGGCGGCGGTTTGGCGATGTTGGGGCGGCACTGAGGTGCCTCGGCCAGAAGCGCCCTTGGCAATGGACTGAATATCAACCGTTTTTGTGAAAATTGCCCGTTTTAAGGGCAGCGCTTGCGGAAATCTGCCGGGGTGTATTGCTTCGCGCATTGATCCCACTGCATGGCTGGGCCAATGTGGCCGCATCGGTAAGCCTCGGCATATAAGGGGCGATGCGCCGGCCATCATTCGTTGGGAGATCGACCCGTGGAAATTTTCAAGCTGCGTCAACTCGCAGGCGGCATGCTGGGTGCTGCCATGCTGGCATTCACCGCACCGGCCATGGCCCAGGCGCCGGCGGCGGCACCCGCCGCGAGTGCCGGTGGTGGTGTGAATATGATCGAGACCATCCGCGCCCGTGGCCAATTGCTGTGCGGCGTGAGCACCGGCCTCGCCGGTTTTGCCCAGCCCAATAGCCAGGGCGTTTGGGCCGGTTTTGACGTCGATTATTGCCGCGCGGTGGCCATTGCCATTTTCGGCACCGACCAGAATCGCGTGCGCTATGTGCCCACCACCGCCCAGGTGCGCTTCACCGCGCTGCAATCGGGCGAGGTCGATATGCTGAGCCGCAACACGACCTGGACGCTGAGCCGCGACACCTCGCTCGGCCTCGATTTCACCGCGACCAATTTTTATGATGGTCAGGGCTTCATGGTGAAGCGCTCGCTGGGCGTGACAGCGGCGCGGCAGTTGGATGGCGCGACGATTTGCGTGCAGCCCGGCACCACCACCGAGCAGAATCTGGCCGATTGGGCGCGCGGCCTGCGGATCACCATCCGCCCCGTGGTGATCGAGCGGCTGGAGGATAATATTGCCGCCTATCTGGCCGGGCGCTGCGATGCCTATACGACGGATGTCTCGGGCCTTGCCGCCTCGCGCTCTGCCCAGCAGGTGCCGACCGACCATGTCATCCTGCCTGATGTGATCAGCAAGGAGCCGCTGGGTGTGCTGGTGCGCCATGGTGATCAGCGCTTTGCTGACCTGGTGCGTTGGGTGCATTTCGGCCTGCTTGCCGCCGAGGAATTCGGCATCACCGCCGAAAACGCCGCAGGCTTGGCCACCACCGACAACCGGCCGGAGGTGCAGCGCATTTTGGGCCGCACCGGCGGGTTGGGGCAGATGATGGGCGTGGACAATGCCTGGATGCTCAATGTGCTGCGCACCTTGGGCAATTACGGCGAGATCTCCGCCCGCAATTTGGCGCCGCTGGGTTTGCAGCGCGGCCCGAATGCGCTCTGGACCACCGCGGGTGGCCTGCAATACGCACCGCCCTTCCGGTGATGTGACGGGTGGCGCCGGGTGCAGCCCGGCGCCGCATGAATGGGTCCGAGGCGCGCCTCTGCCCTTTGAGAGAGAAGGACCCCCCCGGGATGAGCGATACCGCGATCGACCCCCGCTATGCCACCAAGCCGCCCAAACGCCCCTTGCGCCTGAGTTGGGGCGATGAGCGTGTGCGTGGCATTGTCTATCAGATCGTGGTCGTGGGCATTGTCGGTGCCATTGGCTATTGGCTGTTCACCAACACGGCGCATAATCTTGAGGTGCGGCGCATCGCCACCGGCTGGGGGTTTTTGGGGCGCGAGGCGGGGCTGCCGATTGCCGAATATCTGATCCCTTATGACCCGACCGACACCTATTTGCGCGCCTTGCAGGTGGGGGTGCTGAATACGCTCAAGGTTGCCGTGATCGGGATTGTTCTGGCCACCATTCTCGGCACCATTCTGGGCGTGCTGAAATTGTCGAAGAACTGGCTCGTGAGCCGGGTGGTGGGTGCCTATATCGAGATCGTGCGGGATTTGCCGCTGCTGCTGCAATTGCTGTTCTGGTACGCGCTGCTGCAGGGCCTGCCGGGGCCGCGCCAGGCCATTCATCCGGCGACCGGGGTGTTTCTGTCCAATCGCGGCCTGAAGCTGCCCTTCTTTGAATGGGAGGGGCCGCATAATTGGGCGCTGCTGCTGGTGGTGATCGGCGCGATTGGCACTTATTTCTACCGCCGTGCGGCGCGGGCGAAGCAAATGGCCGATGGCCAGCCGCGTGCCATTTGGCCGGCTGCCCTGGTGATGATGCTGGTTGTGCCGCTGGCCGCCTGGTACGGCATGGGGGCGCCTTTCACGCCGGATATTCCGGCGCTGCGCGGGTTTAATTTCCAGGGCGGGCTCACGGTCAGCCCGGAATTCTTCGCGCTGCTGCTGGGGCTGACGCTCTACACCGCCGGCTTTATTGCCGAGATCGTCCGCGCGGGCATTCTCTCGGTCAATCAGGGCCAATGGGAGGCGGCGGAGGCGCTGGGCCTGCCGCGCGGGCGGGTGATGAACCTGGTTGTGCTGCCGCAGGCGCTGCGCGTGATCATCCCGCCGATGACCAGCCAGTTTCTCAATATCACCAAGAATTCCTCGCTGGCGGTGGCGATTGGCTATCAGGATATTGTCTCCATTGCCAATACAACGCTGAACCAGACCGGCCAGGCGATTGAGGGCATTGCGATTATCATGGTGGTTTATCTGACGATCAGCCTGAGTATTTCGCTGTTCATGAATTGGTATAATTCCAAGATCGCATTGGTGGAGCGCTAGGCCATGAGCATCACCACCGACACCATGCCCGTGGCCCCGCGCCTTGCCCCCGCCCTTTCGGTGGGCTGGCTGGGCTGGGTGCGGGCCAATTTGTTCAGCTCCTGGCTGAACAGCCTCGTCACCATCGCGCTGGCCTATTTTATTGTGAAATACGCCATTGGCTTTGTGGATTGGGCCTTTGTCCACGCGATTTGGAGCGTGCCCAATGACGCGGCGGGCCGGCCCGATACCAGCTCCTGCCGCGACAATAAGGGCTTCGGCGCCTGCTGGGCGGTGATCAACGAAAAGCACCGCTTCATGCTTTTCGGCACCTATCCCTTTGAGCAGCATTGGCGGCCGGCGGTGGTCTGCGTGCTGTTTGTTGGGCTGTATATCGTCTCGGCCATGCGCCGCTTCTGGCGCTGGGAGCTGGCGCTGATTTGGGCGGCGGTGCTGACGGTGATTGCCGTTCTGATGTGGGGCGGCGTGCTGGGCATGCCCTATGTGCCGCAGGAGCGTTGGGGCGGGCTGCCTATCACGCTTATTTTGGCGACTTTTGGATTGGCCTTTGCCTTTCCGCTGGCCATTCTGGTGGCGCTGGGCCGGCGCTCTAAGCTGCCGGCGATCAAGGCGCTGTGTGTGCTGTATGTTGAGCTGATCCGCGGCGTGCCGTTGATTTCGCTGCTCTTTATGGCCAGCGTGATGTTCCCGCTCTTCCTGCCGGAGGGGGTGAATATCGACAAGCTGCTGCGGGCGCAGATTGCCATCATCCTCTTCGCCGGCGCCTATCTGGCCGAGGTGGTGCGCGGTGGCCTGCAGGCGCTCAGCAAGGGCCAATATGAGGCGGCCGACGCGCTGGGCCTCAGCTATTGGCAGAAGACCGGCTTTATTATTCTGCCCCAGGCGCTGCGCCTGGTGATTCCGCCGCTGGTCAATACTTTTATCGGGTTTTTCAAGGATACCAGCCTCGTGCTGATCATCGGCATTTTTGACCTGCTGACGGCGGGCAAGACGGCGATTATCGAGCCGATGTGGCAGGGCTTTGCGGTTGAGGTCTATGTGACCATCGGCCTGATTTATTTCATCTTCTGTTTCGCCATGAGCCAATACAGCGCGAAGCTGGAGAGCGAACTCAACCATGGGCGCCGGCGATGAGCCGGGCCCGCTTCACCCTCTTTTCCGGAGATCGCCGATGAGCGCCGCCGAAACCCTGCATTCCTCGGTGCAGACCAATGCGCCCCCCGCCATTTCGCTGGCCGGCGTGAACAAGTGGTTTGGCGCGCTGCATGTGCTGCGCGACATCAATCTCGATATCGCACTCGGCGAGCGTGTGGTGGTTTGCGGCCCCTCGGGCTCGGGCAAATCCACCATGATCCGCTGCATCAACCGGCTGGAGGAGCACCAGCAGGGTAAGATCATGGTCGATGGCATCGAGCTCTCCGATGATTTGAAAAGCCTCGACGCCATCCGCCGCGAGGTGGGCATGGTGTTTCAGAGCTTTAATCTGTTCCCGCATCTGACCATTTTGGAAAATTGCACCCTGGCGCCGATCTGGGTTCGCAAAATGCCCAAGAAAGAGGCCGAGGCGCTGGCGATGGAGTATCTGGAGCGGGTGCGCATTCCGGAGCAGGCGGCGAAATACCCCGGCCAGCTCTCGGGCGGTCAGCAGCAGCGCGTGGCCATCGCCCGGGCGCTGTGCATGAAGCCCAAGATCATGCTGTTCGATGAGCCGACCTCGGCGCTTGACCCCGAGATGATCAAGGAGGTGCTGGACACCATGGTGATGCTGGCCGAGACCGGTATGACCATGATCTGCGTCACCCATGAAATGGGCTTTGCCCGCCAGGTGGCCGACCGGGTGGTGTTCATGGATCGCGGCGAGATTGTCGAAACCGGCGAGCCCACCACCCTGTTCGAAAACCCGCAGACCGAGCGGCTGCAATTGTTCCTGAGCCAGATTCTCCGTGGCCACTGACCCCGGCATCGGCATTCTGGCGCAAAGGCGGATTGAGGCCGCCTTTGCCAAGGGTATTTTTGCCGAACTCGTGGCCGAACTGGGCGAGGAGCGCGCCACGGCGCTGCTGGCGCGGGCCATCAATAAGCTGGCCGAGCAGGCCGGGGCGGCGGCGGCTGCCGAGACGCCCAGCCCGGGGATTGAGCATTTTGCCGAAATTCTGCCGCGCTGGACAAAGGATGACGCGCTGCAGATTGAGGTGCTGGAGAAGACGGCAGATAAATTCGACTTCAACGTCAAGCGCTGCCGCTATGCCGAATCCTATCGTGAGATGGGGCTGGGGCAATTGGGCGCGGTGCTCTCCTGCAACCGTGATGCCGCTTTTTGCGTGGGGTATGACCCCAAGCTGAAGCTCACCCGCACCCAGACCATCATGGGCGGGGCGAGCCATTGCGATTTCCGTTATCGCCGCGAGGGGTGAGCCTCTCGATATTTCTCGCCCCCCCTACTGCAAGCCGGGCCTTTACTGCGCTATGCCCCGCCGCAGGATGACCGAAGCAGCCCCCCAGCCTGTCGCCCCTTCCACCCCGCCCGAGGCGCCACCGCCCGCCAGCCATGACCAAA
>Ga0214921_10003381_pt1 | contig 24475 bp, 19 predicted proteins | sample LL1505_MetaG_FD_177992 | JGI IMG/M metagenome (GOLD analysis project Ga0214921, IMG submission 177992) | Freshwater microbial communities from Lake Lanier, Atlanta, Georgia, United States - LL-1505 | ecosystem: Environmental > Aquatic > Freshwater > Lake | place: USA: Georgia | collected...
CAGATATTAAATCATTAAGCCCTGATGATGCTAAAGATTTCTTACAGAAAGCATTAGGTGCCCTAACTACACCAGCAGGACCTGGAGCACCACCAGCACCACCAGCACCACCAGCACCACCAGGACTTAAATTACCAGCAGCACCCGGAGGACCTGGAGCACCACCAGCACCACCAGGACTTAAATTACCAGCAACACCCGCAGCACCTGTAGCACCAGCAGCATCCGTATGTAAATTTAAAGTAGGTGATCGTGTAATAGTAAAAGGTAGAGTGGAAGTTTTTGAGACTTTCCCTCTTCCTGCTGGTGCCACTACAAAAATTGAAACTGTAAATGAAGTTGGTGTAGTTTTTAAAGTTAATGAAGTCACACCTATGGCAGGAACAACAGTATGCGTGTATATAATCAAGTTCAATGAAAAAAGATACGGCGGTATAGAAGATGAGGAAATGTTACGATCAGTGGAAGATGAATTCTATGTATCAGGCGATGTTGATATTAATTTATTTAAGGTAGCTTTATACAAGACAGTAAATGGCAGAGATCAATTTGTTGGACAAAGCACATGCTCCAGAAACGATACAATTAAATCAGTATTAAATGCTTTTAAACAAGTATGTATGAGATGTATTGTATCAAGTGGTAAAATGTTCGTAACATCTTTAGATCCTAAAGATTTATATGTATCATTTTCTAACCTTAACTTAAAGTATGATCAAGTAGAATTATATTTACTCTAAAAAATTTATTAAATTATTACTTAATAATTTAATAATTAAGTTTAAATAACAATTTAAAGATATATTTAGATTGTATAATATGTCTGATAAAGTAGATTATCTTGATGAAGATCCCGTAATTTCTAGTCAAAAGTATTGTGTAGTTAGTGTTCTTACACCAAAGAATTGGGCTGAATCTGAAGAAAAAAAATCCACAATGTACACATTTAAGGTAAGAGGTTCATATGAAACAATTGAAGAAGCACAAAAAAGAATCCAATATTTAAATTCTATTGATTCAAATGTAAATATTTACTTAGCTGAAGTTGGCAAATGGTGCCCATTTGAAGATGATCCTGAAAAGGCAAAGGATGCTGTTTACAAGGATGAAGAATTAAACAGACTAATGAAAGGATATAAGGAAAATCAAGAAAAGGCGAAGGAATTATTTAATGAAAGAAAGAAGGAAATGGTTGCTGCTGCTGTTGCTGATACAAATGAAAAGAAGGAAAAATTAAAGATTGAAGAAGCACTCAAACAAAAGGCTGAAGAAGTAGCATCCAAGGAAGATAAGGTTAAAGAAGGAAAGAAGGAAGTAGAACAAAAGAAAGAAGAAATCCATGAACGCGAAGACAAGATTAAAAAGTTAGCAGATGAAGTAGCAGCTGCTAAGAAGAAGTATGAAGAAATGGCAGCTAAAAGTGCTGCTAAAAAGGAATAAAGAAAAAATATATTATGATGGGGCTACTATAACCAACACAAGTAACAAGTAGGGAAATATAATTTTATGATATAAAATTATATTTTTACAATTTATGAATCATCTAAATTATGATGATAAAAATAAAGAGAAAAAAAATATTAAATATATTAATTAAAATATTTAATAATTAAAATATAAAACAATATATGAATAGTGGAATATTAGCAAATTTAATATTTGTAATAGCTATAGTTTTTATTAGTATTGGAATGTCTCGATCAAATGATATCTCTAATAGAAAAGAAATAATAAGATATATACCAAGAACATTAGAAGAAGAACAAAAAGAGCCAGTTAAGGTTGAAAAAATATTTAAATCAATGTTTGATCAACAAGCACCTTGGATTGGATCATTTTATGATGGAAATGCTTTTGAAAGAAGAGAATTAGATAAAGGTCGTGGATTATTAAACAAGAAAAAGAAATAAATTAATAAATTAAAATATATTTTAATTTATTAATGGAAGAAAAAGACATAAATTTTATAGGAAGGGGTATTGAAAATTGTGGTAATAGTTGTTTTATGAATTCTGTAAATCAAATGTTATTTCATATACCAGAACTGCGTGAATTTATGATACAAAATGAAGGATTATTTGAAATTGCTTCAAAAAAATATAAAAGAAGTGATCCTGACAGTGAGCATGATTATGATCTACTTTTAAAATTAATTGGTTTATTCAAAAAAATAAAAGAGAATACTGAAGAAATTACTAGAGATACTAAAATTAGAGGAGATACTACTTTAACAGATCTGTATATAACAGTTCAAAATGAATATTTTAATGAAGATATAAATGAAAGATTAGAAGATTTTGATGATAAAAATGACCCAATTATTGAACATATTACAAAATTGAAAGAAGAATATGAAAAAGCAATTACAACCCAAAAGAGAAAAGATGAGATTAAAGCAGAAATGATAACTATAATTCAGACTAATCATAAAGAATATTTGATAGAAACTCAAGAACAAAGAACATTCGAGGATCAATTAAAAAAATTAATAGAAGATTCTCCAGAAGATCCTCAAATACTAATACTCTTACAACAAATAGATAATTTAAAAAAAGATATCACAAAAATACCTGATGATATCTTTAAGAGATTATTACAAAATTATTCATTGAGTCGTAATAGTATATATTCTCATCAGCAATCAACATCTGAATTATTTCTCAAATATTTATCGACTGGTAATATTAATATTAGTGATAGTATTATAACTAATAATTATGATGATATTATAATTTATAATAAGTCAAACGCAAGATATGCGGTTAATTATGAATATATGATAAATAAAATTAATTTACCGTTCAATTATTTTTATATAAAAACTATTGAAATTAAGAATTGTGACAATGGAAAAAAAACAATGAATATATTAGCCTATGAATCATTTTTACAATATAAAGATAAATTTGAAATCAATATAGATGACATATCGGAAAAAGTTCATTTAACATATTGTAATAATCCAGGCGATGACATAAAATCTCATAATATAAATACAACAAAAAAAACAAAATATATTCCAAATAAATATATATTAATAAATATTGGTCGTGAATATAATCAAGTATTCAAAAGAATACATAAAATTCAAAACATAGAAAAAGAACCACCAACTGATTTAGAAACAATTTATGATAAAGATACAGGTATAATTACATTTAAAGAGGATGGAGTAGAAAAAGTATGGGATAAATCAAATGAAATATATCAGTTAGAAACCGAAGAAGTAATTTGTAGAAATAAAATAGTTGAAACTGATACTTATTTTATTGATCCAGATACAAATATAGAGTATCTATATAATGTTGCGACTCCAATCGCAACCGCAGGAGAATTAGATATATATGTATTAAAACCATTAATTAATGATTCACCAATTTCAAATTATGACACAGCAAAACAAGAAATGACTATAAAATATAATGATGGGACTAAGAATATAAATTATAATCTTATAGGAACAATCTGTAAATCTGGTGAAGTTGAAGGAGGACACTATTGGTATCATCACAAGATAAATGGTGGTTGGTATAAATATGATGATTCACATCTTACGCGAGATTCTCAACCAAATCCAAAAAAAATGTTAATGGTATTATTTAGAAGAGAAGGAGATGAATATAAAATACCAATATATAGAAACGTCGCAGATTTGAAATTACATATTCTACAACAAATTAGAGCAGATGTAATGACGTATGATACTGAACTATCAGATGATTTATCAAAAACAGATAAATTAAAAGAAGATATAGAACGGTTATTATATTATACACATAAATATGGATCAAATACGCATAAGATTGATGAAGAATTATTAAAAATAAATAAAGAGTTTAAAACAAAAATAAATACTATTTTGAAACCCTAACTAAGACATTTGCTTTTTTTCTCATCATATATTCATTTATATCAAATATATTTGGTTTCTTTCCATGATTAGGATCAAAATTATTTTTATCAAATTCAATAAAACGATTATTGCCTATAGGAAAATCTTGAATATCTGTAGCCTTAAAGTAAAAAATTCTTTCTTTAAGATCTATACTACGTGAACTGTTATCTATAACCATACAACCATAATTTTGTGTCATTTGTAAGAATACGCTTTCAAATAATTCAAAACTGGGAAACATACCAGCATAATGTTCATATAATTTTTTTCTATTCATTCTGATGTCTTCGGCTAATAAAAATATAAAATTAAATTGTGATCTATATTCTGGTAAGATACCTAAAGAATATTGCATAGATAAGATATAATTAATATGTCTGTGACGACCTTCATTCATGATGGATAAGAAATTAGGATCTTCTGCCCATTGTTTTTTAGCACTCATACAATCGTCCATAATAAAAATAACACGAGTATCAATTTCAGTTTTACCTTCTTTTTTTCTTTTATTATTTTTTTCTATAATCAAATCTTGTCTTTTCAATAATTTTTCCATAATTTCTGGTTTATATTCATGATGAATAAATGTTGGAGGATAAATTGTATCATAAAACTTATTTAATCTATCAGTTGGAGCGATAATGACACCTGCGGGAATGTCTGCCATTTTTTTCATAATTTCACGAATAACCCATGATTTACCGCTGTTAGATTTAGCAATAATACATATTCTTGGATTTAAAAAAGTTTTATCAGACTTAAATAATAAACTTTCCAAATTGAATCTTTGAATTGGTAATATCTGACCATTAACGTTTAAGGATGTCATTTATTATATATTAGTAAAGATAAAAAATTTTATTAATTATTCTTGGTAAATGATTAAATAAAAATTGTAATATTATGATGTTTCATATAATGTATATTTTTAATATTATCTATATTTTGAATAACGATACATAAATAAATAGTTGAAGATTTTAATTCATTATAAATTTCAAGAAAACAATCAAAAGTATTTAATAATTCTTTAAAATACAATTCATATATTGCCTTTTTTGTATTTTCATCGTCATTATATAAAACAAAAATATAATCATTAAAAGGTTTCATTAATAATGTTGTATTGTTATTCGCAATTATTGAAATTTTATTTGATAGATATAATTTTTGTAAATAATAATTATTCTCTGAAAAAATATTATCAAATACAATTAAATGTGATTCATTACATATATCTAAATCTATATATTTTATTAAATGGTTTAATATTGAATTGTATTCTTCTTTTTTTTCATAGTATGATACTTTATTTAGACAATCTAAATGATCAGATGAAAAAATTATATTATTATTTATATTAATTTGATCTATTAATGATGTAATTAATTTTTGTCCTAAATTAATATTACCAATAATTCCAAATTTTAAGTTTTTAAATGATAAGTATGATATTATTTGTGATAATTTAATTTCTGAATAATTATTCATATAATTTAATAAGAATTAAATTATATTAATTAAAATTGCCCATATCTGTAAAAATTTCTTGAGTGCTCATATTTAATTTCGCATACTTACTAACTACATAATACACAATTAATCCAACTAATAATGCTACAACTGATGATAATCTATATGATATTACTTTTTTATCATCTTCAATTGTTTCCATATATTGATGAAAAGTAATTATAATAAAAAAAAGAACTGCGTCTAATATTGGGTTATCAAAATCTAATTTACAAAATATATTATCCATTTACTATATTATTATATAATATATTAAAATCTATAAATTTTCTATAATTATTAAAATCCTCTAAATTGGTTAGGATTATTATACATATTATTTTTTTGGTCTGATTTTGAACTATTTTCAGTTTCGTTTACAGCCGATAATGCTGCTTTATAAGAGCCTTCATCTTTGCGAACACTTTTTTTATTTGCGGTATTACTAAATGATTCTTCTATAACTGCTTCTTGTTTATGGTAAGCATCACTTGTTTCACTGGCATGAGATTGTTTAGCAGATCCAGTTTTAGGTATAATTACATTAAATCTTTCTGTTTTCTCTGTTTTCTTCTCGGATACTTGTTTAAATAAATGACCATCTGTATTTGGAACTGGTAAAGGCTTAATTGTGCTACTTGCTTTTTGTTGTTCATATATTTCCTTTAAGGACATTGGTGGTTGAGATTGAATTATACCACCTTTTTGATATTGATTATTTTCAGGAGAATCTGATGAAACATCTTTTTTGTATTGAGATGATAGTCCATATTGTTTATTATTTTCTGTTCCAACTAAAGGTCTAATATATTTATCATCATTTATTTCAGACATCATACCTAAATACTTTTTAAGAATTAATTGAAGAGGGAGCATTTTACGAATAGCTTCTTCAATACCTTCTTTAATTAATTTATGAGCTTTTAATTGATTTTTTTTGTATTCTAAAGCTGGAACTTTATCAAAAAATAAAAATGGATAATTATAAAATACTTTAGCAACTTCAATGTAAATATTATGAATAAATTTAGTATAATTTAAATTAAGGTTAAAATCTTTTAACACCTTTTGTTTATCTGATAAATCAGTATTTGTTAGTAATAATACATTTGATTGGATAACTGCTTTTATTAAATCATCTAATATGTCAGAATTTTGAGTTACTTTTTTTATTCTGGATGCTTCTTCATTTATAATAGTTTCATTCCATCCAGGAATCTTTGATAAAAATCCTTGAAAAATCTTTAATTCGTGTCCTTCTTTAGCAGTATTTTTAACTTCTCCATAGATAGAATTGATTCCTTCGTAAATAGAAGGAGTTAACATATTAACAAGTTGAATAGTATATTCTTTTTTAATTTCTGTTAAATAATTTGAATTAGCCATAATATAATATATATATATTATTTCATAATTTAAAAAATAATTAAACTTAATAACTACCACTACCATTTCCACCTCTTGTAGCTAATAAGTTTTGTTGGGATGTTGTATAACATCTGCATCCAGGTGGGGCTACTCCATCTCCCATACATGTTACATTAGATGTTCTGTATTTTCTTCCTACTCCAACATCATCCCATCCAACAGGATCATTCTTTTTAAACATTTGATCCATATTGTCTCCCTTCCAATAATATCCGCAGCACTTTTGAGAGCAAACAGATTTACTTAAAGGAACCTTTAAATCATATGAATCTTTAGTTGAATATAAATTATTTACATCTGTAAATTTTTCAACTGTTTTTTTTGATTTATTTAATTTTTTCTTTGATGATTTAACAACAGGTGTTGATTTAGCGGATGAAACAGGGGTTGATTTAGCGGATGAAACAGGGGTTGATTTAGCGGATGAAACTGGTGTTGATTTAGCGGATGAAACAGGTGTTGATTTAGCGGATGATACAGGGGTTGATTTAGCGGATGAAACAGGGGTTGATTTAGCGGATGAAACAGGGGTTGATTTAGCGGATGATACAGGTGTAGTGCGAGGAGGAGATAATTGTTTACCACGGAGAGGTGCTATAATTTTTATAGGGAGAGGTGGTGTAACACTTGGAATTCTACGGGGGAAATCGGGTTTACGACTGAGAGGAGCTCTTGGTGGTATGCGACGAGGAGATCTTGGTATTATGCGACGAGGAGATCTTGGTGTTACACTACGAGGTGACTTAGGAGTTACACGAAGAGGAGATTTAGGTGTTATACGGCGAGGAAGGGTGGGTTTACGAACCATGGGAGGTGCTGGAGTTACATAGACTACACGGTTAGGAGATCTTGGTGTTACACTACGAGGAGATTTAGGAGTTGAACGAGTTGAAGAAACGGTTACTTTTGGTGATACTTCTACAGGGGAATTACGGAATAATGGGACTGATCTAATAGTTGAAGCAGATTTAACTGAAGCGGGAGAAGAAGATAATTGGGATTTTAAAGATGAATATGTTTTAATAGATGATCTTGGTGTTGATGATCTTCTTTTTTGTGTCTTTTTTAATACAACGTAAGGGGGGTCAAGATGTCTTGGATATTTAAAGTAGGGGACACCAGGAGATCTTAAATCTACAGCAGGTCTTGTCTTCTTGTTTTCTCTATCAGAATTGATTGATTCTGGCATTGAAATCATTGATGATTGTGTATATTTTTCGGTATTTTTCTTACTTTTCTTATCTTTTTTCTTTAAGCATTCGCAAGCAATAAAAACAAAAGCGAAAAATACAATAGCAGCAATAATTAATAAAACTGTATATTCATCGCCTCCTAATTGACTTTTTATTAATCTATATGACATATTTATAATATTTATAAATATATTATTTTTAATTTAATACAAAATTCATTATTTCTTTGGTTCTATTGGTTTTAAATCTAATATTAACTTATCTATAACATAATTACCTGATTTATCTTTTTTTCTGGCAATATATTCTACATAAATTTGATCATCTAAATATTTTTTTAATATTCTGTTAAATTTTTTTATATATTTATGATCACTTATAACATTTTTAAAAAAATTGTCATTGTTTAGGTATTCAGAGCCATGTTCTGATATAGCTTCTGATTGTATCTTATATGTATCACTAATAATTTTATTAAAAATTTTATCATCTGATGGTATATTTATGACGTTATTTCCACTTGTTGAATGAATTATATATATTCCTTCTGGAGAAATAACCATTGATCCTTGTGTTTCTCCTTTATTATAGTGTTCAATAAAATGATATATGTCACTTACTGATGGAAATTCATATAATATCCCATTCTTTGCTCTTGCTCCTGGATAAGGAGTTGGAGGATGGGTATGAAACATAAATTCATAATCAAGAGCATCCGGCATATTTTGAGGTAATAATATTTCAGGATCATCTCTATCTTGTCTATTAGTTTTTCCACTAATTAAAATTTTTTCCAAACTATGTTTATCAAAATCTAATAATCCAGCATGTTCAGAATATCTAAAATTTTTATTTTTATCAATATAATCACGGCTTTTTCCAGAATACATTAAATTATCAAGTATAATTAATTGATTTCTTTCTAATACAAATTTTGTTGATTTACCTTCTTTTATATAAGAAGCTTTTATTTTTATATGTTTACTTCTTTTCATTTTAGATTCAATTATTGGATGTGGTTTATAATTATGTTCTACCATATGATGTATTAATGAATTATCAAATAAAACATCATCTTTTTTATATAAAATATGAGAACTATTAAAAGAGCATGAATGACATTTATAATTTCCAATTTCTTTTGATTTAGATCTTAGATATAAATTTGTTAAGCCATTTACATGATTTTTATTAATATCTGAATAATTATATATTAAAGGAGCTTCTATATATTTCTTCATATATTATAATATCTAATTTTTTTATTTAGTTTTAGTTTTTTGGAAAAAAATAAAACTAAATAAAAAAATATAAAAAAATTGAATTAAACACTTTTAATTATTATACATATTCTATTTATTAATTAGAATACCACACATCAATACAATGTCTGATCAACCACCTAAACGACCACGTAGAAATTTAGATGCCTTAAACACCTCATCAGAAGAAAAACCAACATCTAATGTTAGACAGCCTCTCAAATCTCGAAGAAATATTGAAAATTTACAAGAACCAGAATATATTAATGCTGGACCCTTACCCAAAGGTGTATCACTTAGAGGTCCAACGGTTGAAGCTCCAGTCTTTAAGTCAAACAGATCCAGAAATTTGGATGGATTAGAAGAAGAAATACAATTTGATATTAAAAATCGAGAAGAACGACGAGAAAAGAGAGAAAGTCAAGGAGGAAATGACAATCGTCGTAGAAATAGACATGTTTTTGTTCCGCCAGAAGAGGTTAAAAAAGTAGAACAAAAAACAGTTGATATTTTAGATGAACAACTATTTCCAAGTTTGGGGATAGAAAATAAACAAGTTCCTAAAGAAAAAGTATCAGTTTGGAATATTATCAATCATAATATTACAACAGTAAAACCAGATTTAAATAATACTACAAAGGTAGAAAATACCAATAAAAGTATTAATTTTAACAAGAAAATTAATAATGATACTAATCAAACATATACATATTTTGATCAAAATGGTGATGAAATATTTGAAGAAGTATATGAGGATGAATTTGTAGAAGAAGAAGATGATGACATAGACATGTGTGATCCAGATAAATGTGAATTAGATAATATTTCTAATTTATATAAACAAAAATATGAATTAGAAAAAAATATTGATTTTGTAATCAATACATATGATAAATCTAAATCATTACATGTTAATTTTTTAAACCAATTAGAACAAAAATTAAATTCAGTAAGTGATGAAATTTATCGTTTTGAAAGTCTTGAAAATGAATTAGAATCAATATATGGTCCTTCTATTCGGATAGGCTCACACATTAAATATAAATCATTATATGATGAAGCAGTTGAACTAATGGATAAAAAAGAACAAGAAGAAAAATTCAATAGGGAATTAAATGAATTTTTAATCAAGATGATGAAGGAATCTGCAAAATAAAATAAGGGTTAAACATCATTATAGGTTTTATCTATATTATTAATTGATGATATGTTTTTTATATTAATTTTATAATTAACTAATATTTTATTTAATTTATCAGTTTTTTTAGTTTTAATTAAATATTTATACATCTTGTGTAAATATAATATATCATTATTATTAAAATTTATCAAGTGATTACGAATATTCATAAAATTCTTACGATTAATATTTTTTATTGATACACTATTTAAATCATAAGAAAAATTTAAATTATAGAACTTATTATTACTCTTTGATATCATATCAAATGATGGTTTTACACATGAAAAATAACCATGTGTATCTTGTAAATACCAATTTTGATCTGAATAAATATTTGTTTCAATTACATCTCCATTTGACAATGAATTACTAATATTTGTTAACATCTTTATTTTTTCTGAAGATGATAATATCTTATTTTCAACCGCTAATGGATAATTTTCAAATATCATTAATGGTAATAAAACTTTTTCTTTATCATACATTTTTAATGAAGTTTGAATTGATTTATAATTATCCATTAAATTTTTATTTGATATTAATAGACCACAATCAATATCTTTTCTTTGAGTATATAGACGATATTGTTTAAATAAAACATCATCTATATTATTACCAAAAGTCAAATACAAATCTTGTAAAATTAATATACACTTACGAATATCTTTTTGAGAATATTCAATAATTTTAGATACGACTTCAGGAACTATCTTTAATTTTTCCGCAGTACATATTTTATTAATAATTGTTTTAAAGGATGTTTCACCTGGTAATTCAAATTTAATTTCAGGACAATGCTTTTTTTGGATCAACTTATTTATAAATTTTGAATGTGTTAAATTTGATATTAATATTATAGGAAATTTCTTTTGTATCTCATTAAGTAAAAATAAATTTATAATATTTTTCTTTTCATTTGTTAAATTTATACGATTAGTATCATCAATAATAATACCAATTTTCTTTTTTGGATTATTTATAACAGTTTCATATATATCGTCTTTTTTTTCATCACTTGAAGCAAAATAAATATAATCATATCCAGCTTCTTTTAATAGTATTTTAGATAATATCGTTTTTCCAATACCAATACTACCTATAATAATATATGAAGGTGAAGAATTTGGAAAATCCGCTAACCATTTTTTTATTTTACTTACAGCTACTGAATTACCAATAAACTGACTACTATTTTGTGGTTCATACTTATTTACCCAATTTAAATTCATACTTTTAATTATTTATAACTATTTAAATTAAAAATTACTTTATAAAGTTAGAATATCAATTTTAATTAAGATCCGAAGAAAGTTCCTTATAGCATGTATTACCAATATTTAAATTCTGTATATAACGGTACACATGTGTTCTAAATTAAGTATTTTTCAATATAATTTTTTAATATAGGATTATTAAAGTTATAGTTTTGATTATTTAATTTAATTTATGTAAATTTGATAAAAATATTTAGTTAAGAAATAAATTATTCTATAAAAATTTTATTTTAATATAATATATAATATAATGGATAAAGCAACTCGTACATTTGATAGTTCAGTCTCTGGCAATGTTCAAAAAGAAGTTGAACGCCTTATAAGTGAAGGAAAGACCTCACTCACATTACAAGACTACGAACGTCTCAGACGCAAGTATCCCGATGATGATAAGTTATACGAAAAAGTTATGGATGCCTTCACTGAACGTGCCCAACAAGTTCGCAGAATCGCTCGCAAGTTCTACAACTACATCATGAAGAAAGTATTAGAAGGCTCCACATCTGGCCACACATTATACTCTATCTTAAACACCGCCAAGGGCTATGCCCAAAAGGAAGGCTTAAGCGACTCTGAATTTGAAGAATTCAGAAGATTAGTTGAAATGAAGCTTTCATCTGGTGTAGATGAACAAGCCAAAGAAGACAGAGGCTTATTCCCCTCCACAAACGTAACATCCTTCTCTAAATTACTCGGCACCGTAGCTGTAGAAGCCAACAACGGCTTACAACTCAAGGAAAACGAATTTGGTGTATTACAAGAAATCGTAAAGATCTACTCCATGTCTCGCACACTCCACGCCTCAGTAATCATCCAATCTATGCTTCACCAAGATTGCTCAAGTGTTTCATTAAACGGCAGATACGACACAACCAAGCACAACCCTGCTATCTACGTAAATCCTTTACTCTTTGCTCTCTTCGTCCCCAAGTTTGACTCTGTTGACGAACGCATGTTATTATCTAACATCGCTGGTGTAGTAAAAGCCAAATACCAAAAGGAAACAATTGCCACATTACCTGACTACAGACTCTTCTATGCCTTAGTAACAGACAAGAACGATGTAGTATGCGACAGCCAAAGCCCAATCATGGATTTACGCAACAGAGTTCTCTTACAACAACACTTATGGAACTCCGTAATTGCTATCCGTGCTGGCAAATACTTTGATGTAACAGCTGCTGAATTCATCACATCAATTGACAACTGCAAGTTCTCCGTATACTCTCCTGAAGTAGCGAACATGGGTGATGAAACAATGGTTCTCAAGAGATTATTTGCTTCTTTCTCCTTTAACCCTATCACCGTAGTATCTGCCCCTGTCTACACCGGCATGAACTACACTCAATTCAATACAATTGGATTCACACAAGAAGTATACAACATTCCTTACCTCCAATACAACGTCCCTCCTCAACAAGCAATCACAGCTCCCCTCAACATTAACGATGTATTAAGCCAAACAATCTATGAATTCAAAGACAACACATTCGTTCAACGCTCTCGCAGAGTACACTCTGCCGAAGAAGTAATTGCGGTCTCTCTCTCCCGTAAATTCCGTGCTCCCCAAGTCCGCACAGCCACAAGCCCTTTCTTCTCTGCTCTTCCTTTAACATCTAATGGATATGAAACAATCAACCAAACTGAAGTAAGCTGCCCTGGTGTAATCCAAGTAGGAGACAACAACGAAGCCTTTGAATTAAAGTCTGCCGTATTTGCCGAATTAATGATGCCTGTCGTTAATACATCAAATGCTCAATTAGTAAGCACAACTGAAATCGTAGTTGGCACATCTGCCATTGTTCAAACCAATGGTGTCTACTATGCCTACAGACCCGTATTAATCCACACACCCTTAGTATCTGGCCCTGTATCAGCACCCAAATCTTCACCAATCACACAATTAGTAGTTGGTGCCGTAGATCTCAATGGCGATCCTGATGTAGATCGTGATCCTTTCACAATGATCAACAAGCGTGGTTTAGTAGTATTCTACAAGAGACAATAAATATAGAATTGAATAATAGAACATAATTTATAATTATTTAATAAATAATTATAAAATTTTTTATCTGGGGATAACACTTGGAAGTGATTCTTTGCGGTGTTTGGCAACACTTATTGGTAAAGCTGGAGGTGATAATGGGGTGTCTGCATCAACTAAATAATTTGTATAGGCTTCTACTTCATTTATAATCCAAGGAGTTACATAATTTACAACCCTTTCATTTAGCTCTAAAATTTGTTCTCTTAAATTGTAAGGTAAGTGTCTGGCATAATCATGATAAATACCATTCATTAATAGAATAATATCTTCATCTTTTTGTCTTGAAATAATATACTTACTTTTTTTGGCAACGTTTCTGATAATAGAATTTTGTATTATTTCAATATTTTCTCTTAAAAAGAATGCTTCTTTAACTAATTCAGCATTATTAGCGTCAAGACATCTTTCTTCATTACATTGTTTTATATTAGTATATCTTTGAAAATACTTTTTTTTATGTTCATTGGTAAATAAGAATGGAGCCTTATCTAATTTATGAATAATATCTTTATTATTAGTATTTTCATTGAAATCTTTGTAAATGTCATAATAATTAAAATCAATCTTTTTCTTTTGTTTTAATTGCTTAGCTACTAAATCATTTTGTTTTTTTAAATCTAATTCAATGTTATTTAATTCTAATGGTATTAATTCAGGAGCTCTTTGATTATTATAATCAATTGGATTTGGATATGAAAAATAATCCTTATTTGATATTTTTTTACTCATATATATAATATTAATATAATTATTTAATTATATTAATTTATTTTAAACTATAATTTTAATATTTCTGAATCATATTCATATGATTCTAATAATTCATCATCTGATAATTTCATATTAGGTCTATATTCTTGTTTAATTTGTTCATTTATGATATTAATCTCTGAAAAATTAACTTTGAGAATATTAACTTCCAATACCTTTTTATTTAAATCGCGTTTAATATCAATGATTTCTGCTTGATCATCTATTTTCTTCTTATATATTGCTACATAATAATTAGAACCATCTCTAATATATCCTACTAACATACCTGGAATAAATTTATCTTTAATCGTGTCATCCATATTTTTCTTTTCAGATTCATTTAATGGTGTTCCTACTCTATTATGTAAATAATGACCATGATTTATAATCATATTATTAATATCATTGTGAGGACCAAGACGAACAGTTGCTTTTTCAAGTTTATCAGCATACTTTACTCTATCTTTGGCTGCTTTACTAATAGCAGCTTCTTTTGCGAGCTTATCAGCAGGTGTTCCTTCAGGCAATGCTGTAGCTGCCGCAAAAGCTGCTTCTGCTGTTGCTAAACTTACCCTTGCTTCTGCTATATCAGATTCAGCATCTTTAGTAGTTTCTAAATTTTCAAAATTACCAATCTTTTCAATCATTTTTAATATAGATTCGTCCGCTGGAATACCACCAAACTTTTTAGTAGCTTTATCTGTAAATTTATTTCTACTAAATATATTTTCTTTGAATAATTTTTTATTTCTTTGATCTATTCTATTTGAATAATATTCATTATCTTTGAAAAAATCTTTCATCATTATTTTATGATGGAATACTTTTTCAGTGTCTCTTATTTTAAGATATAATTTTTCACTTTCTAATTCTTTCTCTTTAATAGCAAGTTCTAATTCCGCCAATTGTGTTTCAGTTCTTGTTTTTTCTGCTGGTGTAAGAATCTTTTTAAGGATAGCTTCTAAGTCTTTTTTACGAACATCAAATATTTCAAGATCTCTTCTTAATTCCCTTAATTTATCAGTTTTAACAAGTGTTTTGATTTCATCTATTTGTTTTTGATCTACTGATAAATCTTGGAAACTTGTATCTAATACTAATACAGCTCCATAATTTGGAATAAAGAAATCAATTCCATGCATTCTATATCTCCAATAACCAGTATTATTATTATCATAATTTGTATCTTTAATAAATACGTTATGTTCTAAACTAAAGTCATATAAACATATACCTTTTTGATGTAATATATACACTGCTTGATGTAATTGGAAAAGTACTGATTTCCATACTTCAGGATCATGATAACCAGTTCCAACCATCTTTAATACAGATACATTTATTCCACTTTGTTCATATCTTCTTGTGCTCCATGTGCAGATATTTTGTGTAGGGGCTTCAGTTAAGGCAATTAAACATGTATCAGCATAGTCCATATAATGATTTTCTGTTTTTAATTTCTCATTAATAAACTCTTGAAATCCAAATAGTTTAGAAGCAGGATATCTTGGGATTGATACAACTGATCTATTAAGACTTAATCCTGTAATAGCAGGGTTCAACATTTTAGGAATATCATATTTTTCCTTTTCACTTCTATATTTTTCTTCTAAAGCATATCTCATTTGTGCTCTAAATCCCGGAACATTTAAGATAGTATCATTTACATAATCATTATATAAACGAGTAAATTCCTTTAATTTAGAATCAATTTGTTGATTCTTTTCTTTTCTATACTTTACAAAGTCTATTAATGTTCTTGGATGTAAGAAATAAGAAATTATTGATACAAAATTAGGAGATATGTTCTTTTTAATAATTTCATCTCTTATATAATCATAATAAGCTATTTCGCGCCATACAGCAAAATATTTTCTAAACTCTTCTCCAATTGTATTTAATAATGCCTCTCCATTTAATAATTGATATATTCTTACATTAACGCCTAAATTATCACTTGCGCATTGAATATTTGTTTTTTCATCTACTCTAATAGGATAACATGATTTATAAACAAGTAATCTATCAGGTAATCCTGTATAAGGATTATTTGTCATTTTATTATAGTTATAAGGATTTACACCAATAATTTTTAAATGACTTAATAGTGTATTAATTTCAGCTTTTGTATTTTTATCAAAGGAAATCATTTCTCCATCTCCATGTTTCAATAGAACAGTTCTTAAATAACCAACTACAACTAATCTCTCTGATAGGGTATTAAATGAATTTTTAGCAACATTTATATTATTAGGTAATATATCTTCATATATTTCTCCTAATCTTGTCACATCAGAACCTCCAAATGTTATTTCATATTTTTTTACAATTGGTGGAACCGCTGGATGCCATAACATTGGATTTGATGTTGATGTTGGAGCATAAGGATTCATCATAGGAACATAATATGTTGGATTAAATGTTTGTTGAACTTTTTGAGGTAATGGATTCATTTGAGGTATATTTAATTGTAATGATGTTCCTTGAAATGGATTTTGTTGAGGAGGAATATATGCTTGTGTTGTTCCATTTAATGGATTTTGTGTTTGTTGTGGTTGTTGGAGTTGTTGAGGATTTGATTGTTTCTTTTCAGCATTATGTATATCTTTTTTATTTTTAGCTACATCAGTGGGTTGATAAGGATTCGCAAAAGATTCCATAAATCTTGGAACCACTTGAAGTCCTCCTTTTTGTTTGATTTTTTTTTGCTTATATTTTAACGACACTAAGTTTTGGTCTTTAGAGTTTTTTGAGTCACTCATGGATTCAAAAAAAAAAGGGGCATTTCCACCCATCATTTGATGAGGTTCCATACCGGATTGCATTCCTTGTTGCATTCCCTGTTGCATTCCATGTGGCATCATTCCAGGTGGCATCATTCCAGGTGGCATCATTCCAGGTGGCATCATTCCAGGAGGCATCATTCCAGGAGGCATCATTCCGGGAGGAGGACCATTCATCATAGGACCATTCATCATAGGGTCATTCATCATAGGATTATTCATATTAGGACCAGGTCCATTCCAGGGACCACCAGGCATGTTAGGAGAAGGACCGCCGGGCATGTTTATAGGACCGCCAGGCATCATTGGACCAGGGCCGCTTGGCATCATTGGGCCACTGGGTAATCCGGGACCTGGCATGTTTGGGCCAGCAATAGGACCACCGGGCATCATTGGTGCTCCCCTCATATTGTTAACAGAAGGGTCAACCATTGGTAAGTTAGAATTCATTTGTAAATCATTGTGAGAAACACCTAAGGCACTAAATAATTTATTAGTTTTTTGAGTATTTTGGTTATTTTGATTATTATTTTCTAAAAATGAATTCATAGAATTAGAACTTCTTGATGTGTGATGAGTTCTGGCAGTGTGGTGGCTTCTGGCGGTTTGGTGTGATTTTTCAGTTTCTTTAGGATTGTAATTTTTTATTTCATTATCATCTCCTTCAACAGAAACTTCTGAATCCATATCATCTAATATACTTGATTTTTTTTCAGAGTGTTTTTCAGAGTGTTTTTCAGAACGTTTTTCAGATGGCTTTACTGAAGAAACCATTTCAGAAGAACTTTTTTCAGTATATTTGGGAGCGTGATCTTCAGTTTTAACATCACTTTGACGTATAAAATCTAAGTCACTTACCATTTCGGATTCAGATTCAGAATTGGCGATTGATTCAGATAATTCTTCTTCGGAATCTTCATCAATATCTACAGATCTTCTTTGTTTAGAAACGACTGATCTTTTAGATTTCTTTGAACTCTTCTTTGAGCTCTTTTTTGAACTCTTCTTAGAACTCTTCTTAGAACCTTTCTTAGCACCACCTTCCATTTTCTTTGAACCACGTTTAGGCATATACATGGAGCTTTCAACAGATACTTCAGTATCTATACCAGCAAGTATTGATTTCTTAATATTAGGTTTATAGTTGCTTGTTCTTTTTGAACTAAAACTTGATTCTGTAAAATTTAAATTAATCGGTTTATTATCCATTATATCTATAATAAATATATTTATTTTATATAATATTTATTATACTTGATAGTTAAACATTTAAATATTAAAAATTTTAATATTTAAATATGCTTGAATATGTATAATATATAAAATCTATATATTATTTATTTATTAACTATAGGAAACTTCTGATAAATTATCTTTTCTTTTAAAATCATCATAATATTCATTAATAAATGACTTAATAGTTGATTTACTTAATTTGTTTACATTTATAATCTTTTTAATCTCATTCATCATATTTTCAGATAATCCTGAAACTTTTGTTAATGAATTCAAAAATGTAAGTATATCATACTTATTATCATTTGTTTTTAATGAATCAATTATACTTTCATTATCTATTTCATCAACTACTGATTCATCAAAATTTGTAATCTTTAATTCTAACCCAATATTTGGTATAATAAATACATTTCCGTCAATTTTATATTCATATGTATTGCTATTTTTTTCTTTTAAATAACAGTATATATTTTTTAAATTAAGATTATTATGTCTAAATTTAGGATACTTATTTTGGATTATGAATAAAGTATGTAATACTTGAAATATTATAACTCTAATCATTCTATCATTAATTTCAGTATTTTTATCATTTAAGATATTATATAATGAATCCATTTTAAAAAAATGTTCTCGTATCTCTATAGATATCTTATTATTTTTCTTGTTTAAAACTTTAAGAATATTGTCATTATCAGTATATTTTTCTATATAACGAATAATATCATTTGATAAAACATCAATATTAATTATATTCATTAATATGTGTTTTGTCTCCTTATTTATTACTAATGAACTTAATAAATATGTTATTATTTTATTCATATTCTCAATATTATATATATTATTAGAATCATTTGGAATAACACTTAATACAATATCACATGAACGATCAATATCATTTATTTTAAATATATATTTTAAGTTGTTCTTTTCTATAAAACTAATATTTCTATTAAATATATTATTTATTAATTTTTTATAATCATTACTATTCTGAGTTTTTTTAATATTATCTACACTAATATCTGATATACTAACTGTTTCAATAGATACCTTTCTATCCATCTTTTTATTATATAATACATCAAATAATAATCCACTTAAATAATTAATATCATTGTATTTATCAATATCAATATTATTCATCTAATTATATTATTATCAAAGATAATAATATAATTAAATTCTTTAATTATCAAAGATAATAATATAATTAAATTCTTTAATTATCAAAGATAAAAAATATAATTAAAATTTATATAAATTAAATTAGCTCTCGTAAACTTTTAATACTCTTGCGGATGGTTCTGTAATACCACCACTCCAATTTGGCAACCAATAATGTGTTATAACCGTTTCTCTATTGGGATAGTTATATTCATACATCTTTCTAAACCAATATGATTCTTTAGAGATGGGTGTTAAATGTGTATATTTATCTTTATTTGATAAATATTCTTCATCACTTATAATAGTTTCCACATAATCTTGAATAATCTCAAACCAAGACTTAGTTTTTTTTGAGATTCCATCACTAAATGCTTCTTTTCCACGCCATAAAACTTCTGAACATAATAAGTTTGGCATAACAATTTCAAACGCTTTTCTTATTAAATACTTTTCTATCTTTGTTCCCGATACTAACACAGGGAGTTTCATTTCTGCTGGTAATTTCATATAATAGTCAAAGAATTCAACATCTAAAAATGGTACTCTTGCTTCTAATCCAAAATTTGATATAGCCCGATCTACTCTTAATCCATCATACAAATGAATCTCTCTTAGTAACTTTTCAGTTTCAATTTGAGCATCTTCTGGTGTAGGAGCACTCTTGAAATATTGATATCCCATTTCTATTTCATCTGCTCCATCTCCATTTAATATAACTTTAACGTCTGTAGTTTCAGATATCTTTTTAGCAAGTAGGTATTGCCAAGTTGAAGCACGAATAGTTGTAATATCATAAGTTTCAATTGTTTTAATAACATTTGGTATAACTTTTAGTGCGTCTTCAAATGTTATATCAAATATATGATGTTTAATATTTGGATTAATTGTGTTTTTAATATGATTAAATACTTTAATAGCATATACCACATCTGGAGCATCAGAATTGCCAATACTAAAGAAATCAACTTGTTTTGTTGTGTCAATTTCTCTAATATGTTTAGCTAATAAACATGCTACTAATGAACTATCCAATCCACCAGATAATAAACAACCTAATGGTCTATCGGATTGAATACGTTTTCTGACAGCATTTGATAATTTGTAAACAATATTTTCTAATATTGTTCTCTCTTGAAGTTTATCTAATGAATAAATAGAAGTATTTGGTAATATCTTATTTTGATAATTAAAATCATAATATGGATAATATTTAACATCAAATATTCTTTCAAAATGTAATCTATCAATTTCCTTTTCAAAATAAGATAATTTATATATATGACCAGGTTTAAATCTTTCAACTTTATCACAGCATTCTAATCCTTTCATTTCAGAACTAAAAACAACGTCATTATGATCATATTCATTATTAATATATCCAAGGAATAATGGTCTGACTGATACAGGATCAGTCGCAGCAAATAAACTTATCTTTTTAGTTTCTAAATTTCTTTCGTGTATAACAAATGCAAATTCCCCATTTAATAAACTTGTAATCTTATCAACATCTCTATATTTTTTGTATAATTCTAATATTACCTCACAATCAGAATGTGATTTAGGTTTTAAACTATGGTCTCTAATTAATTCTAAATGATTATATATTTCACCATTACATACTACATAAATTTCATATAGACTATTAATAGATGTAAAAGGTTGGTTAGCGATTGTTGATGTATCCATAATTGCTAAACGATGAAATCCAGCAATAGCTCTAATAGAATTATTATATGAAATCTTTCTAAAGTCAGAAAAATCAGGACCTCTATTCTTAATTTTTTCAAAACTTCTTCTTAATTTTTCTATTTTTAAATCATCGAGTTTTTGTAATGATCTCTTTAGGAAAAACCATATTCCACACATCTTGTATTATTAACTATAATTCATTATTTATATAACTTTTATAAATCAATTTTTTAAAGAATTTCTTTTATTAAACTAAAAATTAATGCTTCTAATTGTATCATTAATCTTTTACCAATTATATTTCTATAATCATATTTTCTGAATATACGACTAATCAATATTTGATGATCTTTTAATCTACTATTTAATTCAAAAAATAAATTATTTATAATATCATTTTCATCAATATTTGTAATATATACTTCATATATAAGATTACGAATTGTCATTATATCAGAATGTTCTACATGTTTATTATTTATGATCTTCTGAACAATCTCTCCAACCTGTTTAATATTATTTTTCCATAATACTAATTCTAAGTTTAATCCCATATATTTATTTTCTAATAACCATAATGCTAACTTAGGATTACGAGTACATTTTTTAATTATATCAGTATAATCATTGATTGGTAATACTTTATTTTCTCTTGCTGATACATTCATTAATAATCCAAATATGTCCGCATTCGTTGGTTTAGGTAATCTAATTGATAAACATCTACCTTTTAATGGATCAATTACTTTACTCATATTATATCCACACAAGATAAACTTACAATTATGAATATAACGTTCCATGGAACATCTTAAACTTGTTTGCGCATAATATGATAATTTATCAATATTATTAATAATTACAACTTTGAAACGATTCTTATTTTTAACCATATCTAATGTAAATTGAGAGCAATATCTTGTTACAATATCTTGAACTAAATATCTATCAAAGGCTGAATTTGTAGGATTAATAATAATATGATGTTTAGATTGATCTAATAAAATTGTTTCTTTTTTATTACCAAATAACATAATTGAATATTCTTCTTTAGTAACATTAAATACTTCGTCTCCAAACATATCTTTTAATATTAAATTAATTAATGTTTTCTTTCCAGAACCATTTGGACCATGAATAAAGATATTTGGAAAGTTATTATAATCACCACATACAATATCATTTATTTTAATTTGTTTATTTTCTCTGACTTGATTTAGTAATTGTTCATAATCTTTCTTTTCAAATAATTTTTCATAAATATCCTTATGATAGAGTATATTATAAAGGTTTGTAATACGATATTTATCTATTAAAAACATTTCTACCTAATTTTATTTAGTTATAAATAATATATAAATCAATTTTTATATTGAAATGTTAGGCGCTCATATAACTGGAAATTTTTTAGAGCAAGTTATTAAAATTCATAAATTAGGTGGAAATCTTATTCAGTGTTTTATTTCTGAGCCAACTGGTCACAAAACAATTAAAATTTCTGATGATGAAATTATTAAAATGATAGAAACACTAAAAAAATATGACATGGGTATGATTATCCATGCTCCATATGTTTTAAATTTTGCGAGAGAATTTAAATTAGAATCATCTTGGTGGATAAAAACATTAAAAAAAGAATTAGAATATGCTTCATTAATAGGAGCAAAAGGGAGTGTTATTCATTTTGGTAAATATTTACATTTAGATAAATATATTGCTATTGAAAACATGGTAAATTCACTTAAGCATATAATTGAAGGTATGCCGCAAAATGTATGTATTTATTTAGAAACATCTTGTGGACAAGGGTCTGAATTAGGTTATACGATAGAAGAATTTGCTGAAATATACAATCAATTTACTGAAAGTGAAAAAGAAAGAATTAAGATTTGTATTGATACTTGTCATATTTTTGTAGCTGGATATGACATCACAAAAAAAGAAGGATTTGATCAATTCATATATAAATTTAATCAATTAATTGGAATACAATATATTAAATTAATTCATCTTAATGACAGCAATAAACCTTTTGAGAGTCACTTAGATAGACATGATTTAATTGGAAAAGGATATATTGGATTGAGTGGTTTAAAATATATTTATAAGTGGGCAAATGATAATAATATAGATGTAATTTTGGAAACAGGGGGAGAAAATAAGGAGATTCCATTATTAAAAAATCTAATTTAATTATATTTTATTATAATTAAATTAATGACACCATAAAATATACACCATATATAAATTGGTGATAAAAATTCAATATTAGAAAAAAATTATAAGCTAATTTTAAATGATGTTTTTCGGTTTTACCAAAACGAAAGAAATCTATAATATTTTTCTTGGAATTCTAAATGCGATTTTTCAGTTTTACCAAAACGAAAAAAATAGAAAATAATTTTTAAACAATTTTTAATTCAGAAAAATCGGACTAAATTAGAAAATAATTTTCAAAGAATTCAAATTAAAATTTTGAAAACTACAACTTTTTTGTCCAATAGAGAAAAGGTAAAAAAAATTGATTAATTCAAATTAAAATCAGTAATTCTAAAATTTAACCAAAACAAAAACAGATGGAAAATCACACCGTTTTTAATCCTATCAGTTTAAGCAATGATGAGATTTTAGCCATATCGCTAATCAATTTTGAACTAAATAAAGATAATTCATTGGGATTGGTTGGAAAAGACAATTATATAATTGATTTTATATTTTCCAACGTGTTAAAAAAAGACGAATTCAATCAAGAAATGGAAGAATATTTTGATAAAATTTATGAAGTTGTGCTGAAAAATACAGGAATATATTTAGAAAATATAGAAATTTTAGACTCGGATGAACTATACGCTTGGGGACAGATTTATAAAGATGGTGATACATATTATACCTATAAGCCACCTTCAATTGAATAATCTGTTATTTATTTATAATTTTTATATATAAATAAACATATTTACATTTCCTTATGTAAAACTAAAAATTTGTTAGAAAAAAATCAATATATTTTAATAAAAAGAAATGATACCAGTCAATATTAGTAT
>Ga0214921_10003382_pt1 | contig 24470 bp, 16 predicted proteins | sample LL1505_MetaG_FD_177992 | JGI IMG/M metagenome (GOLD analysis project Ga0214921, IMG submission 177992) | Freshwater microbial communities from Lake Lanier, Atlanta, Georgia, United States - LL-1505 | ecosystem: Environmental > Aquatic > Freshwater > Lake | place: USA: Georgia | collected...
TCATTTCTTTTTGCTTGTCCTGCTGCTTTTCTTTTTTCAATTTCTTCTGGAGATAGCTTTTTTTTACCCTTCTGTCTCTCCTGTGCCATTTGTTCGGCACTTTTAACACTTTTTTCTGCCTCAGTAAACAGTCCACCCGACCCAAAATTATTACCCCCACCAGTTTGATATAGATTACTTGTATGTTTATTAATATCACAATTATACCAAATATATAGCAATATACATAATAATATAATTCCTAGAATACGTCTATATCTCAAAACAAACATTTCTGTCTTTGTAATTAAATCATCATTCCGATTGATTTCATATTCCTTAATAATTAATATGTCTTCTAGATATGAATAAATATTGGTAGTAGTTTCCTTAATATTTTCTTTTATAGATTGCCAGTTCATTCTAGCAACCAATTTATTATAATTTGTTATAATTTATTAAATAAAGGCTAGAAAATAAAACAATAAAACAATACAAAAATCTATAAAACAGTAAATTTGCCTACCATTGCTTTAAAAACCATATATGTAATAATTAGAAATATTAATACTGGTAGTGATAAAACGCCTGCAATTGTCAATATAATTGCAGCAATATAGAAAATTGTTTTAACAGAATCAAATATTTTTTCCATATTACCAAATACAGGTCCTAATGTACCATATTGCCCTCCCCAACTAGAACCTTTTCCAAATTTATTTTTAATATTTTCAAAAAAACCAATACGTTTCTGATTAGCTTTACTTTCATCTTCTTGTAATTGTCTTTCTGCGGCTTCAGATTTATATGCATTTTTAGATGATTGTTTTGCCGTAAATAACGATTTTTCTTTTTTTTTAGCATCTCTAGAGGCTTTTTGTTCATCAGTTAAACTTGCTTCTTTTTCAGCTTCCTTTGCAGCTTTTTTATCAGCTTTTTTTTTTTCTTTCTGGTCTTTTTTCATTTTTTTATACTCTGCATATTCTTGTACTTTTTGTGATGCATTAGATTCTGGCGCACCCTCGCCTCCACCACTTTGTTTTATATGATTATTTATTGTTTTATTACAATATCTATCAAAAGATGTACCTAAAGTGCTTACACTAGTAAATTGTAATAATATAGCAAGAATTACCGCACAAATAAAATAATTCTTATTTTCTGTTAAAAATAAATAAGAATTATATAAATCAGTATATAATAAATCTACTAATTCATTATAGAATTCTTTTAATTCTTCCCATAGTGATTTATGTTCACCATCTAGAATAATATCGTCTGTCATTTTATAAATTTTTAATACCCTAGAATATCTATATATCTATTCGAAATAAAAACAATAACTAACTATCAAAATAATAAAAACTAATAAAAACTAATATATTGCATAATAATAATATAATACTATAGTATCAAATTTATCACATTATGTCATCTGTATCTTGCCATTTACATACTGTTATACTAGTAATTGCTATTATACTAATCCTAGCATTTACTGAAGAAGTATTTCAAAACGCACCAATTCTAGTTAAACTATTTACTGACCCAGTAAACTTTATGCTAGTAATTGCTCTTGTAATTCTAGTACTACTATTAGATTTACCTTGTGGTATTCTTCTTTCATTTCTAGTATTATATATGGCTGTATATGTAAAACGTATGCTTAAAACAAAATTAGACAGCTTCCAGAATATCGTAATCGCATCCAAACTAATGAACAACATCCCACCCCAATATCTTAGTGAAAGCGAAATTAACTACAACAAAACCAAACCATTTCCCAACAACAACATACCTCCATTCCAACCCATTGACCAAAACACTATAGATACACAAACCAAACAAATAACACCTAATATTGCTTGCAATCAAAATGATTCTATTACTACTGTAGGTGCTCCCAATCGTGATGGTTATGATATTGTAGGATGCCGTTATGATTTTAAGGACAGTCAGCAGAATATGACTAAATATGGTCCTCCTCTTGCGTCATGTGGGGCTTACAATCCACAACAAGTCAAACAATGTGGTACTTTATTCTATCCTCTTAATGGATAAATAATTTATTTTTAACTTTAGTGTTTTATTTAGTGTTTTATTTAGTGTTTTATTTAGTGTTTTATTTAGTGTTTTATTTAGTGTTTTATTTAGTGTTTTATTTAGTGTTTTATTTAGTGTTTTATTTAGTGTTTTATTTTTTTATATGTTTATAGTAATTAAATACACTAGAATACACGTTCTAGAATGTCTTCTAATATTGGTATGACACCACCACCTCCTACTGCAGCACCAGCACATATGACAGGTGGTAATGCATCTGTTCTAGCTCTAGCTACTATGGGTCTCAGCTCTAATAAATATATTCTAGGTCTTATGATTTTATTAATTAACTTAGGAGCACGCTATATTGGTAATGAACTCAATGAATTTTCACACAAAGTACTTAATCATAAATTTGCCCGTAGATTTCTTATTTTTCTTGTAATTTGGATGGGCAGTCGCGATTTAGTAGTAGCTTTTGTAATTACTGCAGGATTCATATTACTATCCAATACTTTATTAAATGAACAAAGTAGCTATTGTATATTACCAATTGATAAACCATCTCCAGTTAGCAAGGATGAATATGAAGTTGCAAAACAAATGGTTCAAAAATATGAATTATCTCACCCACCAATGCCAGTAGCTGTAGGTATGCCAGGCAATCCTTCCGCACAATCTGCACCTGTTGGTAGTAATGTAGTTAGTAAATAGTCCATTCTATACCTAATTCTAGAGAAACATTTATAAAGGCACTAACAATATTTAGTATATTTTCATTAAATTTTGTATCTAATTTTTTTATTGTGTTTTTTATATATTTAATTTTATCTAGAGTAATTGTTTGTTCTTCCATTAAGTAATAGAAATCTAAATCAAGATAACATGCTAGTAAATTATCCCACATTGAATGTGTTATAAAACAATAATTCCAATTACAATTTTTTTTCAATAATTCCATAAATTTATTTTTCATAATATTATTTTCATCGTTTATAAAAATTGGATGTATTCTAAAACCCATTATTATTCTAGTTATTCTAGTTATCTAGTAGAGGATATAATTTATATTTTTTTCATACGCTTATTTTTATTATATATAATCTTAATCTATTTTATACTTTTTATAAACAACTACGTCATAATTCATAATAATCTAGTTGTCTAGTTGTCTAGAATGAATGAACTAATTCGTGAAGCAATTATCCCATTTTTTGATAAACTTAATAAGAAAATAGATACTCTAGAAAACCATCTAGAAACTCTTAATAAAAAATTAAATAAAATTGAAGCAAAAATAGAACAATACAATACTTATAATTGCAGATGTGCGAATCAATGCGCTAATCAATGTACTAACAACATAAATCAAAACAATAAAACCGCACTATAATTATTCAACATACGCCAGAATAATATTCTTCCATAAGCAAAAGGCAAAAAGGCAAAAAGAGAAGAAGACAAAAAAATAAAATCAATTATTTTAATTACCAATACTATCAATTAATGCATCAATATCATCAGTTGAATTTATATTTGTTTGACCACGTGGGGGCGCATCCCGAGGGTTAGCAAACGGCGGTCCAGCCATAGGATTGTATTTAGGAGGTCCGCCTGCACTTTGACCACTCATTGTACTAGCAAACTGCGCAAATCCGGGATTTGACTGACGCATAGTATTCATTGTCGCATTCTGGAATTGATTCATTAAGTCAGGATTTTGTTTCATCACGTTATTCATTATATTGGGCATAAAATTTTTGGCCATATTCTGCGTAATATGGTACCAAAACCCACTCATAGCAATCATACCTGCAAGTTTCATTTCAGGTGCCATATTTACTGTATCTTTATACTTATAAAATAAATCCTCAAAAATTTGGTCATATTCACCATCATTTAGCGATTCATTAACATTTTCACTCCAACCATTCAATTGTAATTCAAATGGGTCAAACTTTCCATTAAGCATCTCTACCCCGCTTACAAAACTTAATAACATTTTTTTCTGTGTTTTAACACTGTTATCTAGCTGACGATGCTCTACTAATCGGCGATATTCCATATCCATTTCTTCATAACTCGACGACATACTAAACGTTTTCGGTAGTCTTACACCTTTATCTCGTAGCCGTTCAAATTTACATAGCAAATCGAACTTCTTTTGCTGTATCTCTTCAAAACTCATTTGTGGTACACTACTTATTCCACCAGTATTAATACCACCATATCCACCACTATTACCTCCAAAGCCATTAGTAGCACTAGCGGCAGCAGAATGGAATGCACCATTAGTAGTACCATTTGCAGATGGTGTTCCAAAGTTAGGAAGACTAGGTCCATTCATTGATGGGGTAGGTTTGGTAATATCATTTAAATCCATAGTGTTAAGCTCTTTATCTAGATCAATGTTAGTAAAGTTATCATCAAATAAGGATTTTTGTAATACATCAGTATTATCTAAATTTATCCGTTCTGGAAATCCACCAGCATTATTGGTATTATTGGTATTATTGGTATTATTTGAACTTACACCATTATCATTAAATAAACTATTGAATGAATTTTTAGGGGTAGGACTAGCATTACCAGATGCAGACCCAAGCTTGTTAACTTCAGTATCTGGACGTATCTTCTTTTTATTCATTAGTAAATCTAGGCCAAAATCTACTGCTTTATCACTATTTAAACCATTTGGCATTGGGTCATTATTACTACCTGAAACAGTTAGACTAGGAGCAGATGCATGATAACTAGATGTGGTGCTAGATGAATGATTATTATTAAATGAAATATTTCTAAAATCTCCGGGTGTTGTAATAGGTGTAGATGGTTTTATATCAACACTCTTAAGATCTAGGTCTTCTAGGTCAATATCAAATGATTCCATTCTAGAGAATAATTATTACAAATTGTTAGTACTAACTAAGTATTAATAAAAACTTGCAAAGAAATATATAATAAAAAACGCAATTATTTTAAGCTATTTATTCTTATTCTTAACTATTAGCAAAAGTATTTTAGCAGATGTAAAAAAAATATTTATTATAATTAAGAACTTATTAGTCTTTCCCATCTCTAAAATGTCTGATCTCCTCAAACTTGGCAGTTGTGCTCTAACACATCCTCTTGCTTGTGCCACTCAAGCATATAACGAACTAAAAGTATCAAATCGCTTTGGTGATACTTCTGGTGGCATCATTGCAGTTATAATAATCTTTGTGTTAATCTCCATTGCTCTATGGATTATGTCTCTTGTAGCTACATATCGTCTAACTGACAGCAGTCTTCAAGTAGTCCTCTGCTTCTTTTTTGGTAGTATCTATCTATTCTTTGCATGGATTTATTATGGTTATACAAGCCATAAATTAGTTAAGATGACTAAGGCATAAATAATCAATACAACTTAGTTCAATGCTTCATCTATCCTTTTACCGAAAGCGCGACGCGCTTAGGTGTGGCCTAACAAGGCCACCCGATCACACTAAAAACTCACAAGTTCGTTTTTGAGTGTGTTCTCCAAAAGGATAGGCCAAAAATAAGTTAAGACTGATAGGTGTTATAACGCCTATCCGTCGGTTAAAGGATAATATTTTCTGTTTCATCATCATCATCTAGATTATTATCATTACTTTCATTACTTTCTTTAGTTTGTTTCTTATTTTTTTTATTTTGTTTGTCTGTATTCTGGATTGTTTTCTGAATATCTTTTTTTAGTTTAGCTAGATTATTCTTTTCAAAATAATGTAATGTCATTAGTAAAGAATCTGCTAAATCATCTTGCTTAGGATGTTTATTAAAAAACTCTAACCACTTACTATTACCTTTTAATAAATATTCTACCATCATTATAGACATTTTCTTATTCTTTTGATATCCACTTTTAACTGACGCTAGAATGTTTTCTATCCGTCCTTGTTGGTCTTGTGGAAAAAACTTAATTAAATCCAACTTCTTACTAGCTGTATAACACTGTAAATTTTTATCACCTAATCCACACAATTTACCCTTATAGTCTATATGTCGAATAAGATAATAAGAATATAAAAACATTTGCATACTCTTCATAGTAGGATTTTTCAACACTGGTTGATTTTCCAACAAAATAACATTAGGTTCTAATATATGGGATTTAATTTTATCTAGCTCTTGGAATAATGCAATACCCAAATGATTTATATCAATCTTACTAGTTGTCTTAGCACGATTAATCTTTAAAAAATCACCCGCTTGTTTCTGTTTAGATGTAATAATTTCAGTAATATGTTTCTTACAATATCCCATATAAATATGCTCCTTCAATACCTGGGAAGTTTTACCACCACAGTTTTCCACATAACATTTCTTAACATTTAGTTCTGGCATTCTAGCAATACCAGATTTCTTAAAATGATTTTTACAATAACCCTTATATGTACCATCCGGATTTACTGTTTCCGAACAATATACTGCATTATTACCACATTGAGGTGCATTGAGCTTATCATTCTTAGGTATACAACATTTTAAAGTAGTATTAATGAGGCTTACTTCACCAGCATCTTGTAAATTACTTTCAATCTGGGAAACTAGCGAAATATCCCGCCAATGATTTATTGCATAATATGTATTATTGAATTTGATATGCTCTGCATTTAGTGTTGATGTAGAATTAGCTTGTGGTTCTAGAATACAATAGGCTAAATTCTTGATACCAATATCCCAACCAATACCAATGTTTTTTGTCATTGCTAGTATATGTTAATATATATATTTTGGGTGGCAGTGATATGTTTTATACTATTATAAAATAGCTTCTAGAATAAAGATATATAAAAAGATAAAAAAATGAACTAATCCTGAACTAATCTTGAATAAGTATTTTGCTGTCAAAATAAAATATGAATAAATTAGTAGGTAATACAATATATTAGTATGCAAAAATTTAATTTTAATAAAAGTATTAAAGATAAGGAAAAAAAGATTCTAGAATACTATAAAAAAAAGAGTAATTTAGATAAAACTATTCTAGAGAAACCAGTAATTAGAAAAAGAACTAAAAAACATATTCCTAAACAATCACACCCACATCCAGAAACAAAAACAGATGATAAAAAACACGATACTGAAAAACTTACTAAACTTAATAACTTAGCAAAACTACCTATTAACGAACCTAGCAAACCTAAAATAGTAGAAATGGATTAAAAACTAAAAAAATAATACCAGTAATAATTACAATTTTTAATTACAATATTTTATTATGCTTTTATTTGTTTATTTGTTTATTCTTTTATTTGTTTGTATTTTTGTTTGTGTTTCTTTAGATATTAGGTTTAGGTAGATTGAAGCGTGGTGTAATCATCATACCTTCTAATTCTTGCATTAGTAGCTTGCAAGCATAAGGAATGCGCAATTCCATAAATTCGGAATAGTTTTCACATCCTCCGCATTTACGTTCGCCATCATCATTAGGATTTACAATACTAAACAATCCACATTCTTTGCAAATATAAACTGTAAATTTATCACTTACATCCATCATCCGCTCTTTCATAAATCCCATAATACCATGAGCAATCAAACAATTGTGTGCAACAACACCATTAGCTAGAAAGGATTCTTCCTTATCAACTTGGATATCATATACTGGATGTACACCACCTGGTCGAATATCGATTACTTTCAAATTCATTGTTGGTAATACTTCATCAGTCTTACATACTCCATAGTTTACATCATCATTATTATTATTTGCTTCAATAACAGTTTTTGTATCTTTATTTTCTGTAGTTTTAGATTTTTTCTTAGATTCATATTGTTTAGCATTACATTTGCTAAACCATGATGATGCACCAATACTTTCTAGAAATTGTGTTGATGTTGGAAACTTATTACTAGGTATTCTACCACCTTCACGATTATTAATCAAATATTCTATTAAATCATGACACTGTGGAATTGCAAACTTATGCAGTATAGGTTCAATTTGAGTTAATTCTTCTAATGCCTCTTGTATAGCATCATTAGATGGAATTACACATTTAGGATTAGCTAGTTTCTTTTCCTTATAACCAGTTAGTTCATTTACCCGATTAATAATCCATTTCTTTTGCCGAATTACCCCTTCACGCAAACGAGTGTATGCTACTGCCGCCTCCATACGTTGGTTCTTATGGCAACAATACCGAAATCCGATTTTTTCGTAAAATGGAATTAGTTCTGATTTGTCAAGATGCAATACGATTTCATAATTCTTTTTATCGTCTTCAATACGTTTTTTAGAAGCACTATTAATTTTAGGCTCTTGTAAAGTGACACCTTTAATATCAAATAGTGCTAGCCATGTTTTAATTTGTTCCATCATAGCTTTAAGTGAATCTAGATGTCCAATTACCTTGCTTTGAGAAAATGATATATAGGTAAATGTATTCTTGCTAATATTACAAGTATGACCATCACCGCCAAATAATCCTGCAATAAATTCTCGAATTAGAGGTAATGGACAATTTGCATCTAATAGAAATTCAGGTAATGTTGAATGCTGTTTTACACGAGCACCAGTCATAATGCCTTTAATTTGTAATAAATTATTTGTAAAATCTGTAGGTACTCGTATTCTGTATAAATTTTTATCTTCAAATTTTTGTTGTTTAATATTAGTAAATAGTTTTAAATCTTTTAGGATATTTTCTAAATCAATTTGATGTCCCATAAAAATAGAAGTTTTATAAATATTATTACTTTTATAAATTGAACCATCTGCTAGAATATAACCTAGTATTCTAGCAAAGGCCAAAGTCTTCATATATTCACCAAATGTATCTGTTTTCAATGTTAGATTATCACTAACTTTTAATGACCAATTATTGCATTTTGTAATTTCTTCATAAACACTAATAAGTGGATACTTAATACTACATTTAACAAGAGTTTCTTTATTAGTTAGGTCTTTAGCGAAAATCCATTCATTATTTGAAGTTAATATTTTATGGTCTGGTGTGCAAGTAAGTTTCCGACCATCTTCTAGATAAATATCTACACATTCTCGTTCCCCCTTATAGAGAAAATGTGTCTGCTTTGCAGGCTTCATTCCATTCTTCTCTTGATTCCATCCCAATACATCAATATTTATTTTTTTTAAATCTTTTATTTTAAAGGATAAACCATATTTTCCACCCGAAATAGCTGTTTCTCCACTAATGCAATCCCTTTCCATTTCCGAAAATATCGCGTTCCACTTCCGGTGTTTTGTTCCGGAATAGGAAAGCCTGATAGACCTTGTGTTGCAGCACTCATTCTATCAGCCCAATTTTCATTGGGGTTAGTACGTTCCTTAAGCAGGTTTAAAAACCCACCCACGCCTTTCCGCACGTTACCGCGGATAGTTAGCTAAACTATCTCGCATCGAGATTGTCTTTCTTATTCTAGTAAGTATTTTACATTTGCTAGAATAAGTTAAGAGTTCCCTCGAACCAGGTCGTGTTGCCATTCACAATACCATTTAGTTTGGTATCTAACTCCTGCAAAGGATGCATTATAGCTTTCATCCAAGTTAGTTAAGCGAATGACTAGGGGACATATTATATCACATCAATCTTGATGATATAATCCCCTTTTGCCGGCAAAATGGTTTACCCATAGGGATAAAGCGCACAGGCTTACCGACTCTCAATCCTCCATCACGTGATCTTCCTTCTGCTGGTTGTCTTGTTAATTGTACTACTGGTCCTGAACTACGCACGTGTGCTTTGTCTAGAACCATGTGCTTCAGTCGTTGATAATATGTTGGACCGAAGAATAATTTTACATCAAGTTGTTGTCCAGTTATTCCAGAATACAATATCTCATCACCTGTATAGTTCATTCCATTTGCTTCTAGAATTTCGCAAATCTTATCATATGGAATCTTATTAAATGGCGTACAATCACTATAGCCTCCCAATGTAGCACTAGCCTTTCCCAGAATACATTCCATCAGCTGACCAATAGTCATCCGGCTAGGAATAGCATGTGGATTCATTACAATATCTGGACTAATACCATCCGCATTGAAAGGCATCTGTTCTTGTGGATAAATCATACCCACAGTACCTTTCTGGGCACACCGAGAAGCAAACTTATCTCCAATAATAGGAATACGTTCAGTACGCATTCGAATTTTAACAAAACGGAACCCATCGGCATTGCGATCAGTATAAATCTTATCTACAAATCCCGTTTCATTGCTCCGTAAACTAGTACTACAATCTTTATACAATTGATGTCCATTTTCATCTAATTTATTCTTCAATGGTAAAACTTTGCCAATAATAATATCATCACTAGTGACGTATTCATCTTTACGAACAAAGCCACGTTCATCTAGTTTGTTATAATTACCGGGTTTTGTACCACGAGTATATTTAGTATTAGGTTTTGCGAATTTTTCCTCGCGACCACTAGATTGGATTTTCTTCTCATCATCTTTATACGTACGATAGAATGTAGAACGAAACAAGCCACGGTCAACCGCACCCTGATTCATTAAAATACTATCCTCCATATTATAACCAGTATAACAACCAATTGCAACCATTGCATTCAATCCGCAAGGTAATTCATCATAATTAATGTATTTTGCAAAACGGGTTTTTACTAGCGCCTTTTCTAAATTATTCATAATATAGGCCAAAGTATCCATCCGCTTTTGAAAATTCCGGGCAAATAATCCAATAGATTGTTTACCCATCGCACAATTACTAGACATAAATCCTGCGCGACCTGCAATAAATGAATGGTTTTCTGATTCTACTGTAATATCTGCAACCATTGGCATATTAACTCGTTCAACTTTTGCAATACTAACAAAATATGCACCTCGGTCTGGAGTCATTATTCCAATCTTAGTTGCAGGATATTGATTATTATCATTATCGTCATTATTATTTGGGATGGCTTTAATAAACCGGGTTTGTTCCCATCCGTTATCAGTCATAAAACGATGGTCTCCGGTAGCAACTATTTCGTCTCCGTCGATAGTAGTAATCTTATAACCTTGTTCATTATCCAATGCCGGACGTACAAATTGATTAATTACTGCACTGGGAGATAATTCATATGTTTTAGGATTAAATGTCATCACATGTTCTGCTAGTTTAATATCTTTCAATGCTTTATATTTGCCATCAGACATTAAAACTAGTTCATCAGGTAATAAGCATTGATAACAATTACGTGGAGATTGATTATCATCTGGAAATGGAATAACACTTGCAACTGCACCCAGAATTAAACCTGGATATATTTCGCAATGTGTAAACTTATTATTATATGGAATTTGCTCTGTTTCTAAATCATCAATTGTCATTGCGAAATAACAATTATTCACTTCATTTGTATCAATATATTCAATAATACCTTCATTTCCAAATTGCTTTGCTAATTCTTGCATTCCTTGTATTCCATTCATATTAACTACAGATTCTTGACTTTTCACTAATTCATAAAACTTTGGACTAATCAGGAAATTAAATGAATAATTAGTTTCTTTCAACTTCTTAACAAATTCATTAGTAATCCGCAATTTATTCATTCCTTGTTCAACAATATACATTGGTCGCACTAATCGTCCAGCATCTGTATAAACTTTAATAGTTCGTTGCTCGACATTCCAATAAATACCAGTAAAGATATTAATATTGGCTTGTCTTCTTCGCCAACGCAATTCCTTTACTAGTTCATCTGGTTTTATAGCAATACCAACCCAATCACCATTTACAAATATCATACAATAATTGCTCATATCTATTGGTGTACAATCTTCAACCTTTTTAATTACTTCATCACTCATAGATGAAATTAAATTACGAACAATAATACTATTGCTATTAGGGGTAATCTTAGATACTAAAGCGAGGTTCTTTACAAGTCCTACTGGTTGGCCTTCTGGCGTTTCAGCAGGACATAAATAACCCCAGCTAGTACCGTGTAATTTACGGGGCTTAACAATCTTGCCATTACTACCTGTTTTATCACTGGGCGAATTTACACGACGCAAATGCGAAATGAAACTCTGATGACTGAGACGATTAAGTACTTGGGCGGTACCGGCTTTTACATTACCTTTTCCGCTTGTTTTCATACCCCAATTACCTGTTGCTAAAGCATATTTCAGTCCACCGTCAATAATTGTTGGTTTAATGATTTTATAAATATTGTTATTATTGATTAGGTCAAATACATCACGGCGTGATTTGTTATTTTTAACTTCACGAGTAATACTTTTAACCATATCCTTAACTAGTTTATTGAAACATTGGCGGAATTGTGTGGAACACAAACGTCCTGGAGTATCTACCCTTTTGTTATCATATGCATCACGATCATCATGAGGAATATAATTATGTTGTACTATAATTAGTTTACGACACATAAAACCGATATATTTAGCTTTCTTATCATAACTTTTACCAATATGTGGTAGAATTTCATCTTCTAGAATCTTTTTAACATATTGAATCTTATCTTCATTACTTAGTTTAATTTCACGATTAGTATTCTTAAATTTCAAATAATTAATAATAATTTCCTGGAATTTTTCCGGTTCTGCATCACTATTAATACAATTATTCTTGCAAACCTTCTTAAATCTTTCAAAACTATTTTTCAAAATTTCAGTAATAAACTTACCAGTTTCATCTTCCATATCCCATGCAATGTATTCGAACAATTTCTTATCCGTCTTAACACCTAATGCCTTCAATAATATAAAGATAGGTAAAGGATTTTTAAAACTAGGTGTATCTAATTCTAGACTATTATCTTTATAAAGATATCGAATAACATTCGCTACTACAACACTAAAATATTGGTCTGATACACAACGGATTTCAATCTCCTTACCTTTCAGTTTTTTCTGATTGTTGAATACAAAAGGTTCATTCTCTGCAATACGTTCTTGCGAAATAATAACCTTCTCATTTCCACCAATAATGAAATAACCTCCAACATCATAAGGACATTCCCCATTCTGTTCTAGTGTTGTTCCATCTTTCTTATTCAATACACAATTGGTACCCATAACCATAATTGGAATACGACCAAAATTAATATTATTAAAAATTTCTTCCTTAATATCTTCCTGGTCTAATGTTTCAATAATAACCTCATTTCCATCCGCTCCTGTTGTAATCGTCGGATTACTGCTAGTACGCAGAACACGGGTCAATTTCACATTGAGAGTTAATGGGGCACTATATGTTAAATTACGAAGCTTTGCAATATCAGGTCGCATTACTTTAAAACTACCATCATTCTCATGAATAGTAGGTCGTCCTAAGTTATAGTTAAGGAAATCAATATGTAATTCTAGCTTATGTTTATTTGCATTGATATCATAATTAAAATATAGTTTGCGGGTATTAAATTGCCGGATAATATCACCAATATCTTTTTCAATAAATTGTTTGTATGAAGTATGTTGATGATTTACTAATTCACGGTTATTATGTTGATTTAGAATGGTATCAATTACATCAAAGGTATAATTATAATAATCAAAATTATTAATTTTATTTTTAACACTATCGTCTTTTTCTGCATTTTTGTCTTTCATTTCTTTCATAAAATCTTTCAATTGGTTTTTTAATTCCTCTTGTTTATCCTTATCTATCACATCTATAGAAAAACCTGCTTCGGGTACCTGTTCTTTTTCTTTTTCAAAAGATTTAGAAATAGGTTTAGTTTTAGTATCAGCAATCGTTTTGCTAGTACCAGCTTTGGCTTTCTTGGACGCTTTGATTTGGGACATCTTAGTAGTAATTATATATTCCTGGTTATTATTAAAAAATATTTCAATTTTTTATTAACCAATAGAAACCACTAAGATAGGGATAAATTATATGCCTACACAACCTTTTAAGTTGATTATTTAATAATATTTAGTAAAGTAATTTTAAAAATAAAAAAAAATTATTTATTAATTGTATTATTTAATTTAAAAAATTATTTGATTATCCTAGAAATTAGAAATTAGAAATTAGAAATTAGAAATTAGATATTAAATATTAGATATAGCTAGAAATGTCGAATAAAACACATTCCAAAAAGAAAGTACGGAATATACATATTACAGGTAATAAAAAATCTATACCACCACTACCACCCACTATATATTGCGATGAATGTAATTCTATTATTGACGAAATTGATTTAGAGCATTATATTCTAGATGATCGTGATGTTTGCAATTTATGTTATCATAAAATAATTCAAAAACCATCACAAACAGTAATGCCACCCCCACCCATTCAACCACAAAAAATCAAATGTTTTATGATACCCCCATTACCAATATTTCCTTTTGTAAATAATATCAATACAGATACTAACCTCAATAAAGACAATAATACAAATGTTAAAAATCAGAAAAAGAATAAAAACCATAAAAAAGATAATCAAAATAGTAATAGTAATAATAAAAAATTAGATAATGATGAGTGGTATATAAAATATTCAAATGATGATAATTCATCTAAATTTAGTACTGAAAATAGTAATGGAAATTTTTTTTTGGAAAGATTATTGAGTAATTTACGGAATATACCTCTAGATTCTAATTTTAATAAAAACAATGTCCAAAAAGATAAAGAAAGTAATGAAGATGAAGAAGATGAAGAAGATGATATTAATGAGGATGAGCTAGAATACGAATGGTTAGGTGCAAATATATCCAATATTGACGACCTTATAGAATTAGGAAAATCATTTCATTCTAGAAAAAGAAAACGGCATAACATCAATCTAAAACAATTAAACAAATTAGTAGAACCACTTACTGAATTGAAAAATATGATAGGTATGGAAGATGTTAAAAAGATTGTCTTCGACCAAATTATTTACTATATCCAGAATCTAGACACCAAAAATGTAGATATGCTACACACCGTAATTGTAGGTCCTCCTGGCGTAGGTAAAACCCAACTTACCCACATTATTGCAAAAATATATAATCGTCTTGGTTTTCTTAAAACTGATAAAGTCATTTGCGCAAAAAGAGATGACCTTATTGGAGAGTATATTGGGCAAACTGCACCTAAAACCCGCAAAGTGCTAGAACGTGCTTTAGGAGGTGTATTATTACTAGATGAAATATATTCACTTTCACCGACATCGGAAAGGGATTTTGCCAGAGAAGCAATAGATATGATTAATATGTATTTATCAGAGCACGCACACGATTTAGTTTGTGTAGTCGCAGGATATAAGAAACCTACCTATGAAAAATTCTTCTCCCAGAATGAAGGTCTTGCCCGGAGATTTACCCATCATTTTGAAATTAAAGGATATTCACCAGAAGAATTGACCTTGATTTTTAAGAAATATCTAGAAGAACAAAAATGGCAACTAGGTGCTAGTATTGAAGAGATAACACCAGTAATTAAGGATAATATGGAAATATTTCCAAATTTTGGTGGTGATATGACAACATTATTTGCTTGTTGTAAGAAAACGCATTCTAGAAGACTGTTAAATATTCCAACGGAAGATGAATTAATAAAAACTAAGAAAAATATTATGATTCCAGATATAATTGATGCTATCAAATTATTTAGGGAAATTAAAGAAAAACATTCATCTTCTGAAGAAGAAGACAAAACTAAATATAAACATATGTATTCCTAATCAACTTTTATTTTTATTTATTTTTATTTGTTTTTATGCGTTACTTGTTTCTGGTGTTTGTGGTGTTTATGATCTTAATGTTTTTGTAATTATTCGTGTACGCTGTGTTTTAGTCTTTTTAAAATAGCTGTTTGTGAGTTTCGTAATATTTGTTTTCCTTCTTCAGATTTTGGATTCACTTGCCAACCAGTTGTATTCACATATAGTGGTTCTGATTTTTTTACATATAGTGGTTCTGATGTTTTATGTTTTGATAAATTACTTTTTGGTGAGTTTCCATAGGTTGTCATATTTTTATTCCTATTACCATATAAATATCTATTAAAATATTTTTGCTGAGATGTAAGAAGATCACCATATTCTCTTGATACATTTTGTTTGTTCCTTTGTCTATAAACTAAATTTGCTATTGTTGCTGCATTACTATGTGTGATACCATTACTATAAAATTCTTTCATTAACTCTTTACGTATGTTATGAGTTTGCTTAAAACCCTCAGTATTTGGCATACTATTATAAACCTCCTTGAAATTTTCAACATCTTTATTTGATAAAGTGTAGCCTTTTGTATTAATTTTACTCAATAATTCATGTATCATTGTTTTCTGATTGTTATTTAAATTTTTATGATATAATAATAATTCTGCTTTTTGTCTAATTTTTAATAATGTATTAAATTTATTTAACTTTTCATAAGTTTCATAATCATCTGCAGTAAATTCTTCTCTACTAATTCTATCTTTCAAACTCTTTAATGTTTCTATATGATCTTTGTTCAAAGCACTATTACTCATTAATTTATCTACGTCTAAATATATATCTCGGAATCCATTTATTAATTGTTGTTTTAGTATCTTTCTTTTTATTTTTTTTGTACCACTTGTACTTGGACCACTTATACGTCGACCACTTATACGTCGACCACTTATACGTTGACCACTTAATTTTTTAGCGAACTTTGGTGGGTTAGATCCACCTACCATTTTATGTGTTTTAGCACGACTAAAACTTTTAACTTGTGTTTTTTTAACTACCATTATCTAATAGTATTCCTATTATTACAATATAAAATATATTTACTTTTTGTTGTTTTTAAACTGAAAAGGTGTAAAATATTCTATACCATATAAAATTATTAGATATGCTAGAATAGAATTATTAATTTTGAAAAACAAAAATAAACTATAATTTTTTACATCATCGTAATATAACCTAATAGTAATAAAATAATAACTACTAGAATAATAATAGGTATTTTATACTTACTAACAAATGTTTCGGCCCCAGCATTTGTAAATGCCTCTTTTGATGCTATCAGAGGAGTAGTTATTTGTGCTACCCTAATCGCATTATCTATAGCATCCCTTTTACATTTACGTACTACTGTATCATCCTCCTCTAGCATATCCGGATGTTCTGCTTTAGTAATCATTGGGGGTTGTGTAGTAGCAGTAGCCGTAGCAGTAGTAATTGGCATAGTTGCACCCACAGTATTATTACTACTATCACCTAGATTATAAGTAATACCAGTAGTTTGTGGTACATTAGGTAATATTGTACCATTTGCTTTTATACTAGCATTATAATTTGCTACATTAATGGGTACAGTTCCAAGTGGTACTTTTTTATTGTCTTTAGGATAATATAGGTCTGACTGGGATACTTTATCTATTTGACTTTCTTCATTAGAAATTAATTCCAATTTAATTTTTGTTGTTTTATTTTTAATTTTACTAATGCGACCACCTTTTCCAACACATTCTTCACTATCCTCATTACCTGTAATACCTACTCCACCTACACATACTGTATCCAATACCTCAATAGGTGCACCTTTAGGAATATCATCTACACTAATATATCCACCATACTTATTAGGATTATTACGTAATATGTTATTAAATAATTTAGTTTGAATATCAAGTAATGCCACATGTTCTGGGGTATAATCAGAAATAGATTGGGTAGTTGCACCATCTGCATTACTAAATGGTTCCTGTCTCTTAACATTAAAGAATTTTTCCATTACTTGTGCTTGGTCATTAGCAGTGGTATCTGCACATTCCCGATTTACTTCCTTATTAATCTGCTTACTAGTCAATTCTAGAGGTGTTATACCCGCCTTATTCTTCTGTTCAGTACTAATTCCACGATCAATTAAAAACTGAATTATTTCACCCTTAGTATTGGGTACGGTTTCATCATTTTCCTTATAGCTAGGACAATTCAATATACAATAATGAATAAGATTATTGCCATTCTTATCAACACCTTGAATAGGAGAATTATTACTATATAACATATTTATAATACGTAAATCACCTGTAGCCATCGCATAAAACATAGGGGTTTCACCATTATTATTAGGAATTGTCAAATCTATACCTTGACCAAGCAATGCACTGATATTTTCTAAATTTTTGCTACGGACTGCAAAATGAATAGGTGTTTCCCGGAGTTTATTCTGGATGTTGAGATTTGCTTTTAGGGCAATTAACATAGTTAGAATATCGGTGTGTTTGCTACCGGATGCAAGATGTATCATTCGATTGTTGTAATCATCATTGGTTAATGGAATATCTACTTTTTTGTATTTACGAATATATTCCTTAACATAGGAAATATTGCCTTCTAGAATAGATTGTGCTACTCTAGCATCATCAAAATAAGTATAGTTCATATCTGCCTTTGCATTTTGTAGTAAAGTTTTTACAGTAATAGTTTCTGCAGGATTACAATTATCACTAAAACAATCATTAACTAGATTAGTTGCCATTTTAATATTAGGATTAGGTGTATCTACAATAGTTGCTTTTGTAATTTTGCAAATCATATGTGGAGTAGGTGTTTGCCATCCAGATTCTTTTACATCTGTGGTGGTAGATAATTTAATACTTTTTAATTGACTACCTTCATACATTGGCATTATCTTTGGAAACTTTTGAGTAAATTGTTTAGTAAATGCTGGGTCGGGATTGGTACTCGGGTCATTAGGATCACAACATACTGATACATTACAACCTTTGGCATTAGAAATGCGATAGAGTGCAGTTTTAAGAGCGTCTATATCTTCTGGACTATAATCGCGACCAGTATTAGGGTTTATTCCTGTTATGTCTTTTATATAAAATGGTGAAATACAATTACAATTTTTATTATTTTTAACTGATGTTAATTTCAAGTATGTATCCATTCTAGCCTTATCTTTATTGTGTTTTGTGCTGTCAATAGTTTAATGATAATAGCTTACTTTATTATATACACATAATAAATTATTATAAAAACAACTTCTTAATTCTGGCAACACATTACTTTAATTAATCAATACAAAAAATCAAACACAACAAAAAAAAAAAAATACCAAATATTTTATGCTTAGTTTCTTGTAGTAAGCAATAAATTTAAATTTAAAATTGTGCTGTGGGGCTTGCTGCAAAAGCTGGTGCTGGTGCAGGTGTAAATTGAGCAGGTGCCATAGCAGGTGGTGCACCGAATGGAGTAAATGCACCAAAAGCTGGTTTTTGAAACCCTCCTGGAGGACGATTACTTTTGAAACACGCATTATTTTTTGTTGAAAAAAAGCAATTTGTATCCGCATTACACACTTCAGGTGTTTGATAACTCTTACATTTTGCCCGAATAGCGGAATTATTTGTTGCCTGCCCTACAGTTGCATCAGGTACTCCTGGTGCTATACCAGTAGGTAAAGGTGCTTGAAAATTCATAACAGGTTGTCCTAATAATTCTTGTTTACGTTGTTCTAATGCTGGTGGTTGCCCTAATTGTTGTGCAAAAGGTATTGCGATGGGTGGTTGTGGTAAAGGTGCACCAAATGCAGTTGCTTGTGGAATAGCTTGAACTGCAACTTCTTTTGCTTTTTGAGAAGGAGTTTTATAAATATCTAGTTTTTCCTTCTTAGTTGAAGTTCTACGTTTTACTGTACCAATATTAATAGCTGATGGTAGATTATTTGATGAACTACTTCTGGAAGATTTATTAGATTTATTAAAAATAGACAGATTATTTAATGATTTATTGCGAGTACGGGTACGAGTCTTTTTATTTTTTGATTTAGTTTTTGTTTTACCATATTTAGAACTAGTTTGAGATTTCTTTTTAGTTGATTTACTAGAACTGCTAGAATTGCTAGAACTGCTAGAATCATTTGATCTGCGACTATTAAATTCAATTAATTTGCTTTTGCGTTTAAGATTTTTCTTAGTTGTTTCTAGAATATCTTTTAATTCTTTTTTAGTTTTAGATACACTAATAACATAACCATTATGTTCTATTTTACGACTTTTTTTAATATTTTCTATTGTTGTAATAGTTAGAATAAATTCATGCTTGCCAACATCAACTGTCATATGCTTAATAAACATATGTTCTCGGCCAGCAAAATATTTGTCTAGAACATAATTAACTTGTCGCATAATGTGTTCTTTACGAAATGCAGTAGGAGTAGTTTCTTCTTCAATTAAATAATTTCGGAATAAGATTGGATTAGATTTATCTACTTTACCATTTCTGAAATTATCTTTCATAATAACCTTTTTAAATAAATTCTCCATACCGTTAAAATTTGCATAATCATCTAATTTCTCTAAATTTTGTAAATGGGTATCATAACTTTTATGATAATCCTTAACTACCTTGTCCATTTCAACATAAGTATTAATTAATTTGTTTTCACTACTTTTAGTCCGTTTTATAGCTTTAGTGAAATTATCACCACCAAAACCAAATAGTTTAAATCCACCAGTCATATTTACTTGGTCTGGAGATTTTTCGAATACTGCAGTATTTGTATTATATACTATTTTGTCAGTATTTTTTCCGTCCATTTCTAAATTATAAATTACAATACTAGTTAGTGATACTGGAAATACTTAACATAACCAGAGAAATTTATTCTAGAATATGCTAGAATAAAGTTTATAATTTAATAAATACGATATTTAACATAATCTAAAGTATTCTTGTAAATAAGTTTAGATACTCATAGGACAATAAAATATTTCTAGAAAGTAGAATGAAGCAAATTGGGGAATATATAATACTCCAGCCTAACATTGCTAAAGGTGCATTTGCTTCAATTCACAAAGGGGAACATAAATATACGCATTTACCTGTTGCTATTAAGGAAATAAAAGTACAAAATGTTAATAATCTTAAAAAATATGTAATGCGAGAGATAGAAATACATAAAAAACTAAATCATCCAAATATAGTTAAAATATATGATGTAATAATTAGTGCTAACGATAATGCAGTATATATGTTTATGGAATATTGCGAATATGGAGATTTACAAAAATTCCAGAACAAACAACCATTTTCTGAAAAATATATCCAACAATATATGCTACAATTACGAGATGCTTTAAAATATCTTTACGACAATAATATTGTACATCGCGATTTAAAACCACAAAACATATTATTAACTGATTCATTACATATTAAGATTACTGATTTTGGTCTTGCTAGAAATACTACACAATCTAGCCAACCACAAGAACCAGCAGAAGAGCAAGACTTATTTTCCACCTATTGTGGTAGCCCAATTTATATGTCCCCTGAATTATTAAACAAACAAAACTACAATTCTAAATCAGATTTATGGTCAGTAGGCGTAATCCTTTATGAACTTATTATTGGCACACCACCATATATTGCAAAAAATATACAACAATTAATACATAAAGTTAATGATGAACCTATCAATCTAGATAAATTAGACCATACCATACTATCTCCAGAATGCTTTGACTTATTAAAACAACTACTAAATATTGATAAACATTCTAGAATGGATTGGAATACTTTTTTTACTCATAAATGGTTTGATATTAATAATAATATACTTATTAATGACGATAATTTATTATTGGAAAATCCACTAGAATATGATAATATAAATTCCACTAAAATACCTATTTTCAGAGAACCTCATAAAGCTATTATTCCACTACCTAGCATCCATAAATCCAGCATCCATAAATCAAGCATCCATAAAACAAGCATACATAAATCCAGTAATAATTCAAGTACTGAAAACCTTAAATTTAGTGATACATTAAAGATTAATAATTTAACATCAAGCAATTCTAGAAAGGATAATGAAATATTCTCTGCATCATTTCCTAGAACTATAACAAAAACAAATGAAAAAACAAATGAATTGCATTCTAGAACATCAATTAAAAAGCAATTTACATTTAATTTACGTTCATCGCAATTTCATGATGATATCTCAACAAAACACCAACCTGATGATATTAATTTAAGCGACCTTGAACAAGATGATATCCCAGAATACTATACAAAACCACCTACACTTATTAACAATACTTTATCTAACACTAATACTAAACCTATTAATATCATTAACAATAATCGCAATAATCGCAATAATCGTAATGATAATTATAATTGTAGAACAAGGGAATTATCAGGTAGCAATTCTAGTAGTCTTTCAAATACACCAAATCAACATTTTAGTCCATCACCCAAAATAACTTCTAAACCTATCAATCACACACCGAATAAAAAATCAAATGATAGTTCACCTAGTAGTATCGCACACGCAATAAATTTTATTAAAGAAACATACGATTATTTAAGTAGTGATAATAAATCTCTATAATACTACATTTTTATACATCTATTTTTTATGCATTTTTTATGCATTTTTAATGCATTTTACCATATAATTATTCTAAAAATTATTTATTCTAAAAAATTGAAATTTGATATCCCAAATTAAACAAATTAAACTAATTACATTATTCTAGAATGGCAACATTTAATGATATCTTGCAAGCTAATCTTAAAATAGATAACAATACCAATAATGCTAATAATGCTAATAATTCTGAACTATTAATTGAAACAATTGATAATAACAAATATGGAAATAATATTCATACTCGTGAAACATTATTCCAATTTGATGAAACAAAACCTATTGAAGGTAATGTAGCTTTTGATTTAATTTATTATCTAGATAACACTAAAATTTATACACCTACCAAAAAATTAGGTACATATACATTGAAAAATCATCAACTAACATCCTTATATTATATGCGTGGTCTAGAGCAAATGTTATACGATGTCCAACGCAAAGTAAAAAATCCTGAAAAAGAAGGCGAAACCAAAGAACTTACATCTACTCATTACACCAATATAGGAGTATTAAGTGATAAAGTGGGTGCTGGTAAATCTTATTGTGTTATGGCATTGCTTAATGAAGCTAAAAGCCTTTCACTTAAGCAACTACCTTTTCGAAATGTTAATTATGGCTCTAATGATATTAAATTAAAAGACTTTAATAAACTGGATACTAATATATTGTTAGTACCTCATGGTTTAGTAGGTCAATGGAAAAAATATCTAGAAAATAGTGGATTGAAATTCATTACTATTCAAAAAGCCCGCGATATTTTTGAACTAGCAGATTCAACTTGTGTATTTAAAGGTAAAGCATTTTCTATGATTGCAAAGGAAGATGACGAAAAAATAATTGATGATGGCAATGACAGTAATGACGGTGATGATGGGGATGAAGATATCTCCCAGAATGATGACACACAATCTATCGTATCCGATACATCAATTAAGCCTACTAAAACTGCAAAAGGTTTAAAAGCTACTAAGGAACCTAGTACAAAAGCTACAGTTGATGGAAACCCGTCTATACCTAAAAAGAAAGTAAGTATTACTAAACGTTCTAAGGCAGATGTAGCAGCAATTGAGGCAGAAAAAGCACAGAAAGTAGCAGTAGCAGCAGAACAACCCCCAGCAAAAAATAAAAAAGATTATGAAAAAGAAAAGAAACAAATTGCATTAGAACGTAATAAAATCTCTAAAAAATATTATGAAAAACAAGAACTACACTATCAATTTAGATATGGAACACCAGAAAAACAATCGATTGCAATTGAATGTGCTACAATTAAAACGCAATTAGATGCATTAAATAAACAAATTGATGATATTAATACTAAAATAAAGGAGTATGATTTAGCAAAAGGTGATATTAAAGTAAGTGAAATTCAAAAATTGCATTCTGCTTTTGAAACCGCAGAAAGGGAAAATGGCACATATCATCTAACAGCTAATCTAAAAGCATTTCTAAACAATTTTGGATTTCTAGACAAAGAAAAAACTGAAAAACTAGATGTTATTCTAGTAAGTGCCACATTTTATAACCTATTCGCATTATATATCAATCGTGAACATTATACCATTAATCGCTTAATTATTGATGAATGCAATTCAGTTAAAGGTAATCGCCTAGTAGAGATTAAGCGTATATTTACTTGGTTAATTACTAGTTCAATTCAAAGTATGATGACGAGTAATGGTTATATCCAAAAACCACATACTGACCCAACATATGGATATTTACGTTATACTCGGGAACGCACCGTTAATTCAACCGGATTTATTTTGAATATAATTAAAGAACTTTACGAAAATAAAGATGAAAATAATAAACTTTATCTAGTGAACCGTCCAGAATATATTGAACAATCTATGTCCCTTCCAGAAATGAAAATAATTCTAATCATTAGCAAAGATAACCTAAATATTCAAGTTCTAGGTGGTATTGTATCTCACGATGTATTACAAATGCTCAATGCAGGTGATATTGACGGTATTATCACTAAACTAGATGTTGCAGTAGGCAATGAAACGAATATTATTGAAATGATTACCCGCAAATATCAAGATGAACTCAAAGTTAAAGAATATGAACTTAAAGTTGCAATTGAAAATCCTAAATATAATCCTAA
>Ga0214921_10003383_pt1 | contig 24467 bp, 14 predicted proteins | sample LL1505_MetaG_FD_177992 | JGI IMG/M metagenome (GOLD analysis project Ga0214921, IMG submission 177992) | Freshwater microbial communities from Lake Lanier, Atlanta, Georgia, United States - LL-1505 | ecosystem: Environmental > Aquatic > Freshwater > Lake | place: USA: Georgia | collected...
TGCATTTCCTGGTGATACCATTAAGGTATTCCCTGGAACTTACATTGAAGATAATCCTATTGTTTTGGGAAAAACAGTTTCTATTGAAGGAACAGAATTAAGAAACTGTGTAATCACACCAAGATACACTGACCGTGATTTATTCTATGTGAATAATAGTGTCCATATGACCAATTTGAGTTTCATTGGTCCTGATGTGAGTAATGGATCTGCAGTTGTTTCACTTAAACCATTAACAGGTGTATCAACGGATAGATTTTTTGATGCAGCAAGAATGATTAGGTTAAATCTTGATTTTATTGCGAATGAAACAGTAGGATACTTAACAAGCACTCAATATAGAAATCCAGCATTCTCTACTGGTATAACAACACAAACAAGATTTATTTCAGATATTAAGACAGTATTAAAATCAGTTTGTCACGATATTACAAGAGGTGGAAATTCCAAGTGTGTTGGGGCAGGTAAGTCATATTATACAGATGCTGGAGTACTTCAATATATTGTTGGAGTAAAGACAGAAACAAGTGATGCGTTAACTTATGCTGCTGGAATTGCTCGTGCAGTAGTTAATAACGTAACTTGGGGGGCAAATCCAGTTGGTATTGCAACTTCAGTTACAAATGCAGTTTATAGTAATATAACAGGTGTTACTACAATTACAGCAGTTAATCACGGATTAGTAAAAGATGATGCAGTGAGAGTTGTTGGACTTGGTTTTACTTGTACTTCTGGTCCTGGAATTGTAACATATCCAACTGGAAGTTATGGTTATATCTTTAATGTTAAGTCTGTTGTTGGAGTGAATACTTTTGAGGTTATAGTTGGCCAATCAACTTTACCGCACACTTATGTTTCTGGTGGAACAGTACAAAAATATACAAATTTCCAAAATAATTATACGCAAGTTAAGGATCTTGCTATGCAAGCAGATCCTACTACTGGATTTAATAATGGAATTAATGGATGTGCGAATGTTGTATCAGCAATTTATTCTTGTGTTGGTGTTGTTACAACAATTATTAATAATGGATTAAGTGCCCTTGGTGGAGCAGGAATTAAAACCACATACCCAGGAAATCTTGGAATAGGATTTACGACAATTGTTGGAGTTACAAGTGCTGTATATGATAATACAACTGGAAATACAACGTTAATAGCTTCTGGTTTATCAGTAAAAACAGGAGATATGATTGAAGTTCGTGATCTTAATTTCTCTTGTAATTCTGGTGGTGGTATTTCTACACAAAAATTCCCATCAGGAAGATATGGATATGAATTCTATGTAAACAAAACCAATAATGATGGATCATTTGTAATTAATGCTGGTGTTTCAACACTTTCTCATACCTATGTTAATGGTGGTTTTATAGTTAATCGTTCCATTGGAGTTACATCAGCAGTTTATAATAATGTAACTGGTGTTACAACAATTACAGCAAATGGTGCATATGTAAAAGTTGGTGATGTTGTTACATTAATTGGACTTGGGTTTACTTGTACTTCTGGTCCTGGAATTGTAACATATCCAAGTGGAAATCTTGGATATAATTTTAGAGTTAATCAAGTTATTGGAACTTCTGGAACAACCTTTGTAGTCAATGTGGGCACCTCTACACTTCCACACACTTATGTAAGTGGTGGAATTGTAAAACCAGCATACTCAAGTGGTGTTGGACCAATCACACAAGGACCTTATATTAGAAACTCTACTAATTTTATTGGTAGGAGTATTGGTCTTAAAGTTGATGGATTTGCAGCAGAACCAGGAGATCAGGATGATATTGGTGTAACTGGTACAATGAGTGTTGATAGTTATACACAATACAATCAAGGTGGTATTGGGGTCTCAATCACAAATGGTGGATACGCACAGTTAGTTTCCATCTTTACGATTTGTGATGATATAGCAATTTACACTGCATCTGGTGGGCAGTGTGATATTACCAACTCCAACTCATCATTTGGTAACTATGGATTATATTCAATTGGAGTGGGAAACAATACAACAAAATCCATTTATCGTTATACTGGTGTTGCAGTTACTGCTGCAACAGAAAGATCAAATATAGTTACAGTTTCTGGTGTTGGAACCAATCGTCCTTATGACGGTCAATCTTGTTATTTTGGAACTTTATATTATAATATCAATGATATTAGAGTAGATAGTGGTGGTTCTGGATATACTGCTCAACCAACTGTTACGATTAGTAATCCAACTGGTCCAACTGGAGTTGTCGCACAGGCAACAGCAACAGTTGTAAATGGATCAGTTACTGCAATTAATCTTTTGAATTCTGGTTCTCAATATCTGAGTGGTGCTGCAACAGTTACAATTGCAGGACCAGCAGGAGCAGGAACAACAGCAATTGCATCCGTTTCAAATTATCAACCGATTTATTATAAGGTTGCTTCTGCAACTTTACCTGCTTCTGGTATTTCTACAATCTCATTTTTACAGACACTAAATAATACAGTTAGTGCTGGAACAACTGTTTATTTTGCAAGGGGAAGTTTACAACTAGCATCCACAATTTCATTCGAACACGTTGGTGCTGGTACAAACATCTTTACAGCAAAACCTGCTCTTGGTGGTGTTGTAATCCCTGCTAATAAAGTGGTTCAACTTGATGGTGGTACTGTAACTTACACAAGTACAGATCAATCTGGTAATTTCAATATTGGTGATGGTGTTGTTATTAACCAATCAACAGGTCAAATATCAGGTAGAGATTTTACTAAAGCACTATTTACTACAGTAACACCATTCATTCTTGCATTATCAGAATAAGGAGGATTATCAAAAATGGCAATTGCGGCAGCAGCAGTAAATAATTTTAAAACATACACCAAAGTTGTTGGGTTGACGACTGATACTTTTTATACGGCACCAGCAGGATACGTTGGAGTATTTTTATTAGCACAATGTGCTAATATTGGTACTAGTGTAGAGACAATTACTTGCTACCACAATCGTGTGAGTTCTGGAACAACTGTAACCACAGAAATTGTTAAAGATTTTTCAATTCCACCAAATGATGCAGCAAACCTTTTAAATGGAAGGTTAGTTCTTGAAACAGGTGATTTCATTACAATTAGTGGAAGTGCAGCATCAAAGATTAAGTTTATTGCAAGCATTCTTGAAACCTCAAATCAATAATAAATAAATGGCCGATTTAGGATTTACTAGTAAAAGAGTTAAGAAAAAACCACAAACAGGTATCACATCTGATCGATACCAGTTTTTGGGGCTAGATCAAGCAGAACCGGATTTGGGAGATCCACTGGTTGGTCCTTCTTCTATTGGTGCAAATCCTGCTCCAATTTCTGGAAATCAGTATGTTTTAATTGCAAATCAAAATCAATTAGGAAAAAGATACTGGGTTCCATCAACAAACCTTCCTGCTGGTCTTATTCCTGGTTCTTTTAGTGTATATAATAACGATGTTCCAGTTGGATTAGCAAATAGTTTTAATAAATTTAATTTTGTTGGTACTGGTGTTACTGTTGATCCTATAGGGTATACAAACGCAGAACAAACTGGTATTGCAACAGTTAGAATTGCTGTAATCGTACCAGGAAATGTAAATTCAATACCTTATAAGGCAAATACTGGTCTTTTGGCTGGTGCGTCCGATTTTGTATATTCAAATACAAATGTTGGTATTGGAACCACAGATCCAACATCAAAACTTCATGTTGTTGGAAATGCAATCATTGGTAGTCTTTCGGTATCAACTGCAGGTATTGTTACTGCTACTAGTGGAGTTGTTACTTATTATGGTGATGGATCTAAACTTACAGGTATTGGTAGTGCCGCTTCTGCTCAGAGTGTTGCTCTTTCATCAGATACTAGTAGTACCACAACAAGTATTGTTTTCTCCACTATCCCATCTGCAAATCCCACATCAACATTAAATTCAAATCCAACCTTAATATTCAATGCATCCAATTCAAGTCTTGGTATAGGAACTACAAATCCTCAAGCAAAACTTCACGTTGCTGGAAATGTTTATATTTCTGGTATTTCTACATTAACTCAAATTTCTGCAGGTGGAACTGTAGGAACTGCTGGTTCTGTTCTTTCTTCTACTGGTTCTGGTCTTTCTTGGATTCCTGCTGCTGCTGGTATTCAAGGACTTCAAGGATTACAAGGTACTCAAGGATTACAAGGAATTCAAGGATTACAAGGACTTCAAGGTCGTCAAGGACTTCAAGGATTACAAGGTCCTCAGGGAACACAAGGACTTCAAGGATTGCAAGGACCTCAAGGAACACAAGGACTTCAAGGTATACAGGGAATTCAAGGAATTTCTGGTACTTTAGGAACTCAAGGAATTCAAGGTATACAGGGAATTCAAGGGCCTCAAGGTACTCAAGGATTACAAGGAATTCAAGGATTACAAGGTCCTCAAGGTACTCAGGGACTTCAAGGATTACAAGGACCTCAGGGAACACAAGGTCTTCAAGGTCTTCAAGGACCTCAGGGAACACAAGGACTTCAAGGTATTCAAGGAATTACTGGTGTTGGTGGATCTACAGGAGTTCAAGGCATTCAAGGACTGCAGGGTATTCAAGGAATTACTGGTCCAGTAGCAGGTTCTCCTAATCAAGTTGTTTATAAAGATGGGTCGAATAATCCAACAGGATCAAATAGTTTTACTTTTGATGGATCTAATCTTTATGTTGGAGGGAATATAACTGTTGATGGTACAACTGCATTTCTTGCTGTTAATGAACTTAGGGTAAAAGATAAAGATATTGTACTTGGTATTACCACTAATATTAATGGTGCTGATGTTTCTACTGATACAACAGCAAATCACGGTGGTATTGCTATTGCATCTACAGAAGGAACCCCGTTAGTTGATATTAATGCTGGTTTTGGTACTGATAATATTCCATCCACATATAAGCAGATTATGTGGATTAAAGCTAATACTTTTGGTGTTGGAACTACTGATGCTTGGTTATTTAACTATGGTGTTGGTATTGGAAGCACACAAGTTCCTACTGGTGTTGTTCTATCAGTTGGAGGTCCAATTAAACTTGATGGATCTTTAAGAGATAATAAAAATAGTGTAGGTACTGCTGGTTCAATCTTAGTATCGACAGGTTCTGGTATTAATTGGACTGCTCCTTATGCTGCTGGTATTCAAGGACTTCAAGGATTACAAGGAACACAAGGCATTCAAGGTATTCAAGGTATTCAAGGACCTCAAGGTACTCAAGGAATTCAGGGTATTCAAGGTATTGCTGGTGTTGGTGGAACTACAGGACTACAAGGTATTCAAGGCATTCAAGGTATTCAAGGAATTACTGGTCCAGTAGCAGGTTCTGCTAATCAAGTTGTTTACAAAGATAGTAATAATAATCCTACTGGTTCTCCTAATTTAACTTTTAATGGTACTGCTCTTACTGTTCTTGGTGTTGTAACTGCTACTGATTTTAATACAACATCAGACGTTAACTTAAAAACTAATATTCATCAAATTGAAAATTCACTTTCAAAGGTTATTCAAATTCGTGGTGTAACATTTGATTGGAAAGAAACCAATAGGTCTTCTGCTGGTGTTATCGCACAAGAAGTTGAGAATGTATTACCAGAATTTGTGAATGGTAATGAGGTGAAAACAGTTAATTATAATGGTATTACTGGAGCTTTAATCGAATCAATCAAAGAACTGAAAGCAGAAAATGATATTATGAAGCAAAGATTGGACGAAGTTTATAAAAAAGTTTTCGGGTAGGACACTTTCCAAACTGGTACAGACCCCCACACAGGGGTCTTTTTTTATGCTATAATATGGAAGCACCGAACGAGTTTTGCTTATGATGATTACCAGAGACACCCTTGCTGACCTTCGTGGAATGCAGGAAGATATGGCGGCACATTTTGTTGATGAGAACTTCCCGATTAGTGGTGAGACGTATTGGACGTGTGTGGAGTGTCTTGCTACATCAAAACTTGCAGAACTTCGGGGTGAATTGAGTGAGTTAAATACAAGTATGTAGAATTAATAGAATGAAATACAAAATCACATATGCCTACTGCTGGTATAATGAAGGTAGTATGATTGTGAAGATGTATTTTATTAATGAAGTTCCTTTTACGTTTGATGATTTACCAGTCTATGCATATAAAGACCCAGAAATAATTAAAAAAGCAGATTTGCAAAGAAGATTTGAACCAGATGATTTGTACCGTTCATCTTTTTATCTTATAGACGAAGAAGCACACCCATTTTTGTTTGATTTGGAATTGGAAAATCCACAAGATTTACCTATTGATTAACAAACAATAAGTGTGACTTTAGAACCTCCTTCTGGGAGGTTTTTTAGTGTCTAAATATAACTAGAAAAGATTATAGTGCGAGTAAGATGCCTCTTTCTAGATTAGAAAATTTCTTAAAGAATGCAGAAGGTAATATTCTTTATGTAAGTCCATCAGATTTTGATGCTACTGATAGTTTTGATAACCAAGGCAACTCATTAACAAGACCATTTAAAACAATTCAAAGAGCATTAATTGAAGCAGCAAGATTTTCATATCAGAACGGAAGAAATAACGATAAGATTGATAGAACTACAATTCTAGTTTATCCAGGAACTCACTATATTGATAATAGACCTGGTTATTCTATTACATCATCAGGTGCTAGTGTTGTTTATAAAAAGAGAACAGGTGCTACAACTTGGTCTTCTACAACTCTTGATGAGTTTGGAACAGCTACAAATTATGATATTTTAGATACAAATAACGATTTATATAAATTCAACTCAATTAATGGTGGTGTTATTTTACCTCGTGGTACATCCATTATTGGTTATGATTTAAGAAAGACAAAAATTCGTCCTCTTTATGTTCCAAATCCAGAAGATAGTACTGTAGAGAATAGTAGTATCTTCAATGTAACTGGTACTTGCTACTTTAGTATCTTTACATTTTTAGATGCTGATACAACAAAGACTGCATTTAGAGATTATACAGACAATCGTTTTGTTCCTAATTACTCTCACCATAAATTAGTATCATTTGCTTATGCAGATGGTGTGAATAAAGTTGTTTTGGGTGGAACCGAACAGACTGATTTGACTGACCTTGATATGTATTATTACAAGGTCGCAAAAGCATATGGTGATTTAACAGGAAGAGGGGTTCTTGACTATCCAAGTAATAGTGACTTTGAACCTTCTACTGATGAATATCGTATTGTTGGTTCACTTCAAGCAAATCCAATTGGTATTTCATCAATCTTTGGTGGAAATGGAATAACAAATCCAACAAATGTTATTACCGTAACAACAAAAGATTTCTTAACAGGAGATGATAAAGCACACGGATTATCTGTTGATAGTCCTGTTTTGATTTCTGGTATTACAGCAGATGCAGCAGCATTCAATGGTTCATTTACTGTAAAAGAAGTTGTTGGATTAACAACATTTACTTATACATCTACTGCGGCACCAGCAAACGCAAGTCCAGTAGCAAGTTCTTATGAGAGTGGTATTGTAACAATTGAATCAGATACCGTAAGTTCTGCATCTCCTTACGTCTTCAACTGCTCCATTCGTTCCGTTTATGGTCTTAATGGAATGTGGGCCGATGGAGCAAAAGCAGATGGATTTAAGTCTATGGTTGTCGCTCAGTTTACTGGGGTTTCACTACAAAAAGATGATAATGCTTTCTTAGTTTATGAGAATGGTGCATATCAAAGTAATGCAACTTTGGATATTAACAGTACTCAAAAACCATTACATACAAATGGGAATGCAATTTATAAACCAGATTATGAAAATACACACATTCGTGTATCAAATAACGGATTTATTCAGTGCGTTTCGATTTTCGCAATTGGTTTTTCTAAGCACTTTGTGACTGAAAGTGGTGGTGATATGTCTATCACCAACTCAAACTCTAACTTCGGTGCGATTTCTCTTGAATCAGTTGGATTTAGAAATGAATCATTTGATAGAGATGATGTTGGTTATATTACTCATATTATTCCACCAAAAGAGATTGATAATATTGAAAATGATGTTACTTGGTTATCTTTGGATGTTTCAAAAACAATAAGTGCTGCAACTACAAGTAACTTGTATCTTTATAATTACAAATCTTCTGATATTAAACCAACACATCAAGTTGATGGTTATCGAATTGGTGCAAGAACAAATGATAATTTAAATCTTACAGTTGTTGTTGGAACAGCACAAACAACTTATACATCTCCGATTTTAATGCCTGTTCCAAGTGGAACTGGTGTTTCTGCAAAGAAAACTTATACAGTAACAAAAACTGGAACACAAAATAATATTACCAATAATACATTCACATTAAATGCAAATCATCAACTTTATAATGGTGAAAGTTTAAGAGTTTTCAGTGATACAAGTCAAGCACCAGATGGAATTAGTGTAGATACTGTTTATTATGCAATTACTACAGGATTGGGTGCAAATGAAATTAAACTTGCATATTCACTAAATGATGCAATTGCAAATCAACCAATCACAGGAATTAATAATAACGGTGGTACTCTTACTATTATAAGTTCTGTAACTGATAAATTGCCTGGTGATTTGGGACATCCTATTCAATACAATACAACACAAAGTCAGTGGTATATTACAGGGTCAATAACAACTTCAACAAATCAAATTTATAATACAATTGTTGGTCTTGGAACTGCAACCTTAGGAAATGAAACTGCATCAACTTTTGTGAAACGTAAAGTTGATACTCGTTCGATTGATGATAGAATTTACAAAGTTCGTTATGTAATTCCAAAAGAATTTACAAATGCAAGACCACCACAGGGAGGATTTGTATTACAAGAAACTAAAACTGTTGGAGTAAGCACAATTTCATTTGATAACACATATACTCTTACTGGTTCTACACCACCTGCATATTTGAGAAATGAGAAAATCGTTTCAAATGCAACAGTTGGTGCTGTTTCTGGTGGATCTCAAACTGTAACAGCAACAACAGAACTTCCACACGGTTTTATAGTTGGAGATAAAGTTAAAGTTCAAAAAATTAAGAGTACAAATAATCCACTTGGTACTGGTTTAACTTCAACTTATAATGGTTCATATCAAGTTGTTTCAGTTCCAAGCACAAAACAATTTACTTATCAAATTTCTGGTGTAAAAATTAATCCAGGAACTTATACAAACTTAATTAATGAACGTGGTACTAGACAAAACAGAGAACAATTACCTTTAGTATCAAGAGAACAATATTCTGGAAATTATTTTATTTACAGAGTAGATACCATCAAAAATCACGTTCCAGGAACTCAAGGTCAAGATGGAATTTATAATTTAACAGTTCTTACGTCAAATGTAAGTCCACCAACAACAGTTGGATATGGAATTTCACAAAAAGTATTTAATCAGGATGTAAGAAATCTTTATCCACAAATTGATCGTGATAATTTTAATGCAGATCCAACTGAAGCAGTTAGTTTTGCTGATATAAAAACATTAGGTAAAGTAGTTACTGGTGATAAGAAAAAATCAATCACCAAAGAAGCAATTAATAATTTTGTAAGAAATGCAAGAATTGGTTTTGGAATTACTGGAATATCCACAAGTGGAATTGCTGGTACAACAGTTACTGTTTTTACAGATGTAGAGCATACATTAAACTCATTAAAAAGACTATCACTTTCTATTGCTGGTACTGGTTATGGAAGCACTACAATTTATGCGTCAAGTCTTACTGGTGGTTCTGGTGCAAATGGTTCGGTAAGAGCAAATCTATCTGCGGGAACAGTTCAATCTGTAAGTATTGTTGATCCAGGTGCTGCTTACGTAATTGGAGACACCCTAACAGTTTCTGGTGCTCCAGGTATTGGAGTTTCTGTTCCTTCAACATTATCAGTTGCAGAAATTAATAATAATGTTGGAGATGGTATTGAACTTTCTGGATTTAATCAAACTGATTTGAATGGTGTATATAAGATTTTAAGTGTTCCAACATCTAAATCTTTTACAATTTATAATCCTGCGGGAGTATCTCTTTATACTCAAAATACAAATGGAAGAGTACCAACAGCAGTTATATCATCAAAGGGAGTTGGAATTACTTCATTCCGTTTTGATGCAGTAACAACAGGAATTGTTACTGTTACCACATCAACAGCACACGGATTACTTGCAGGTAATAAATTCACAATTGTTGGAAGCGGTCATACAATTTATGATACTTCATTCTTTGTTAAAGAGAATGTTGGTCTCAATACATTCACATTCTATGTTGGTATTGTAACTCAAACAAAAGCATCAACAACAGGAACTCTTCTTAAAGGTGCTATCAGTGCGAACGCATTAAACTTAACTAGAGGAGAAGAAAATCTTGGTTCCAGAGCATCATACATTTATGCTGGTATTACTACATCATTAACAACTACAGTTACAACTTCTAGTTCTACTGTTGGATTGAGTAGTGCTGCTGGATTTAATCGTGGTGATTATGTTCTTATTAATGCTGAAATTCTTCGTCTTGCGAGTGCTCCAACTGGAAATACTTTTACAGTTCTTAGAGGACAATTTAGTACCTTCAAAACAACTGCCGAAGTAGGAACTCAAGTTAAGAAGATTGATGTTCTTCCAGTAGAAGTTCGTAGACCTTCATTTATGAGAGCATCGGGTCATACTTTTGAGTATCTTGGTTATGGTCCTGGTAACTATTCAACTGGTATGCCTCAAAAGCAAACTAGAACTCTTACAGAAGATGATATATTAACATCACAAGCAAGAGAACAAGCAGGTGGCACGGTTGTTTATACTGGTATGAACGACTTGGGTGAATTTTATTCTGGTACTAAAAAATTAAGTTCTACTACTGGTGAAGAAAAAGTTATTGAAGCACCGATTATTACTTTTACTGGTGATGACGCACAAGGAGAAAATCAAAATAAATCAAGTGGTATTTTTGATGATGTTCTCGTAAAAGAAAGAATTACTATTGAGGGTGGTGATAATGGAAATCAAAGTTCTCAATTCTATGGTCCTGTAAACTTTACAAAGAAAGTTACAAATACCGCAGACGAAGGAATTAATACAAAAAATCTATACATCAAAGGAACTGCATCACAAGGTAAGTTAATTACTGTTGGTATTTCTACTCCTGTTTTATCTTCCAATTCTGGTGATATTTCATTAAAGGCAAATCCAACTGATGGTTATGTCGGTCAAGTCTATGTTGATAATACTTGGAAAAAGTTTGGTTTGATTAGTAATTCTTCTGATAGTTTAGATATTACAATTGATAGACTTGGAATTGGTGATACAGGTATATTTTTACCCTCAATTCAAAGTCAAATTCCTGCTTCACTACTTTATGTTGCTGGAAAAACAATAATTAATGATCTTGTTGTTACTGGATCTACATCATTCCAATCAAACGTTGTATTGAGTGATGTTAATTTTGGTAGTATTAACGTTCAGAAAACTGCAACATTTAGTGGAATTGGAGGTACAACTTATGCAATTTATGTTAATGGACCAAATATTGATAATAGTAATACTTCACTAAAAACAAGACTTTATGATTTGCAAGTTACAAATGATGCTTATATTCTTGGTTCTGTTGGTATTGGAACCACAAATCCAGGAACAAAATTAGATGTTAGTGGAGATATTAGACTTTCTGCTTCTGATGCTGAAATTGAATTTAATAGTGGTGGTCCAAGATTAAAAGTTTCATCATCAAATACTCTAACAATTCATACTGGTGGTGGATTAAATACAACTACAAATGAAGCAGTAAGAATTAATACTACTGGTGTTGGTATTGGAAGCACAAATCCAATTAACAAATTAGATGTGATTGGTAATGCTTATATTTCTGGAAACCTTGGTATTGGAACCACAAATCCAACATCAAAACTAGTCGTCAGTGGAACTATTGGTATTGATGGTTCTAGTTCTACTGCTGGTAGAACTCAATTATCATCAAGTTCTTCTGGATTTGTATTAAATCATAATGATAATTCACCAGTTACATTCCAAACTCAATCAACTGATAGATTAACAATTGGTGCTGGTGGAACTATTACTGCAACTGCAAATAATACTCTTACAGAAACCAGAGGAAGTCATTTAAGAATTACAAACATAGGAAATGGTGGTGATGCTGTAATCTCTTGGGATAATAATTTAAGTGGTACTAACAAACAACGTTGGTATGCTGGTATTGATGCAAGTGATAGTTATGCTTGGAAACTTGCAAAACCAATAACTACTGATTTTGATAATGAAAATTTTGATAGAACATCTGGTACTTTTGGTTTAACAGAAACTAAATTAAAGATTGATGCAAGTGGCAATGCTTCTTTCCTTGGTGGTTTGACTTTAAACACAAATAAGTTTACTGTTGCTGGTGTTACTGGAAATACAACAATTGCTGGTACTTTAGATATTAATTCTAGTTTAAGTGTAACTGTTTCTAGTGTTAATAAGTTTTCTGTGGATACCAGTGGTAATGTAACAAATGCTGGAACTCTTACTTCTAGTGGAAAAATAACTGGAAATACATTAGAAGTTGTTAATGCAGCAACTGTTGGAACTACTTTAGAAGTTACTGGAACTATAACTTCTCCATCATTTGCAGTTAAAAATGCGACAAATCCATCATTATTGCTAAGAGCAACTGGTACTGCTGAGGCATTGACCCAGGCAGAGGTTAATGCTGCTGTGGGATTTGCAATTCAACCACCAGTTACAAATAGCACCTTACCAAATGGTAATTCCATTCAACTAAAATCTTTAACTTTTGATGGAAATGGTGCAAGTGGAACTAGAATATTTGCACTACAAAAAGTAGATGATACAGCATTTACACCAATTAGTGCAGAAAATCTACTTGTATCTGTTGGTGGTATTATACAAAGACCTAATACAGACTACACAGTTTCTGGTACTGATATAACATTCCCATCATCTGCTTGGACCAATCCTCCTGCTGCTGGACTATCTTGTTTTATTATTGCTTTTGGTGGATTGGGTGGTCTTACTCAAAACCAAGATTGGGATGGAGTTAAAGGTGTACTTTTAGTTGGTTCTGCAACTGATAATTTGGGTATTAAACTTGGTGTTGGTTCTAATGATCAAGTATTAACTGCTGATAGTAGCACAGCATCTGGTGTTGCTTGGAAATCTTCATTTGCTGGTAATGCTGCTACAGTAACCAATGGTTTCTACACAACATCAAGTTTCAATCTTGGCACAACTTCAATCGCAGTAAATAGGGCATCTGCTGTTCAAACTCTTACTGGTGTTAGTATTGATGGTACTGCTTCCAATCTTACAGGAACTCCTAATATTACAGTAGGAACTGTAACTGCAACATCATTCAGTGGTAATGGAATAACACCAATTGGTGGAATTATTATGTGGTCTGGAACCATTGCAGCAGCACAAGCATTGACTGGATGGGCACTTTGTGATGGAAATAATGGAACTCCAAATTTAACAAATAGATTTATTGTTGGTGCTACTAGTGGTGCTGGAAATGGAACTTCTGCAACTACTGGACCAACATTTAGTGCAACAACTGGAGCATTAAGTGCTAATTATACTCCAGGTAATACTGGTGGAGAAACTTCTCATCAATTAACCATTGCAGAACTTGCAGCACATACTCATCCTTATTCAATATCACCAAATACTAATTATCAAGTAGGTTCTTTTGGACCTTCTCCTACAGTTTGGCAAGCAGGAACTGGTGGATCAGCAACTACTGGTTCTACAGGTGGAGACAACTACCACGAAAACAGACCACCATATTATGCCCTTGCTTTCATTATGAGAACTGCATAAATTGATTAAATAATAATAAAAGGAGAGACATTCAAATGCCTACTGAAGTACAGATTTATAAAGACGGAACAGTTGTTCCAGCAGACTTATCGACTGGTGGTCCTACTTGGGATGCTAGTGGATATTTGACTGCAACAGGATTTAAAGTTGGTTCTGCAACTGGATTTTTAAAAGCAAACGGTACTGTTGATACTAGTAGTTATTCTACTGGAACACCACCAGGTGGTAGTGCTGATGGGCAAATACAATATAGGAGTGGTAGTGGTGCTAGTTTTGGTGCTTCTACGGCTTTGACTTTCAATTCATCTACTAATGTTTTGTCTTGTAGTGGTGATATTATTGCATTTGCTTCTGATGAAAGATTAAAAACCAATTTTAAACCAATTGAAAATGCAGTTGATAAGGTACTTCAACTTCGTGGATTTACTTATAACTTCAATGAGATTGGAGAAGGACTTGGATTTGATACATCATTAAGACACGCAGGTGTATCAGCACAAGAAGTTCAAGCAGTTCTTCCAGAAGCAGTTTGTCCTGCTCCTGCAAGTGATGAGTATTTAACGGTTAAGTATGATAAACTTGTACCATTATTGATTGAAGCAATTAAAGAACTGAAAGAAGAAATCAAAGAACTCAAAGGAAGTAAGTAGATGACTACACCAACTGGAGTTATTAAAGCTTCTGATATTAGAACTGAATTTGGTGCTACAAGTGGAGATCAAAATACTGGTCCAGTAAGTTTAGGTGCTTATAGAATATCTCAAACAGTTTCTGGAATGTCTGGTCTTTCTTTGGATAATGAGTATGATAGTAATGGAAATATTACAAAATTAATTCCACAAGGAACTAATGCAATTAGTTTTGATAACTTGAGGGGAAGAAGATTAAATGTTGTAGTTGATTATGGAACTACGTCAGGAACTAGAAGTGCCGAAACTAGATATGATAATGGTACTGGTGTAACTATAATCGGTGGATTTAAAACTACTAGACCATCAAAAGGAACTGGAACAAAAGTTTGGATTCATACAAATGGTACTGTGTCCTCTGATGGTAATGGTGGTTCTGGTCGTACATATTGTTCGATGTATACTGGAAGTGGTTGGAATTCTACTACATTATTACGTATTGATATAACTGGTTCAGTTCTTGGTGCTGGTGGTAATGGTGGTAATGGTGGTGGATCAAGTCCTGGTAATGCTGGTGTTGGTGGAGATGGAACATCAGGAACTAGTTGTATTGGTATAAACACATCTTGTTCTGTAATTGTCAGTAATCGTGGAACAATTGCTGGTGGAGGTGGAGGTGGAGGTGGAGGAGGTGGATCTTGGGGAAATAATTGGGCAAAAGGATATAATGCTGACGGACATGCGAACGCTGGTGGAAGTGGTGGAGGAGGAGGTGCAGGATCTCCTTTTGGTACTAAAGGTAGTGCAGGTGGTGGATCTTGTTATTATCGATGTGGGTCAACTGGTGGAAATGATGGAGAATATGGTTCCACAACTTCTTTCGGTAAAGGTGGAACAGCAAATGGAGTCAATGGTGGTAATGGTTCATCGGCTACGGGTGGAGCAGGTGGAAATGGTGGTGGTTATGGTTCTGATGGAGATACTGGAGGCACAGGATCTGCTAGTGGTTCTACTCACAGTAGTAGTCCTGCTGGTGGATCTTCTGGAAAATCTGGATATGCAATTGTTACAATAAATGTGAGTGTAGATATTCGTGGAACTACTAATGTTGGTATTGGGACAGATAAAATCCCAACATAATAAATACCTCTATAATTATTCTATATTCATATGAAACAACAAGAAATGATTGAAACTCTTACCAAACAACTACATAGTTTGGCTGAAGAATTGCAAAGTCTTGAAAGACAATTTGTTGCGAAGAAGGAACAATTTTTAAAAGTTCAAGGAGCACTTGAAGCACTTGTAGAACTAAACAAAGAAGAAGAATAAATATAAGAAGTGCTAATATAACTTTAACATAATCAAAATAAACATTGATTTTAATTTGATTATGTGATAAACTTTTAAATAAAATATATTGATTTTATGAGTTTTGTAAAACTTGCTCTTGAGAATGGTGGTAGTATTCATCCTTTAATTATTCCTGCAGAATTAACAAATGGAACAGGAATAATGAACCCATCCATCTTTATTGATGGGGATAAAATTATTGTAAATTTACGTCACGTTAATTATACTTTTTATCATTCGGAAGAAAAACTTTTTCAACATCAATATGGTCCATTAACTTACGTGCATCCAGAGCACGATATGCATTTGAGGACTGATAATTATTATTTGGAATTGAATGATGATTTTGAAATCACAAGATATAATAAAGTTGACACATCTAAATTTGATACTTATGAACCTCAATGGGAATTTGTTGGATTAGAAGACGCAAGACTATTTCGTTGGGAGGATAAACTTTATCTTTCTGGAGTTCGTAGAGATACAACTACGAATGGTGAGGGAAGAATGGAACTTTCTGAAATTGTAGTTAAAGAAAATACAGTAGAAGAAGTTTCAAGAGTTCGTATTCCACCACCAAATGACCCGAATTCTTATTGTGAAAAGAATTGGATGCCGTTTTTGGATATTCCTTATCATTATGTGAAATGGACTAATCCTACTGAAGTAGTAAAGGTAGATCCAGAGAAAAAAACATCAAAAACAGTTCATATGGGAGATTGGAGTGATCTTCCCAGAGATTTGAGGGGTGGTTCTCAAATTATTACTTCTGGTGATTTTTATATCACCATTACACATGAAGTAGATTTATTCAATAGTGAAGTTGGAAGAAAAGATGCTGTTTATAGACATCGTTTTATTGTATGGGATAAGAATTGGAATATGGTAAAGTATTCTAAAGACTTTTCATTTATGACTGGGCACGTTGAATTTTGCGTAGGACTGGCAGAATATAAAGATGATTTGTTAATTACGTTTAGTTTTCAGGACAATGCAGCATATTTACTTCGTTGTCCATTTACATTAATAGAGGATTTTATCAATGCATAAGCAATTAGAGGGATTTGACTGGGGTGTTGACGATCAACGTTTTATTGATATCGTAACCAGAGAAGTTTATGATGAAAAAGTGTATGAATTCATTAATGAAGTGAAAGAAGGTGATGTTGTAATGGATGTTGGTGCTAGTGCTGGTCCATTTACGAGATCAATTTTACACAAAAATCCAAAACACGTTTATTGCGTAGAACCATCTAAACATTTTGTTCCCATTTTAGAAAAAAATACTGAAGGTCATCCAGTAACAATTATAAACAAAGCAATAGTTGATGAATTATACGAAAATCCATTAGTTTTTTATGACTCATCATCTATTGATAGAATTACATTTAAAAATTTAATTGAAAGTTATAGTATTGAAAAAATTGATTTTCTTAAAATTGATTGTGAAGGTGGAGAATATAGTATCTTTATTGATGAAAATAAAGATTATATTTTTAATAACGTAAAAACAATTGCTGCTGAATTTCATTGTATTCACGGTCAATGTCAACACGGACCAAATGGATTTAAAGATAGTTTTAGAAATTTTAGAGATAATTTTCTTGTAAAATTTCCTTCATTCAAAGCATATACTCCAACAACACAAAATGAAAGACCAGGTGAATCTATAGATATTACTGATAGAATTTTTGATGATTGGTTTATTGATAATTATTATATTGAAATGATGATCTACATTAATAATTTTAAATAAAATGAATAAGTTAAATAATTTTCCTCCAGTATATTACATTTCACTTGAGGACCAACACGAAAGACAAAGTAGTATGAATCTTCAATTAGATTTATTGGGCATTAAAGATAAAACAATGGTGACTGCTTATGATGGAAGAATCATAGATTATAGAGACAATGAACTGGTTGAAGGTTTATATTTTCATCAATTAGATTCGGGGCAGATTGCTGTTGGAATGTCTCATCTAAAAGCAATTAAAGAATGGTATTATAATAGTAATACAGATTATGCAGTTTTTCTTGAAGATGATGTAACATTTGAGTCAAGTCAATATTGGAATTTTACTTGGGATGACATTGTAAACCATCTTCCAAAAAATTGGAAAGTTATACAACTTGCTTTAATTAAAGAAGATGGTATAAATGAAGATGATATGAAATTGCATTCAAGAAATTGGTGGAATTGGTCTGCTGGTGCTTATTTAATTACAAGAGAATACGCAAAAATCTTAATAAATGAATATTGTGATAATAATAGATATAGATTAAAAATTAATAAAGATTTAAGATTAATTCCATTAGTTGAAAATATAATTTATATTGCAGCAGGTGATGATGCTTATACTTTACCATTGTTTGCAGAAGATACAAGTCATTTATCTACGTTTTATCCTAATTTAATTAAAGATACGCATAAAGGAGGACAAATTCAAAGTTCTCAATTTATTTTAAATTGGTGGAAAGAAAATGGAAAAACATTTAAACTTCAGGCACAAAAAACAGAAGAAGATAAAATAAATACACTTCTTTATACCTATATTCAAAATCCAGAACTTGCTGAAAATAATTTCAATCTTGCAATTTATTATGAAAATATAGGTCAAACTGCATCAGCAGTTTCTTATTATCTAAGAACAGCAGAAAGAACACAAGATAAACTATTACAATATGAATGTTTACTTCGTGCTTCGATTTGTTTTGATAAACAAGGTTCTAGAAATTTTACGGTAAAGGGATTATTACAAAATGCAATTTCAATTCTTCCCAAAAGACCAGAAGGATATTATTTACTTGCAAAGTTTTATAGTAAAGAAAATAAAGATGGTTGTTGGAATGATTGTTATTTGATTTCTACAATTGCAGAAAGTATAGTTGATAAAGATTGTAAAGAATTAAACAATAATGTTTCTTACTCAGGATTTCATAATATTCTTTATTATAAAGCAATTTCAAGTTGGTGGTGTGGATTGTGTGGTGAAGCTAAAAAAATATTTACTAAAATTTTGATTGATTATGATATGAGTGAAAGTGAAATTCAAATATGTAAAGAATATTTGAATAAATAACTAAAAGCCGAGTGTATAACGAAGATGGCGAAAATACATTATCTCTATGAGATAAAAAACAAATTAAACGGAAAAATTTATATTGGTATTCATTCTACGGAAAATGTAGATGATGGATACATGGGTTCTGGTAGTTTAATAATGAAAGCAATTGAAAAATATGGAAAATATAATTTTACAAAAACCATTCTTAAGTATTGTGATAGCAGAGAGTTATTAGTAGAATTAGAAAAAAAAGTTGTAAATGAAAATTTTGTTGATAGACAAGATACTTATAACTTAACTATTGGTGGTTCGAGTATAAAATCTACTTGGAAAAAAAGTAACGAAACAATTGCAGATAAAATAAAAAATGATCCAGTCTGGGTAGAAACACGTAGTCGTAATATTTCTTTGGGAGTACGCAGAGCAATGAAAAATGGAAAATGTTCTACTGCTACTCATGAATTTCAAATGATGAGAACTAAAAAATCTTTAACTGAAGAATCTATCAAAAAAAGAAAATCTACATATGAAAAAAATAAACACCAACAAGGTACAAATCACGCACTATATGGAAAAAAAATTGTAAATGATGGTGTAAGTTGGAAGTGGATTCAAAGAGAAGAAATTGAAAAATATTTAGATTCTGGTTGGAAACTTGGTAAAGTAAAATCAGGTAAGAGGATTTAAAAATGGCTATAAAGGTCTCAAACACTACTGTTATTGATGACAGTAGGAATATAACAAATATTGGCACATTAAATGTAGGGACTGGTGGTACAGTAATTACCACTACGGGGATTGGATCTGTCGGTATTGGGACCACAAATCCAACACAAAATTTAGATATTAATGGTGGATTGCGACTTACTGGAGCACTTTATGATGGATCAAATCTAAAAGGTAATTCAGGACAAATTCTTAAATCAACTGGTTCTGCAGTTCAGTGGATTGATGCAAATACGACAAATGTAGGGTCTGCAAATTCTATTGCAATTACTTCAGATAATACTAATTTATCCAGATACTTAACTTTTGTTAGTAGCACTTCTAATAATAATGTAGTTTATGCTGATAGTGATTTAGTTTATAATCCTTCTAGCAATTCTTTGGGTATTGGAACCACAAATCCACTACAAAAACTTCACGTTTTTGGAAATCTTTTAGTTGCTGCTGGATCTTCTACTGGTCAGCACATTACTCAAAATGCATACGAACTCAATAATGGAACATTAAGTTGGGAAGGTACTGCAGGGCAGTTATTCTCCATTACCAATAACTTAACATCAGGTTCTATCTTCTCTGTGAATGATGTTTCTGGTATTCCAAGTATTGATGTTGATGCTAGTGGAACTATAAGTTTGGGTGCTTATGGTGGAAATATTGGAGTAGGAACTACCAATGCAATATCGAAACTTACGGTTCAGGGCAATGTATTAGTTTCTGGTATTGTTACTGCCACTTCATTTAGAGGTGATGGATCACAACTTACAGGTGTTACTGGAACTCAAGTTGTTTCCCAACCATTTACATCAACTCCAGTATATCCGATCTTAGCTTCCAATGCTGGAGTAAGTTCCGTTGGTATTGCTACAACAAATCCAAATTCTCTGGTCTTTATTCCTTCAACTGGAAACCTGGGTATTGGTTCTACAACACCAACATCGAAACTTACAGTACAGGGTGATGGAAATTTCAGTGGTATTGTAACTGCCAATTCATTTAGAGGTGATGGTTCTTTACTTACTGGTGTTACTGCTGTTAGTGCTGATAGTTATCTATTTAATACTGGAATTACAAGTAGTTTTTCTGCAGCATTGGTTGGTATTGGATCTACCATCTTTACTTTTCCTGCAACTGCCGGAAAGAAATATGTTATTCTCTCGGTCAATTGTTCTAATGTTTCGACAGGAAATACGGAAGTCAATGTAATTGGTGCATTTGATTTTAATACTACTGGTCAAAGAAGTTATTTTGCATATAATATTCCAATTCCTACGGGAACTGCTTTGGAAGTTATGAAGCAACCACAGGTACTCAACCCGTCTGATAGAATTGTAATGAGATCTACCAACTTTAGTAGAGTTGGTACAGATAGTATTGTTGAGGTTTATGTTAGTTACCAAGAAAAAACAACCACTAGTTATTTTGGTCTTGGAATTAGTACTACTGGATTTGCAACAACAGATGTTACCGGAATTTATACATCAAGTACATATCCAAGTGTAATTCAGTCCATTCGTTTGGTAAATGTAACTGATAGTGGTGGATATCCAGTATCCGTACAAATTACGAATGGTCTGACAACAACTAGACTTGTAGATAATTTAATTGTTCCGAAGTATGCAAGTGTTGAGGTTTTAGATGCTCCGAAGAGAATTGAGACAAATAGTGTAATACAACTCCAATTAGATCAGGCATATACCATAAGCGCACAGGTTTCTGGTTCACAAATAACTTCATAATCGTAAAACATAATGGCAAATGTTAGGGGTGGTGTATTTACTTTAAGAACATTATCCAGGTTAAAGAAGGATGAGAATTGGTTTGCATTGAGTGATGTATGGATTGCTCCTAGTCCTTTTATAGCAACACCACCAAACACAGGATACTTTGGTGGTGGTATCACTACTCCTCCTAATTCAGTAGCAACAGTGGATAAGGTTAATTATACGTCTGATACTAGAACAACAGTTCCTGGAGCAGCATTGACTGCTGCTTCCGCATATCTTGCAGCAACAGGAAACTCAACCAATGGTTACTTTGGTGGTGGTTATAATACTGGACAGAGTAAGGTTAATTATCCAACAGATACCACAGCAAATGCTCCTGCTGGGACAAATTTTACATTTCCTATGATACAACAAGCAGCAACAGGAAACTCAACAGCAGGTTACTTTGGTGGTGGTGCTACTCCAAGTATTGGTGGAGCACTTACAATAATGTATAAGATCACCTATTCTACTGATACTGGAACAACAGTTCCTGGAGCATCATTGACTGCTGGTAGATATAATCTTGCAGCAACAGGAAACTCAACAAATGGTTACTTTGGTGGTGGTAGAGCTACTTCTAATCCTAGTTCTGGTGCAAGGACAATAGTAGATAAAGTGACTTATTCCACTGATACCACTGCAGCAGTTCCTGCTGCATTTTTCAGTAATACTAGGGCTTGGTTTTCGGCAACAGGAAACTCAACCGCAGGATACTTTGGTGGTGGTGAGAATGGTTCGAATCAGATAGATAAGGTTACTTATTCATCTGACACTAGAACAACACTTCCTGCAACGTTGCCTGTTGGTAGATCTGCTCTTGGTGCAACAGGAAACTCAACTGCAGGATACTTTGGTGGTGGTCAATCTCCTGGTGGTACATTCTCAACAATGGATAAGGTCACTTATTCATCAGATACCACAGCAGCAGTTCCTGGAGCAAATTTAAGTATTGCTAGATATACTCTTGCAGCATCAAGTGCCAGAGCAAATGCACTTCCCGTAATACCTTTCTTAAGTCCTGCACCTTCTTCACCATCATTAAGATATTCTGATGGTTCTCCCCCAACACCAAACACAGGTTACTTTGGTGGTGGTTATAATGTAAATCAAAGATCAACAATGGATAAGGTCACTTATTCCACTGATACCACAGCAGCAGTTCCTGGTGCAGCATTAAGTGCTGTTAAAAGTTATCTTGCCGCAACAGGAAACTCAACTGCTGGTTACTTTGGTGGTGGGAATGGTCCTGGTGGTGCATTATCAACAATGGATAAAATCACTTATTCATCAGATACCACAGCAGCAGTTCCTGGAGCAGCATTAAGTGTTGCAAGGCAAGCACTTGGCGCAACAGGAAACTCAACAGCAGGTTACTTTGGTGGTGGTACTCCTGGTTCAGTACCGACAATGGATAAGGTCACATATTCCACTGATACAAGAACAACAGTTCCTGGTGCATCATTAAGTGCTGGTCGTTATTACCTTGCCGCAACAGGATCCTCAACAGCAGGTTACTTTGGTGGTGGTCTTACTCCTGGTCCATCACCATATTCAACAATGGATAAGGTCACTTATTCATCTGATACCACAGCAGCAGTTCCTGGTGCTGCATTAAGTGCTGCTCGTCATCGTCTTGCTGCAACAGGAAATTCAACAGCAGGATACTTTGGTGGTGGTTTTACTAATAGTGGTGATGCATTAACAATGGATAAGGTCACTTATGCATCAGACACCACAGCAGCAGTTCCTGGTGCAGCATTGAGTGTTGCTCGTTATCTCCTTGCCGCAACAGGATCTTCAACAGCAGGATACTTTGGTGGTGGTGAGCCTAGTCCAAGATCAACAATGGATAAGGTCACTTATGCATCAGACACTACTGCTGCAGTTCCTGGTGCAGCATTAGTTACTGCTCGTCGTGGTCTTGCAGCATCAAGTGCCAGAGCAAATGCATTACCTGCATTGGATCCCCCAGCAGCAACACCAACACCAGTAACAAGTCTTTATAGCACTACAGTATCAGCTTCTGCAGTTGGTTATTTTGGTGGTGGTCGTAATCCTGGTGGTACAGTATATGCAAACCTAGATAAGATCGATTATACATCTGATACTAGAACAGCAAATCTTTCATTAACTGCTACCAAATATGGTACTGGAGCAACAGGATCTTCAACAGCAGGATACTTTGGTGGTGGTCGATCTCCTAGTACTGCTAATATATCAACAATGGAAAAAGTCACTTATTCATCAGACACTACAGTAGCAGTTCCTGGTGCAGCATTGAGTGCTGCTAAATGGTATCTTACCGCAACAGGAAACTCAACCAATGGATACTTTGGTGGTGGTCTTCCTACATCATCAACAATGGATAAGTGTACTTATTCATCAGATACAACAGCAATAGTTCCTGGTGCAAATTTAAGTGTTGCTAGATATAGTTTAGCAGCAACAGGAAACTCAACTGCTGGGTACTTTGGTGGTGGTGTAGGTCCTGGTCCAAGATCAACAATGGATAAGGTCACTTATTCATCAGATACCACAGCAGCAGTTCCTGGTGCAGCATTGAGTGCTGCTAGATATAATCTGGCAGCAACAGGAAACTCAACATCAGGATACTTTGGTGGTGGACAATTTGGTCCAACAATAGTAGCAACAATGGATAAGGTCACATATTCTTCTGATACCACAGCAGCAGTTCCTGGAGCAGCATTAAGTGGTGTTAGAAGTGGTCCTGGTGCATCATCAAGTTCAACAGCAGGTTACTTTGGTGGTGGACAAAATCCTTCTCCAGCAGCAGTATCAACAATAGATAAACTTACTTATACATCAGATACCACAGCAGCAGTTCCTGGTGCAACATTAAGTATTTCTAGATATGTGATTGGAGCAACAGGTAATTTCTCAAATGCAATAGTACCTCCTCCTGTTCCAGCAATAGTGCCAGCTCCAAATATAGTATAAGTAGTGCTATAATAAACAAAAAGAGATATTATGAGTATAATGATTGGTCTTCCCTGTAGTGGAGGAATTGTAAGTGAAAAAACAACTCTTGGATTGTTTAATCTAGGAAAACTTCTAGTCAGAAATGATGTAGA